>Ga0208671_10000304_pt1 | contig 27011 bp, 27 predicted proteins | sample ColrivemetaGS759_FD_187606 | JGI IMG/M metagenome (GOLD analysis project Ga0208671, IMG submission 187606) | Estuarine microbial communities from the Columbia River estuary - Ebb tide ETM metaG S.759 (SPAdes) (version 2) | ecosystem: Environmental > Aquatic > Marine > Intertidal zone > Estuary ...
GGATCGCCCTCGATATCAGCGTGCTCGTCTTGTGGGTGATGGGTTGGTAGCCGACCTCGCCCAAGCCTACCTTGCTGAGGTGTCTCAGCGCCTACGCCCCGGCAGCTACAAGTCCGTGCGCTTTGCCCTGGAGCTGCTGACCTCACACCTGGGCAGACATGCTGTTGGTGACCTCTCCCTCTCCCAGGGCAAGGAGGTGCTGGGGTACATCACCCGGCTGTCTCCCAACGTGCGCAAGTACAGGGACGGTAAGGACGCGGGCTTGGCTGACCTTGCACGTCTCGCTCAAGAGCACGAGGGCATCACCCTGGCACCCCAGACCCAGGCCCGTATCCTCAAGCAGATGTCCCAGTTCCTTGACTGGTGTGTTGGTGAAGGGGAGCTTCAGGCCAACCCCTGGGAGGCCCTCAAGGTCAAAGACAGGCCAGAGGTCCATCCCCATGGCATGCTGAGTGATACACAAGTGAGTATCCTGCTCAGCGCACAGGACAGGGTGTTGCACAGTGCCCTCCTCTTCGGGCTCCTCACAGGTATGCGCTCTGGTGAGCTCTGTGGGCTCATGGCGGAGGACGTCACCACCAAGGGGAACCTAGGGCGCTTTGTCAGTATTAGGCCGAACAGGGTGCGTCTCTTGAAGTCCAGGGCAGCTGAGCGGGAGGTGCCACTGCATGGGCTGCTGGAGGATCTGTTGGACACGATACTGCCAAAGTCTGGCAGGCTCTTCCCGCAGCTCAGCGTGGACAGGGTAGTGAAGCGGTATGCCCACCTCAGGTCCGTGCACAGAGAGCTTCATGGCACCGTGTTCCACTCCACCCGCAAGTGGTTCATCACACAGTGTGAGCGCACAGGTGTCCCGGAGCACTTCACGGCAAGTCTGGTGGGCCATCACTCAGCGAGGTCCGCCAATAAGCTTACCTATGGGCTCTACTCGGCGGGAATATCTGACGCGCAGAAGCGGGAGATTGTGGATGGGGTGAGGCTGCCTCAGGCATAAAACATGCATACACTCAAACCCCGTCCGGCTACCCCTCGCGGGTGGTCGGGCGGGAGTACGGCGATTTATTTTTTTGCGGGAGGAGGAAGGTTTGGAGCCAGTGCAGACATTGGTGCCAATCGCAGCGAACGCAAGAAAACCCAAGATGACAAATGCTGCGCCTCGCATATTTCTACAAAAAGGGCGGAGAGTGTGCATTCGCTGCGGATGCACGGTCTCGGGGAAACCCCGCAAAAGCTGCCGTTCATCGAACGGTCAAACCTAAGAATGCTGCGACCTGTCTAACGGCGGCAGTGAGCCCAGACTTCCGGATTTCTGGATCGCAGCCAAAGTCCGTATTCGGGCAGTTAAAACCCTTTTCCGATGAACACGGCCGATACTCAGCCTTGTCCAACTGGCCGTTTACTGCAGCGCGGATTGCCTAAAGCGGACATTGCCCGACGACGCAGAGTCAGTCCTGAGCTAGGTGCATTTATAGATCTTTCTAGACACAACTACGATGGGGACCATTCGCGCGTACGTCAAAATTTGCTCTAGAATTCAGTCACCTCAGCACATTCAAACACCTGCGATTGTATAGACGGCGCTCTCCCGTATTTTACGATTGCCGTGTGCATAAGAATACCGTTTTCAAACCTGAATAAATCGCTGCGGTCGAAATTTTCAGCAAATGCCCGAAACCCTCCATCGTCAGATGGGTAAATCGAGTACGCATCATGATAGAATACACCATCGCCCGAAAAACCGTCTTCGTCCCACGTAAAGTTAAGTGGGCGTCCTTCGTATACGGGTCGCATGGATCCTTCGGCGGACAGCGATACCCGGTCAAGTTCGGTGCACGCGAACGAAATTGATGCCTGTGCAGGCAAGGCTGACGACAATAGGATCAAAAGATATTTTATCATTACCCCAGACTACAGCCCGCAGCGGTCAAATCAACGTCCTGTTTGACGCAACCCGGATCGTGACACGCTATTTGCCTGCCTCCTGCACCCCGACCGAAACAACCTGCCCGATCAATGATTGCGCCGAGACCAGTGCAGTGCCGCACAGTTGCAGCATATCGGGCAATGTCATGAATTCGAGGACCCAAGTCGCTCCTGATCGTTCTTGTTCATGAACCATCGCGGAATTGAGGGTGCCAGAATGTTGGGACGTGTAACCAGCGATCGTTACAAGCAATTCAGCAAGGATCGGGTTCTGCTTGTGAGGCATAGCAGACGACGTGCCACCCGTATGCAGGGTCATGTCGTCTGCCCCACGTTGCGCCATCAACGCAATGTCTTGCCCAATCTTTCCAAGGCTGCCAGTCACCCGTGCGATCAGCCCACCCAGTTCAGCAATGTCAGACCGTGTGGTGTGCCATGCAAACCCCGGATCACGCAGGCCCAACCTTGCGGCAAATGCGGGGCCCAAGGCGTCTGCGGGATGTGTTTCGCGGATACCAATTGGGCCACCCCATTGCACAACGTCCAGCTTTTCCGTGATGCGGGCGATGTCTTCTACATACCCTCGCAGCGGGCGTACCCATGTCGTAATCCGCCCGTCAGCAGTGATCGGTAGCGCCGCCTGCATACGGGTATATCCCATCAAGGTGTTCCCCGCATTGGCGCGCGCAAGGACTTCAAGGGCATCGGCCAAGTGGGTCAGGCGCGCTCGATATAGTCCCAGTATAGATTTCAGCGCCAACATCATGGCGGTATCCATCACGTCCTGTGAGGTCAGGCCAAAATGGATCACCTGTTTGCCAGTCTCTGTTGCGTTGGCCTTAAGCGCCCTTACGAACGCGGGGATTGGCAGGCCGTCTTGGATCACGCCTGCGCGAAGGGTGTCATCTGCAATCTCGCACGTCGCGATGTGCTGTGCGGCGTGTTTACAGAGCGACCGATCAGCATTTCCAACATCGGCGAGCGCCATCGTCCACGCGATTTCGATGTCGCGGTAGCGGGCAAGGTCTGCGGCAGGTGACAGAAGGTCCGCGATTTCGGGGTCCGCGAACAGTCCAGAGAACCACGTGTGCGTCAAAACCCCGCTCATGTTGCGGACCTCAGGCCCAAAATCGCGCGGGTCTGGGAGATTGTTGCCACGGGGCGTTCGTATTTATCGCACAGGTCGGCTGCGCGTTTGATAAGGGCGGCGTTGGACGGCGCGAGGGTATCGCGGTCCAACCGCACATTATCCTCAAGCCCTGCCCGCGTGTGGCCACCCGCCGCAATCGCCCATTCATTGACGATGATCTGGCTGGGGCCAACCCCTGCCGCACACCACGGCGCACCGGGTGCGCGGGTTTTCATCAGCTGGGCATAGAAATCGAATACGGTTTTATCGGCGGGCATCGCGTTTTTCACGCCGAACACGAATTGAACGTAAAGCTTGGCGGGCAAAACCTTCGCGTCATGCAGCGCAATTGCTTGCAGGATATGGCTTAGATCAAAGGCTTCAACTTCGGGGGTGATGTCATAGCGGGTCATCTCGCTCGCCAGCCACGCAATCAGGTCCGGTGAATTCTCATAGACTCGCGTCGGGAAATTGTTGGACCCGACCGTCAGGGACGCCATGTCGGGGCGCAACGGCAACATCCCGCCCCGTTCTTTGCCAGCCCCGGACCGCCCGCCTGTTGAAAACTGGATCACCACGCCGGGACAGTGTTTTTCAAGGCCCTCTTTCAAAGCGGCAAACTTGTCAGGGTCAGATGAGGGCGTTTCATCGTCGTTTCGCACATGAGCATGGATGATGCTTGCGCCCGCCTCTACTGCCGCCTGACTGCTTTCGATCTGTTCCGAGATCGAAATGGGCACAGCCGGATTGGCGGCCTTCGTCGGGAGTGAACCGGTGATCGCGCAACACAGGATGCAAGGATTGTCAGACATCAAAAAATACCGTTTCATTTGGCCCCTGAAGACGGATGTCGATATGATATCCATCCGCCGTCGCCGCTGCGACCATTGTGTCCGCGCGCGCGCCCGCAAGAGTGAACACACGATCAGGGCTGTTGTCCTCATCGGGAAAGTAGATGCGCGTTGTCAGGCCAAGGTTGATACCGCGCGCAACGATCCAGACCATAATATGGGGTGCCTGATTGCCGATCGCCGCGGGTTTAAGCGTGTCGAAGGTGAAAACCCCCGTATCGGCCGCGCTTGGCTGGCGCCCCCAACTGCTAAACCCATCCATCGCAAATGTGCCGTCAGGTGCGGCTTGCCAGATTTCAATCATCGCATCTGTGAGCGGTGCACCGTCACCATCATACACACAGCCCGTCACGGCAATGCGTTGTCCAATGACATCATCCGTTATCATTGATGCACCCAGATCGCGGCCGCCATACATGCCCGAAAGCCCCGCAAAGCTCGGTACGCAACCGATATGAACGTAAGGCCCAGCCGTTTGGGATGCGGATTCTTTGAGATCGCCCACTACGTGCCCTCCATCGCGTTTTCGAAGGGTGTGGCAGACCGCCCGCGCAGCACGATATCAAATCGATACGCACGGATATCCATGGGAATGGTTTTGGCCATATCCAACCTGGCAACAAGGCGATCAATCGCCGCCGCATCAGGAATGGATTGTACGATGGGGCACAACGCGATGTGCGGATCGCCTTCAAAATACATCTGCGTTATTACGCGTTGCGCAAAGCCGTCCCCGAAGACCGAAAAATGGATATGGGCAGGACGCCAATCGTTGCCGCCATTGGGCCATGGATAGGCACCGGGCAGGATTGTGCGAAAGCTATAAGAGCCGTCCTCGCCTGTTATGCAGCGCCCGCAGCCGCCGAAATTAACGTCCAAAGGTGCGGTATAGCCATCCTTTTTATGGCGATAGCGCCCGCCGGCGTTGGCCTGCCAAACCTCAATCAGTTTATTTGGCACTGGCCGCCCGTCCTCATCACGCAAGGTGCCATGAACGATGATGCGCGGACCAATTGCCGATTGCCCTGCGGCGGCGTAATTCACGATCAGGTCGTCGTCGTGGTCCCCCAGCATCCCGTGCCCGAATGCAGGCCCCGCCATTTCCGTGCTCGTCGGCGTGTAGTGCAGGCGCGCATGGGCAGGTGCGCGTAAATGGGTGGAACGATAATCTTGCGCGTAAGGCTGTGGATGCCAATCAAGATCGCGCGGTTTGATCAGGTTTTCAGTCATCATCGGCCTCCATTTTTGCCAATGTTGCCGTGGCGATTTTCAAGGCGTGGTTTGCCCGCGGAACACCCGCATAAATCGCAACATGTTGGAAAACTTCGGCAATATCGGCGGGCGTCGCGCCTGTTCGGGCGGTAGCGCGCACATGCATCGCTATTTCATCAAAGTTCCCCAGTGCGGCGAGCAGCCCAAGCGTGATCATGGATCGTTCGCGTCGCGAAATTGCATCACTGGCCCAGACTGTGCCCCATGCACCTTGCGTAATCAGGCTTTGAAATGCGTGATTAAAATCGCTTTTAGCGGCCTCGGCACGATCCACGTGGGCTGCGCCCAGAACAGCACGGCGCACTGCCATGCCTGTGCATTGGCGATCCAGCGATTCATCAGTTTGCGCGATCAGGTTAGCAATCACGCGCGCGACTTCGCAAGGCGCATCAAGGCAGGGCAGGTGGCCGGCATCTGGCAATGTCACCAAACGTGCACCCGCAATTGCGCCCGCAAGGTGTTCCATGACGTCCAAACTGACAGATCCGTCCTGACCGCCAGCGATGCAGATCGTGGGGGCAGTGATCGTTGGCGTGGACGCGCGCAGGTCGACATCACGCAGGGCCGCGCAGGTGTTCGTATACCCAAGTGGCGCATTGCGGCTGACCATGGTTTTGTGTCCTGCTAGCGCATCGGGGTGTGTGGATTGAAACTGCGGTGGGAACCATTGATCCAAGATGCCGCCAGACAATGCAGCCAGCCCCTTGTCGGTCACATCCGCGATCCGCGTGTTCCAGCGATCCGCATCGCCGATCTTCATACCTGTGCAACACAAAACCAACCCACGGATGAGGTCTGGGCGTTTTGTGGCAACTGTCTGTGCGATCATGCCCCCGATAGAAACCCCGCACAGAATGAATTGCGTCAGGCCCAGATGATCCAGCACTGCGATCAGATCGTCGCCCAGTTGGTCCATTGTGTAGGGATCTGTGGTGATCCCGCTCGCCCCCTGACCACGCAGATCATAGGTGAGCGTGGCGCGGTGCCGCCCCATTGTTTCGATCACATTGTCCCAAATGCTTTGGTCACTCCCCAACGCGTTTGCAAACACAACAACCGGTCCAGCGCCCTTGCGATAGCGATAGGCGACCAGATTATCATTTAGCGTTTTGAACTGCATTGAAACCTCAAGTGGTTGTGTTAATCGAGCGGTAGGCCGACGTAGTTTTCCGCGATAGTGCGCGATGCGGCCTCGGATTGCATCAGATAATCAAATTCAGCGCGCTGCATTTTCTTCTCGAACGGGGAATGGTCGGGGAACTGGTGCATCAGATTGGACAGCTGCCAAGAAAAGCGTTCAACCTTCCAGACACGCGCCAAAACCGTTTGCGAATATGTGTCGATGTGATGCGTGTTGCCCGTGGCATAGCGTTCAACCAAGCCGCGCGCGAGGATGCGGATGTCAGCGACCGCCAAATTCAACCCCTTGGCACCTGTCGGCGGCACGATATGGGCCGCATCCCCCGCAAGGAACAGATTTCCGTAGCGCATGGGTTCGGCAACAAAAGATCGTAACGGCGCGATTGATTTTTCAAACGACGGCCCTGTCTGCAATTTCGCTGCCAAGTCAGGGCCGATACGGGTCGAAAATTCCTCCCAGAACCGGTCATCGGACCAATTTTTCACGTCATCATTCGTTTCGCACTGGATGTAATACCTGCTGCGTGTCGCTGAGCGCATCGAACACAAGGAAAACCCGCGCGGATGGTTAGTGTAAACGCATTCCATGCTGACAGGAGGGCGTTCTGTTAAGATACCAAGCCAGCCGAACGGGTAGACACGGTCATAGGTTTTCAACACATCCGCAGGAATCGCGTTGCGCGATACGCCATGAAATCCGTCGCAGCCTGCGATGTAATCACAGCTGATTTCAACGTCCTGTCCAGCGTGGCGAAAACTGACGGTGGGCCGATCGGATTTCAGCCCCGACAGGTCAACATTTTCGACATCAAAGTAGAACCGTCCGCCTTCGTCCGTGCGTTTCGCGAAAAGATCCTTGGTGACCTCGGTTTGGCCATACGCAACAACTGTCTTGCCCGTCAGACCCACGATATCGATGTGATGAGACGCGCCCTCAAACGCGAGGTCTAGGCCGTGATGGGCAATACCTTCGACGTCGAGCCGATCTGCGACACCTGCTTGGCGCAAGGCCGCAACGGTACCCTGTTCGAGAATTCCGGCGCGCACTCGCGCCTCAATATAAGCGCGATCTTTGCGATCGATGACAATGTTGTCGATCCCCGCATTCGCAAGTAATTGCGACAGCAGCAAACCCGCAGGGCCCGACCCGATGATGCAGACAGATGTGGCAGCGCTGATCGTCATGGTCACCTGCGTTGTGTGTTTAGGTTTGCTGAAGCCGTTTGAACAGCGCTGACGTATCCCAACGTCCACCACCCATTTTCTGGACGTCCTTATAAAACTGATCGACCAGTGCAGTGACGGGCAAGGATGCCCCGTTTTCGTTCGCCGTAGATAGACAAATTCCAAGGTCCTTGCGCATCCAATCCACCGCGAACCCATGTTCGAAATGATCGGCCAACATGGTCTCATAGCGGTTGGACATCTGCCATGATCCGGCAGCGCCTTGGCTGATCACCTCAACCACGGCGGCGCCATCAAGGCCGGCTTTGGACGCGAAATGCAAGGCTTCTGACAGCCCTTGGACCAAACCCGCGATGGCGATCTGGTTGCACATTTTGGTCATCTGGCCTGCGCCACTGTCGCCAATGCGACGACACAGTTTAGAATAGACGTTCATGACAGGTTCGGCCCGGTCATAATCGGCCTGATCGCCGCCACACATGATCGACAAAGCGCCGTTTTCGGCGCCCGCCTGACCTCCGGACACGGGTGCATCTACAAACGCGATCCCGCGGTCTTTGGCGGTGGCATAAAGCTCGGCTGTGACTGCGGCAGAAACGGTCGTGTGATCTACGAATGTACTGCCTTCTGACATGGTCGCAAACGCACCGTCAGGGCCAAGGCACACAGCGCGCAAATCATCATCATTGCCTACGCAAGCCATCACCATTTCAGCGCCTTGTGCGGCTTCGGCAGGTGTTTTGCCAAAACTTCCGCCGTACTCTGCCGCCCATTTTTCGGCCTTTGCAGTCGTGCGATTGTAAACGGTAACAGCGTGGCCCTCCTTGGCCAGATGCCCCGCCATCGGATAGCCCATTACGCCAAGGCCCAAGAAAGTCAGTTTTGCCATCGATTTACCCATAATTGTTAAAGCTGATCCTGCGGTGTTTGACCTGCAAAGAAGGCGTCCAGATTGTCCAAAGCACGAAAGCCCATGGCGTCGCGCGTGGTCCGGGTCGCACTCCCGATATGGGGGAGCATGAAGACGTTATCGTATGACGAAAGCGCAGGGTTTCCGCCTGGTTCAACCTTGAAGCAATCAAGGCCAGCCGCCGCAACGTGCCCGCTATCGAGCGCCGCCATCAGCGCGTCTTCGTCGATCAATGCCCCGCGCGCGGTGTTCACAATGACCGCCCCACTGGGCAACATCGCGAAACTTTCAGTGTTCATCAGATCAGTTGTTTCGGGAGTGGCGGGGCAATTCAGGGACAAGAAATCCGCAACTCCCAGCAGACTTTCAACCGTTGAATGATACGTTGCACCTTGGGCAAGATCCGCCGATAATTCGCTGCGGTTGTAGTAATGCACATCCATGTCGAACCCGCGCGCCTTGGCGGCAAACGCTCGCCCGACACGGCCCATGCCGATGATGCCAACACGCGAACCTGTCACTTGCTTGCCCACCATAAACGCAGGCGACCAACTGTTCCAGCCACCCGTGCGCACAAGTCGATCCCCGGCGACCGCGTGACGGGCGGCCCCTAACATCAAAAGCATCGCAAGCTCTGCGGTGGCGTCAGACAGCACATCGGGCGTGTTCGTAACAGTGATACCGCGTGCGGCCAAGGCCGGCAGATCGCAATGATCCACGCCAACAGAATGGTTCGCCACAATCTTCAATCGCGGGTCAAGCTGCGCCACCAAATCGGCCGAGAAGTGTTCCGAATGGCACGGGATAATCGCATCAAACTCGGCACTTGCGGCGATGATGTCCTCGGCGGTTCCAGGCGTGTCATCGTGATTGATCACAACGTCATAGTCGCGCACGGCACGTTCCAGCGTCGCGTCAGACAGGCGACGGGTGATCCAGAGACGGTTTTTTGTCATTTCTTACGGACACATTCATCGTAGAAATCATAAACCGCCATACCGCAAACAACTATGGCGATGATCATGAACGGAGATCCCCCCACAAAGCCCGCGAACCCAGTCGAGATACTTTGGGAAAGCCCGCCGATAAAAATACACAAGGCCGCCGTACCAAATAGGCCCACAATCAATTTCGTGATGTATTCCATGATTTTTTCTTTCGTTATTCTGCTGCGTCAGCAATATGGGTTTGCAGCCAGCGCGCCGTGCGCAACAGCCGGTCGTCTTTTTCAGCAGGTCCAATCAGCTGTATACCGATGGGCAGCCCGGTTTCCCCGACCAGCATAGGCAAGCTGATGCAGGGCAAGCCCGCCAGCGTCCAAAGTGTGCAAAAGATCGGATCGCCCGTACCATTGCCGAACGTCGGAGCCTCACCCGCTGCCGAGGGAGCGATGATAGCATCGTAGTCCATAAAGAAGGCTTTGAAAAAGCCTTCGGCAGACGTTTTTACCGCCAAGGCGTCGTCGTACTGCGCTTTGGTGATCGTACGCGCTCGGGTGATGACGGGTCTTAACGTGTCACTGATTTGGTTCCAATGCGTTTCGAACACCTCCGCCTGATGTTGGGCGATTTCGTATTCGTGGATGGTGGCCTGAACGGCAACAAGATCAGAAAGTGTGTCCGCCGCCGCCATGCGTTCCACCGATGGTCCGAGGATTTCAATAACCGCATCAATCCCGTCCAAGGCATCGTCTGACAGGCGGTCATTGAACGGCAAATCAAACCACGCCAGAGCAGGCGTCACGGGCGCATCTGCCGCAGCGCCTGCCGACATATTCGGACGTGGCCGCGCAAAGCTGACAGCGTCGCGTTGATCATAACCGCCAATCGCGTCCGTCAGCAAAGCCACATCGGCAAGCGAGCGCCCGAAGCACCCGACCTGATCCAACGACACAGACGTTTGCAAAATCCCGTCGCGCGAAATGACACCGCGCGTGGGTTTGAACCCGAAGACACCGCAAAAAGATGCGGGCCGAATGACAGATCCGTTGGTCTGGGTCCCAATCGCCAATGGCACATGCATTGCAGCCACAGCTGCGGCGGACCCACTCGATGAGCCGCCAGGTGTGTGATCGGGATTATGTGGGTTGCGTGTTTCATTGGCATGCACAAACGCAAGCTCGGTCGTCACGGTTTTGCCCATGATCACCGCCCCCGCCTCGCGTAGCAGTTCAACCAAACGGGCGACGTGGTCTGTCTGGCGGCCCTCAAAAATCACACTGCCGCGCTGCGTGGGCATCTTGGCGGTGTCGATGATGTCTTTGAGCGCGACAGGGATGCCGTGCAGCGGGCCCGTTGCCAGCCCCGCGATGCGGATGCGGTCACATTCTGCGGCTTGGGCAAGTGCTGCGCCTTCGTCCATAAATGCCCATGCGTTGATCGCGCCATCCGTTTCAGCAATCCGCGCAAGACAGGATTTCACCAGTTCGACCGATGAAAGACGACCCGAGGCAATGGCGGCCAGTGCCTCGGATGCAGTTAAGGTGTAGCTGTCCTTGATCACGGGATGTATGGCCCAAAGAGGTAATCAGGGAACCACAGTGCGATACCGGGGAATGCATACATCAAGCACATCGTCAGGATCACAATCCCGAGGTAAGGCATGATGCCACGGAAAATGTCCATCAGTTCGATCTGGTCCTTGAGCACCCCTTTTAGATAATAGGCCGACATGGCCATGGGCGGGGTCAGGAACGACGTTTGCAAGTTCAATGCGATCAGCATCGCAAAGAAATAAGGGTTCACGCCAAACACTTCGAGCAGTGGCAGGAAGATGGGCACAAAGATGATCAGGATCTCGGACCATTCCAGCGGCCAGCCAAGCAAGAAGATGATCAACTGTGCAAGGACTAAGAACTGCCATGGCTCCATCTCTAACCCGCCGACGAAATCAGCGATAATATCGTGCCCCCCAAGGTAGGAAAATACGGACGCAAACGTCCATGACCCGACGAACAACCAGCAGACCATAGCCGTGGCTTTGGCGGTCAGGAATACGCTTTCTTTCAGCTTAATCCACGACATCGACCTGTATAGAACAGCCAAAACCATGCCGCCAAGCGCGCCCATTGCGGCAGCTTCGGCAGGCGTCGCCAGACCACCAAGGATCGATCCAAGAACCAATGCGATCAACACGGTCAATGGGACAAAAGATTTTAACAGATCAAGATAGATTTCGCGCGGCGGGGGTGGGTTTTCCATCGTCGGCTTTGGCGCCAATGCGGGGTTAAAATACACGCGCACGATAACATAGACGATATAAAGGCCCGCCAGCAACAATCCCGGGAAGACCGCAGCCGCATAGAGGCGCAACGGGGACAGGTCCGCAATCGCGGCATAAACGATCAACATGATGGACGGAGGGATCAAGATACCCAGTGTCCCGCCCGCACAAATCACACCTGCCGCAAAGCTTTTGTCGTAGTTGGCATTTGCCATCGCGGGGAAGGCCAGCAAGCCCATCAGCGTCACAACCGCGCCTACGATACCGGAGGCTGTCGAGAACACCGCGCAAGTGAGCAAGGCCGCGATCGCCAGTGAACCAGGCAGGTTTCGCGCCGCCATATAGAGCGAGAAGAACAGCTTATCGACGATGTTCGCGCGTTCCACGACATAACCCATGAACAAAAACAACGGGATCGCCACGAGGATTGGGTTCTCCATGACCGAATAGGTGTTCTGGTTCACAAGGTAGAAGATGTTGTTGTTAAAAATATCGCTGAATACCTCAATCGATCCTTCACGGTGGTAGGCATAATAGCCAAACCCGACACCCATCGCGAGAAGCGTAAAGGCAATCGGAAAACCAAGGAGAACCAGCACAATAAACAGCGCCAGCATTATCAGCGCGACTTCGGGATTTGTCATCTTTTTATCTTTCTAGAAGCGCTTGGGGCTATTTGTTGTTGTCACGGGCGAAGGAGCTAACCGTTTCAAGATCGGCATCCGACAGAATGTCTTCGGTCTCGCGCACATCGACCAGCCGCTCGGGCCATACACCTGTGCGGAACGCCATCACACAGCGCACCAGTTCGGCCACGCCTTGGAAGGCGAGCAAGAAGCCGGCGAGCGGGATCAATGACTTGAAAAAGTAAATCTGGATACTGGCGGGGCTGTTAAAGCTCACCTCTTTGTAGCGCCAGCTGTCAGCAGCAATTTCCCAGCCATACCACGCCAAAGCGAGGACACCGGGGAAGAAGAAGAGGAAATAAAGGACAAAATCCAATGACGCCTGAACTTTGACTGGAAACAGACGGTACAAGACGTCGGCTCGCACATGGGTGTCTTGGGCCAAAGCATAGGCCCCACACATCAAAAACAACGCGCCATACATCTGGATCATCATGTCAAACGCCCAGACGGTCGGGGCGTTTAGCACGTAGCGGACAAATACCTCATACGACACTGACAGGGTCAGGATCAGGATGCACCAGCCAAAGGCGCGTCCGACCCAAAGGCTAAGGCCTTCAATTGCATGGACGAATTTCATATGTCTGCTGCTCCCCTTACGGATCAAGCGGGATCTCTTTGCGGCCCGCACCGGTCATTTCGCGTGCACAATGCCCGAGCGCCAATGCGGCACCCGGACATTGTTAAACCAATTCGCAATTAAGCGAAGTAGTGATCGTATGCCAGTTTGTAGTCAGGCTGGTTGAGGTTCAGGTAACCCATGACTTCTTTTGCGTAGGTCTTTTGGGATTCCATAACGCGCGCAAAGAACGGATCTTCGCTTGCGATGCGGTCAGCAACAATGTCCCAAGCCGCCAGCTGCGCTTCGAGAACAGCCTGTGGTGTGCGGTGCACGTTCACGCCGTCCTGTTCCTGAAGCTTGATCAGGTCATCGGAATAACGCTTGGTGTTGCCCCAATAGAAGCCGGAGTTCTCAGCCATGGATGCGTTCTTGATGATTGCTTTGTGCTCATCGGACAAACCGTTCCAGACGTCTTTATTGATCGTAACCTCAAAGCACTCTTGGCTCTGGTGGTAGGATGCAAGCATATAGTCTTTGGACACATCCTGCATACCAAAATCACGGTCAGATGTCGGGTTGTTGAATTCGGCCGCATCGATCAGGCCGGATTTCATTGCAGGCTGGATTTCACCACCTGGAAGCTGCACAACGGACATGCCCATTTCCAGCATAACGTCAGCAGCAAGGCCAACGGTGCGATACTTGAGGCCGTTCATTTGTGCGGCATCTGTGATCGGCTTGCTGAACCAACCCAAAGGCTGGGCTGGCATTGGCGAGTTGAAGAAGGACACAACGTTCAGCTGCAAATCTTCCATCAATTCGTCAAACAGTTCTTGGCCACCACCAGCGTGGATCCAACCGAGCATTTCCTGAGAGGACCAGCCAAAGCAAGGGCCTGTGCCGAACAGGGATGCGGATTTCGATTTGCCGTACCAATATGCGGATACGTAGTGTGCCGCGTCCAGAACGCCGCGGTGAACCGCGTCTTGCATCTGGGATGTTTTCACAACGGAATCCACCGACAGAACTTCGATTGTCAAAGATCCGCCAGACATTTCGTTGACGCGTGCCGCAAAGGACTGTGCGTTCTCAAGGAAAATGCCGCCGCCCCAGGCTGCCTGCATCTTGATGGTTGTGCCGTGGCTTTCTGCAATTGCAGGTGAGGCCAATGCTGCGGCGCCGGCAACAGCCGAACCGCGCAGAAATTTTCTGCGGTTGATAGTATCTTTCATAGTTCCTCCCAAGGAATGACGATCAATCACCCCAACAAGCAGGAGCAATGTATCGGTTATTTTCGGATTGCGATACTGCCCTATTTTCGAAGAAGCGCACCCTCCCGGCGCGACTCTCAGCGGTGCATTTCCCCCGATCCACGTTAACCTTAGGAACAAGTTTTTTTTGAAACAAGCATTTCATTTGCCCAAAGGTATGTGGTTGATCGGTCATGGCCTGACTAGTTCGCGCTAACATGTCTTGGTCCGAAAGCCGGTGGGCACAACTCATGAATGCCGCAAAATCAGGTTCAATTCTTTGAATTTACACAATTCTATCGGCAGCTCAGCTCTGTGATCACGTCAAATGTCTTGATCAATTCGAAGGCACGGAAGGGCGTATTGCAGCGGCAAACCCGTGATGAAAATTTATTTTGGAACAACGGATTCTGCAGTGATTGTATACACTGGGCGCTATGAAATTGTTGAAATTCCCGCAAATCTGGCCCGAATCACTTGCCTGATCCAAGTTTTGTATACAATCTAATCGTAGTCCGCTCGGCATTTGCCGAACCAAACCGCTAGGATTGCTTTATGTCCGATGGAAATCTCAGCCAGCTTGACCGCGCCCTCTTTGGGTTGCGTTCCCTTGTGATGAACGGGGAGTTTGAGGGCGGGCAGCGTTTGCCAGAGGTTGCCGTTGCAAAAAAGCTTGGGACGTCGCGCACCCCGTTGCGTCAGGCTATGGACCGACTGGTCGCCGAGAGATTGTTGGAACGGATCGAGACTGGCGGCTGCCGTGTCGCAACTTTTACCCGCGACGACATTGCGGACGCGATCGAAGTGCGCGGCGTCATTGAAGGCACAGCAGCGCGCATGGCGGCAGAGCGCGGCGTAAGCGCCGATTTGTTAGTCCAAGCAAATGATGCATTGGAAGGTATTGATCGCGCCTTAAAAGCCCCGGACGGTTTGAATTTTGAATGCTATGTGCGCCGCAACGCGGAATTCCACGCGCTTTTGGCGAAGTTTTCGGGCAGCGCGCTTATTCGGCGTGAGATTGAAAGGATAAGCCTGCTGCCACTTGCTTCACCCTCCGCATTCCTCAGCGAACAGGCCGCGATCCCCGATTTTCAGGACTCTTTGCGCTACGCTCAGCGCCAACACCGCGCGATCCTGGAAGCCATCACGAACCGCGAAGGCGCGCGCGCCGAGGCCTTAGTGCGTGAACACGCCCGCCTGGCGCTTATCAATTTCAATTATCTGACCGATGTTCAGCCCACCCTCGTCAAAGACGTGCCGGGGTTGGCGTTGGTCGCATCGACATAACCCCACGAGAGGAACTTACCTGTGTCCAGTCTTTCAGCCCTTATGGCCCAACACACCAATCCGGTAGACCTGCTGCGAAACTCCAAGATCGGGATGTATGTCTATCCTGTCGTGGCCCCCGAATTCACCAACTGGCGTGACGAACAGGGCGCGTGGCGCCATCATGCCGTGCTGTTCGACCAGTCCCACCACATGGATGAATTGATCGTTGAAGGCCCCGACGCCGAGGCGTTCTTGTCTTATGTCGGCATCAACGGATTTGCGAATTTCGATCTCAACCGCGCCAAACACTTTGTCCCTGTGACGCCGGCGGGCCATGTCATTGGCGACATGATCATATTCCGCGAACGCACGGATAAATTCATTCTTGTGGGGCGTGCGCCCACCGCGAATTGGGTCCGTTTTCAGGCGGCACGTGGCGAATGGAAAGTACGTTTGTTCCACGATCCGCGTTCCAATAGCCGCCCAGACGGGGAACGTATTCTACGCACCCATTACCGGTTCCAAATCCAAGGCCCAGACGCCCCCGCGATCTTTGAGAAAATCAACGGCGGCCCCGTGCCAGACATCAAATTCTTCCATGTGAATGAAATCAATATCGGGTCCAAAAAGGTCCAAGCCCTGCGTCACGGAATGGCCGGCGCACCTGGTCTGGAAATCTGGGGGCCGTATGCGGACAAGCATTACATCCAGTCCACCATTCTACAGGCTGCGCGCGACATCGGCGTGAACCTTGTGCAGGTCGGCAGCCGCGCCTATTCCACCAACACGCTGGAATCCGGCTGGATTCCATCCCCTCTGCCCGGCATTTATACCGGCGACGGCATGATGGCTGAATACCGCGACTGGCTTGGGGCCGACAGCTACGAGGCTGCGGGGTCCATCGGTGGGTCCTATGTTTCGGATGACATTTCCGACTACTACGTCAACCCATTTGAACTTGGCTATGGCTTCTACATTGGCTGGAAAAAGGATGATTTCATCGGCAAGGACGCTTTGATGAAAATGAAGGACGGCCCGAACCGCAAGAAGGTCACGTTCGAGTGGAACAAGGAAGACGTTCTGAAAATCATCGCCAGCGGGCTTGAGCAAGGCACGCCATTCAAATGGATCGATTTCCCGCAGCCCAACTACGCGTCATCCAGTGCGGACATGGTCATGCAGGGCGACAAGATGATGGGGATGTCCATGTTTAACGGCTACAGCTGGAACGAACGCTGTTTCCTCAGTCTTGGTGTAGTCGATCAATCCGTTGAGGTCGGCGATGTTCTGACCATGAAATGGGGCGAGCCGGAGCAGACCGGCAAAACATCCACTGAAACCCACAAACAGACAGAAATCCGCGTGCGCGTGTCAGACACGCCCTACGCAAAAGATGCCCGCGAAAACTATGCGGACAGCTGGAGAACCAAGGGCGACTAGGCCCTAAAAATTGGACGGGCGTTCAGGGAGGGCGCCCGCCCGCGCACTACAGAAATGTCGACACTGGGAGGTACAGACATGAAATTTACCAAACTTATCGCGGCATCTGCCGTTGCCTTGGCCACAGCCCTGCCTGCAAGCGCACAAGAACTTAGCTTTGCCAACTTCACCCCGCCGTTTCACACAGTGAACGCATCGGTGATGGAAAAGCTGAACACGATCCTGTCGGAGGCCACAAACGGCGAAGTTACCGTGCGCGGTTATCACGGGGGTGAACTTGGCGCAGGTCCGGTTGAGCAATACATCCGCGTCGTGCAAGGCGTGGCCGATATGGCGTGGGGCCTTCCGGGCTACACATCTTCGCAGTTTGAAAAGACGATGATTGTCGAACTGCCCGGCACATTGACCAACGGAGACGACGGTTATGCTGCGATGTGGGCTGCTTATGATGAGCACTTAGCAGGCGAATTCCCCGGCACAGTCCCCGTCGCCCTTTGGACGTCTGAACCCAACGTGTTCATCATGCGAGATGCGGTCATCCGCACGCCGGCCGACCTTGCCGGTCTGAAAATTCGCGTGGCGGGTGCAACGGCCGCTGATGTCGCAACCGCCCTTGGTGCGACCCCTGTGCAAATGCCGATCAACCAAGTCTATAACGCGCTTCAGACGGGGCTGATTGATGGTGTCATCACGGGTGCATCTACGCTGAACGATTTCAAACTCGATGAGGTCGCCGACAGCTACACATTCGGCGCTAACTTGGGTCGTCTGTCATTCTATGCGGTCATGACCGAAGGCACCTACGATGCGCTAAGTGATGAAGCAAAAGCGGCGCTGGATAATTCCGGCAACCAGACGGTTTCGCAAAGCGCAGAAGATGCATGGAACGCAACAGCAGATGCAGGTGTCGCGACAGCGCGGACTTTGTCAGAAAACACATTCGTTGACCTGACAGAAGCAGAAGCCGCCGTGTTTGCAGACGCAATCGCTGCTGTAACCGGCGCCTATGTTGACGGTGTTGGCGGCGCGGATGCGCTTGCAGCTATGCAGGCCGACTAAGACATGATCGCGCATCTGCGCACATGGGCGGACAGGCTGATCGGCCTGTCCGCCACAATCGGGGCTCTCGGACTTTTGGTCGAGGTTGCCGTTATTTTGACGGACGTGATCGGACGCGCATTCGGCTACCCGCTATATGGCAGCCAAGACATGATCACGATGGCCATGGTCATTCTGGTGTTTGGCGGCATGGCCATGTGTGATCGGGATGGCGGCCACATTGCTGTCGATATATTCGAACCTCGCTATCCGTCATGGCTCAACCGTTTCATCGATATTTTCGCCGCAGCACTTGGCGCCATAATCTTTGTTTTCATCGCTTGGGCCATTCTGGAAAGCGCGAAACTCAGCGTTATGTTGAACCTGTCTACCAACTTACTTCGCCTTCCCAAGGCGTGGTTCCAATGGGGGCTTGCGGGTCTGTCAATTGTGACTGCTTTGGGCATGTTGCTACGCGCCGTTGAATTGTCGTTGTCGGGCCGTGATGTCCGTATTGAAAAGGCCCCTTCGATATGAGCGTGGAATCCATCGGCTTGATCGGCATCGTCGCCCTGCTGACGCTACTCGCCCTGCGCATTCCCGTGGCCTTCGCGATGTTCCTTGTGGGGTTCATTGGCATCGGGACCGTGCGTGGTTGGGATGCCGCGATGGGTCTCCTTGGGTCAGAAACCTTTACAATCGCGTCATCCCCTGAATTGGTCGTCGTGCCGCTGTTCATCCTAATGGGCAATGTCGCCACAGCCACAGGCATGAGCCGCCAGTTGTTTGACGCAGCCTATGCCATGATCGGCCATATTCGTGGAGGGCTGGCCTCGGCCACAGTCGTCGGTTGCGGCGGGTTCGCCGCCCTTTCGGGATCATCGGTCGCGTCGGCGCTGACCATGGGCAAAGTGTCATTGGCGGAAATGGAAAGGTTCAAATATGACCCGCGCCTATCCACCGGCGTTGTCGCGGCGGGCGGCACGTTGGGCATTCTCATCCCCCCCTCAACGGGTTTTGTCATCTTTGCAATCTTGACAGAACAATCCATCGGGCGGCTGTTCCTTGCAGGCGTTATTCCGGGGCTTTTGCTGTTGGCAATGTTCATGCTTACGGTGTCTATCATCTGCTACATCCGCCCTTCGGCTGGCCCGCGCGGACCCGTCACCACATGGGACGAAAAGCGCCGTGCGATCAGCGGTGCTTTTCCCATCCTTGGCGTTGTCGTGATTACGATTGGCGGCATCTATAGCGGGTTCTTTTCGCCAGTCGAGGCGGCGGGCGTCGGAGCTGGACTGGTCATCATCTATGGCATCGCGAAACGCCGCCTGTCTTTGGTCGATTTCTGGGGGGCATCGCGCAGTTCTGTTGTCACCACTGCAACGGTCATGCTGATCTTGATCGGCGCACATATGATCAACCCGTTCCTCGCACTTAGCCATTTGCCGACATACGTGGGCGAAACCCTCGTCGCGCTCGACCTGCCCGTCCTTGGTATCCTTGCGCTCATGCTTCTCGTTTATCTTGTGCTGGGGTGCTTCCTTGAGGGGTTCGCAATGCTGGTGCTGACCTTGCCGATCTTTTTTCCTGTGGTGCTCGAACTTGGGATCGATCCGATCTGGTTTGGTGTCTTGGTCGTGCTTACACTTGAAATGGGGCTGATTTCGCCCCCCGTCGGCATCAATGTGTTTATCGTCAAATCCGTTGCGCCGAACGTCTCGCTTTCCGATATTTTCCGCGGCGTCGCCCCGTTCTGGCTCGCGATGCTCGTGACGCTCATCATCCTGATCGCCTTTCCACAACTATCGCTGTTCCTACCCGATACCATGTTCAACTAAGGGAGCTTCCCATGTCTGATCAAAAATCCGCCCTCGTGATCTCCGCCCATTCTGCGGATTTTGTCTGGCGCTGCGGCGGGGCCATCGCACTCCATCAGCAGCAAGGATATGACGTAACAGTCGTGTGTTTGTCCTATGGTGAACGTGGCGAAAGCGCGAAACTTTGGAAACAGGACGGTATGACCTTGGACCGCGTCAAAACCGGTCGGCGAATTGAGGCCGAGAACGCCGCGAAAGCCCTCAATGTCCACGACATCCAGTTCTTTGATTTGGGCGACTATCCATTAGAACTGGCCCGCGACGACAAATACAAACTCGTCGATGTGATCCGCGCAGTGCAGCCAGATTTCATGCTCAGTCATTCCAAGATTGACCCCTACAACACGGATCACGCCTATGCCACACAAGTTGCCCTTGAATGCCGTATGATCGCCCAAGCCTGGGGCCATAACCCCGGCGAAAAGGTGCTTGGCGCCCCGCAGCTGTACCTATTTGAACCCCATCAAACCGAACAGATGGCGTGGAAGCCTGACACGTTCCTCGACATCACCCCTGTCTGGGACCAAAAGCGCGCGGCGATTGAGTGTATGCAGGGCCAAGAACACCTCTGGGAGTTTTATACCCGCACAGCCCAGCAACGCGCTAACCATTTCAAACGCAATTCTGGCGGGCAGTCTGGCGGGCGTGATTGCAAATACGCCGAAGGGTTCCAATCAGTCTTTCCGCGCACGGTCGATACGCTATGAGCAACATTGCGCACCTCGGCCATGTTGAGCTTTACACAGATCAATTCGACGCCAGTCTCGACTTTTTCACCCGCGTTTACGGGCTGACGATTACTGAACAAAACGATCAAAGCGCCTATCTACGTGCCTTTGATGATTACGAACACCATAGCCTGAAACTGACGCGCCATCATACAACGGGCGTAGGACACATCGCGTATCGCGCCACATCACAGGCCGCACTTGATGCCCAAGTCGCGATGATTGAGGACAGTGGTTATGAGTGCTTAGGCTGGGACGATGGCGATGCGGGACATGGCCGCGCCTTCCGGTTCAAAGACCCGTTCAACCACACATTCGAAATTTATTGGGACACCAACCGCTACGTGGCCCCAGACACGGAAAAACCTGCGTTGAAAAACATCGCACAACGCTATCACGGACGTGGCGTCTGTCCGCGCCGCATTGATCATGTGAACTTGCTGGCGACCGATGTGTCGCAGTTCCGTACGTTTATGGAAACCTGCCTTGGCAGCCGTGTCACAGAAATGATCCAGCTTGATAACGGCCGCATCGGCGGGGCGTGGTTTACGGTAAATAACAAGACCTACGATCTTGCCTGCACCGAAGAACACGGGAACGCGGATGGCCGGTTCCATCACCTCACCTATGCCACGGACCAGCGCGAAGACATTCTGCGCGCCGCTGACATTTTTCTTGAGAACGGTGTCCATATCGAAACGGGGCCCCACAAACACGGCATTCAAGGCACGTTTTTTCTGTATGTCTGGGAACCTGCCGGCAACCGGATCGAGCTTGCCAATTCTGGCGCGCGGCTGATCCTAGCGCCCGATTGGGAGCCTGTGGTCTGGACCGAAACGGAACGCAAAAAGGGGCAGGCGTGGGGGTTGAAGACAATTGACTCCTTCCACACCCATGGCACTCCGCCCTTGCCCAAGGACGCCTGAGATGAACGTGGTTGTCCAAAATATCGAACGCACCGATCCTGCCATTATTGACGGGCTGGCGCGCGCAGGCGTTGCGACGGTGCACGAGGCACAGGGACGCACCGGATTGCTGGCCAGCTACATGCGCCCGATCTATCGCGGTGCATCCATCGCTGGATCTGCCATAACCATCCTCGCGCCACCCGCCGATAACTGGATGCTGCATGTGGCGATTGAACAAATCCAAGCAGGCGACATTCTGGTTCTGGGGACGACAGAACCGTCTGATGCGGGCTATTTTGGTGATCTGCTGGCGACCTCTGCAATGGCACGCGGGTGTCGTGGCTTGATCATCGACGCGGGCGTGCGGGATGTGCGCGATCTTGAAAAGATGGGCTTTCCCGTCTGGTCCAAGGCGATCTGCGCCCAAGGCACCGTCAAGGAAGTCTTGGGGTCAGTGAACGTGCCCATCCTTTGCGCAGGCGCTGCCATTGATGCAGGCGACGTGATCGTCGCGGATGACGACGGCGTCTGCGTTGTCAAACACAGCGACGCCGCCGATGTTTTAGCAGCAGCCCAAAAACGTAGCGCCAATGAGGGCGACAAACGCGCGCGGTTTGCCCAAGGCGAGCTTGGCCTTGATATGTATGACATGCGCGGGCGGCTGAAGACCGAAGGGCTCAAATATGTCTGACGGCATCCCCTGCATGTGGATGCGCGGCGGCACATCCAAGGGCGCTTATTTTTTGGCGTCGGATCTGCCGACGGCCCCTGCGGCGCGCGATGAAGTGTTGCTGTCGATTATGGGCTCCCCCGATCCGCGCCAGATTGACGGTATTGGCGGGGGTGATCCTTTGTCGTCCAAGGTTGCTGTGGTTTTCCAAAGCGCCCGAGACGGCATCGATGTGGACTACCTGTTCCTGCAAGTCTTTGTCGATGAAAACCGCGTAAGTGATGCACAAAACTGCGGCAATGTACTTGCAGGTGTTGGGCCCTTTGCGATTGAACGTGGGTTGGTTGAGGCGCGAATGGACGAAACGCCTGTCCGCATCTTCATGCAAAACACGCGCCAAATTGCGATTGCCCGTGTCAGCACCCCGAACGGCCACGTCACCTACTCCGGTGATGCCCGCATTGATGGTGTTCCGGGCACGTCCGCCGCCATTCCAATCACGTTTCAAGATACGGCCGGATCAAGCTGCGGAGCGCTTTTCCCGTCAGGCCAGCCCAAAGACACGATTGACGGGATTGATGTCACGATGATCGACAACGGCATGCCCTGTGTTCTGATGCGTGCGACCGACCTTGGGTTGCTTGGCAGTGAAACGCCCAGCGATCTTGAGGTAAACGCACCTTTGCGCGCGCGCATTGAAGCCATTCGCCTGATTGCAGGCACCCGCATGAACCTCGGCGATGTCGCGGGCAAAACGGTCCCGAAAATGACGATTATCTCGGCCCCAACAAATGGCGGGGCGATCAACACGCGCACGTTCATTCCCCATTCTTGTCACAAGGCCATTGGTGTGCTTGGCGCTGTCAGCATAGCTACGGCCTGCTTCACAAAGGGCACCGTCGCGGATGGGATCGCAGTTTGCGAAACCCGTGAGACAAGCAATCTGCCCATCGAGCATCCAAGCGGTGAAATGACAATTATCGGCCACATAAAGGATGGTCAGGTTGTCGGCACCGATGTCTTGCGCACCGCGCGCAAACTGATGGACGGCTTGGTGTTCGCGTCCAGCGCCCCCTAATCCATCAAATTCAACCTAAGGAATCCAACCGTGTCCAACCCAAACTCCGAGATCATCCTCCACGCCTACCCCCAATCGCCCGTTGCCGAAAAGGTACGGGTTGCGTTCGGCATCAAGGGGCTGGCGTGGCGCAGCGTTGAAATTCCGCGCCTGCCGCCAAAGCCGAACCTGACTGCGCTGACTGGTGGTTATAGGCGCACCCCTGTGGTGCAGATTGGCGCGGACATCTATTGCGACAGTCAGTGCATTATGCGCGAACTTGAGCGCAGGTATCCATCGCCCAGCTTCATGCCCACCGCCGATCAGGGGTTGATGTGGTGCCTCAGCCGCTGGACCGACGGGGCGCTTTTCGATCAAACCGTTCGGCATGTTCTTGGGTCCGCAGGTGACAGTCTGGACAAAGATTTCGCCGCAGATCGCGGGCGTTTATACCTTGGCGAAGACTGGGCCGCAGGGCTTAAGACAGCCAACACCGACCTGCCCCATCTTGTGGCCCAAGTGCGCGCACCACTGTCATGGCTGGATGCGCAACTGGCGGATGGGCGTGATTTCTTGCTCGGGCCCGACGCAGCCGCGATTGATGCGCAGTTTTACCATGTCGTCTGGTTCTTGCGCGGGCGCTGGTCGGGCGGGCCGTCATTTTTGTCGGAGTTCACCAACCTCGTGCGGTGGGAGGACAATGTCCGCGCCATCGGGCACGGAACATCCCGACCGATGGACCCACAGGATGCGATTGAGCAGGCAAAATCGCAAGACCCCATTGCGGCAACAGGCGTTGCGGCGAACGAACCGCAAGGCCTGATCGTTGGGCAATCCATCACCGTCATCCCCGATGTAAATGGTGGCGAACAGCCTGTTGCAGGCACACTGCGCTACGCCGATGCCCAAACAGTCACGATTGAGCGCACAGCGGATGATGTTGGCACACTCTGTGTTCACTTCCCGCGATCCGGCTACCGTATTGATATCGTTTGACCCCAAACAAAGGACCACATGATGATTGACCTTTACACATGGACCACGCCCAACGGCCGCAAGGTATCGATCCTGCTCGAAGAGTTGGGCGTGCCTTATACCGCCCACGCGATCGACATTACCAAGGACGAACAATTCGCGCCCGATTTCCTAAAGATTGCGCCCAACAACCGCATCCCCGCGATTGTGGATCATGACACAGGCATCCATATGATGGAGACCGGCGCGATCATGATGTATCTCGCCGATAAATACGGCCAATTCCAATGCGACGGTGACGAGTACTGGCGCATGGTGGAATGGCTGATGTGGCAGATGGGGGGCCTAGGTCCGATGTTAGGCCAAACACACCATTTTGTGAAATATAACAAAGGCAAATCTGCCTATGCTGAGGAACGATATAGCACTGAGGCGTTGCGTTTGTACGGCGTGTTGGACAGACGGCTAGAGGGTCGTGACTACATCGCGGGGATCGGGCGTGGCATGTATACAATCGCTGATATGGCCTGCTGGCCGTGGGTGTCACGGTTTGAATGGCAAGAGGTTGATCTGAACGCTTTCCCGAATGTCAAAGACTGGTACCTGCGCATCGCCGCCCGTCCCGCTGTTCAGGCTGGATACTCCGTACCAGAATTCACGACTGATGTGCCCATGCCATGAGCCACTATGCTGGAATGTGACGTTGCATTTAGGCACTCAAATGGCTCATGGGGCATTGGTCGAAAATCGCATAAGCAGCCATTGATCGATACACGGTCAACGGCAGCTTTGTCCGCAGTGTGTGAATTCGGCCATCTCAGTTTTTTCAGTCGCAGCGAATGGCCGGTTCGAAGGGCCGCACCGCAGCATTGCGATCATGAGCTGGGGGTCCGGTTTGTGCCGGTAACGTCGATCTGGCAGGAGGGGCTTCTGGCAAGATTATGCAGCGTCGCCGCATGTCTGGTTCGTGTCCTGAGTTTAAGGATTTCAAACCAGCCAGCGCACCAATAGCGGCACGATCACGCTTGTAAGTAGGGCGTTTAGTGCCATGGCGATGCCGGCATAGGCCCCTGCCACAGGGTTTACCTGAAATGCGCGGGCCGTCCCAATTCCATGTGCGGCAACACCGACGGCAAAACCTCGCGCCCGCCAGTCGGTGATCCGCAGCAAATTCATCAAAGGCGTGACCGTCACAGCCCCGATGATCCCCGTCATAATAACCAATACGGCTGTCAGCGCCGGAATACCTCCAATTGCTTCAGAGATGCCGAGAGCCACGGGCGCGGTAGTGGACTTTGGTGCCAATGATAGCAGGACCTCCATCGGCAGGCCAAAGGCACGCGCGAGCATAATGGCCGAGCCTGCCGCGACGATTGAGCCTGTAAGCAAAGCCAGCACGATCGGCGCTACCGAGGTACGGATTGTGCCCCGATTATCCCAAAGCGGTAAAGCCAACGCCACCGTCGCAGGACCGAGGAGGAAGTGGATGAATTGGGCACCCTCGAAATAGGCTGTGTAGTCTGTCTGTGTCAGCCAGAGCACTGGTGCAATCAGGAGGACCGACAAAAGCACGGGATTGGCCCAAGGTGGATTACCCAACTGCCGCGCCACCCCATCTGCGACCAGATAGGCGAGGATCGTTGTGGTGAGCCAAATCAGCGGTGTGGTTGACAGGTAGCTCCAAAGGCTCGCGACGTCGGTCATGGGGCCCAGCGTTCGGTTGCGTGGCGAACGCCAATGAACGTCCCAACGGCCGCCAGCATGGAGAGCACAGTCGAAAGGGTCAGGATAGCTAGCAGCACAATCCCGTCTGCCGACAAGACCTCAAGGTTGCCAATCACTCCGACACCCGCAGGCACGAACAGGAAAGATAGGTTTGCCAAGATGACCGTGGTGGTCGGCCTTAGCCGTTCAGCGAGTGTGGGCATTGCGCCAAGTATCAGCACGAGCAGGGCTAAACCCAGAACCGGGCCGGGCATTGGGAGGCCAAAGCCCCGCGCAGTCACTTCGCCCAAAAGCTGGCAGCCTAAGAGCAGTCCGAATGTATGGAGCATTGGTTTTCTCTCCTAAAATGATATTCTAGTTCATTCTGGCGCTAAACACGTTTCAGAACCAATGGAAAAATTCTGCTGTGGGGCAGCACACGGCAGACGCGCCTGTTCTAGAGTTGTCCAACTCCATCAGCCCAACAGTGGCCGCGGCCTCGAACTCTGCGCTGAAATTCATTCTGAATGACTGGTATGGGGAAGTTGCGCTGCGGCATCAGATAGGATGACCAAGGGCAGCTATGGGCCGGAAGCAGACCTGCCAACCCGTCCAGCTTTGGGGTGCAAGCCACAAATCGTCACTCGAACCTGATGCATAAATCGGGACCGCTTTTAGGACCATTCTTGATCAGGTGGCAGGGCGTAAGTATCTATTATTGCATAGATAAATTGTGTAGTAGATTGCCTCTCCTGGGCACCAACAAACCCCCGATATCTTGAAGGATACCAAGCAAAACTTGGGGTTTAGCGTTTTTATGGACCAGTTTCGGGACCGCTTTCGGGACCATTTCGTCATTTTCCACCAGTGGTTTGTCAGCTTTGGCGGGTCGATTGGGGTTGCGCCGAGTGATCCTGCGACTGAGATTACTCAGCATGGACCAGACAATGCCCCTCAAGCTACCGCGCTATGTGTTCCGCCGGGCAAATGGCTCGTTCCGCTACAAGCGCAATGTCCCCAAAGACCTGAGGGCGATGATTCCCAAGGCCACTGTGTACCGTCAGTTGGGGAACACCTATCAGGATGCACTGTGTGCTTTGCCCAAGGTCCACGCCGAGATCGAGGCCTTGTTTGACCTGGAACGGCGCACCACAGATGAGCAGAGGGCAACGTCCTTGGTCCGGGAACGGCTGGGCGAGCAGCATCACTCCATGT
>Ga0208671_10000346_pt1 | contig 24361 bp, 25 predicted proteins | sample ColrivemetaGS759_FD_187606 | JGI IMG/M metagenome (GOLD analysis project Ga0208671, IMG submission 187606) | Estuarine microbial communities from the Columbia River estuary - Ebb tide ETM metaG S.759 (SPAdes) (version 2) | ecosystem: Environmental > Aquatic > Marine > Intertidal zone > Estuary ...
AATGACATACCTGCCCATCAAGGAGGTGTTGTCTGTCGCCATAATCTTCGCAGTGTCCGAAATTGCCCGCCGCAATGCTGGGACGCGCGTTACCGGACACGATGCCGCCAGCATCGCGCGCGCTGGGATCGAATTTTGTGTTAATTGACGAGCGGCGTGACGAACACGTCGCACCGGGTGGTAATGTTCAGTAATTCCGATTCAGCACGTTCTAAAAGGTGAACTGACATTCAGGTAGATGGTATGATGCCCAATCTGCCGACCGGGCACCCTTTATCCGAAGAATGGTCAATCGTCGCAGCAGTCCATTACGTCTTCGCAGCAATCTTCGACCGCCGCGCAACACGCGTTTACCGCACCGGCAACAGTTGAAGATTGAGCTGAAAATGCTGCGGGCGTGATGAAAAGCAGTGCGACGGCTGCTGCAAAATATTTAGGCATAATAATCTCCGATGAATCACTGAGGAATGTCATCCTCTGGTCAACATTCGGCCATTCAGCGTCAATTGTTACAGTGGTCAATGTCTGGCGAATATGCTGCTCTTGCCGGAGCCAAAGGCAATTACATTGTAGCGATCTGCCGAATAGCCCGGTGCTTCCATACCCGGTGACCCCAGCGGCATTCCGGCAACCGCCAATCCGCGAACGCCCTTTGGCTTCGCCGCCAATACCCGCTTCATATCAGCGACAGGCACATGACCTTCGAAGGCCATGCCGTCGATAAGCGCGGTGTGGCAGGACGCAAGATGCGCGGGCAGCCCAACCCGCCGTTGCAATGCCGGACGATTGGCATCATCGATGACTTTGACGCTTCGTCCAAATGCCTTACGGACCTGCGCGGCCCATTTTTCGCAGCATCCGCAACCGGGGTCGCGGTGCATCACGGCCTCGCTTGCCGCGAGAGCCGGGGTGGCGACCAAGGCTAGCGCCAGAGCAAATTTCTTCATGTTCGATCCTTTCGACAAATATGCGCGGAGAGACTTTGCAAGCCCTCCGCGCAATCTCACTTACTTGTGATCCTTGCCGCCCATGTCATGGCCTTTATGCTCGTCACTGGACTTGGCGTCCTTGTCCTTGCAGCAGGCCATCTTGCCATGTTCGTCCTTTTTGCAGCAGCAGCACTCCTTTTCAGGGGTAGGTGCCGGATCGGCGGCAAAGGCAGTGGTGGATATGGTGAGCGCGAGAGCACCCAAAAGATACTTGGTTTTCATGATTTAACTCCGATTATAGATTAAAAAAATAGTGCGCGCCGCGCCTTCGCGGAGGCGGGGTTGGCGGTTTGAGTGCGTCGCTCGCCAATTGCGCGCTGACCGAAAGAATCTGCACCGCGATGACCCGCAAGGGCTGCGTCAAGTCGGCAGTTGCCACGGGCGGAACGGCACAAGCATGACACGAACGCGCCGCGTCGCCACCTTTCTGTCCGCCCTTTCCGTCATGATGATCGGGATCTTTCTCGCAATCCGCCATCATTGCGATTGTTTCTGTTTGAAAAGGCGCGGCGCAAATTGGTGCTGCCCGCAAAACGAGGGCGATACCAAGAATACAGGCTGCCAGTATCTTCATGCTTTGCGTCGCTTGCGCCGAAACGGCCAGCGTATGAACAGTAACACCGACCCAGCAAGGCCGAGGATTAGGCCTCCGATGGCAAAAGCCAGCAGCCACCAAGTGTTGAAATTCTCATGGTTCTTCCAGTCCATGATGTGAAGGCTCCAGAAGAAATCATAGAGCCGCCATGTGCCGGTGCGAACGGCAGTAATGCGCCCGGTGTCTGCCGCGACAAAGATGCTAGTGGCATCGGGGTCAGCATAAGCAATCCGCCATGCTGGAAGCGCAGCCCGATATTCAGGGCTTTCAGCCGTCACGCGCGATGCTTTGGAAGTCGGCTTCGCGGCTGACTTCCACGCCGCATTCGCGATGACGGTTGCTTGAGTGGCGCCAACTGGCGGAATCAGCTCGCCTGTTTGGGCATCGAAGAGCATGATGCCTTTTGCTGTTGTCACTTCGGCAACCATCTGGCCGCCAAGCATGTGCCAGTTGATAGCTTCCACCGGCGCTTTGGCCTTGATGCTAATCTGCGCTGGATCGGCGAACCTGATGCCTGCCGGGATCGTCGTCACTACGTCACGGTTTACCAAATGCTCACCGCGAACCTTGTCAATGGGCAAAAAGCTCATGATCACGCCGCTGGCAAACCAGATCAGCAGTTGCGCACCAATTACCAAAGCCAACCATTTGTGGATACGGCTTGCAGTTAGATGGACACGGGTGCGTCTGCTGCTCAGAACCAGATCCTTATCCCGGCAACAAGGCTGAATGTTTCAGGATCTTCCCCTGCCGCCCGTGAAAAACGAGCAGTCGCGTCCGTCTGTTTGCGCCATTCCACGCCAATATAGGGCGCAATTTCTTGCTCGATCTCATAACGCAGCCGTAATCCAGCTTCAAAATCTGTCAATCCTGACCCGACACCGATAGCGCGAATGTTCTGGAAAGCGATATTTGCTTCGATGCGCGGCTGCAAGATGAGCGATTGCGTAATTCGCTGGTCATAAGATGCCTCCAGCCGTGCGCGCAACTCGCCCTTGTTCGACACAAAGCCAGCAGCGTTCACCTTGAACCAATAGGGCGCTATTCCTTCGACACCTGCTACGAGATAGGTGCGCGACGGGTCCGGCTTAATGTCATACCGCACACCGGCTTGCAGGTTCCAGTATGGCGCAATTGCCCGCGAGTAGAGCGCCTGCAATTCCAGATCATCGATGCGCTCACCAAACGCGCCTTCGCCTTCAAACTTCAAACCGAAGCGGTTGATGTTGCCGCCGGTAAAAGCCTCGCCTTCAAAGCGATAGCTTTCGCGGCCCTTTTGGAAGCCGACTTCGAGCAGGTCGATGGTCACCAGCGAATAGCCCATGCCACCTACTTCATACGCGAGTTCTTTGCGTGAACGCGCCATTACATCGCTGCCAAATATAGCATCCGCCGCGTGATCGCTTGGCGGTGCCGGGGCTGGGACATTGCCGACATCCTCCGTTTCGGCTTCACCGGCACTCATATCATGACCCGCATGGGGATCAGCCGCTTCTAAAGCTGGTTGTTCAGTGACCGGCTCATCTGCTGCGCTCATGTCGTGACCAGCATGTGGATCGCTTGCAGGCGGGGATGCGCTAGGTTCGGCCTTCTCGGCAGGCATGTCATGCCCTTGATGGCTCGACTGCGCGAAAGCAGGGGCTGCAAACAAAGCGGCGACAGGAAGCAACAGAGAATAGTTCATTGCCCTTCCTCTTCATGCCGAACAGTGACAACCCGGAACATGCCTGCATGCATATGCATCAACATATGACAGTGAAATGCCCAGTCACCCATCGCATCGGCAGTAAAGTCAAACGTGACCTTTGCCCCCGGCAACACATTGACGACATTTTTGCGCGGGTATTGCCCTTTCTGTCCGTTCACCACTTCGAAAAAATGGCCGTGCAAATGGATCGGGTGCGGCATCATCGTGTGATTAATGAGGTTCACGCGCACACGCTCATTGTGGCGAAACGGCAGCGGCTCTGTTTTCTCGCTATATTTCTCGCCGTCCATCGACCACATATAGCGCTCCATATTAGCGGTCAGATGGACGTCTATTTCACGTGAGGGAATGCGCTGGTCCGGATTGGGTTCAAGCGCTCGAAGCTGGCTAAGCGTCAGCACCCTGTGCGGGACTTTCTCCAAACCGGTTGGCCGCTCTTTATTGCGATCCATCGGCATCGGCGCAAGGCTGGCCACACCCGGCCCCATTTTTACCTGCGGCGCAACTGATGGGTCGCGCATGTTCATGGAGCCATGATCCATTTTGCCCATCGCGCTATCCATTGCGGCCATTTCTTCAGGCGTCATCTTGCTATGATCCATGCCCGCCATGTCACCGCCACCACTGCCGTGATCCATGCCCATGTCCTTCATGGTCAGCAGAGGCCGGCCGCGAAGTGGCGGTATCGGTGCCACCATTCCCATTTGCGGTGCCAGCGTCGCACGGCATTGGCCTGAACGGTCAATGGATTCAGCAATAAAGGCAATTGGGATCGCTTCTTTAGGTTCGATGACCACGTCCCAAGTCTCGGCAACGGCAATCTGGAACTCGTCGGTTTCGACCGGACTTAGCGGCAAGCCGTCGGCGGCGACTATAGTCATCGGCAGGCCCGGGACGCGGATGTTAAAATTGCTCATCGCTGCCGCATTGATAATACGAAGACGCACACGCTCGCCCGGTTTGAAAATGCCGGTCCAGTTGCCCATGCTATCGTGCCCGTTGATGAGATAATGATAATAAGCGCCGGTTACATCGGCGATGTCGGTGGGGTCCATCAACATCTGCCCCCACATCATGCGTTCGGACAGCGGCTGATCTTCGCCCTTGGCAAGGCCTGCAAAAGTCTGTTTGCGCTTGTTAAAATAGCCTGCTTTTTGCTTCTGCTTGGTAAAGTTGACATGCGCGTGTGCAAAACTCCAGTCTGATAACACCAAGACATGCTCGCGGTCATAAGCAATTGGGTCTTTGCCAACGGGATCGACTATGAGCGCGCCATACATGCCCATCGCTTCCTGCATGTGGCTATGGCTGTGATACCAATAGGTGCCGTGCTGCTTCATCGGAAATTCGTAAGTAAAACTCTCGCCCGGGCCGATGCCGGGATAGCTCACTCCGGGAACTCCATCCATGTGGAAGGGAAGCAGCATCCCGTGCCAATGAACCGACGTATCTTCGTCGAGCGTGTTGCGCACCACCAGCTTTACATTCTGACCTTCACGAAGGCGAATGAGCGGCCCCGGGAGCGTCCCGTTAATCGTGTAGGCATGGCCGGTTTTCTTGCCGAGGCGGAACGCTGATTGCCCGACGCTGACTTCAATATTATCGCCTGATAAGACGCCGGGCTGTCCTGCAAGACTGTGCAGCCCGTGCGATCCGCTTTTAGCCCAGGCAGGAAATAAAGGAGCAAGTGCCATGCCGCCGCTTGCAAGAGCTGCGCCGCGCAAGAGGTTTCGTCGATCAATAGGAGAAGTCAAAGTCATCGGAAGTCCATATTTAGGTTCTATCCCTGATACGCAAGCAGCGCGCTAAACCCTCAATAATTCGGTCAATTTTGCGCGTGCGCGATAAAGCCGAGTTTCAACAGCCTTTTCGCTGATACCCAAAACCTGTGCCGACTCTGCTTGGGTCATCCCTTCGATTGTCCGCAAGACCAATGGCTCGCGGATGGCCTGCGGCAACGTAGCAATCGCCGCCTGAACGCGCGCAAGCTCGGCGCGGTCAGAAATCTGCTTGTCGGCGGTAAAAGTGTCGTCTGCTACATTTGCAGCTGTCTCGATTGGTAACGCGAAAGAAAAGAACCGCCGCACTGAACGTCGCCGTGCCCAATCGCGGCATTTGTTTATCGCAATGCGAGAAATCCAAGTTTTGAAGGGCCGGTCGGCATCATAGCTTTTGAGCGCAGCAAAAGCAGAAACGAATGTTTCCTGGGTAACATCAACAGCTGCATCATCATCGCCAATCGTTGCCCGCACGACACGGAAAACCGGCTCACGATAACGAGCCAGCATAGCGGTATAGGCGGATTGTCTTCCCCCTAAAGCCAGCGCAGCCAACTCGCCATCTGAACAGTCGTCAAGGGCAAGGCTCATTTTTGGTCGGCAGTCAGTGCCTTGACCACGGCTGCATCAAATTTGGCCACTTGATCGGGCCTGAGCAGCGCACGCATTGCGAAAATATGCTCAAGCGTCTCTTTTTGAAGCTCCCCCATCGCCATATGCGACTGGTCAACAGCTGCTGCAACCTCGGTGCCATAACCGTGTTCGTTCTCGATTGCCGCTGCCAGCTTGGCGTTATCGGCGCGCATTTCAAGTTCGAGCGCCTGTTTGCGAATAGCAAATTGCTTCTCTAGGGCCTCCAGCTTTGTATGTTGGGCGGCATCAAGATCGAGACCATCATGGAGCAACGCATGAAGTTCATTCTCAGGAGGCACTGGCGGATTAACAATTAGCCGCCCCGCTACCACGCCGCCAATTGCTGCAAGAAAAACTATGATCGCAATTATAATTGTCCGCCGCATGCTGCTCATTCGCCGCTGTCCAGAAGTGTCGATGGTGCAAGGGCCGCTGGCGCGCCAAATGGCGACAGACTGGGTGCAGCTTCGGCTGATGTGCCTGGAACCAGTGCGCTCACTAGACCCATTCCCGTCGCGGCGATGATCGCGAACCCTATCATACCGCCAGAGAGCGGGGCGGCATTAGCCCGGCGCTCGGAAAGCTGCGATAGCACCGCGTCATCGATCGTCATAAGCCGGATCGGCAGCGGTGCCGCACGCAGTCCATCAAGCATATCGTCAATGTGGCTCATATCCGTATCTCCAAACTTCATGCCACATATACGCGCGATCGCCGCAAAGCCCTCAACAGATTTCTAATGAGGGTATATGCACCGGTGTGCGTATTAGAGTTAGAACTCGTTGTTTGGAGAATCCTAATGTCAAAGTTTCGTCTATTGTTCGCCGCCCCGGTCCTTGCAGCGCTCGCCTTTTCTGGCGCGGCGCACGCCCACGCCAAGCTCGTGAAGTCTACACCTGCTGCAAATGCAGTGGTCGCTAAACCAACGAAGATCGTATTGACCTTCAACGAAAAGCTGATCGCTAAATTTGCGACCACAACGCTGACGATGACGGGAATGCCGGGCATGAAAGATCATGCGCCAATGAAAATCAGCGGGTTCACCTCGGCGATGAGCAAGGATGGCAAGACCATGACGCTGATGATGAAGCGCGCTTTGGTTGCAGGCACCTACGAGCTAAAATGGGCTGCTGCCGGTCCAGATGCTCACCGGATGGAAGGCAGCTTCAATTTTACCGTCAAATAAGGATGTGATCGAACAACTCAACATCGGCATCAGGTTTGCGCTCTATGCGAACCTGATGCTGCTGTTTGGGCTGCAATTTTTTGGCCATTATGCCTTCAGAGGTGCTGACCGACCGCAAGATGCCGTTCTCCCGTTCCGAGCCGTTGCTGTCTGGCTTTCGGCGTCGGGGGTTGCAATCTCGTTGCTCAGCATCACGGCAATGACGGCTTCGATGGCGGGCGTTCAATTGCTTGAGGTTGATACTGCCTCCATCAGCGTGATGATTTTTGAAACGCCGATGGGCAATGCTTGGCTAGTGCGGGTAATCGCCTTGTTCGCTACATTCGCCGTTGCGTTTCGGATGATCGATAGCAAATCCCTGCCAAAATTAACATTTGTGGCGCTTGGGTCCGGGGTAGCTCTGGCCTCTGTAGCTTGGACGGGACACGGAGCCGCGAAAGAAGGTTCTGCTGGAGCCGCACAACTCATTGCCGACATCATCCATCTGCTCGGGGCTGGAGCGTGGCTCGGTGCGCTTGCAGCCCTTACGCTCATGTTGTTTCGCAGCGCGCAGGCGTCGACCGAAGACTATTTAAGATTGAATCACCGTCTGCTCAAAGGCTTTTCGGTGGCGGGATCGATCATCGTTGCCCTAGTGCTTGGCTCGGGGCTGGTGAATAGCTGGATGCTGGTCGGCCCGCAAAATATGTTGAGCCTCCACGCAACGCTCTACGGCCAATTGCTGATCGCCAAGCTCTTTCTGTTTGCTATCATGCTGGCTCTAGCAGCCACAAACCGGTTCACACTGACCCCGGCACTCGAACGCGCACTGCAAGGCGGCGGAACTTATCGCGCGCGTCGCAGGTTACAGATAAGCCTCATTATCGAATTGAGCTTGGCAGCAGCAATCATAGGCTTGGTTGCATGGCTGGGCACATTGGAACCGCCGGTGTCGAGATGAGCTTTTTAGCTAAACTGAAGGAACAGGCGATGATCCGTACGATCTCGATCTCGATAGTGGCAGTTGGACTTGTTGTCCGGTTGCGTAACGCCCCGCATGGCTACAAGCGAAGAGCGCGCAGCGTGCGTTGAAATGGAAAAAGACATGGGACTTGCCACCACGCACGACCATGCTGAAATGAAAGGTCAGGGTCGTAACGCGATGAACCTTAGCCATGACCGATGTGTTCAGATACTCGCTCAGCCGGGATGAATGGCGAAGCCGGTGAGTTGAAAGCGACTCACCGGGCATTGCCCAAGATTGCTTCTTTTTTGTGCCGTTGAACTAGGGAAAATATATGACTGACCTTCCCAACCCGGCAAAACCATCCAGTGGATGCTGTAGCACAGCCAGTCCTGACAGCCTGTCGACTGTAATTGATCCCGTTTGCGGAATGAAAGTCGATCCTGAGACCACCGCTCATCATGCTACGCATGACGGCATTCATTATCATTTTTGCAGCGCGGGATGCTTAGGTAAATTCACCGCAGACCCCGCCAAATATCTCATCAGTGCCCCCCGCGCGGAATTGATTGCCGAACCCGGTGCGATGTGGACTTGCCCCATGCACCCCGAAATCCGCCAGCAAGGACCGGGGACTTGCCCAATTTGCGGGATGGCGTTGGAACCGGAAGAACCGTCACTCGATGATGCGCCAAATCCTGAGCTGGTTGATTTTACGCGTCGCTGGTGGGTGTCGGCAGTTCTAGCAGTGCCGCTACTGATCTTGACGATGGGGACGGAGTTTCTGGGTCTTCATTTGGTCGATCCCGTATATTCGCCGTGGATTCAACTCGGGCTGACCGCACCGATTGTCTTGTGGGCAGGCTGGCCGTTCTTCACACGCGGGTGGACGTCGATTGTCACGGGAAAGCTCAATATGTTCACCCTCATCGCCATCGGCGTGGGCGCGGCTTTCGTTTACAGTCTGGTTGCGACGGTAGCGCCCGGTCTGTTTCCAGATACCTTTAGAATGCACGGCGGCATGGTGCCTGTTTATTATGAAGCGGCGGGCGTGGTCGTGGCGTTGGTGTTGCTTGGACAAGTGTTGGAGCTGCGCGCCAGGGCTGCAACGGGCAAAGCGATCCGCGCCCTGCTCAATCTCGCACCAAAAACAGCACGGCGCATCAACGCCGACGGCTCCGAAACCGAGATTACCTTACCCGACGTTCAAACAGGCGACCGCCTGCGCGTTCGGCCAGGCGAGGCTGTGCCCGTCGACGGCGTCGTCATCGAAGGTCGGTCATCGGTTGATGAGTCGATGTTGACGGGCGAACCATTGCCCGTCGCCAAGGACGCGACAAGCGCGCTAACTGGCGGCACGGTGAATGGCACCGGCAGTATTGTCATGGAAGCACAAGCTGTCGGCAGCGACACGATGCTTGCGCGCATTGTCCGTATGGTGGCCGAAGCGCAGCGCAGCCGCGCGCCGATACAGGCAGTGGCAGACCGGATTTCCGGATGGTTCGTGCCGCTGGTGATAGCGATTGCCGCACTGTCCTTTGCGGTCTGGAGCCTTGTCGGCCCTGAACCGCGTATCGGCCATGCGCTTCTGAATGCGATTGCCGTTCTCATCATCGCCTGTCCGTGTGCACTGGGACTAGCGACGCCAATGTCGATCATGGTGGCAACCGGACGCGGCGCGCACGCAGGTGTGTTGGTTAAACATGCCGAGGCACTCCAAGCGTTCGAGAAGGTCGATACGCTGGTGATCGACAAGACTGGAACGCTGACCGAAGGGAAGCCCAAACTCGTTGCCATCGAGACAATTGGCGGGATGGAAGAGAATGAGTTGTTGGTTCTTACGGCATCGGTGGAGGCGCGCTCAGAGCATCCGCTGGCCCATGCCATTGTGAGCGCCGCAAACGAACGCAAGCTGACGCTTGGCGAGCCAGAGAATTTTGAGGTTCAGGTCGGAGCGGGTATTAGCGCCCAAGTCGGCGGACGCGCCGTTGTAATCGGCAACGCTGCGCAGATGCAGCGCATCGGCGTCGATCCAGCACCACTCAATGACGCTGCTGAAACCAGACGCCGCGAGGGCGCTGGAGTGATGCTCATCGCTGTCGATGGCAAACTAGCCGGACTTGTTGCTGTTGCCGATCCTATCCGTGCAAACGCACGCGAGGCTATAGAGGCTCTAAGAAAACAGGGCCTCCGCGTCATCATGTTGACCGGCGACAATCCGACTACTGCCCAAGTTGTTGCCGACGCCGTGGGCGGCCTAGACGGTGTTCACGCCGAACTTAAACCAGATGACAAAGCACGCATTGTGGGCGAACTCCAAGCATCTGGCGCAATGGTGGCAATGGCAGGCGACGGAATAAACGACGCTCCGGCGCTCGCCGCTGCCGATGTCGGCCTGGCAATGGGGACCGGCACCGATGTTGCGATTGAAAGCGCGGGCATCACGCTAACCAAAGGCGATCTCGCCGCCGTCGTCCGCGCCCGCGCGCTTGCGAAAGCGACCATGCGCAATATCCGCCAAAATCTGTTCTTCTCGTTCCTGTTCAACGGTATTGGCGTGCCGGTCGCAGCGGGCGTGCTTTATCCCGTCTCTGGCATTTTAATGTCGCCGATGTTTGCGGGCGCGGCAATGGCGCTGTCGTCGTTTACCGTTGTAATGAACGCGTTACGGCTAAACCGGGTTAAGCTCGGATAGGACCCCGTGGCTGACAAGAAAGTTGCGGCCAATACAGATGTTCATGGTGCAATGAATTAGGCACAGCCTTCGACGTATCCGAGAACCGGCATCATCCCAACGTGGATGAGGTTGACCCTGCCGTCAGCTCCAATCTCAAAACGTAGTGCGGAATCTCCGCTCGCCGCGTTTGGCGCGGTCAGGTATTTGGCAGGGCTCGCCACATATTTGTGAGGTTCAGCGCGGAATCCAGGAAACGATTTTAGAACTTCCTTCTCCGTCGATCCCACGCCTATATTCTCACTCAGCCTGACAGAAGAGTTCTGCCCTGCCGTGATCCGGCGCACCATACCCTGCTCAATTATGGCATAGACGCCAGGGTAGTCGGGGGAGCTAATTGTGCGGCACGCGTCCGATGTTTGAGCACCGCGTTCAGTCCAATTGCTGCTTGCTGGCACAAGTTGCCCTATGCGAAGGTCGCCGAACCCCTCCAGCGCTAGAACATTTCCCGACGGCGTACCAAGAGCAGGCGTCACGGGGGTGGGAGCTACCGTATTGCTATTGATCGTATAAGTACTGGTCGTGGGTGCAGCGCTGTCACTATCAGGGGCCGTTGATTGTTCAGGTGCGCAGGCAGCGATTGTAAAGGAGACAGCGACGAGAAGCGGATATTTCATTTCAGGTAAACAAGGCACTCGGTAGCTCGTTCCATTTATCGGCAGATCGAGCCATCAACTGATCAGCCGGAGCACGCAGGGCGAAGCAAACCAACCACATCCGCCAGCGGGAACAAGCCGTCTCTCCAGCTGTTTTTAAGCCATGTTACCGATCCGAATATCTCCCGCGCTGCTTGCGCTGCTCTCGCTCTTTGTGATGGTGGGCTGCGGCGATAGCGGCGCTGGCGCTGCGCAGAAAAAGACGGACACTGCGTCTCTGCCTATCAAATCCACCGAAATAACGGTCCCGGCGCCAGGCATATCTCCAGCGCCGACCGAGATTGGGCTTACGAAGCTAAATCCTAAACTGCTAGAAAGTCGCGATTGCAAAACGGTCCTGAGTTTTTACGCAGATGCGCTGCATGCGGGGCTTTACGAAGAGGCAGCGCGCGTGTGGGGCAAAGATTGGGGTGTAAGTGCTGCTACGTTAGAAAAGCGATATTTAGCGGAACAACCGGTATCATTGGAGTTCGGCGAAATCAGCGTCGAAGGAGGTGCTGGGTCCTTGTATTGCGAAGTAGCTGCAGTGCTCAAAACAAATGGTCACCAGCCTCGAAACGGGAAGATCACCCTGCGCCGTGTGAACGATGTGCCGGGTGCCACCGCTGACCAGTTGCGCTGGCACATCACGGATACTACATTTGCAGATGCTGACGGCAACTCTAGCTGAGATAGTTCTGGCCGATAGGACTCCACCTCTTGGCTAGCTTTTGGCCATTGCTGCTCCCGAGTTAAACCAACGGCTGAAAATTGCGCACATTCTCCTCAAATCGGACAGTCAGGATCGTCCGACAAATCAGCCCTATCAGCGTTGCTGATGCAATGTCCGCTTATGGGGAAGCCAGCTGGCGCTTATAATGACCGCAGTTGCGTGCAAAGCTGACATTGAACTGGACTGCGCGCGAACATCGAGCATTGGTCGGGAGCGCCGCCGACGCGACGATTTGAATCGGTAACATCCTCGACTGGACGACCAGCGGGGCTCTGGGTGGTGGGACCGGCGCGGTGCCGGGTCCCATCGAGGAGACCACCCATGACAACAACGAGCAAATCGCAACCGGCGAAGGCATCGGCGAATGTTAGCAATGCGCCTGCAGATTCGGGCGCCCGTCGTGCACCAACCAAAACCGATCAACTTTTGGCAATGCTCCAGACACCGGACGGTGTGAGCATCGAAGAACTGAGCGATCGCTTCGGCTGGATGCAGCATACGACGCGTGCCGCGTTAACCGGTGTGCGCAAAAGGGGCCATGCCGTCATCCGAGGAAAGCAAGGCAGCGTTACCGTCTACAGGATTGGCGGATGACCATCGAGAGCAATGACGCGATCAAGGCAATCGCCGGGATGTCGGCACCCCAGATCATCCTGGAATGGGAGCGGGTGCATGGCATACGCGCTCCCGCCATCGCACCGAGCCTGCTCGCCCGCGATCTTGCACACCGAGTGCAGGTCGAGGCCGCAGGTGGCATCGACAAGCGCCATGAGCGTCGCCTACGCGACCTTGTGGTGTTGGCCGATAGCGATAGTGCCGTGCAAGCGAGCCATCGCAAAGCCCTCGGTCAGGGGACGCAACTTCTGCGCGAGTGGGGTGGTCAGACTCACCGGGTGACCGTCGAAGCTGACGGTCGATATACCTATGCCGGCGAGAGTTGGCGGTCGCTCTCCGCAATTGCCTGCGCGATCACCGGCGCACGCTGGTCTGGCCCGCGCTTCTTCGGAACACGGGCATGAAGAAGCTGCGCTGCGCTATCTATACCCGCAAGTCGACCGAGGAGGGGCTCGACATGGCATTCAACAGTCTGGACGCCCAACGCGAGGCGTGTGAGGCATATGTGACCAGCCAGAAGGCCGAAGGCTGGGTGCTCGTGCCCACCGCTTATGACGATGGCGGCTTCTCAGGCGGCACGATGGACCGGCCTGCCCTCTCGCAACTGCTCGGTGACGTGCGCGCCGGCAAGGTCGACGTGATCGTCGTTTACAAGGTCGACCGGCTGACCCGCGCTTTGTCGGACTTCGCGCGGATCGTCGACGTGCTGGATGCCTCCGGGGCCTCGTTCGTCAGTGTGACCCAGGCGTTCAACACCACCACCAGCATGGGAAGGCTGACCCTCAACGTCCTGCTGTCCTTTGCCCAGTTTGAGCGCGAGGTCATCGCCGAGCGGGTGCGCGACAAGGTAGCGCAGTCCAAGGCCCGCGGCATCTGGATGGGCGGCAACGTGCCACTCGGATATGATGTGCTGGATCGCAAGTTGCTCGCGAACCCCGCGGAGGCCGCCACGATCGTTCACATTTTCCAGTGCTATCTCGACCAGCCCTCGGTGCGGGCGCTGAAGGAGACGCTCGACGCGCAGGGCGTCTGCACCAAGGTACAGCAAGGCAAAACTGGACCGCGCGGCGGCGTGTCGTTCTCGCGCGGCGCACTTTACTGGCTCCTCTCGAACCCGATCTACATCGGCAAATTGCGCCACAAGGATAAGTTGCACGACGGCCAGCACGATGGCATCGTCCCGCTGGAGCTGTGGGACGCGGTCCAGTCGAAACTAAAAGCGTCCGCCGCCGAACGTGGCAATACGACAACCGGCAGCGGCACTGCCTTGCTGACCGGCATGATCCGTGACGCAGCTGGTCGGCCTATGTCACCCAGTTTCACCGTGAAGGAGGGTCGGCGCTACCCTTATTATGTATCGAGTATCAGCAAGGACATCGATCATGGCCTCACAGGCACATCACCAGCACCCATTACACGTGTCCCTGCTCGGCGGGTCGAGTCGGCAGTCCGCGAAGCGTTGCGCGCATTGCTGATGGACGACCTTCAACTCGCCGACCTGTTCGAGGATGGCGATACCGCCACGACGCGCCGGCGATTGGCGACCGCAGCCGAGCTGGCACGGAAACTGGGTCCGCATGCAATCGATGGCGCGCACGCGCTACTCAAGCGACTAAACTTCTCACTCACCGTCCAGCGCGATCGCGTGGATAGCAATATTACGCACGCCGCGCTGCTAGCGGCACTTGATCACGACGCCGCCTCGACCGAAGGCGATGACCGACGTATTGCGCTGATTGTTGATACCAATATCACCCAACGCAAGCGCGGCGCTCGCCTTATAATCGCTGGAAAAGCGCGCGCCGAAAAGGCGCCCGATCCGAAGCTCGTCGCACTCGTAACCAAGGCTCAACAAGCCCGTGCTGCATTGTTCTCGAACGCCGCCCCTCGCGGCAATCGCCACATCGAACGACTGGCGCGGCTGGCCTATCTCGCGCCCGATATCACGTCGGCCATCCTCGACGGCTCGCAGCCCGCGACACTGACCAGCCGGAGCCTTCTCAAGCTCCCTGGCCTGCCGCTCGCATGGCCGGAGCAGCGAAGAATGCTTGGGTTCGCATAATCCTCATCCGCCGCGGTGGCCACGAAAACCGCCTGCAGAGACGCAGCGCCCGTCGGGCATAATCTCACCCAAGTGCGTGCCGGTCTCTGGCTACAACCCGAATCATATTGAGCAGAATGCCGCAGAACCGCGCCACTTGAGGCGACTATTCACGATATAACGTAATTATATCAGATACTTGAATGTGCTTGGTGCACCCAACTGGATTCGAACCAGTGGCCCCCAGATTAGGAATTTGAGAAAAATCTCCGCATCTACTGCCACATTTTTCTACAAACCCACAAAATACATTACTTTTATAATCTCTTATAATAGCAAATCATCCTTGATATGATTTCATCTGATGCCTATCTGATGCCTATAAGCTCTCTAGGTATCAGGCGAACACAATGGCCAAAGCCCCAATAACGAAACGTACAGTTGACGCGGCAAAGCCTGCTGCGGGGGAATATGTTATTTGGGATGATGGCGGGAAGGAAACCATCAAAGGTTTTGGCCTGAAAGTGACCCCGGCGGGTGGCAGGGTTTATATTTACCAGTATCGCCTCGCTCGCCCTGGCATGGCTGACAAGACAGCACCGCGCAAATACACGATCGGCAAGCACGGCAACCTAACCCCGGATCAAGCAAGAGCCCGCGCCAAGCAATTGGCTGCGATGGTGGAAATGGGCGTTGACCCCCGCCAAGCCGAATTAGACGCAATGGGCGCAAAGGACGAAGCCACGCGTCAAGCAAAAAGCAAAGCCAAGCTGGAGGGCGAACTTGTGTTTGAGAAGGTGGCAGCGCGCTGGCTAGAGCATTATGAAGCAGAAAAGGGCCGCCGTCCTCGCACTGTCGAGCAAGCCCGCCATATTGTGAAAATGCGGCTGGAGCCTGCTCTGAAGGGCAAACCCCTGCCCCACATCACACGAGCGGACCTGCAATGCATCATTGATGCAATCCCATTGAAACATCGCGCCAGCCGACTAGCTGTCTATGCCTACTCATCCGTTCTGTTCCGCTGGGCGATGGAACGAGGTGAGATTACAGACAATCCCGTGCGGTTGATGGCTAAGCCAAGCGCACCCGAACCACGCAAACGGGTACTGACCGACGACGAACTCGTAACAGTTTGGGAAGCAGCGGAAAGATTACGCGATCCCTATCGGGCCTATTTCAAGCTGTTAATTTTGACCGGGCAGCGACGCGAGGAAGTAGCTGGCATGTTTTGGGCCGAACTAGATCGCGGTTCATCCACTTGGACCATCCCCGCAAACCGTACCAAAAATGGCGTAGCGCAAATCGTACCACTTGCTAGTGCTGTGGTTGAAGAACTGGACCGGCTAGCGCTGGAGCTTCAGGTGAAGGCAAATTTAGATGAAACGCCCATAAGGCATTGGCCCCAGTTTGGCCCGGTTCTAACAACATACGGCAAAACCGTGATCAAATCCTACTCAAAGGCCAAAGCGGAACTAGACAACGCGATAACCAAGACCCGTCCGCAAGCTGACCCACTGCACGCTTGGCGCGTCCACGATCTTCGCCGAACATTGGCCACGGGCTTGCAGCGCTTGGGAGTGCGCTTTGAAGTTACCGAGGCCGTTCTCAACCATGTGTCTGGTGCACGCTCTGGTGTAGCAGGCATCTACCAGCGCCATGATTGGAAAGATGAAAAGCGAGCCGCGCTCTCGGCTTGGGCCACTCATGTGCAGCGCCTCATTTCTGGAGCCATGTCGAATAACGTCATTGAGTTGGGAGCACGAGCATGACCACACAGCACTGTCCTGACGATGAACGGCTAGCCCTAGATGCTTTGGAAGCATTGCGTAACTTTGATTGGAATTCAACGAAGCCATCTAGGGGGAAAGTAGATGTGATATGGCGAGCGATCGCAACGGGGTTGCTCTCAGATGAGGACACTGCGCGCTGGGCCCAGAAAATAGCCAAAAATGTTGTTAAACACGTAATTGAAGACACTTCAACGGATCGCCCCGAGCGAGCCCTGAAGGCATTAAAGCTAACGGGCAAGGCAGAAGCGGGTTACTCTGAGCAGGTTGCACTAAGCGGCACTTTGGCTTCTAAACGACTTGTTTCAGCATTGACTGGCAAGGCCTTCGTTCCCCCAACACCAGTGGAAGCTGCGGACATTTTGCGCGCGCAGGGTAGTTACCAAGGCATAAAAAGGAAGGCAGGAAACGATCGAGCAGGGCGAGCGCTGAAAAACCTGCTCGCCAATTGGGTAGGACCCGCGCGCAAACGGTGATTACTGGTGACGGCCACTGCAACAAGGAGATGGCCAAAGATGAAACCTGAAGTTTTCACAACAATTGAAGCCGCAGCCTACACAAGGCTAGGAAAGCCTACGCTGGAGCGTTTTCGGATCACTGGGGATGGTCCCAGATACGCTAAGCTAGGCGGTGCAGTGCGGTATCGTCGATGCGACCTTGACGCTTGGCTTGAAAGCCGCCTGATCAACTCGACTAGCTCTAGCCGCCTTTAAAAAACAGCCCCTGCTCATAGTGAACCGAGGGCTGTGATTAGCGTCTCGACCTCTATAGCAACTGTGAGCAGAGCTTTCAAATGGAAGCAATGAAATGACAATCAATACACACGCGTGGTGTAACCGTCGGGTTGCGCTATTAAATGGTAATAGAGATACTCGCAAAGGAACTCGGCGCGCCTTTAAGACTATTACATTAGGAGAAGTCTTCGCGGCCGCAGATAATCCTACAGCATTAGACAAACGCTCTGCAAAGGCCATTATCCCATCATCCTACGCATCGGCTGATGCACGAACTCATGCTGTTCAGCGCGAAAGAGGTTCATTCCCTATGCTAGCGGCAGATATCGATAGGGGAAACATAGCCCTTGCGCATATTGAAGCTGCTGTAGACACTATCTTTGGTGCCGAGAGGGCATCCCTTATATACAGCACTGCCTCAGCAACCTGCAGCAGTCGCAAATGGCGGGTCATCATTCCCCTTACCGAGCCGCTGCCTTTCCAAATCTGGCAGCCAGCACAGCAAGCCTTCTTCGACCTGCTTCGGACACATCAAATTTTACCAGATGTGACGCTGGAACGAGCTGGACAGCTGATTTACCTCCCGAATGTCCCGCCGAAACTGCGCAGTGAAGATGGCGAACCGATCTTTTATGAATGTTCAGTTGCCGAAGGCTCTAGTGTCGATCTTTCTAGTCCAAATCTTGCGAGGGCTATTGAGCGCCTTGCTGAAGCAGCAAAGGTTGCCGAAGCAAAAAGGTTGGCGGATCGAACGGCAATGCAACTGAAGAAGTCACTGCGCCCAGCCGCTGATGATCTCAGCCCAATTGAACGCTTCAACGCCGACAATCCGCTTGAGGATATCCTGATCAAATTCGGATACGAACAGAAACACGCCCAGAGTTGTGACTGGCGGTCACCTCTGCAAACATCCGGTAGCTTCGCCACAAGGGTATATCTTGAGCCTGATGGTGGCTCTTGGATCAGCCTGTCGGGTTCTGACGCCGAAGCCGGCCTAGGAGCTCCAACGGCATCGGGCCAAAGGTTTGGTGATGCGTTCGATGTGTTCGTCCATTTCAAGCACAATGGCGACCGCGCAGCGGCTTTGGCGTCCATTTCCGGAGTGGCAACAATTGGCGCAACACAAAAACAGGTGGAGGCTATCTCGGCCACACCATATGTTTGGCGCAATCCTGAGAAGTTGCCAGCCCGACCTTGGGCCTTTGGGCACTGGCTTTTGTTCAATACAATTGCCTGTATCGTTGCACCCGGGGGTGTCGGCAAATCTACTTTAGTAGCAGGCATCGTATTGTCGATAGCCACCGGGCGTAATTTGATGGGGAAAACAATCTGGGGCGGGCCTCAGGCAGTGTGGCTGTGGAACTTGGAAGACGATTTGGACGAGTTATCCAGGTCAATTCAAGCAGCAGCCAAGCATCATGGAATTACCCCTGCGGAAATCAAAAGTAACCTATTCGTTGATAGTGCTATGGATGGTTCCGGCCTGTGTACGGCTATCGAAGACCGCGACGGCATGAAGTTGCTTGAGCCGGTTTATCGGGCGCTTACAGCAGAGTTAACCTTGCGCGGGATTAAGGTGCTGGTTGTCGATCCCTTCGTATCTTCTCACGCGGTTGAAGAAAACTCGAACAGCAAAATCGATAAGATAGCAAAGGCATGGGCGCGAGTAGCAAAGGCCGCCGGTTGTGTCGTGGTGCTGGTACATCATACCAACAAGGCAGGATCGATGGAAGTGAACGCCAACTCAGCAAGAGGCGCTTCAGCCCTCATCAGCGCTGCAAGATCTGCATTAGTGCTGAACCGGATGAGTGCCGATGAAGCAACGCAACTGGGCATCAACAAGGATGACCGGCGGCAGTATATTTCCGTTCAAGATGACAAACATAACCGCGCTGCGCCCGAGGCAGCCAATTGGTTCCAACTGATTTCAGTTGATCTGGGCAACGGTGATAGCGTCGGCGTAGCCGAGCCGTGGATACCCCCAGAACCAGCCGATCTGTTCACGACTGATGACATCATTCGGGTTCAGGAGGCTACCGCGGCAGGTATTTTTCGATACGATTGGCGCTCCCCAGATTGGATCGGGCACGTTGTCGGTAACGTGCTCGGGTGGAATTCAAAAGATGGCCCATCCCGCAAGCGCATCGAATGGATATTGAGTGAGTGGATCAAGGATGGTCACTTTAAAACAGAGGACCGCCAAGATGACAAACGAAAGGTTCGCAAATTCATCGTAATTGGCAACACGCCGGTGTCTTCGTCCTCGCAAGCTAATGAGACTGTTGCAGCCATTGCTCCGGTAAGGGCAGCTTACTGGAGCACACCGGCGCAAATTGAAGCAAAACCACATTCCGATACTGCTCCAGTCCAGTCTCTCCCCTTTAGGGGAGACTGTAACTGGAGCGGAGCGGCGGGACGATGAAACATCTCGGCACTGGCGAAGAACTTTTCGCGCCGGACTTCTTCAAACCTACAGACTCAGAATAGGCAGAACAGCATTTATGACCCCGTATATCACCCATAGGCCTGCCGCATATCTGCCCGCCCAAGGACGAAACAGTCACATCCCCTATGGCTTATATGTTTGCCCTGACGGCAGCCAAGTGCTGCATTGTCGAAACTATACCCCGACATGGGTACGGCAAGGAGATGGTTGGCCAGCGCAGCCTGTGAAGCTGCTTGAGACTCCCCAATCTCGCTGGGTGGAATACCAATGCCACGGATACTTCTTTAGACGCGGCAATCATCCCATTGGAAGAAAGCCAGTTGGAGGGGCCGTTCGTGACGAAATCGCGCGTGGCGAAAGTATCCTCAATGCTTTTCTCGCCGGCAAGCCAGTATGGCGATATCTTATCCAGCCCCCGGGTTGCCCTGACCATCTTTCGTCCGCGCATTAAGGCTAGATAACTTCGCGCGCGCGATAGCTGGGTATTTATGTTATAGTGTATTATCAACATTTTGTTACATGAGATTTAGAATGATTACAGCACTTGCAAAACGCAGCGCAGGCCGTCCGCAGACTATCCATCCCGATAAGATCTGGCCGGAAGTGCTGAGCTACATCGCCAGCGGTGATGCGCTATCCACTGCCTTAAAGCGGCTGGACCCAGCGCCTTCCTACAGTTGGGCCAAGGTTCAATTACGAGAGAACCCCGAACTGCAATCAGCCTATCGTGCAGCAATCGAAGACCGCGCCGATAGTCTCGCTGATGACATCATTGCCTTGGCTGACAGCGAGCCCCCAGCACATCTTGAAGGCCCTGCTTTATCGGCATGGGTCCAGCAACTAAAACTGCGCGTTCATGCCCGCGAGTGGACCGCATCAAAGCTGCGGCCGAAGGTATATGGCCAGCAGATCGACGTCGCGGTCCAGCACACACAGATCAGTGTTTTGGCGGCTCTTGCGTTAGCGGAGCAGCGAGTGATCGGTTCAATTTGAAATGGGCTCAGGGCTCACGGATTGATGCAGAAACTATCATCCAACGACGGGAAAGGATCAAACGAAAGACTATCGATTATAGGCGCTTCCAACACCACAAGCTGGCCGCCTAGTATCAACCCAACTGATGAGGCCAACACTCCGTTAATTTACGCAGCTGTCAGTGCCAAATGTTCTGTCGATGAGCAATGTAAGTAAGGTGTTCTGCGTAAACAACGCAACTAGATAAACAAGCGTCAGAAGCTCCTCGGAGCATTGAAGAGCGTCATTCTAAATAAGAACCATAATACGCTAATCGGATGAACCTTCGCTGTTAAAGTGCTTAAACTTGCTCTCAGGAATGCTAGGCAATCGACCGCCGGTCATCTGTTGCTATTTCAAGATGCAACACGCTAAGTAAGGCCTATGTTTGAACAAACCTTCAAGAATATCGACGACGTCCTTCGTAAAGAGGCTGGCTGCACCACCGAGCTGGATTACACCGAACAGACCAGCTGGATACTTTTCCTCAAATATCTCGATGAGCTTGAGGGCGACCGCCAGATTGAAGCTGAACTACGCGGTGTGGCTTACACCCCGATCATTGATGCCGCTCACCGGTGGAGCATCTGGGCAGCACCCAAGGATGCTGAGGGCAAGTTCGATCATAACCGTGCACTCACCGGTCCCGACCTAATCGATTATGTAAACCGCGAACTTTTCCCTTATTTGCAGGGCTTCAAGCAACGTGCTCCTGCCCCTGATACCATCGAATATAAAATCGGTGAAATTTTCGGGGAAATCAAAAACCGTTTCAACTCCGGTTATTCGCTGCGTGATGTGCTTGAACTGATCGACCAATTATCGTTCCGCAGCCAGGACCAGAAGCATGAGCTGAGCCACCTTTATGAGGTGAAGATCAAGAACATGGGCAACGCAGGGCGTAACGGCGGTGAATATTACACCCCGCGTCCTCTCATCCGCGCAATGATCAAGGTGCTGAAGCCCAAGATTGGTGACAGGATTTATGACGGTGCGGTCGGTTCCGCAGGGTTCCTGTGCGAAGCCTATGACTATCTGAAGCCACTCGCCAAATCGACCAGCGACAATGACACGCTCCAACGCCGCACCTTTTACGGCAAGGAGAAGAAGAGCCTCGCTTATGTCATCGCGATCATGAACATGATCCTGCACGGTATCGAAGCGCCCAATATCGAGCACACCAATACGCTGGGCGAGAATATCAACGATATTCAGGAGAAGGACCGGTTTGACATCATCCTTGCGAACCCGCCCTTCGGTGGCAAGGAACGGCCGGAAATACAGCAGAACTTCCCGATCAAAACCGGCGAGACTGCGTTCCTGTTTTTGCAGCATTTCATCAAGTCGCTGCGTGCGGGCGGAAGCGCCGCGATCGTTATCAAAAACACATTCCTGTCGAACAGCGACAATGCCAGCGTCGCGTTGCGCAAGGAATTGCTCGAAAGCTGCAACCTGCACACCATCCTCGATATGCCCGGCGGCACGTTTCAGGGGGCTGGCGTCAAGACGGTGGTCCTGTTCTTTGAAAAGGGCGCGCCTACGCGGAGCATCTATTATTATCAGCTCGATCCCGGTCGCAATATGGGCAAGACCAATCCGCTGAATGACAATGATCTGGCGGAATTTTTGGAATTACAGGCAGGATTTGCGACCAGCCCCAAAAGCTGGAGCATTGATGTCGAGACCATTGATCGAACCAGCTTTGACCTGTCGGTGAAGAACCCCGATGCTGGTGAGGAAGTGGTATTGCGTAATCCCGAAGCGATATTGGAAGAGATCGCTACGCTTGATGCGGAGAGCGCAGGGATTTTGGCTGAGATTAGGGCAATGCTGTGAGTGTGAGGTTTGAAACTAAACCGATTGGCGAAGTCTGCACATTCTACAATGGCCTTTGGACAGGCAAAAAACCGCCCTATGTTACTGCAGGAGTGTTCCGAAACACAGATTTTGGTCGCGATGGTCAATTGAAGGACAGTGAAGTCGCCGTTTTGCAGGTTGAAGAAAAGCAGCTTGTTAAGCGCCGCCTCCAATTTGGTGACATCATATTGGAAAAATCAGGTGGCGGGCCAAAGCAAGCCGTTGGTCGAGTAGCATTTTATGACAAGACAGAGGGCGTCTATTCGTTCAGCAATTTCACATCTGCAATTCGGGTCAATGATACGAACCAATTGTTGCCGCAATACCTCCTGAAGTTCTTGTTCTGGACGTATCAGTCCGGTGTGACCGAAGGCATGCAAAGCCATTCGACGGGCATTCGCAACCTCAACGCTGACGCTTACAAACAGATTGAAGTTCCGATCCCGCCCCTCGAAGAGCAGCGGCGGATTGTTGCGGTGTTGGACAAGGCATTTGCAGGCATCGCCACCGCCACCGCGAACGCCGAGAAAAACCTAACCAACGCCCGCTCGCTATTTGAGAGTTATCTGGAAGCAATCGCCACAGGTCAGGGCGACGGTTGGGCGGTAACACCATTGGGAGATGTATGCGAAACCCAATATGGAATCTCAGGAACGATGAATACAAGCGGCTTGGGGTATAAGATCTTCCGCATGGGCGAGGTTCAGGATGGCCGGATGATCGACACCGGGCAAATGAAGCACATCGACATCCCAGATACCGAGTTTGAAACATATCGGTTGCGCAAAGGTGATGTGCTTTTCAATCGGACGAATAGCATAGCGTTGGTTGGTAAAACCGGAGTGTTCTCGCTCGACGGGCAATATTGCTTCGCATCATACCTTATCCGAGTAAAATTCGACGCCAAGAAGATGTCATCTCGTTTCGCCGGTTATGTCATGAACTCCAAATCATTCCTTGAGAGAGTTAGAGCCAAGGCCGCTCAATCGGTAAATCAAGCAAACATCAATGCTACCATTTTGCGCGCAGAGGTAATCAGCTATCCTGTCGAAGTAGCAGTTCAGAACGAGATTATTGACAGGCTGGATGCTTTCTCGGCACATATCCAATCATTGCAATTGGTTTATCAAAAAAAACTCACATCCCTGACCGAACTCAAACAATCCCTCCTCCAAAAAGCCTTTGCCGGTGAATTGATCTAGAAGATGAACGAAGCCGAAACCCGAGCTGATCTTATCAACCCCGCCCTCGCTGCGGCTGGTTGGGGCGTGGTGAACGGAAGCCGCCTTCGGCATGAAGTGATTGCACCGGGGCGGCTGACCGGCTCTGGTAAGCGCGCTGAGGCCAAGTCTGCCGACTATGTGTTGGTTTATCGCAACACCAAGCTTGCGAGTGTTGAGGCGAAGGCAGCTACTAAAAGCTATGCCGAGGGTGTCGGCCAAGCCAAGGATTATGCCGAACGTCTGCAAACACGTTTCGGCTATGCCACTAACGGCAAACAGATTTACCGCATCGATATGGCGACCGGCGAAGAAGGTCTGGTCGACCGCTGGCCCACTCCGCTAGAATTGTGGGACGCGACATTTGCTGAAGCTAATATCTGGCGCGACCGCTTTGCCGCTGTGCCTTATGAAACCGGCGGCAAGTTCGAACCGCGATATTACCAGTACAACGCCATTGAGAAGGCTCTAGCGGCGATCACATCGGGCAAAGACCGCATCTTGCTGACCCTCGCCACCGGCACAGGCAAAACATGTGTCGCATTCCAAATATCGTGGAAGCTGTTCAATGCGCGTTGGAACTTGCAGGATTGGCGGACCGGCGCTGAACCCGCACGACGTCCGCGCATATTGTTTCTCGCCGACCGCAACATGTTGGCTGACCAAGCCTATAACAGCTTTTCCGCATTCGAGCCCGACGCGCTCGTCCGCAT
>Ga0208671_10000356_pt1 | contig 23842 bp, 12 predicted proteins | sample ColrivemetaGS759_FD_187606 | JGI IMG/M metagenome (GOLD analysis project Ga0208671, IMG submission 187606) | Estuarine microbial communities from the Columbia River estuary - Ebb tide ETM metaG S.759 (SPAdes) (version 2) | ecosystem: Environmental > Aquatic > Marine > Intertidal zone > Estuary ...
TGACGTAAAAGGATGCAATCATCCAGAATGTGTGTGGGTTGAGTTCAAGAATGTGAATGGAGACAAAGGGTGGATGTATGGCAAAGCAGAGTTCATTGCTTTTGATATTCCAGAGATAGGTGGCTTTGCTATCGTGCTTCGTCAACAACTCGCAGAATATGCCGAACGAGTCGTGGAGATGGTCTTCGTGTCAAAGAACGAGGCAACAAGGAAACTTTACCAACGTGCTGGAAGACAGGATGTTATATCAAGAATTCACCTTGAAGACCTACAAAAAATAAAAAGTTTTAAGATCTTGCGTTACGCTTGAGTTTGCGTATCTTCGCAATCCTTTCGCTTATTTTTTACTAACTATTTAATCTTTCGTTATGACGAAAAAGACTTACTTGCCCTCAGATGTGAACTGGGGCGAGGTAGGATACGTAACCTTCAAACGTACCTACGCAAGACCTACTACTAAAGGCCACACAGAAGAGTGGGAAGACACGGTGAACCGCGTCATTGAATCAGCAAACAAACAGCTCGGAGTTGGATTCACCGAGCAAGAACAGGAAGAATTCAAGTCTATAATGATGAACTTGAAAGGCACTGTTGCTGGTCGCTTCTTATGGCAGATGGGAACTAAGACAGTAGATAGGTTAGGTCTTCCGTCATTGCAGAACTGCGCATTCGTGGTCGTCGATCAGCCTATCCGTCCTTTCACTTGGGCGTTTGAGATGCTGATGCTTGGATCAGGTGTCGGTTTTAACATCCAAAAAGAAAACGTATACCAACTTCCCAAAGTGTTGAAGAAGGTAAAGGTTGAGCGTAAGGATGAGAATGATGCTGACTTTATTGTTCCTGACTCCCGCGAAGGATGGGTTGAGCTTTTGCGCCGTGTGCTTGAAGCTTCTTTCATTACAGGCGAAGGATTCACCTATGCGTGTCATTTGATACGCCACAAAGGAGCAGTCATCAAAGGCTTCGGAGGAACAGCTTCTGGACCAGACGATTTGGTTTGGGGAATGCAGGAGATTAACAAGATTTTGAACGCTCGTAGCGGAAAGAAAATCCAGCCCGTAGACGCGCTCGATCTTATGAATATTATCGGACGTATTGTCGTTGCAGGAAACGTCCGCAGAAGCGCTCAGATTGCGTTAGGAGACCACGATGACATTGAGTACCTGCGCGCAAAGCGTTGGGACTTGGGCGGTATTCCAAACTGGAGAGCAATGAGCAACAACTCTGTCATCTGTAATGATATCTCCTTGCTTCCTGATGAGTTTTGGGAAGGCTACAATGGTAACGGAGAGCCCTACGGATTGATCAACCTTGATGCAGCTCGCCGTATGGGAAGAACAGGCGAGGACCAATACCCAGACCCAGACGTTCAAGGATTCAATCCTTGTGCTGAACAGAGCTTGGCTAACTATGAGACGTGCTGCTTAGCGGAGGTATATCTTCCTAACATCAGTTCTTATGAAGAACTCAAGACTGTAGTTAGATATCTGTACCGCGTCAACAAGCACAGCCTTGCTATCAAGTGCGCCCTGAAGGAGACTGAAGATATCGTACACAAGAATATGCGTATGGGTATCGGTGTCACTGGATACTTGCAAGCTACAGAAGAGCAGCGCTCTTGGTTGTCAGACTGTTATACCTACATCAGAGCATACGATAAAGAATATAGTGAGCTTACGGGATTTCCTACCTCCATTAAGATTACCACAGTGAAGCCCTCAGGTACGCTGTCCCTTCTTGCTGGAGTAACATCAGGTGCACACCCCGCATACTCTCAATACTACATCCGCCGTATCCGTATGGCTTCCGACAGTAATCTTGTAGACGTATGTCGCGCCAATGGGTACCACGTGGAATATGTACGCAACTTTGATGGTACGGAAGATCACGGAACCGTTGTTGTGTCATTCCCTTGTTCGTTCCCTGCTGGGACTCGCCTCGCTGATGAGATGTCAGCAGTAGACCAGCTTGAAGTAATCAAGCGACTGCAAACGGAATGGAGTGATAATGCTGTATCTGTAACTATCTATTATAGAAAAGAAGAGCTTGACGAAATCAAAGAATGGCTTAGCAATAACTATTTCAATGTGAAGTCTGTTTCCTTCTTGTTGCACAATGAGCACGGCTTTGACCAAGCACCTCTTGAGGAAATCACCAAAGAGAAGTACGAGGAGATGAAGGCAAACACTACCCCCATCACTACCGTCGGTCAAATCAACTTTGATGACATCGACATCGCTGAGTGCGAAGGAGGCGCGTGCCCCATCCGATGAGAGCTGTTGACTTTTCCGATTGGATTCAGAAGGACTACTACCTCCACTACTGCAATCAAGCAGGGACAGCTTGTCTCTCTGAATGTGAGGACGAATGCCCTAAGCCTTCCTGCTACAGGAAGCGTGAGGACAATTTCCATCACACGCTACTGGGCGTATAACACACCAGCCAACTTCAGCTGGATCAAGGGGCCTGTCGTAAGACGGGCCCTTTTCTTTATTTACCTTGCCCACGATACCGCTTGGTGTAAAGCTTAGAGCTTTTCAACTTGCTGGTCTTATTTTTAGCGTGGACATTTGGTCTGCTTACTTTGCTCTTTGGTTTGAACGTAGTTGCAGATTGAGTTTTTACTTTAGCCATTTAGGTAAAAGAAAAGATTTGATGATAGTGAAAAGAAAGAAGAGTACAAGAACCCAGAACGAATACTTGTACAATTTGTGGTACCACTTGTCGTGCGCTGTGTAGGACAGGGTTTGAACTGGAACCTCAATGGTTCTTACGATAGTATCCGCATCACAACCTCCATCGATTATGAGGGTGTCGTAACTCCGCATAATCTTTACTCGGAACCTGTCCTTTATTATCTCTACTGTATCGACCTGCGATAACGTGACCGTATCCCTGACAGCAATCGGTTCTGTAACAACCGTGTCCGTGACAATCATCGTCTTCATCTGAAGGATTGAAGGATCTTTTTGCACGGCTCTTTTTAGATGCCATTCTGGAGAGCACCCAATTAGTAATAGGATTGAGAAATACAGGATAAGGCATCGTTTGAATTTTGCCGCAAAAGTACTCATTTATTTGACACCTCTAAGTTTGTTATACCGAGCGTTAAAATCGTCAACTGCTCTTCCAATGTTAAGCTGTATTGTCTCTACGCTTTCAGAGATTTTAATAGGATCTTCCCCTTCTTTTCCCAATTTAGATGTTTCTATTTTTTTATCTTCAAACATTTTTTTGATCTCGTCATCAAGACCGATATACGCATCCTTAGATCCTTTTCTTCCAAAAAGCATCGTATAAAGCTGATCAACACCTTTATATCTATCAGGATCATCCTTCTTAACCTTTGGGTCATTCTTCTCTTTAAATAGAGACGTGATTTCTTCTTTTCTTTCGTAATAAGTTTCGTAATCGCCATATGGATTAGTAGAACCCAAAAATCTTCTTAAGATTGGAATATTATTAGGATTTACATCTTGACTTTCTCCCATAGCTTTTCTGTATGCAATATCAACAGAGTTAACTGTTTTTTCAGCAAACGAAAGTGGGCCACCGCCAAAATAATTCAATATATATATTGTAGCATCAGGATTCCAATCAATTCCTCCAGATACGTATTCAGACCCTCCAGAAATATCGTTTAATGTCTTTGTTATTTCAGACATAGATTTTTCAGTGAAGCTTCTTTCAAAGCCTTTGTATGATCTTGGGGTTTTGTTTGTTGGAAATCCTTCTCTATAGACTGGAGACCCATTGTATGCTTCATTAGTCAAAACCTCTAGAAATGGTTTTGTTGCAGATGGAGCAAACGTTTTAGCGAATCCAGTTAATGTTGATTTATCTGAGGTCTGAACCTGTATTGGTAGAACCCCATCAATAAAAGAATTAAAAGCAAACGCTGCTGCGCTGGATGGAGAACGTTGACCATTTTGAAGCTCTGCCATAGCTACTCCAAAATTGAAGAACATATTATATCCATATGTGGTTGGAACCTTTATATAGCCCTCTTCTTCGGTTAAAGACATTAAATATTTTCTAAACGATTTAGGCGGATAAAAAATTATGTTTCTTGTTTTTTCATAATCTGGAACATCCATATATTTCTCCAATTCATCCTCATCATCACCACTGAATGCAATGTTTAGCTGAGTCACCAGATAACCAAAACCAATGATGCCAAATGCAAGCTTTTGAGCTTCCGTTGCTGTTTTCTTCTTCTTTCCAGTGACAGGATCAACAACAGTCTTTAATGTTCCTAAAGTTCTTACTAATCTTGCTACGTTTTGAGTTGCTGCGTTAAAAAACAAATAAGTCGCATTAAGCGATCTGCCCCAAGTTCCTGAAGCATTAAAGTCAATTGTAATCGTTTTTGCTGTCTCTGCAGCCTTCTCTCTTGAAACGCCAGCCTTTCTCGCTTTAATATATACAGCAAGACGGATTGCATTTTCAAATGCAGAGTTTACACTTAAAACATATTCAGACACTTTATTTGCTGCGACTGACAGTTGTTTTTTGCTCATCAATGAAGCTGTTCCCGCGTCGCTTAATTCCGCAATTTGATCAAACGCATTTTTAATTTTATCTGGATGAAGGTTTTCAATCCAAGCAGTAGGCGCTCCATCTTCTTTAAACTCCTCATAGTACTTTGCTGTTTCTTTGAATTTTGATTTTCCTGTTGTTTCTACAGCAAAAATTGTTCTCAATGACAATAACGATTCTTGGACAATACCCTTCAGTATTTTCTTTCCAACAAGTAATCCATCTTCTATTTCCTGCTCTGCAAGGACATTAAAGACGGCTGCCTGCAAATCTCGTCCAAAGTTTGTCATCCAGAATTCTGGACTGTACGTTGTGAACATCATAGACGCAAACCTATTGACAGAAGAAAAGAACGTTAAAAGCTTACTTGCTGATTCATAAGATGATTCATTTATGATTTCATTCATCCTTTGATCACGCATTTTTATATAATGCGCTTCTCCATTGAAGAAAACAGGAATAGCCTCAAACTTTGTTGGTTTTTTTGAACCAACTTGTTTTGGAGTGAGGGTCTCCCACACGTCGTTATCTTTATATTCCTCAGCAAACTTGTATAGTCTTTGTAGTACTAAATTCTTTTCTCCCCTTACAATTGTCTCGTAGTTGTCTGCTATGACTTGGTATACAATATTGCCAGCAAGTGTAGTTCTTCCTTTTATTTTCTTTTGAAAAAGTTTTCTTTTTCCTTTTACTTGTTTTTGTGAAAATCCTGGAATTGACTCAAAATCCTCCTCGCCAGTAGTTTCAAATCCACGAAGAGGGACATAGTTTTTAAAATTTTGTTCGTACTTGTCAATAGTCTCCTGTGATTCAAGACCATATTCCACAAGTTTTTTTCTGGTATCCTTTGTTATGTCATAAATAGATTTAGCTGACTCCTTAAGTTTGTCTGTTAAGTTTTTTTCTTTGAACTCATTAAGTATACGTTCAGCGGCTGCGTCTGTCATTCCAGAACCAGAAGAGTTCATTGGATCTCTGTTTTCTCTAACAAAATCATTTCGCTCTGCGGCCGTGTTTGCATATAAAAAGAGATGAAGATCTTCCTGAGAAACTTTCAGCTTTTTCATTGATAATGCCGTCTCTTCATACTTTTCTTTTAGCTTGTCAAACTTGTCTGCAATTTTTCCATTTACAAGCCTAAATGCGTTTCTAAAGTCTTGGCCAATAGCGACAGCTTTTCCAATTGAATTCTCTACCTGCTCTTGAAGTCTCAACACTCCAATGAACTTTTGCTGTAGTCCTTGAATCCACAAGTCCATCGTTCCCTGAAGTTGGGTAGGGCGACGGAATTCAAAAGTTTTGTCCTGCAAGAAGATTGAGTCATAAATCTTAGCCATTACTGGGCTAAGCTCAAGGTCAATTTTGCTTCCCTTCACTCCATTATAGATATCAATAAGCCACATCTTGAACTTATTAAATATCTTTTGGAGCCACAATTGTGGAGCTTTTCCTTCAGCAAGGTATTTCTCAAAGCCACGAGCAAACTTCTCGCTTGTTTCACGAGACCATTGCTTATTTCCAGCCCACTTAAGGATTTCTGCTTTCTCTTCGTCTGTAAGGAACTTCTCATAGACGTGAGCCATCTCGTGTAAGGGGGTAGATACATCAGCATTCTCCATCAAGTAGATAAGATACTTAGCGTCATCCTCAACCATTGCACCCTTATAGTCTTGGAATAGAGCAATAGGTTTGTTTACAAAAGCCTGAACAATCTTTGGAGTTATCTCAACGTATTTAAAGTCTGCAACTTTATTTCGTAAATCAACTTCTCCAAACTGCAAAGAGACAGACTGACCATCTTTTAATTGAGCGTCTTTATCAATTTTTTTCAAGACGCCTCTAAGCGTTGATGGAACCGTTGTGTTATAATAGTTTTCAAGAGATTGATTTGTACCGCCAGCGACAGCCTTATTTACAGCAGCTCCAGTAGGTAATATTAAATATACTGGTTCGTCTGGGAAAGCTACTTGTTTAGATGCAGCGTCCTTAAGCGCTCTGCGGAGAGCTAATTTAAGAGGCTGTTCTGTTTTTGTGAATGGAGAAAGCATTTTAGGACCAAACTTTTTTATCTGGTCTTGTAGCTTTTTTCCATTGCGACGATATAATTCTTTTTCTTTTTCAAACCAAGTTCTTTCTTCTACTCCAAAATCTCCTGCAAGCAATCTGAAGTTAAGAATGTCAAGAGCACCACTGTATGAAATGGCTTGAGTCATTTTTATTGGAGACAATTCTCCCTTATAAAGCAAAAGTCTTGAAATTCCGCTTGAAATATCTCTAACGCTTGGGGTAGTTACATTTGCAACGGACTCTCGTAGATATCTTTCAAAACCAGAAGGAGGCGCTTGCCAAAGTTTTGTGGCAATATCAAGATATGCAAAAGAAAGTTCTTTTGTTAACTCTTCAGCTGAATATTCTCCAGTAGTTGCGTTTACTGAAATATCTGTTAACTTTTGAATTAAAGGATTTATGCTCTTTTCAATCGTTTCTTCTAATTGATCTAAAGTATTTTCAGCGTCTCTAGCCATATCAGAAATCTCAGCTTTCGCAAAAGAGTCTATGACACTTTTCGCGTAGTCTATATCAGTCTGTATAGCCCCTTTATGTTTTTTAACGCGAGATAATAGTCCGTCCGCATACTTTGTTATATCATCAAGATTCCCATCAAAGAAGTCATAAATGGTTCCAGCTAAAGAGTCTCCTATTGATTTAATTACAGCTAAAGGGCGTCTTTTTTCGTCTGTGTATTTTAATAAACCTAAATTCTCAACGTCTTTAATTTCCTTTTTTATTGCCTCTGGCTTTTCCCCAAGAGTATTTTTGGAATACTGCATAAGGTCTGATTGAATCTCTGCAAGCATCACCCCGCGACCATCAAGGATATTTCCGTCGGAATCTACAGCTGCTGTTTCTGAAGAAAGCATTGCAATGTCTCTCATTCGGACGTGGAAGATATCATCATATCCATAAAAATGACCACCTTTATAACCTGCTTCTTCGTTAGCCTTAGCAGACCCTAATAAGTCGCTTTTGAAAAGAATTGTTCTACCGCCAACATCTCCCCATTCAGCGATTGGATCAATCAATGATTGATTTAAAGTTGTGTCTACTAAGTCTGATACTGCTTCTAAAAAGTTTTTAAATGAGGAAATATCTTCCACTGTAGCAAAAGCATACCCTTCATCTGTTCCTGCCACTTTATACAGCTCTTCAATTAGGAACTGTTCTTTAGACTTGTTTTTATCTGAATATCTGCTTAAAATGTCATCTACCTGCTTTGCTTGGTCTTTTGATATGAAAAAGTTTTGTATCCGAGAAAAGTTTGAACCTTCTATAATTGGACCATAGATTTCTCCTAATTCAACAACCTTTGGCCGAATTATATCAACCAATGCTTGATATCCTCCAATGATTTGTTCAGAGGCTTCTTTAACAGTGGGATCATTTGGATTCATTAAAAACTCAATAGTAGATTTTGGTATATCAATCCAAGATGCTTTTTTGTAATTGTTTGGGTTTATAGCATATATAGCGTGCCTCTCAAAAACCTTAGTGAGGATAGGTTTTTTTTCATTGATTGAATATTCTGGCCAAAGTTCAAGTTCTTTTTTATTTAGATAATTATATATTCCCTGTTCTTGAAGATTAGAATATCTATTAGCAAAAGAAGAAATTTCTTGAAATGATTCTTTAGGAGTTAAGCCAATTTTCGGCATATGTGAATGCCCATAGTCAGTGACATATTTTTCATACATATCAAAGTCATACATATCAAGGTAATCCTTTACGTCTTGATAGGTAATCGTTTTAATGTTCTCGCCTTCTGTATATGCTTCAAAAAACTCTAAGAAACCAATATTGTTAAGTTGTTGCTGAATGGCGGGAATGCCCGTCTTTTCAAGCAATGAAACCCATTCTTTTGGAGTAGCTTTTTTATTCTGATCAATGCGCTGGAGCGCCTCCTGAGCGTTAGAATAGTAACCGCTATTCGGGTCTTGTTTAAGAGCCGCTTTTAGTTTATCAACAGGAAGCTCTCCTTTTACAAATCCAATCTTGTCGTACATCTGAGCTTTGCTGATACCTTCGCGCTCAGCCATCTTGCCAATCATAACATCCATTACAGACGCGGTAGCTTTTGCTTGCTCTTTAGTGATGTTTGGTTGACGCTCTAATATTTTCTCAAGACTCTGCTTATTGGTAGCATATGTAGGAGCACCAGCGACAGCTTTTTTAGCTTTTGGCTTGGCTTCTTTTTTTGGTGCTGGCTTTGCTTTAGGAGTTGCTTTCTTAGGCTCATAATACATAAAGCCATCTTCACGCAATTCAAAGCCTCCCTTTTCTTCGTAGAATTTAATAAGCGCTTCCTGCGTATCCATTCCCTCCACAGGAGCCACTTGCTTTAATGGAGAAGGAGTGAGGCGCAGAGTAACTCCAGATTTATCAGCAAAGTCTGTGAGTTGCTTCAATGCTTTAGTTCCAGCGCCCGTACGCTCTTCTTTCAAGAGAGTTGGGATAGATACAAACTCGGATACCTCAATAACATCAGGAGAGACAGCTTGAAGACCAACCTCAGCAAGAACGTTTCCGCCTTCTTTGATTGGCTTATAGTTTAGCTCATCTCCCTTCTTGTATCCAGTAGCCATAATTGGATAGCCACCAAACTTGCCTTCGGTAGGGGTTGGAAGCTGTTCCTCGACAACCTTAATGAATTCTCTTGAAGTGGACTCTATAGGCAAATCTTCGGGCTTTACAGCCTCTACTTTAGGAGCTTCTTTCTCAGCTCTCATTTCTTCTGCCTGCATCTCTTCGGGAGTCATAAACTGCTCCTTCTTCAAACGCACTTGTTCTTCAATCTGACCAGACTTATCCTTGTAGATGGCCTGCTCTTGCTCTGTAAGGGTCTCACCTGAGACTATCTTATCTGTGATAGAAACAATCGTTCCTTCTGGAACATTGCCAGTATCTACAAACTCTTGATAGATTTCAGTTGTTACTTCTTCTGCAGGTACTTGAAGAATTCTACCTGCTTCAGGCGCTTCTGGGCTTGGGACTTCGACAGGTCTGGCTTCGACAACGGCTTCCCCTTCGACGACAGGACTTGGTACCCCGACTTCTTCTTTACGATCATATTTATTCTCTATTTCTCGCTTAGCCACAATAAGGTCTCGGAGCTGTATTTTTCCAGCATCACGAATATCTCCTGCAGGCGCAGCAGTGATTTGGTTAATCTTAGAACGAATCTCAACATCTAAACGATTTAGTTCCTTTAGGTCTGTTGGAGAGGCTTCTCCGATTTCCTTATAAAACTGAACGTCGTTTTTGGTTTTTACCGCGTCATCTTTGACGGCAAGATCAAGCTGTTCTCCAACGAGCTTCTTGTAAGGGATGCTTTCAGCGCCGTCATACTCCTTTTTAAGCTTGTCAATTTTATCTCTACGTACAATTTTCTCAGAGTTCTTCCCTGTAGAAGATGCAACAGCAATAGCATTAGGCGTTAAAGATGCAGTTGTAATCAAGCCACCACCAAAAGCACCAAGAGCTGCGCTTTCAAGCGTTTCATCAAGGGCCTGTTGCCAATCAATGTTGTCAATACCTTTTTCGGCAGCCTGACGAGTGATAGATTGACCAAAGCCAGTGACAGCCTCACCAAGACCTTCTTCGGTTACGTTAGCTCCGTAAGCCTTTAAAGCACCACCAATAAATTCCTTTGCCGTGTTATCAAAACCCTCTTTGCCAAGCAAGCCTTTTAAGAACGTTTTGCCCGCTCTTTTAATGACTCTCGTTCCAAAGTATTCACCACCCGCCTCAAAGCCTCCATATGCGCCAATAAATCCAGCCTTTTCAGCAGGAGATAGTTCTTCAAACCAATCTTCGCCAGTAAACTCATTATATGCTTGGCCTGCGGAAACAGTTCCAATAGCGGCCAAAGCTCCTCCAGTAGGAAGCACAGCGGAGAATGTCATATAAGGTGCTGATCTTACGGTAGTTGCAAGACCAAGCTTAAATGCATCTTCAAAATTTAGGTCAGCCAAATACTCTAAAAAACCTTTGTCAAACTGACGAGACTCAGCCTGAATTCCCTCAATGTCTGATTTTGCTTTTTCGGCGACACGAGCTTGAAGCTCATCGCGTTGCTCTGGAGTAAGAGGTTTTTGCTTATACTCTTCTGGAATAGAAACCCCAGCGGGAAGCGTCGGCCCAGAAAACACTGCTGACACCTGAGCAAGGTTGTTTGCGAGCTCCGTAAATCCAAGTTCAAGATTGTCTTTTACAATCTCAGCAATCGTGTTATCCTTGATTCTTTCAAGACGACGCTCTTCATCCATCTTACGCTGAACCTCTCTGAGCTCACCTTCCTGAATCTGTCTTGATGCAATTTTTTGAGCTGCTTTTGCTGACTCGTCAAGAACTAAGGGTTGTCTCTTTGGCTCTCCTTCTGGAGATGGTGGCAGAATCTCAGGACTCAGCGATACCTGAGTGCGCCCCAAGAAAGAAGGAATAACTTCTTGACCTCCACCTGAAGGTAATTTTGAAGCCATAGATACCGTCTCTTCCCCAATACCAATTGGAAGACCATTTTCTTTTTTTTTTAAGCGGGCTTCGTAAGGTTGATAATCCCCAAGATCAAAACCTGCTTGGCTTACAGCGTCATAAAAGTTTTTTCGCTGTTCAGATGTAGCCATCTTAGCGATGAAATCATTGTATGTGCCAATATCATATTTTGCTGATATAGCATCATATAGAGACTTGTAATCGTCATTCATATTACCAGTTTATCTTCTCTTTGCCTTGTTGCGAAGATACGGATTCTGCTCCAACGTATTCATCGTAGAAGTTCTTCATCCTGTTTTTCATAAGGTTCAAGTCTTCAGTGTCTGCTCTGTACCAGCCTAAATCATCATATTCAATTTCGGTTGTTCCATATTCAGTTACGAGTGTCTTTGGTTGTTGTTTTCTAACCACAAGCTCACCAGCATCATTTTTGCCAAATTCAGTAATAATGTACTCGTCTCCTTTAATAAATGCTTGCTGTGGAAGCTTATATATGTTTCCAGAGAAATTAAAAAGCTCACCAACTGGATCCTCAACTGGACCAGTAATTCCAATTTTTCTTCTATCTGGGCGTAATGCCGCATATAAAGAAGGATATCCAGATCCTTTCTTTTCTACCTTTTCCTGTCCTGCCATACCAGCAATACGTGGCTCAGCAAGAGAGACGACAGCCTCAGAAAACTTTTGTTGGAAGTCAGCTTTCTCTCCTTCTCCAAATCCAGCATATCGCTGAATATCGTTTGTTGGAATCATCTTTTCATTCAACGCTCCCCAAACACCAGCTTTATCTGGATTGTTTTCTACCTCCTTTTGAACACGAGTATTGACATAATCAATAGCCTTAGCATAATTAAGGCTACCATCTTCATTTCTATAGGAAGGATTGGTGTCAAATAAATCTTTTACGTCACCTACAATACTGTCAGCCAGTTTGTCTGGAGCGACAAGAGGAACGTCGTCCGTCTTTCTTAAGATGAAAGGTGACAACGGCGCAGCAATAAATGTTTGTGGATCTACACCAGTAAAGTTCCGATTGTATGTTGAATACATATCTACTACTTCCTCTCTTGTAAAAGGATAATCTGTAGGTTTAGAAGCGAGGAACCGCGTCATCGTCTCCCACTCTTGGTCATCAAGAACTTTAGCTTGAGCTGCAGATTCTAAATACAATGAGTTGGCTTCATCGTAAGCAGATTTTGTGAGCGGATTTGGATTCATTGTGTATTCATATCCAGCAGCAGTTCTTCCGTCCCAAGCCTCCTGTGCGATTCTCCGAAGTTCTGGATTTCTGAGATATGTTTTCTTTTCTTTGGCTATCATTGCAGATGCAGCAGCTTGCTTCTTTTGCTCTTCTTCCGCGAGCTGACGAGCAAGTCCGAATCGCTGCATATCCATTTCATATGCACGACCTACTAAATCTGGCGTTTGAATAACGCCTTTGGGTACGTACTTTGCCATTACTTTTTCTTATTGAATTTTTTGAGAAGCTGTTTGAAGTATGGGCTTTGTGATGCAACTGCAGCTTGTTGTTTTGGATTGAGGATAACCTCTCCGCCAGTCATTTCACCAATTTTTTCTCCCTTCTGAACAATGTCAATCGGATTAGCTTTATGACTAAATTTTCCTCCAGTCATCATACCTCCGTCTTTAAAATCTCCGTCTTTAAAACCCTTAAGAGCTTTTAATAGTTCTTCCGTTTGCTTAGCTCCAGAATATGTAGTAAAAGCTTGTGCGCCACCACCAAGAGCTCCAGCAATATTTTGAATTCCGCCTTCCATTGCGCCAGCGAGTTCTCCTCTACGGCGCTCATATTGCATAATGTCTATTTCTTGTTGTCTTTCTTTTGCACCAGCAACTTGACCCATAGCGGCCAATTCTCTTGCTTGATCAGCGGCAGACATTCCAATTTGAGCTTCAGCAAATTGACGAGTCAATGCAGGAATCTGAGCAGCACCGCCTCTGAGGCCCTGAAGAGCTTGAACAGATGTAGCCATTTGTTGAGCGAGCATTTCGTCTCGTTGTCTTTGGACATCTGACTCGATGGTCTTCTTGAGGATTTCTTCGTATTCTCCAACGGTAGCACCAGCAGGCTTTAACTTACCAAGTTCTCTTTGAGCTTGTTGAGTTTGGTATGCGCCATAAAGACCCTTTCCAGCCTCAAGCGCTATTTGGGCGGCAAGGATTCCTCCACCTACGAATTTCTTTTGCTTTGACTTCTTTGAATACATAATACAAAAATAGTTATTATTGTCCTAACTGGTTGGCAAGGTTTGATTTAGCAAATACAGCATTTATAGCGTACAATTCAATCTCAGTTTGAGAGTCGTTTGTAAGGCGAATCTGTGCGTAGTAGTCACGCATCTGGTCCCCTTCAATAGCACCGTTTGCAATAGCTACAATTTCATCTCCAGCAATAACACCCGCAACAGCAGACCCACAAGTAATAGTAGTCTCATTTGAGACACTTGAGATTGTGTTGGTAATACTTACAAGAGTTGAGCCACTAACTTTATACAAGGACGCTCCAATCGGGAATGTGATGTAACTGATGTCTGACGTAAATACAATATCTGAACCAGATACCGAATCCACAGCGCCAAGAGCAAACACTTCAGAGCTTCCACTCAAAGCAGTGATTGTCGTTGTTCCAGTATTAGCTGAGCTATCACGAGGCACATAAGCGTACCAGTTACGTTCGCGCTGGTCGTAATCCGTATCTGCAATGACTGCGCTCTGGTCAGTATTGGTAATGGTTGTATCCCAAGAAGCTGTTCCCTCAAGGCTGATGGACTCATAGGTCTTAACCATTGATGGGTTAAACGCTGCAATAACTTCTACAACTGAGCCGTCTTGAGAACCATAATATGTAGACCTGCTTGCTCCGCTATAGTGTTTATACATAGACCCATTATAGAACGTGTAAAGGGTATCGTCAATGCAAGTAATGTTTTCTGGAATGTATGAATAGCGAGTGTTCCAAACAGAGTTGTCAGTATCGTAACCAACAGTGAATGATTCAAGCGTTTGGCTTGCGCTTCCAATAGTTCCATCGTAGTCACCACAGCTATTGTCAAACACAAACGTGCCGCGAGCAACATCAATAGTTACCATCACAAAGAAATCGTAGGTGCTATTGGTAGCAACTCCATACAACGTGGTAGGCGTTGTTCCAATATACTCTTCTCCGATAATGATTGGTTGTCCGTCAGCAAGGCGATCCAAGAAGATAACAGCATTGATGCTATCATCAAATGTGTCGCAGATGTCATTGAAGTTTCTGTATTCAGTGTCCGCCTTGAAGATGATGTCGTCATCGTAATCAACGCCTCCGTAAATAACAGAGCCATCAGATGCAACCTGAAGGGTGTAGGTAGCTACAGGATTTTGGAACAATACGTTTGCAGCACTTGCGAAACAAGCGAGCCCTTCAAATGTACCTCCATCGTCCAATACGCGCTCTTGGAATGCTGTCCCAACAGCTAACCCGTCTCCGTTAATAGTGATCGTTGAAGTATACACTGGAGATCCAGAAACAAGGTACTCTCCAGCCTCTTCGTCAACGCCTCCAACGACACGCTTTACGGATGCTACCTCAACGATATCGGAGAACAAACCCTTAAAGTAGGAATCCATTCCTTGCTCGCTAATTGGCGTAATGCCATCCCGAGAGATGCGCACAACCTTTCCGTTACGAATGTCGGCAAAGTAAATGCGTCCAGACTCAACAGCAACAGACTCTGGGTTGTTATTTACGCCAAACTCCCCTTGATAGTACTGTGGAGTACCCACAACGCTTGTAGATACAGTGAGAGACTGGGTTCCGTCTGCATATTCTACAAGATTTCTGTTGACTGGAAATACACCGCACTTCTTGTCCTGCAAGAATACGACGCTATCGTCGCGGTTGTGCATATAGCGCACCGATCCGTGAACGTAGTTTAGGTCGTAGAAATTTGCCAGTGTAGGATTAAATGAAGACAATCCGTTTGTCTGAACATCAATCAAGAAAGGATCTGAGTATGTTACAGAGCCTGTGCGATACACCGTTTTAGCGTCAGGCAACACCGTAAACGGTCTACCAATAGATGTGTTGTTTGAGGTAAAGAAATCTGATACAGCTCCAGATTCAACGTATCTAACAAGATAGTTAAAGGTCTTTGGGTTGTATCCATAACGCAATTGACGCAAACGGAAATAAACATCTCCCTCATCAAGCTGCACAACACAATCCGTTGAGTTCTGTATGTTGACAGTATATGTAGATGCAGCGACAAACGAGCCGCTTAGGAGGTTTGCGTAGATGTAGTAGTTATATGAACCGCTTGTTGATGCGTGTACGTTTGTTACAATGAAGCTGTTCCCGCTGCCGTCAGACATAATGTCTCCAGCATACATAATATAGTCGCTTCTGAACTGCAATGGGCGCTCTACTTCACAGCGAATAGAGTATGTAGGGATAGAGGTTCTATCGCCAGCCATTACTCCATTTACATTTACATCGTATGAGCGACCGATTTCATAGTATACTTCTTCAGTAGCCTCCTTGCGTTTACGATAGATTTCAATAACACATTTGTCGTCCCAATTATCTGTGTTTGAAATGATGCTTTCCTTGCCCCATCCGCTAATAGATTTATCCTTGACAACCAAGAACCAACCAGTGGTGCTATAAGTGGTGTCATCATTAGTACTATTTAAGATAGGATTGGTTGTTACATTATCATCAAAATACTTGTAGTCTACAATTTCAAAATCAACATCAACAGGAAAGGTTGATCCGCCATATGATACAACTCTTAAGCGGTCTCCTTTGGAGTATGCATATTCAAGGTTGGCTCCCTTTGACTCTTTATATGAATCATCTTTGCCTTCCAACGAACGCATCGACAGATAAAACACATCATTGTTTGATGTTCCAGAATTGGAGTTTATTGCCTCAACATTGGTTGCGTAGTATCCATCAATAACGGTATACTCTAAAAAACTTTGTACACTGCTTTGCTTTACGTATACTGGGGACCAACGACGCGCCCAAGAGGGAGCTGAGTTGGCGATACGCATAACGATATTACCAACGCCTTTATTCGCTCTATCGCCATACCAGTCAAGATAAACTTTTCCAGCTTTTTGCACTCCAGAAGCGCGATTTCTATCGTCATAATAAACAATACCAAGATTGTGAGATGCTCCAGATTTAAAGCCTTTATATCCGTTTATACTTCCAGAAACAAAAGTTGATGAATACAAAACAGACGCAGACAACGACTTTGATGAAAAAGTTCCATTTGGATTAGCTGTGTTGTAGTCTGGAGCTATATCACCATATACGTAGTCTGTTGCTGAATAGTATGTAAAGCTTGTTGAATCTCCAGTGTATAGCAATGGAGTTTGCGTTGCAAAATTTACTTCTTTATTAAAGTCAATATTATCGTTTGAAGGAAGACCATCAGCGAGAGTTCCTTTTCTTATTGCTTTAATATTTAATGTAGAAGAATTTAAATTTAACTCTAAGGTTAGTTTATTTGTCGTTGGATTAAATCCAGCACTTGAAATACTAACCGTCCCTATTCCGCTAAAAAATAACCATCGCGCTATTACGTGTGTACCAAACTGATTTAATGCTCCAAACTTTTCATCGGTAAGTCTTACAGAGTAATCATCTGTTGACGATACTGGAGAATCAATGGTAAAATTATATGTTTTAGATAGAGCATTTGCTATTGCATCTGCAATATTTTGCTTTGTTGATCCAGATGGAATTGTTACCGTTTCTGACACATTCAATGGAAGACCATTAATAAGAATATAATCCTCAATGAGTCCTCCAGCATTTATTTGATTTAAATCATCATCAAGCTCAACCCAGTGCATAAAATATCCACGAGCATACAATTGAAGCTTTCCAAAAGAAAATGAAACATCAATGTTTAATAAAGACTCAGATGCAGTTGTAGAAACGCTTGATAAATCAAACTCAAGCCGTTTTATAGTTGAGTTTAATGTTCCGCTTGCTGCACCAATATTCTGTACACTTGGACGAATATTATAGTTCGGCCAAAGAGCAATGTCATTCCTTTGGTTAGCGTACCCTTCAGTGTAGTTGCCCAAAAACAAGCGGCTTCCAGAAATCGTTTGAGACTGAGCCGTTAGGGGGACAGCATCATAAAGCTTGTCTGAGTCTGTCGTAGAAATAAAACGGTAGAGCTGGTCGTTCTTGAAGTCCGTATACAAAGTAGCCTCAGACGAAAGAGAGGGATTGCTAATCTCGCTAATAATAAACCAAGCGCCAGTATTGCCATTGCGGGCAAGAACCTCAATGCGGCGCACATCGGCAACGCTCGTGGTTACGGCTACTCGGATTGCGTTGTTCTCAAGCTTTTGCTCATCCGTAATCAGGCCATCACGTAATTGCTGTTGGCTTACTGCCAGCTCGCTATACTTTGAGATAGCTGAAACCTCTCCGTCAAGGTATACGTACCGATACGCAAACTGATACGTATTCTCGTAGATGTTATTTTCTTGTACAGTTGTATCCGTAAAGAAGGAAAAAGTAGGCGGATCAAGTGGTGGTTTTTTAGCCAGAGTGATGAACTCAAGCTTCTCGGAGTCCGTTCCATTGCTTAAGACGCTCGAATAGCCCCCTCTAATGGCACGAGAGACGTTTATTTTCTTCGGAGATGAAATACCATCAGTGAAGTAAAGAAGTGAGTCCTGAGACAAGTTTCTGATTACGTCTCCCTTTACGAAGCTGTCCGCCTGAAACTCAAGAACGGAATCTCGGTATACAAGTTCAGCGACATCAGAGGCTGTGCTAAAGCGATAGATGCTGTGGTCTCCATTGGCGTTCCAAACAAAGAAGATGACAATGCCATCTTTTAAGTCCGCAACAGATCCAATAACCTTGTTTGTTCCAGAGGGTAGTGCGTGAGTCTTGTCCTGCCAGTTTACGCCAGCAGCAAAAGAAACAGCTTCGTTACCATAAGCATTCTTGATGACACCCCCATCGCCATTCATCTCAGCAGATATTCGGACGTTTAGAGCGTCCGTCATCTCGATGTTTTTGACTAAGCGTACATCATCCTCCTTGTTGAGGTACTTAGGAACAATTTTATCTACAGCCATATATTAAGCCTTTGGCGATTGCTTGAAATTCTTGCGAATAGTCTTAAGAGCTTCCTCTTTGCTAAATGATTTCAGACGAGCATTAGCCAATCGGCGCTCATTGTAATATTCTTGACGAGCACGAGCTTTTTCTACTGCTGGAACATTGCTCTTTCGGTCTATAAGCTTATAGTAGATGTAAGAACGTACAGCTTGTTCAGCGTATGCGTGAACAGAAGGGTTCGCAGCAAGCGCTTCATCAGCGATATATTCAATGTAAATCTCTGCTACGCCTGTTCCAAGAGTGAGCTCAATGCGGTCCTCTTCAATATTGATGCGGTACTCGCCGCTGTAGTGTCCACCTCCGTATCCGTAAAGCCGTCCATCAGTGGTGGAGTTTACGAAGTTGCGATAGATAAAGTCGCTATATCCCAAAAGATAATCGGGTAAATCTCCAGAGTTGTTAGCCAAAAGATTCTTATTCTTGTTTTCTCCAAAGACATAAACAAGCCCGTCTTCTCCAACAACTCCAATTGTAACGAGGTCAACATAGTCTGCAGGTAATGTTACGGTGTTTGTGGCGCTGACAGCAAGATTAGCTGCCTTGATGCGCTTTAAGATATCAAAGCCCATCTCGCGGATACCACGAAGGGCTAAGTTCCGAACGACAGTATCTGATGCGTTGTTAGCGAAGTCATCGCTGTCCATTGAAAAGACAAAGTCTGTAACAATCTGCTCAAGTGATATAGTATTCTGCGCCATCTATTAAGCCATTTTTTGTTCGTTAGCGCTGAAGGCATACACGTCTTGGTCGCGTAGATTCACGCCAATGAGTTTAGCCATCTCAATAACGAGCTCAGCAAAGTAGTGCTCTGGTAATTCAAAGTCAACACTATTCGCTGCGCTGTATACCTCCTTGCTTGCTACTACCGTGTAGCCAAAGCGAGGCTGTGTAGTGACCTTAGCTCCGCTCACTGGATTGATTCCTTGAGGCTGCTTGTAGTAGCGCATCTTAACGCTTGCAAGGCTCGTCGGGAACACCTGAACGTCAGAGCTAATCAGTACAACTGGAAAGCTCGTAGAGGGTGCTGAGAGAGTGGAGCGAAGGATATAGTCAATCTTCTCCTCGTCGTATACAATCTCCACGTTCTTAGCGGGAGAATCTGTGGTAATAATAGAAATGATGCGAGCTAAATCGCTGGGCTTGTCTCCTACTCCTGTGGTCAGAGAGATGGTGGATGTCTTTGAGAATGCAGAGAGGTCTTCGTTTGCCTGTTTGACACGAGACTTATCTCGTCCAGCATCGGACTGCGCATTACGAATACGCTTGTTCAATGCCGCATCTTCAAATAACTTATTGAAAATGTTCATCTGAGCAACGGAAGCAAAGCTGTTAAAAACAGCAGGAGTCACGAAGCCTCGTTGGTCCTTGTTGACCAAATCTTTAAGTGCTGAATATACTCGGTTTACGCTTGCCATTGTAGCTAAAGTATTTACACAAAGATAGTAAATAGAAAGAGGCCGCTTTTAGGCGGCCTCAATCACAACAACACACTATGAAAAACAGGAGAACCCTGAATCACATATGTAAATATACGTTACAATTCTGCTTTTTCAAGCTCAGCTTTAATAGATTCCAAAGCTGTTCCTCCCTTTTCCGAGAGGCAGAACTGAGTCATAACACGCACGGTGTCTTGACCTACTGGAGTGGCAATGATCAAACGATTGCTGTCGAACCAATACATTCCATCTTCTTTGCTGTTGAGGATTTGGAAGTCAACAGCCTTCTTGATGATTGCGCGGACCTGTACGGTAGGATTATCAAACAACTCAATGAAACGCTTGGGATTGCCCTTAGCCTCCATAAGAAGCTCACGCTTTAGTTCTGCGTTTTTCTGATTGGTATCCATACCAAGATAGATAGCAACAGGCATCAGTTCGTCAATGCTGCTGTTACGCACCAAAGAGACAGCATCGTGAAGCAAGAACTCGTTATCCAAGTCTACCTCAGCTTTAGCTTCTGTATTGACAATTTCAAAGGTTCCGCCACCATTGGCCTTATTCATTGGATGCAAGTCCAAAAACTCTTGAAGGTTTGCCTGATTGGCGGGAACAGCAAGAATGCCTTCCTCGAACAATACGTGAGCACGAATGGCATTAGAGCTTTGCTCGTCTGCATATACTGACGGCTCATTTGGGCAGTAACGGATTTGACGGTTGCGACCAGTTTCATTATCGTAGATAATAGCGTCGCTTTTGATGCGGAACAGTATGCCTGCTCCTCTGGGGATTGTATAGACCTTAGTCTTACGATCAAGTGTTTCTGCTGTTTTGGCTGCAGTGGCCTTTGATGGACGTGCCATAATTGAATAGAATTAAAACAGTAAAAGATAAAAAGGAGAATAGGGAGGGGCATAAGCCCCTCCCGTCTCCTAAGCGCCTAATTAGGCAGACTTCAACAATACGTGCTGGTTAGCAGCGCGAGTAACCAAGTTGCACTCAGAGCGGTAGTTAAACTGCAAAGAGTCATCGTTGGTGTTGGTCACACCCAAGATAGAACCAGTCATCCAGTGCTCCATCTCACGAGAGTAGCCATTGGTTGCCTTGTAGTTCATCTCCAAAGCGGGAGCCTTCGTGCCAGTGCGGGGATCAGCAACTTGCGTCAAAGGAATCATTACACCTTGATACTTAGAATCAGCCAACAAAGTAGGCTCGTTGAGCAGCTTCCAAGAGTGCTTATGGAAACCATAAGAACCACGCATAAATGAAGCAAAGCCCAAGTGAGCAGCCATTTCGGGGCTGTTATTGAATGAACCGAATTGCGTCATAACACCGCTCGTCAAAGAAGAGCCAATGCCAGCAGCAATCATATCGTCAAAATCAAGATCTTGAGCGCGGTTAACATACACAGCGTACTCAGCAGCAGCACCTTGCTTGTCCAAAGCAACGATCAAAGCGTCCAAGTCGGTCAATGAAGAAACACCACCAGTGTTAACGATACCACGATTCTCGATAGCAGAGAAGTAACCTTCAGAGCCATCGCCGTAGCCAGTCAAACCAGCGTTGGTAATTTCTTCACCCAACAGCATCATCATTTCGCGCTTATCCATAAAGCGTTGACGAGTATCATTCTCAGACTTGATGTACCAACGATAGTCGCCGTTACCCAAGTTGATCCAGCCTACGTTCGTAGCTTGAGAACCAGTAACCTTGTAGGTCTCTTTCAAGATCATATAAGGGTTGGTACGCTTAACTACGTTGCTCTCCAAGTATCCAGCATTCTGGCCAGTTCCTTGAGCGAACAAGTTACCAATGATGGGGAAGTTAGCCAAAGTAGCAGCCAAGTTTGCAGAAAGACCAGTGGTAAGCAAGGACTTCAACGTAGCCGTAGCAGCAGTAGAAGTGTCATACTCAGTTACGCTGATAGCAGTAACAATGAAACGGTCTTGTCCACCGATCAATACTACGTCATTCAAACGCAAGTATTTAGCGGCACCAGCAGCCATATTCAATGTGATGGTCGTATCAGCAGCGGTAGCAGCCGTAGGGGTTGCAGCCTGTGCGGGGTGGAGACGAGTCTCTTCCCAGTACTGAACTTCGTCAGCGGTTCCGTTAGATTTAACGGCGCCAGTAAGCTGAAGGAAGCCAGTGATGCCTTGATTACCGTAGGTCTTTACAAGAGCGTCGCGGTTATCGGGAGCATTGATTTCATCGATGAAGTCGCCCAAAGCGACATATTTTGTGGGGTCTAAACGACGAAACGCTGAGGGCGAAAAGTCGGTAGGTTGAGTAAGTGCCATTTTATTTTAGCAGTTTAGAGTTTGAACTTTAACGATGTGTCATTCCCAAGTGCGGCCATCACTTGTTCATATACACTATTTGTGTTTTTGTTGCCAGTTGGTGCAGGACCAGAAACATCAACGTTGGCTGTCTTCTCCACTAACTTACGCTGGCCATCACTCAGTCCTTGACTGTAGATAGCCTTTGCGATTTCGTCAATGTTGTCAATTACAGCACGGTGTGCGTTGAGCATTTCAAAGTTCCACGAACCATCCTCTGCAACATATTGATCAAAGAACTCATCAAGCTTAGCATTTTTTTGTTTAAGCTGATTGCGATATTCTGGCTTAATACCAAAGTTGAACTCGGAGTCGCCCAGCTCGAAGGTCAATGCCTCCAGTGAGTCTACTTCGTCCGACATTGTCTTAATCCAGTCCTTCGTAATCGGGCTCTGAATCTCTTCTTGTGGAGAACTTTGCTGTTCCCGAACGGGGGCCTTATACGAATCACGGATTCGCTCTATTTCCGAACGGGACTTTTGTGCGTCAATCTTGAGCTGGAGCTTGGACAGCTTAATCTCTTCGTCAGAGAAAAGGTCCTCGTCAATCTTATACTTCGATCCTAAAAGAAGGTCTACCTCCTCGTTAGAAAGGTTTGGATACTCAACTGCCATTTGCAATTTGACAGCTGCTAAATCGTCCATTTCGGATGGATTCAGCGATTGGTACGTAAACCAGTCTTGAGGGTCTCGGCCCGTCTCGGCAACGAAGTCGGCAATTGCCTTAACTCGCTCGTCGATATCAGCGCTTTGCTTCGGAGCATTTAAAATCTCAGCGAGTTGATCAATGCTGTCAAAATCCAATCCAAGCCTTTCGCTTATGAATCCTGCAACCGCTTGTTCAAACTCTTCCTGAGACATCTCAGGCTCTTCAGCGGATTCCAAAGAACTTTGAGGTACGTCTACCTCATTGCTTTGTGTAGCAGACTCAGACACCGTCGCATCTGAAACTGTTTCTTGTGGCTCTGCAGGTGCAGGCTCTTGTGTTTGCTCTACGGTCTCACTTGAGACTTCTTGAGGCTGTCCCAAAGAGGTTGCGTCAATGATTTCAGGCTCTGGTGCTGCCATCTCTTGGGTGTCTCCAGACTCCAATTCATATCCGCTCGCTTTAAGGGCTTGCTCTAATGCATTGTCCATACGAAATTAAATTTGATTATACAAGGCAAAATTAAAGTATATAGCCTTGCACAATTGGACCGTCTTTCGTATGTGTTATTTGCGGTATTTAGCTACCTTTTTTGCTATTGATTTTGGTTGAGCAACAAACTGCTCTCCTTTCTTTGTGCCTTCGCGTTTAGCGCGAGTCGTTGCTGCGTACTCTGAAGAACTCAGAGATTTGATTGCTTTTTCTGGGAGATAACGCTCCCCAGTTTCACTTGATGGTTTGCCAGATTTAGTGCGCCAATTTTGCTTAGTCCACTTAGATAGATCTGTTTGCTTTTTGCTGCCTGCGTAAGATCCTCCCGCTTTCTTGTAGGCAGATACAGCGAGTTGTGCTTTTCTTGCGCTCCATTGACCAGCACGCCCACCCTTCTGGCCAGCCTTTATGCGTGCAACTATTTGCTTCCACAGTTTCGGATTCTTTTTCGTTGCTGTTGCCATTTACCATTTTACTTTGTCAGCCCAGTATGCTGCGCTCATTTTACCTTTAGCGATATTGCGGGCGTGACGTGCCTTGAAAGATGCACGCTTTTTCTTCATACGATCAGACTCACCTGCTTTGGGAGCTCCCGCCGTAGATGCTCCCTGCTCTCCAAAGCGAATAAGCTTTACTTTGTCTCCAACCTTAGCGAGTACCATATGAGACTTCTTAGG
>Ga0208671_10000358_pt1 | contig 23757 bp, 41 predicted proteins | sample ColrivemetaGS759_FD_187606 | JGI IMG/M metagenome (GOLD analysis project Ga0208671, IMG submission 187606) | Estuarine microbial communities from the Columbia River estuary - Ebb tide ETM metaG S.759 (SPAdes) (version 2) | ecosystem: Environmental > Aquatic > Marine > Intertidal zone > Estuary ...
CATCTACAGTACACAAACTTCCAGACACGACACCATCATCTCCAACTTCTCTAATGTAGCGAACTCGGTCGCCTTTCTTAAATTTTGCCATTTTGTTTTTCATTTCTCTTTGGTGTTAAAGGTTATCATTTTACACTTTGTGGCTCATTTACTTTACACTTTGAGCCGTATTGGCTCTTCTATTGAGCCATTTGGCGGTCAAGCATCTTGTGCAGTTTACTTGACATCGCTGGTGTTAAAGGTTTCTATTTTACACTTTGCGTAGTACTTAGCATCCCAACCTTTTTCTTTACGATGGATGGAATAGCAGATAGAACATTTACCACGATATGTAGTCTTTCCTTTTCGTGTTGTTTGTTTGTAGAATAAACGAATGTTGAGTTCGTTCTTACAAGTAATACAAACCTTTGTTTCAGTTGATGCTGTCAATGTCATCCTTGCTTAATAATGATTGCTTGTCAAGCCAATCACGATACATACGTGCCGCGACAGCTATTCTTTGCGGGTAAAACGGATAGTGTTTCCGTAATCTAGCTAGTGCTATCCGCATAAACTGCTCTCTCATTTCCTAGAAAGTATTTCAATTACCTTTTCCCAATACGAACCGTCTTGCGTAATGTCAGTAAGAGCTAACATTTGACGTGCTTGTGTCAAAGCGAATTCACCATGAGATAGCCTCATCCGTATTGCTTTAGCCATAGGGCTAACGGAGGCCGTATCCATCAGTTGGAGACTTTTTAGTGACAACGCTATCATAGTTCCCATCAGGAGATACGAAGTCCCAACTTTCGGTTAGGTTTTCTCCTGAAGTGACATCAACTTCATACTTTGAGCCGTCATTGTTGATGTACGTACGGGTTCTATTAAACACTTTCAATTCACCCGTTTCTTTATGCTTGTAAGTAGGCATATTTTTATTTTAATTATTTTTTAAAAGGAGGGGGGGGAGCCGCTTCCATCATCCATTAAATCCACAGCCCTCCCAAACTACCTCTCCTAGTACCCTCGGCTGGACTCGAACCAGCAGCCTACGCATTAGAAGTGCGTTGCTCTATCCATTGAGCTACAAGGGCATGGTTCAACTATTAGTCAAGCCTATTGTTTTTTTGTCTTTTATACTCAATACAATTATGCTACGTTCACCCTTATATATAGAGCCATACAGCCTATCTGATAATGATTCCATTGTTTTTTTATCGTATCTCATTATATCAGATGCTGATGTATAAGTAGTGACAGCCCATTCTTCTTTCCTGTACACTTCTCTTTTCTTCTTATAAGAGATTAATAGTGTAGCATAATATATTGGTTTACCGCTCACTCGTGTCGTTAATTATGTCAGCTAATATAAAACCAATAGCTACTCCTATGCAAAAAACTAATGCAGAAATAGCAAGCCATCCATAAGGAGAAATATATCCATCCATTATTCTAAGTCAATTCTATTTTTGTATACGATTTTATCAACGACATCCTCTCCGAGCAGTCTTCCGGATGTGAGCGATTCAATTAATGGTTTTGGTTTGAACACTATAAGGTTGTCGCCGGGTTTTCCATTAATGTACATCATCACACCATCTATTTCTTCTACAGACTTCGGGGTTGGATAGAACTTTATGTACTTACCATCTGCTTCCGACTCAAGTAATAGAAAAGATAACTCTCTATCCCCCTTTGAGGCGAAAAAAATGGGGAACTCATCCCGTAAAGGAGTCATTCCCCATTCCATGCACATGGCGTACGCCACGGCTCTCATCATTTAGAACGCAAGTTCAGATGACGGAGTAACCTTGGTTTCGGCCTGTTGGTCTGGATTCCAAACACTCAAAATAGTGTATGGTTTCTTTGACTCTTTAGCAACGCCTGAACGAACGGTCAGGAATGCACGGCCTTTTTCAGTCATGTGACGTTTGATTGTCTCAAGGTCTTGAGCTGTCAAAGAAAATCGAAGGTTTACTTGGGGGGTTTCTACATACCCAACCATTTCATCTTTCTTTTGGTTTTGCATTTGATTTAAATTAAGGATTGAACAAAAAGCGTTTGAAGTTTAAGTAACTATTCTTGTATGTATCATCAGATACCATCAGGTCTTCGTGTCTATTTAGATAATAGATTACTAGTGAGTGCGGAATGTCAAATACATCACAGACTACAGCGTTTGATACACCTTCGTTTCTCATTAGATAATTTGTAATTATCATTCGAGCTGTTACTACCCTATGTCTGCGTGTCTTTGTTATCGGGTTTACACCGAAGTACTCTACTGATGCTTCAACAATTGGCTTGAATGAGGCAGGTAGTTTTTTCATCGTACGAACTTAGATAAAGCGGATTTTTGGTTATCCGTAAATGTAGAACCATACTTAGCAATTACTTGGTCATATGCTTCTTTCTTATTAGACGATGTTTTGATGTGGTTAATGCATTTAGTGAAGATGTCATCATCTTTACTTGCTGTTTGAGCGGGCTGTGCATCTTGTTTTGCTATGGCCATTGCAACCTCATCAGCAGTAGCGATTGATGTTTCGATACCAATACCTAAGAAACCAAGTGCGCGACCTACAGCAGATGTTTCGCAGTTCTCTACGTAAGAAGTTCGGTTGATATTAGAACTTGCTTTATCCTCTTGCGCATAACCGGTTGCTATAGTGTTTCCTTCAGGATTTTTAATTATTGCTTTTACAATACATGTTTCTGAATCAACTGAAACAAGTTCAGTTTCTAGTGAGTAGCCAGTATACTCGGACAGCTTTCTAAAGGCGATTACACGTTGATTTACTTCAACATAATCTTTACCCTTGATGTTTGTTTTCTTAAATTGGTAAGTGTTCATTTTTATTTAATTAGATGGTCAAATATACAAAATATTTACATTGTAATGATTGCTTTCACATACATTTTTCGTAGTTCGGCAAGACTTTCTTTGGTGAGTTTCAACTCCTTCTCAAGGGCTTCTACTCTATGGGACAGGTACTCTATAGTGTTCCTTTCCGTTTCTTCTGAGAAGTTCAGATTCATATTGTGTGGGGCTAAGTTACATGATTAAGATGCCTATGTCAAGAGGAACGGCTCAAAAAAGTTTAAGTCTTTGTGCAAGTCCCTGATTTACAGCAATAAAAATTAATGAAGACACACAAGAAATGTAGTCACCACGAAAGAAACCCATACAAAGGAACAGCGCAGAGAAGATATGTATCGCCTCATAAATGGCTATTGCCCTCTTCTTGTTTTGTCTAGTCATCGAATTCAAATTTAAGTTTAACTGAGTTTAATTTAGAGTTTATCTCTTTAATACTGCTGAAACCGATTGGCCCGAAGCCATCATCTTTCATCAGGACAGCTTTCCCGCCACACATAAAGAACGGCTTCTTGTTTGACTTCACAAAGATTGTTTTATTGAACTTGTAGATATCATCTTCATCGAACCACAAATCAATACCACTAGTCAGTATTGGCTGTTTCTCTGCGTACTCAGTTCCAAGTTCCTTCCTGATGAAGTCGTAACTATCGTCAGCGGATATCATCTTCTTGACTACGCTTTGATTAGATGCATCAATAATTACTGCTATTCGTTTGTTTTGCATAATTTAATTGCGTTTTAATTTGTTAGCACTGACTATACGCTTTAGTTTGGTTTCGTAGTCTCGGTCTTCAGCGTACTTAGATAGCAACGTGTAGAACTCTTGTTCCGTTCTGCATTTGCGAGCGTATGACGCTACCCAGAATGCGTAATCAAGGACGCTATGTTCCCACGTGTCGTATGTGGCGTGTCCGTGTTTAGTTCCGGTTGCTAGATTAACTCGAACACGTGCCTCCTTCATACCGAACAGATTGTTGTTCGAATTGAAGATGTTGCTCTTAAAGTTATTTGATTCTAGAATGGCTTGAGCCATTGCTATGTGAGGGAACTTCAGATTCATATTATAAATCATCTGCTTTAAATTCTCCTCATTGAATGTCTTCTTATCTACCTGCACATAGACAACGTCTTCGTACTCGTGTTGGCTTACTATCGATATCGATAAAAGCGGAATGATTATTAGCAAAGGCAAGACGTAACGTTTGGCTACGTTGACGTATCTGACTTTTTTAAACTCAAGTGAGTTTTTGTCGAAGGTGTAAATCATAGAGAATCCTTTTGGTGAGTGTGAACATACTCATAGAAGGCTGTCCGTTGGCCTAGCCAAAACTCCGTGCCCTCGAATGTAAAGACATAACGACGGCTCATCAGGCTCTCCACAAATGCGGTGAGCAATTCACTGAGTTGTTCGTCGTTAAGGGTCTCCAATAGTTTCAGTTGTCTCGTAGACAGCGTTGTAATCTGCATAGTTGTTCCAATTAAATTTATCTAGTTCCGATTCAGTTAAACTGCTTGACGTGTACCAAGTCATTCGTTAAGCCATATTTAATTTAGATTTGCGTTTTCCATTTCACTTACAATAAACTCCCGGTACGTCTCACCATCATTAAACTCCTGAATAGTTTGGTAGTTGGTTTCGTAGTACTCGTTGTGGTCTTGTATCCAATCGTTTACCTCTTCGAAGGTCAAGCCGTAGATAGATGCATCGTCATCGTCTGATTCGTGGTATTCAAAGAGTATCATATTAATGAACTTCCGTCTATTACAATTCGCTTAGAACTCTCACCATTCCAATCCACACGAAGCCCGAAGGACTCAAGTGTTGACTTAATCTCGTAACCATTTCCGCTCCAAGAGAGATAGATGTCTCCACCATTGCGGAAGTCACGATAGTCTTGGTTGTTGTAGAACACCGCTTTTTGGGCTTGGGCATCACTCAACTCTGCCCACCCACAGGATTGACAGCACATAAAGTTCTGCTTAGCGAAGTATCCTTGCTTACGCAGTTTAGCAAAAGCCATTGATAAGTTTGTTCTCATTTTAAATTCAATTAGGTTTAACATTTTCTAACCAATAAAGCAATGAGTTGTAACCGCTCATCTCTTCGGTAAGGCCGTTGAAGTGCCTGTCCCAATCAGACCACTTATCTGCTAGAACCATAGCCGTAGTCCAATTAGATGCTTCGCCCCACTTACATAGTAAGAAGGCATAGTAAGAGATGTCTCCATAGGAATCTCCACCATAGTACTCCCATAACTCATCCTCCGCCAAATGCGTTGGAGGGTTGGGGTCATTCAAGAATTTAAGATATGTCTCCATTCAATTTTATTTAATTGATTCAACTTTATTATATGATGTCCACTTCAAGGACTCATAGTTGTTCAAGTCACAAGCTATTTCAATGTTGTTCAGGTTAGCCCAACATTCATCTGCCGTTTCGCTTGAGCGTTCAAAATGAAACTCAAGACCTTGCTCGTGTATAAACTTCCGAATTACATCGGCATCTTCCTTGACCATAGCAAGTCGGTGCTTCAGGTCTGCTACTACTTTGTAGAGTGCTTCTTCTTTGCTCATCATAACTACAACGTTTTAATTTTAATTAAACTTTACTCTTCTCCGTAACTCATTTCCCATATAGTGGGAATAGAACCATATACTTCCTTGTGCCTATTCTGAAAATATTTAATGTTCTCAGTAGCACTCTCTCGTTCTGCATCATTACTTGCCTTCAGTAATTTATCCATCCAATAGTTAATATTAATGAGATTGTCTTTCATTTTAATTACATTTAAGTTTAGTAGGGGAGGGGGGAGTCGAACCCCCCTCTTGAACCATTCCCCTTCGATGCTTATACTAGAGCATCAACTAGGTCGAAGACCTTTTGGTCAGTCTTCTGCAAGGCACCCGCCATCTTGGATACCTCTCGGCTATTTACACGCCCGGCTTTGTGAGTCGTGTAGTGAGTCACACCTGAGAACAAGCCCCATAAATTGTCACCCTTGTAAGACATCTCACGAGTGATAGACGTGGTCAGGTCTTGCGCTTGGTTACGTAGACGTGTAGAGTAGGCGTTCTCTGCCTCCTTAACACTCATCGCTACATCTACACCTGTCACAGCCTGAATGACACGCTTAACATCGCTAGGCGTAGCCTTCTTGTCAGCCATACGAGAGAACCGCTCAAACAACGTCTCATCTTGCTCTTGGATACCCTTGACGGCACGTAGAGAAGCCTCAACGGCTTGGCGCATATTCTTGTAGTGACGTACGCTATTCTCCATTGATTTGGACGCGGCATTGAACGTGTTAGCACACGAGATAGTCACGTTGGTAGCACCCCACTTCAGAGCCGTTGTTCCGTCGTGTGAGTTCAGCGCAGTAGCGTAACGCTTGATAGTATCGCCACCAATCTGCTTGTCAGAAAAAGGTAGTTGCAAGAACACCTTGCCTCCTCCGTTGAACATACCTCCCTTGGCGACGTCTACACCCATAACGTGGCCTACCTCCTGAACAAGGTCTGCTAGTTCATCGTTTTGGAACACCTCATACTGCTCAGAGGCCGAAGTGAAGCACGTATCCGTGTCCTTGCGAACGATACCGAATAGACCGCTCTTGCTACCTGAGGGCAAGAGTAGTGGTTGTTTCTCTACGACCCAATTGAGGCCGAAATTATCTAGCAACTGAGCCGTTGTACGTGCTGAAACTAGAGAGTTGTGAGTGTCAACTAATTGACCGAATTCATTGATTTCCATTTTGAACTGATTTAAATTAAACTAAACTAAAAGGGTTATTGAGATTATTTTTCAAAGATTAAGTAGTCACTGTGACCTATCGCTATACGAGTGCCGTCTTCCATAACTAGTGTCCCGTGATTACCTATTCCTATTTCTCGGAACCTCATCTCAGGGCTAGATGCTAGTCCGCAACGGATATAGAGTGGGTTGTCATTGGCCACGCTAGTATCTAAAGTCAAGCCGTCTTTAAACTTGTAGTACTTCTCAGCATCTACTTTATGCTGACGGCTTTTGGCCTCTCCTAGCAAGTCTTTGAGTTCATCTTCCGGTAAGGCTGATAGGATATCGAAGAACTCAGCCAACGGGTCGACTTGTTTCTTCGGTTGTTTGACCTTCGGGATGATAGTCAATTGTTCTGCATTAACATACCAACCCGTTCCCTCAGGAACTCTTAATTTAGCATCACCTGTATCATCACCCGTGTGTCCATAAACGTTCTCATCGAACTGAACTAATAAGTTCTTTGAATCAACGATAGTTGCGTGAATGCCCTCTCTCCAACCGCTAGGAGCATATGTTGAGCCTTTTGTTGGGTTGTAGATTACACGTTGACCCTTTCTGAATTTCTTGATAGTTGTTTCCATTTTTAAATTGATTTAGATTAATTAGAACCCGAAGGCTGATAATGTTGTGCCGTCTTCCTTAACTGATAGTTTCATTTCGATGTTCAAGATTCTAGATGCGGTATCCTCATCTACATTCTTTGCATACATACGTCCGTTAGGCATCTTGTATGCTACGTGGTAGGAGTTCTTGTCACCAACCACTACCACACCTTCTCGGTACGCTTGGTTGATGTAGATTTTGCAAGGCTTTGCATCTCCGTAGTTCCACAAGCCTCTCTCTTCTAGCAATTCGATGAGTTCTTTCATAATTTAATTAGATTACTTACACACATAAACTAAACGGGTGTTGCTATACTCCTCAGTAATACGTGGGAGGATTTCAGCAACTTTCTTTTTGGCTACTGATAAACCACGCTCGATAGCGAAGTGAGCAGCACCACGAGAAGAACGGGAACCGCTCTTGCGAGTCGTACAAGACAATTTCAAGTAGTCCGACTCTTTTGCAGGGATAAATACCATAGGATGATGGATTTAAGTTAAACTAGTGGAGGTGAGGGGTCACGAACCCCTTTACGTGTCATCACCACCTCCTTTGTCGCTTTTATGTCAGTTTTTCCACCTCGGGCGTTTACCTACTCTTTCTATCTCATTGACTCACTACCATCAGGTACCATAGTGTATCTATGCCCTACTCTCTGCTATGTCAACTTACCAATAGACTTTTCAATTCCGCCTCTTAGTCCGAACCGCTTAAACTCTAAGTACTCACTCTAACTCGCAACCGCTTCCCCTACCTTTCCCTCAGCATCGGTGACCTGAGCCACTCATCTTCCCGGCATCATTCGCTAGACACACTAGCACTCGACACCTCGTTCTGCTTCGGTACTCCTCTCGGTTACCATCAGCCACTCCTTAGTTACTTTCCTCAGAGTCGTATTTCAAAGACCTTTGCTCCTTTCGTGTCTCGTTGCCTCGGGAGCCCAACCTACGTACTCGGTGGCACGTCTTCCGGTGGTTGGCTCTGCTAAGTTATAAAACTCAAATACCCTTTGTCAAGTGTTTGTATAAAATAATTTGTAACTCGCTGATAATGAGAGAGAAAAATTTCATTTACCACAACCTGAGAATCCTCGCGCGCGGGTAACAATAATGGCGGAGCATCATCGCTCTCAGCCGGGGCAAGAGTTGGGGAGGTAATGTAATCAGGGGGAACCAAGATACCTAAGGCGGGTATGCCGGGGGTTTGTTGCTCCTCTACTTGTTTCTCGTTTTCGGAACGAGTTCGGTCATCGGGTCAACATCCGCTTTAAGAAGGATATCCTACCAAACTAGTAGGAGAAACTAGTCCGCTCCAAAAAAGCCAAAAAGTTTCCAATCAAATCGATTTTCGGAGGGGGGCATGGGTCTACAATCCCATTTCGGTTTGTGTTTCGTATTGGATTTTATAACGTAGAATCCCCACTATACGAGTAACACCTAACATTTTTCAAGCGTATAAGCTGTGTAAGTGACTGTATAGCAATAATAACCCCGGAACAGCTATAACATCGTTTTTGAGTATAGCTATCCCAGATTGTGTAACGGTGATTTAATCGTCTTTATGTGACGCAGCTCCCTCGTGGCGGAGGGCTTTGGGAGCCTCCGCTTTTCCGCTGCTTTGATATGGTTTTAGAGACGAGTGGTGTCCAGATGTGGACATTGTTTCTTTGTCACTTAGCAAAGTTAGTGCTTTTTTTTGATAAAATCAAGTGGTTACTCCACCTTCCCGTGCACTATTTCAAATCTGTCTCTATCTATAAATATCGGCATTCTACCTTCTATCTTCTTGTAGTATGCTGTTACTATGTTCCTAGCTCTGTTTGTTAGTGCCCATCGTGCTTCATAGTTGCTCTGTATCTCTTTCGGTAGTCCAGCTTGCTGTTCTTCGAAGTATTTATAGATAAGTCCGGCTTTATGTAGTGGCTGGAAGATTCGTTTGTAGAAGTCGTGCTTTTTAGAGGTTATGTTGTAGTTCTTCTGTGCGTATGATAGAGTGAAGAATTCTAAGTCATAGCAGTAAAAAAGCATCATTAGCTGTTTCTGTGATATGTTATGGTTGTATTCTGCATCAAGCAGTACGTGATACAGGAGCTTTAAGTAGTTCCTTTCTGAGTTTTTGTATTTGTTGTACGCTATTTCCGTTAGTTTTGCGCCTTTCTTGCGTTTACTACGTTGTTCCTTCGTGTAAGGCATGCGTGGAGAATCTCCCATATTGTAATTTAATTATCTTTGTAGCGCAAAGGTAATAGTATGTACTTTGATTATTTTGACACGCATCCTGACGGAGCTAGAATAAGGCATATGAAGGTTAGTAAATACGTTTCACTAAGTGAGTTGACGGCCTCTGACACGGCTAAGCGCAGAGGTTTAGACAACACGCCTACAGAAGAGCATCTGGAGAACCTAAAGGTTGTATGTGCGGAGGTATTCGACAAGGTGAGAGAGCATTTCGGTGTGCCTTTGTATATTTCTTCCGGATATAGAGGTGAAGCGCTTAATAAAGCTATTAAAGGAAGTGCTAGCTCTGACCACTGCAAGGGAAAAGCTTTAGATTTAGACCAAGACTATCGTGGTAATGGTGTAAGCAACCGTCAAGTATTCGATTATATTAAGGATAACCTTGAATTTGACCAGCTAATCTGGGAATTCGGGAGCAAAGAGAACCCTGATTGGGTCCACGTAGGATACCGTAAAGGAGCAAACAGAAAACAAATCTTAAAAGCTATCCGTGTGGATGGTAAGACCAAATATCTAAATTATGAAAGCTAATAAGGACCCCAATAAGAAATACTCTACAATGCCTCAAACCCCAGAGGAAATGAAGGCATTCAAAGAGATGATGCGCAAGAAGAAGAATGAGATTACATCTCCAGTGGGTGGCGAGGCTCAGCGCACTAAGTATGAAGAGCGGTTCATGAAACTTAAAAATAAGTTCAAGGATGGCGGAAAGATGGTAGACCCACCCAAACCTAAGTACGCTAAGGCTGAAGACTACTATATGGGTGAAGGCCAGCCTTTCTTAGCTCAAGCACTCAATGAGCGTAACGTTTCCGGTCGTAAAGGAACTGGTGAAGACGTCAAGACAATGTGGGAGGGCGTTAAAAAATCAAACCCCAAACTCGCAAACGAACTACTCCAAAGAGCGAAACAGTTCAGAATGGAATCTGGGGGTGAGTATTCTGTTGGGACGAGAAAAGCGCCCGGGTTTGGCTACTAATCAATCTACTCCTTCGAGTTCTGATTCATTGTAGAAGAATAGGTGTGTAAGGTTTCTGTCGTCATTGTGCAGGAACCATACCGCTATTACGTCGTTTTCTAGCTCGATATAAGAGTAGACATAGTCATTGTACTTCTCAGAGTTGACGATTTTGCCGGTGAGTGCGTAATCAATAGCCTCTTCGTAGCTCTCTTCGTTTCCATAGAAACCAACAGCTGTGAAAGATACTCCGTTGTAGCAGAGAGCCTCTACCGTTCCTTGATAAGGGATGCTAGGAACCTCTTGAGCTGTTGCGCTAAGGGTGAGGGCTAAGATGGTTGCGATAAAGATGCTTTTCATTTTTATTTAATTTTGTTTCTGTAACAAGTATACAACATTAGGTATCCCTTTGTCAAGTACTTTTTTAAAAAATATTATGAAAGCAGTAAAAAAGGTTTCTGAAGTAGAGGTTAAAGGCGCTAGTCTAGAGGAAGCTGTTGCTATGATTAAGAAGGCTACAGCTGGCACTAAGCCTATGTCTTACGAGATTTGCGCTTCTTATGAAGAAGAGGATTAATGGGTAGGCCAGAACACTTTCAAGATTTCCTATTCCACTACAATCCGTATAAGGAGATGTGGGCGGCGTTCAAGCGTGAGCACTCCAATGATTACTTCAACGGGGATGCAACCAATGTGGTGTTCTATTACTCCATTAAGGACCTAGTCCGATATATAAACAACCTAGAAGATGGCACAATCACACAAACGGCAGAATAAGCGCCCTAGCTTCAGCAATGGAGTTAAGTGGGCCAATATGCAGAAGGCTAATCTTGAACTGTTAAAGAGGTTGAGTAATGAAGGCTAAGAAGAAAGACGTAGACCCACCTAAAGGGCTTCTTGAGTATATGTCTTCACCTGAACAGATGAGAGCAGCACAAGAGAACGCCAAGAGAATGGCGCATGAACGATGGAAGAAGAGAGCTAGTGGGGGCATTGAACCTGCCTATCCGGAATTGATGTTTGTTGGTACAAGTTCGGCTGCAAAACCAGTTTTTAAATTAGCAAAAAAATCACCATCACTTCTCCAAAATGCGGGCAAATATGTTGTTTCAGCTTTGAACTGGGCGCCAGAGGCTTATGCTGTTGGTGAATCCAATTTTAAAAAAGGAGGCGTAGTAAAAGCCAAGAAGAAAATGATTAAGCGTGCTGATGGCACATACTCAGAGATGGGTCTTTGGGATAACATTAGAGCTAGAAAGGGTAGCGGGAAGAAACCTACTAAGCAGATGCTAGAACAAGAAAAGAAGATTAAACGTGAAAGCTAAAAAAGGAAGAACAGCGCAGTACTACGAGGAGCATCCTGAAGCAGCGGAAAAGCGTCGTGAGTATCAACGTAAATACAACCGCTCTAAAGAGCAGAAAGCGTATCGCGTTGAGCTTAAACGTATTAATCGTCAAGCTGGAACATACGGTAATGGCGACGGTCTAGACTATGACCATGCTGAGAAAAAGATGATGTCCGCAAAGAGAAATCGCTCAAAGCACTAATTCGTATCTTTGTGTAAATTGAATACACAATGGACGAAGATAGAAGAGAATTTTACTTAGGTCTCAAAGAAAAGTTCGATGAGATTAGACAGTATATAGTAGAGAATGACCCAGAAGGTGAGGTCTTCTACATGCTATGTGCTGGAAGGTTTGTTGAAATAGATGAAAAAAACACAGCCTTAGAACTTTCTTTTTCAACGGATTTAGATGACATAGATGAGTTGGACGAAATTTCAGAACATCTTTATACTTCAATAAGCAAAGAGATTAATAAGTCAAACAACATCAATTACTGGATTAATCTGATGGATAGAGGCTCAAATATCAATTAAAATGAACATTATTAGAAAAATCATTATCGGTCAGAACCCGAAAGACGCCCTCGCCTATTTTGTAGGAATGAGAGCTGGTCAGTCAGAAGTATCAGCTATTGAGTTTGATGAGCGCGCTTTAACAAAGCACGGTGTTAAGAGCTACAATATTTACATCCAGAATGAGGAGTCTACCATGTTGTGGAAGCGCATTGAGGATATGCCTGTTACAATTGAATATGACTGCAATTTTGAATGAAACCTTTAAATCATTTTATTGTATACCTGCCGAATAAAACGAAGGATACAATTAAGATTGCCGGAAAGGAGTTATACTTAGCTTCTAAGTTTGATGAATTCGGCAATAGACACACTTCTGGAGAGATAGTAGGTGTTCCAGCTAGACAAGAGACTGGAGCTAAGGTTGGAGATACGCTGTACTTTCACCATCATGTTATTATGAATACGTCATTGCAGCTTGGTGATGACAAGTATATTGTAATGTATGACCCTAAAGGTGAATACGCAAACCACGCTTTAGCGTATAAAAGTTCAGATGGACAAGTTTGTCCATTAGGTGAGTGGGTATTCCTACGAAAAATAGAAAAAGAAGAGCCTAAACAAACCTCAAGTTTAATTATAGTTGAATTAGAAAAGAAAAGCGACACCAAAGGCATTCTTGCTTTTGAATCTGAAGGCACTAAGGAACTCGGTCTTCAGATAGGTGACGTAGTAGGATTCTCTAAAAACTCCGATTATGAGGTAGAAGTAGAGGGTGAGACTATGTACCGTATGCTTTTAAGAGACCTTGTTTATGTCGAGAAAAGGTAAATTTACTACAATTGATGCAGCTCGTAGATTATTAACGTCTACAGAGTCGGCAATAGATAATATCATTGAAGAAATAAAAAAGCCGGTAGATATTGACCTAACCGGTTCTCAGCGCAAAGCGGAATTGCAGTCAATCAAGCAAGCCGTTATTGATGCTCGTGAGTTATTACAGGAAAGACAACGTCTTGAGCAAATGATTAAGGATTTGGAAGACAGTAAGTCAATTGACGACCAATCAGACTTTTCTGGTGGATTCGCTGAAAGATTCTCTAAGTAATGGCTGGATTAAAAGACATTAAGGGATACGATGATTCTGTTATCAATATCTGCCCCAACAACACCGAGGGAGATATAATAGAGATATCTGGACTCTTTATACAGCTTCCGGTTCAACCACCAAAAGAGGAGATATTATTCTACGACAAACCTATCGAAGAGCAACGCTGGCAACGCGAACTAGTTCCTAAGGAGATAGATAGGATGCGCTCTATGGATGAGTGGTCAGAGATGCCTAAGGAGTTCAGAGAAAAACACACAAAATATATTGAATTACAATTCAAATGCAGGCGTGAAGGTCTATGGTTCTATAATAACGGAGTGCCAACATATATAACTGGTCACCACTATATGCTACTCCAGTGGAGCAAGATGGATATCGGTTATGCTAGTTATCTTGAATTTCAGCGTAGGCTGTTCATTCACTTTGCGGCGTGTGAGGCGGACCCTAGGAGTGTAGGTCAAGTTTACGTTAAGTGTAGACGTTCAGGATATACAAATATGTCCGCATCTATATTATCTGACGAAGGAACTCAGGTATCAGACAAGTTATTAGGCGTAATATCTAAGACCGGTAAGGATGCTCAGGAAAACGTATTCATGAAGAAGATTTTCCCCATGTTCCGCAGCTATCCATTCTTTTTTAAGCCAATCCAAGACGGTACAACAAATCCCCGTATGGAGTTAGCTTTCCGTGAACCATCAAAGCGTATCACTAAGTCTAACAAGATATCTAGCAAAGGGGAAGCATTAGATACGGTAATCAATTGGAAAAACACAGTAAACAACGCCTATGACGGTGAAAAACTGCATATTTTATTCTTGGATGAAGCAGGAAAGTATGAAAATCCAATTGATGTAAATGAGTTGTGGCGTATTCACAGAACATGTCTTTTAGTAGGTAAGAAGATTGTAGGAAAAGCAATTGTTGGTTCTACGGTTAACCCGCTTGACAAGGGTGGAGCAAACTTCAGGAAGTTATATAACGATTCAGACCCAACAAAAAGAAACGAAAACGGAAGGACTAAGAGTGGTTTATATAGAATCTTTATACCAGCATATGAAGCCCTTGAGGGTTTTTTTGATTTATATGGTAACCCAATCGTAGAAAATCCGAAGACCGCTGTAATGACAATGGAGGGCGACTTCACTAAGATTGGAGCTAAAACATATTTATCAAACGAAAGAAAGGCTTTGATGGGAGACCCATATGAACTGAACGAGGTCATTCGTCAGTTTCCATGGACAGAAGAGGAGGCGTTCCGTGACTCAACTAAAACGTCACACTTTAACATCTCTAAGGTTTACGAACAAAAGGAGCACAATTCAACGTTATATCCCAGCCCTGTTGTACGTGGAAACTTCATTTGGGCGAATGGACAACAAGACACAAAAGTTATGTTCGCTCCAGATGAAAACGGTAAATGGTATATATCGTGGCTAATGCCGTTCGAAGAATCAAATAAATACGTTATAGAGCAGGGGAAACGTAGCCCGGCAAATAAGCACGTAGGGGTAGGTGGAGTTGACTCTTACGATATTGATTCTACAATGGATGGTCGCGGCTCGAAGGGAGCGTGTCATTTATTTAATAAGTTCAATATGAACTATCCATCTAATATGTTTATTGCTGAATACGCAGAGCGACCACCGCTTGCCCGTGTATTCTACGAAGATATCTTGATGGCCTCAGTATATTACGGATATCCATTACTTGTGGAAAACAACAAGTATGGAATTGTAAGATACTTTGAATCAAGAGGTTACGATAATTACATTATGGATAGACCCCAGCATTTAACACCGCCAAATCAAAAGGGTAATGTCAGAACTAAAGGTGTTCCATCAAACTCTCAGGAATTCATTCAGGCTCACGCTCAAGCAATTGAATCTCATATACATGAACACATAGGATTTAACGCTGATACTGGTGAGTATGGCAGAATGTATTTTGATAGAACTCTTGAGGATTGGATTGGATATAAGATAGATGACCGTACAAAGTTTGACTTAACAATTAGCTCCGGTTTAGCTCTTCTTGGGGCTCAAACAGTTATGCAGACCCGAAAGCAAGCAGACTTCTCAGACAAAGTATTCTTCAGACGCTACCGCCATAATATCTAAGTTTTTATTATAGTTATATTTGCAGTTGCAAGCGTGCTATTATTTAAACTAAGCGTTTATGAATCAGGGTAAAGAATTAAAACCCTCTGGTAACTTCCCGGACCCGTTGGCTACATGGGACGTCAAGCAAACTAAGGCTTACGGCTTAAAGTACGCAAAGGCTATTGAAACGCAATGGGGCAGCGCAGACGATGAAGGAAGCTTATTCCGAAAGCGGTTAAAGGAGTTTGAACGCAACAGAGATTATGCTAATGGTACGCAAGACACTTCTATCTATAAGCAAATCCTAAACTCTCTCGACCCTAACAACGGCGATGGGTCGTTATTAAATATTGACTGGTCTCCGGTTCCTATTGTACCCAAGTTCGTTAAGATTGTAGTAAACAAGATTCTATCTAAGCGTCCATATCCAAATATTGAAGCCGTAGACCCCTTGTCTATATCTGAAAAGGAAAAGAAAAAAGCTGAAGTAAAGGCTGGAGTTGATTTAAAGCCATTACTGTCTCAGATTGAACAGCTCGGAATTTCAACTGGTTTTGATGTAAATGCGTTACCGGACAGTGCAGAGGAAGCTGAAATATTCTTAGATACAAATATTAAAATCTCAAGCGAGATTGCCACTCAGCTTGCTACCGAATTAACTCTCTCTTGGAATGACTTCGGAGATAAGATTTACAGAAGAAATGTAGATGATTTAGTTGCTTTGGGAATGGCTGTCGTAAAGAGAGACAATGACCCAAACTATGGAATCACTGAGGAATATGTAGACCCATCATATTTTATTCATAGCTATACAGAGGACCCAAACTTTTCCGACCTTATTTATGGTGGTCATGTTAAGCGAATGACAATCATGGACCTCAAAAGAGTAGCTGGAGACCAATTCTCAGAGGAGGAGTACGAGAAGATGGCTAAGATGGTTCAGTACAAGTTCAACAATAATCCCAATAAGATTACTCAATCTTATTACGATAAGAACTTACAACGTTCGATGTTTGGGTATGATGAATATGTTATTGAAATTCTAGATTTTGAATTCTTATCCGTTGATTGTATTTATTTTGAAGAGAAGGAGTCTAGATTCGGAAACGTAGGATTCTACCATAAAGGATTTAAATACGAGCCTTCTAGAGATAGTGTTTACGATAGAAAGCCATATAAAATGGACACGACTACCGTTTATGGTGGTAAGTATATTATCGGGACTGAATACATCTTCGATTATGGTCTTAAAAAGAACATTCCTAAGAATGTGCACGACCTTACAAGAGCCCGTCTTTCTTATTCTGTTGTAGCAACAAACATGCGTAGAATGATGCCTAAATCTATGGTATCTAGCGTAATTAGTTTTGCTGACCAACTACAATTGACACACCTAAAGATTCAACAAGCTATTGCAAAGGCGAAACCTGACGGCCTACTTATTGATATCGAAGGACTTGAGAATGTGCAACTTGGTCGCGGCGGAGAACTTAACCCACTTGATATCCAAGATATATACGAACAGACTGGTGTGTTCTACTACCGTTCTAAAAATCCAGAAGGTGGTTTTCAAAATCCTCCCGTTCGTTCATTGGAGAATGGTATCAGGAACATTAATGAATTGATTTCCTTATACAATCATTATCTTAGAATGATTCGAGATGCTACAGGTCTTAACGAAGTAGTTGATGGTTCAACACCTAAGGGCGAGCAATTAGTTGGAGTAAGACAGCAGGCTATTGAAGCGTCAAACAATGCTGTTTACGATATCACTAATGCTTCTATGGTTCTTTTCAAGAAAGTATGTGAAGATATTGTTAGGTGCTTACAGATTTTACCAATAGAAAGCGTATTATATCGCACATATGAAAAGGCAATTGGTAGCACTAATATGGGTATTATCTCTTCTTTCTCCGAGTTGCCAATGTATAACTTTGGAGTACAGGTTGTTACCGAAATGGAAGATGTAGATAAAGCATACTTGGAAGCAAATATTCAACAATCCTTGTTGCAAAAAGAAATCGACTTAGAAGATGCTATTGCTATCCGTAGACTGAAAGATGTTAATCAAGCTGAGCAGTTGTTGGTTGTTAGACGCAAAAAGCGTATTAAACAACAGCAAGAGATGGCTCAAGCTAATTCACAAATGCAAGCTCAAGCAAATGCACAAGTGGCTCAAGCAACGTCTCAAGCTAAAATGCAAGAAAGCCAGTTGCAAGCTCAATTGGAGGCTCAAAAGATTCAATTGGAGGCTCAATCTCAAGCTCAATTATTACAGTTGGAGTATCAGTTAAAGATGCAACTAGAAGACCTCAAGGGTAAATATGGAATAACCGAGCAGCAAATTCAATCCGGAAATAAGCAGGAATTGGAGGGATTAAAAGAAGATAGAAAAGACGAAAGATTAAAGAAGCAAGCTGTTGAACAGTCTAAACTTATTTCTCAGCGTCAAGGAAGTCGTGGTGAACTTCAAGGAGAGTCAGACATGATTAGTCAAATTTTAGCCTCCTAAATAAAAGTATCTTTGTAGCATGGCAGTTAGCGTAAACTTAGATATTGCAAAGCGAGTAGATATCACCTGTAGAAAGGGTGACACATTTACTATTTCTTTGACATTTACAGATGTCAATGGAGACGATATGCCTGTAGATAACCATGCATTTCGTATGGCGGTAAAAGAGACCGACACATCAGCGGCAGATATTATTGCTACAAGTGATTTTACGTTTGATGTAGACCCCGCAAATGTTGTCACAATCACCTGTCAATATGACGTGATGGAAACAAAACCGGCGGGTCTATATGTATATGACCTCCAGAGTAAGGTTGGAAATGTTGTTCGTACTTGGGTTTATGGAATATTCAAAATCAACGAGGACGTAGCGACATGACAAACATCTCTATCGTAAATGGCGAACAGGTAAATCTTGATGTTAGTAATCAAGTAGCGAGCGGCATTTCTGTTGTTTCTCAACCAACGTCATCTGTGTCTGTTGCTGGAATTGTTTCCGGTAAAGGTGATTCTCATTTTGTATATACTCAATCTACTCCTGAATCAGTTTGGGAAGTTACACATAGCCTCAATAAAAAGCCATCAGTTACTGTTGTTGATTCAGCGGATACTGTGGTAATTGGAGAGGTTGAATATTTATCATCAAACGCTGTGCGATTAACCTTTGTCGGGGCCTTTAGTGGCAAGGCATACTTTAACTAATGAGATATGGCTATTAATTATCTATCTTCTATTAACCTTGGCAAACTGGAACTCCAGAATGCTAGGGTACACAACTTAGCAGGCGCTCCATCGTCTCCTGTTGCTGGTCAGATTTACTACAATACGACTGACAACACAATGTACTTCTATAATGGCACCGATTGGGTTGATACCAAGGGTGACATTCAGGAGGTTATTGCTGGCGCTGGTCTTACTGGCGGTGGCTCTGGGGGTTCGGTAACCCTCACGGTTGGTGCTGGAACTGGTATTGTTGTAAACAGCGATGACGTACAGCTTGACTTACTTCACACAAGAAACGTAGCGCACGATACCATTGACCTTACGGCAGGTGCCGGTTTGACCGGTGGTGGTGCTATTGACGCATCTCGCACGTTTGCTGTTGGTGCCGGTACGGGTATCACGGTAAATGCCAATGATGTACAGTTGAAGAATGCTGGCAACTTGACTCAGTATAAGTTGTTGATGTGGGGCGCTGACCAGCTTGAGCAACCAAACATCACTCGCACGGTAGATTTAAATGATGATGAGACCATTACCTTCGGAGGTGCTGAGGTTGTTATCTCAGGTAATCTTACCGTTAATGGCACTACAACTAGCGTAAACTCCAATGAGGTTAACATCGGTGATTCAATCATCAAGTTGAACTCTGACGAGACTGAAGCAGCTACGCAGAACGCAGGTTTTGAAGTTGAGCGTGGAACAGATACCAATGTATCGTTCATCTGGAATGAAACAAACGACTACTTCTCTACTGTAGACCAGAAGCTCCACATCGGTACGGTTGACACAATGACCCCCGATGGTACAGACTTCTTCTATATGTATGAAAATGCATCGGGAGAGACTGGCATCGTTAAAAAAGCCAACGTAAACACCATTGCCGACCTTCTTGGCGCTCCTAAGTGGTTCACACTTGATTCATCACAGGATTCTGTTTCCAAGACTGGTAATGCTTATACCATCACTCACGACTACAACACGCAGAGAATTATGGTTCAGGTCGTGGACTCAACGAATTTTGAGACCGTATTCGTTGACACTTCTCGCCCCAGCACTTCAACTGTGACCATTTCGTTTGCGAACTCCGTAACCGAAGGTGATTACATTGCTATCCTTTCTGCTGCTAAGCTGAATGGTGACTCACTCGTTTATGAGGGCTTGACTCAATCACCCTGATGGAGTGAATTTTAACTAACTGAGGAGGGGGCTGGCTTATGTCACGCCCCCTTTCTTTTTCGTATTTTTGACAAATAGAATAGGGCCATGTCACAAAAGTTTTTTAGCGATATTACATTAAGCACGCTATCTTCTGGAATCCTGAAGGTAGACGCAGACGGAAAGATTGTAAAAGCCGTTGCGGGTACTGACTACTTAGACACGGCCACCATTGGCAGCCTTGACGCACTAAGTGATGTCGTTATCACAAATCCAACCGCAGACCAGATTTTAGCTTATGGTCAGCCCATTGGTGGAGACCCCGGTGTTAATGTGTGGTATAACAAGACCCCATCGTTTTTAAATAGCGCATCGTCTATTGGCGCTCTTGGTGATGTAACAATCGGCACAACGGCTGTAGGTCAGTTGCTGTCTTGGAACGGAAGTGCTTGGGTTAACTGGTCTCCGAACTTCTTAACCTCTTATACGGAGTCTGACCCTATTTATACGGGTTCGTCTTGGTATACCACTATTAACAACTCAAGCAACTGGGACACGGCTTACGGGTGGGGTAACCACGCAGGTCTCTATTCTCTTACTTCCCACACGCACAATGTATTCACTCAGGCGACTTCTGAGGTCGTTGGTGGCGATGAGGTTATTATTCCCGGCTCTAACGGTTTTGTTCCTGCTTCGGGTTTTGATGATACTGGAAAGTTCTTGCGTGCTGATGGCACTTGGCAGACGGTCACTACAGACCTTACGGGCTACGCTACGGAGACTTGGGTGGGTCAGCAAGGGTACCTTACATCTCTTCCATCTCACGACCACGATGATAGATATTATACTGAGACCGAGTCCGACAATAGATTTGTTAGTTACGAAAATGTCAGTAGAACAGTTCCTCCGTCTGGAGGCTGGTATAGGCTTGCGAAAATAGCCCGTGGAGGTGCTAGAATTGCTATATCGTATACCGGAGGGAGCAATAGTCCACACACATTTGTAATTGACGCATATAAAAACTGGTCTAGCGATGCTAGTATCAAAGTAGAAAAATACGGACAAGCAAACTACATAACCGCTGTTCGTATAATTCAAGTCCCAGATGGAGGTAATGAGGACTATTATATTGAGGCTCTGTTTGCTGACCTTTCATCAACTGAACACCAAATAGCCTGTTATTATCAAGAGCTTCTTGGGTATACGGCACTGTCTGAAGTATTTAGAGTATCTGCAGGTTCAGAACTTTTAGCATCATCATCCGAAGCAGAAGACATCCCTATTGAAATTGTTTCGGTCGGGGGAGAGGGTGTATATACTCAAAATGGTGGATTTAGCGGAAGCCTTAGCGTTGGCGGTACTATATCAACAACCACTGGAAGTTCTTCCAACTGGGACACAGCCTACGGATGGGGTAACCACGCATCAGCAGGATATCTAACATCATACGAGAACAACTATATCTCAGATGTAAGGGTTGTAGACACAAGCCTTGTATTTAGTGGTGAAGGGAATGCGTACAACGAATCAGTAGACCTTTCTGCTTTACCATTCCAAGCGCAGGGTAGTTACTTGACTGCCGAGTCTGATACGTTAGATACTGTTGTAACAAGAGGAAACTCTACAGACTCTAACATTAGAGTTAAAAGACCATCAAACAAAGTAGACAACAACGGAAACCCAATTGAATTTGGTGGACGTGTAGAGTTTAACAATGACTTTGTTTCTGGTCAGTCTGGATATATGGCATTCAGATACCCAACCTATAATAATTTCCTTATTGGCGGTGACTATGATGGTAACATTGGTGGGGCTGTTCCAAATATTCAGTTTGGTCGCAGCAATGGAAGCGTTTATATGCATATTGCTGCACAAGGAGGAACAGGTAACGTAGGTATTGGTACTACTAATCCAACATATAAACTAGATGTATATGGAAATATAAGAGCTGGAGGAGCAGACCCACTGCTTATTCTTCAGCCTGATTCCGGTACTTATGCTTTTTTTCAGAAGCTCTCTACATCAAATGGAAACTATTTACGTCTATACGATGGCACACATTATTCTACATTTTGGAAAGACGGCAACGTAGGCATTGGTACTGATAGTCCTCAAGCAGTTGGTGCAGCTTGGACTACCCTTGAAGTTCAAGGAAAGTCAACTGGAGGCGGTGGAATAGTTTACACAGCAAATAATGGAGCAAGTGTTAAATCCCACTTTTATTCTGATGGTACAGGCGGTTATATTGGAACACAAACAAACCACTTTTTTGGATTTACTACAAATAATACTGAGGTAGCAAGATTTACAGCAGGTGGAAACTTTGGTATTGGTATAATACCAGCAAGCAATGAAAGATTTTCAGTAAACGCTGCTGAGGGTGTATGGGCATTAGCTGCATATCGTAGCGGTACTATTATAGGCGGTATTCACACAAACGATTCAGTTCTTCAAGTACAAGGAGACTCTGGAAAAGAAGTTCGTCTTTCAACTTCTGGAAACGCAACCTGGAATGGTGATGTACTTGCAACTAGAGTATGGGTAGCAGCTCAAGGATACCTAACCTCAGAGACAGACTCACAAGAACTTGAGTGGAATCAAGCAGAGAAACTGCTTACCATTAGCAACGGCAATACGGTAGACCTAAGCCAAATGGCTTCCGTCTCTGACATTGAGGACGCTGGTTTCATTACTGCTGAGTCAGATACATTGGCTACGGTTACCGCTAGAGGTGCTACTACGAATGGAAACATTGTAATCAATGGTGAAGCAACCATTCAGAATAACGGATACCTAAGGCTGATTGCTGGTAGTTCACAGATATCTGGATTCACTGTATTTAATGCAGCGCAAACTGGATATCTAAGTAATAGAATCACAACTAGTGACCACGCAAGAGGCTGGGGTTGGGAGTTCACAACAAACGAGGCAACTAATGATGCTGGAGCCGTTTACTTTAGAGTTGGATACAATGGCGCTGATTCATATCTAAACTCAGGAAATTTTGGTATTGGTACTACTAGTCCAAGTTATAAACTTCACGTAGATGGAGGAAATACAGGTAATTCACTTTTTGTAAATGGGTATGTAAATGGTAGTGCTTACGGTCAAAGTAATAGGTTTGTATTAGAATCAGCCACAAGATTATGGTTCTATGACTCTAATGCTCAGATTTACAGGGATTCTTCTACGCTGAAGTTATATGGTAATGATGGTATCGCATTTGAAGCCGATGGCGCTGAAAAAGTTCGCATCACTAGCGGAGGCAACGTAGGCATTAATACTCAAAGTCCTTCAGACTTTCTTCATATTAGAAGTGGTATTGGTTGGGGAGCCAGAATTACATATACCGGAGATGATAGCTATTTAAGACTTTCTTCTAATCAGGTAGCAGCTTTTAATTCTTCTAATGGTGCAGCTGATTTATACCTTAATGCCAATAGTAGTGGGAATGTGCTATTTACTGGAGGCGGCAACGTAGGCATTGGTACTACGGACTTTTCTGATTATGCTTTTGGAAGTCCCATACTTAAAATAGCAGGTAGCCGTGCAACTCTTGGGCTTACAAGTTCTGGAAGTCTTGCTACTATAGCTTTAATAACTAATAATGACCCCGCAAAGGGCATTCACTTAAACCATCAGCTGGACGGTTCATTCAGATGGTATCAATATTCTGTAGGTGCTGAAACTTTTACACTTAATGCATCCGGTAACGTAGGTATTGGTACTACAACACCGGATTATAAATTACACGTGGTTGGTTCTTTAACATCAACCGGTGACACAATACTTGCAAATGCAATAAATAGCCCGATAAAAAATGTAAACAATTACCCGGTAT
>Ga0208671_10000361_pt1 | contig 23625 bp, 18 predicted proteins | sample ColrivemetaGS759_FD_187606 | JGI IMG/M metagenome (GOLD analysis project Ga0208671, IMG submission 187606) | Estuarine microbial communities from the Columbia River estuary - Ebb tide ETM metaG S.759 (SPAdes) (version 2) | ecosystem: Environmental > Aquatic > Marine > Intertidal zone > Estuary ...
TGGTGAGACTCTCATCGAACGCCACCGCCATATTGATCGGATTCTCTTCGTCGATCACATCCAGCAGGAATCCGGCATAACCATAAAAGGCATTCACGGGCATTCCACCGGGGCCGGTCATGGCATCAGAAATTGAAAACCAGGCCCGGAATATCCAGACGCTTGCGTCAATCAGGTAAACAGCTTGGGACACGGGTTCTCAGTAATGTCTGGAAAGCTCTCCGGCGAGCCTTGCGTGCAAGGGACTGCTGCGCGGGAAGTGGGCCAGCAGATACTCCATCTGATCAGCCAGTACACGGCGACCTTTAAGGAAAATGTATTCGGCATAGGTTGGCCGAAATGGAACCGCCAGCAACTGGGTACAGGCTTGTTCGGGTGTGCGTCCTGCCTTGTAATTATTGCAACTGCGACAGGCTGTCACCACGTTGGTCCAGACATTTCTCCCACCCTGGCTGATGGGCTTGACGTGGTCGCAGGAGAGTTGATCGTCAGAGAATTTTTCACCGCAATACAGACACAAATGAGCATCACGCCTGAAGAGAGTGATGTTGTTCAACGGCGGAACATAATCGGAACGCAACCGGGCCTGGATCTGGTGGGTTCCACGGGTAGCGATAATGCTATTGATTTCCACCACACTGTGCTTGCCGGTGTGAGCATTTACTCCGCCATGTAGCACGTACAGGGGAGTTCCACAGGCATAGACTACCTGCTCGGTATGATAAAGGCGTACAGCATCCCGGTAGTCCACCCACTCCAGTGGCATCCCGGCCATGTCGGTACGCAATACTTCTTGCGATAAATTTTGCACTCTGTGTGCCCGACGGGTGTTTAGCTACCCCAAGTGTCGGCATTTGCCACAGCATATGCAAGAGGGTGGGGCAGAAACGCCCCGGTCGGCAGATGCAAGCTACGCTACAGCGAGAAGACGCTGCAGCGTAGCTGCTGTTGTTACAGTGCTTTGAGCACCTCGTCCAGCGTCTCTTTCGCGTCGCCAAACAACATCCGGGTGTTCTCTTCAAAGAACAGCGGATTTTGCACACCCGCATAACCGGTGGCCATACTGCGCTTGAGTACGATGGAGACCTTGCCTTTCCAGCACTCAAGTACCGGCATGCCGGCGATGGGGCTGTTGGGATCGGTAAGAGCAGACGGGTTCACGATGTCGTTCGCGCCGATAACCACCGACACATCAACCTTCGGGAAGTCCTCGTTGATTTCTTCCATCTCGAAGACGATGTCATAAGGCACTTTGGCCTCGGCCAGCAACACGTTCATATGGCCGGGCATCCGACCAGCGACCGGATGGATACCGAATCGAACATTGACGCCCTTGGCACGAAGCGCCTTGGTGATTTCAAAAACCGTATGCTGTGCCTGGGCGACGGCCATACCGTAACCCGGGATAATCATGACTTCCTTGGCGTTGGCCAGCAGCTCGGCGGTTTCCTGGGTATCAATAGGAACGACCTCACCCTGTTCCTCGCCCTCAACTGCTGCTGCCGCCTTGCCACCACCGGTACCAAAGCCACCGGCGATAACGGCAATGAACTTGCGGTTCATGGCACGGCACATGATGTAACTCAGGATTGCACCACTGGAGCCAACCAGCGCACCGGTGACGATCAACAGATCGTTACCCAGCATGAAGCCGGTTGCTGATGCAGCCCAGCCAGAGTAGCTGTTAAGCATCGACACAACGACCGGCATGTCAGCACCACCAATCGCCATCACCATGTGTATGCCGAACAACAGGGCAATACCGGTCATGATCATCAGCGGTGCAAAACCTGCGCCAGCGGCAGACTGGATCACAAACTCACGGCCGAACCAGATAGCACCCAGCAAGAGTAAAAGGTTGAACCAGTGGCGCCCGGGCAGGGTAAGCGGGCTACCACCAATGCGTCCGGAGAGCTTGCCAAAGGCGATGATCGAACCCGAGAACGTCACGGCGCCGATCAGGATGCCCAGGTAGGTTTCGATGTCGTGAATGGTTTTCTCTACACCGGCAAGCTCGGATGTATGGTCCATGAAACTCACGTAACCCACAGCGACTGCGGCAAGACCCACGAGACTGTGCAAGATGGCAACCAGCTCGGGCATATCAGTCATTTTCACGCGACGCGCGAGGACGATACCAATGCTGCCGCCTACCAGGAGCGCGACCATCAAGATCACGTAATTCTGGGTCACCACTCCAAGCACCGTTGCGACCAGTGCAATCACCATGCCGCTGATGCCATACCAGTTACCGCGGCGTGCGGTCTCCTGGTTGGAAAGGCCACCCAGGGCCAGGATAAACAGGACCGTCGCAGCGATATACGACACAGTTACAATTCCACTACTAATCATGTCGTTCTCACTTCCTGAACATTTCGAGCATGCGACGTGTTACGGCGAATCCGCCTGCGATATTGATGCTCGTTATCAATACCGTTGCTGCAGCTATCCACATTGTCACGGTGTCCGTTGCACTAATCTGCATTAGCGCGCCGATCACGATGATGCTTGAAATCGCGTTGGTTACGCTCATCAAGGGCGTGTGCAGCGATGCCGACACATTCCAGATCACCATGTAGCCGACGAAGCATGCCAGCACGAACACCGTAAAGTGCGCCATGAAATCAGGCGGTGCCACGGCACCCAGACCCAGTAACGCGGCCGCAGCGATAATTACGCCAATAATCGGACCCGCCTTTGACGGTGGTTTTTTCTCAACAACAACAGGCTCCGGGGCAGGCTTGGTCTTTTTCGGTGCCGCCGAGAGCTTCGGTGCCGGCGGCGGCCAGGTGGTCTCGCCAGCCTTGCAAACTGTCGCGCCGCGAATCAGCTCGTCGTCCATATCCACGACGATGTTGCCGTCTTTTTCAGGAGTCAGGTCGGTGAGCAGGTGACGCAGGTTGGTCGCGTACAACTGGCTGGACTGTGCAGCCAGTCGGCTGGGCAGGTCGGTGTAACCAATGATTGTTACGCCATTGGCCTTGGCAACCTTGCCAGGCTCGGTCAGTTCGCAGTTACCGCCTTGCTCTGCGGCCAGGTCAACGATGACGCTGCCGTCCTTCATGGAGCTAACCATTTCCGCCGTGATCAGTCGCGGCGCTGGTTTGCCCGGGATCAGTGCGGTGGTAACAATGATGTCGACGTCTTTTGCCTGTTCAGCGAACAGGGCCATTTCGGCCTCGATGAACTCGGCGCTCATGGTCTTGGCGTAACCGCCTTCGCCAGAGCCGTCCTCGTCCTTGAAGTCGAGCATAAGGAATTCGGCATTCATGCTCTCGACCTGTTCCTTCACCTCGGGGCGAGTGTCAAAGGCGCGAACGATCGCACCCATGCTGTTCGCGGCACCGATGGCAGCAAGGCCGGCAACGCCTGCACCGATCACGAGGACCTTGGCGGGGGGCACCTTGCCTGCGGCCGTGATCTGACCAGTGAAGAAGCGACCGAAGTGCTGGGCGGCCTCGACGATTGCGCGGTAACCCGCGATGTTCGCCATGGAACTCAGGGCATCCGCTTTCTGCGCACGTGAAATACGCGGCACGCTGTCCATTGCCAGCACGGTGGCGCCACTGTCGCTCAGCAGTTTCAGCATTTCGGGGTTCTGGGCCGGCCAGAGGAAACTGATAAGCGTCTTGCCAGCGGTAAGCCGGGAAGCTTCTTCTCGCTCCGGACCTCTGACCTTCATAATAATGTCGGCCTGGGACCAGACTTCGTCAGCCCCGGCGACGATCTCGCAGCCTGCGGCGCGATAAGCATCATCCGAGTAGTTCGCCTCGGCGCCAGCGCCAGACTCTACAAGAACGCTAAATCCGAGCTTTTGTAGCTGCCCGACAACGTCAGGTGTCGTCGCAACGCGTCGCTCACCCGCAAAAATCTCTTTCGGTACACCGATTTTCATTCGTAAGTCTCCATTTGGATCGCGGCAGTCTAACCGAACGGCCCTCGGGTCTGCAAAGACGGAAAGTAGGCACTTTGGTAAGTGATTTACGAAGCAGAAGCCTTACATCGGGCCCCTCGCCGGCCACTTAATGAGTTCACATAGAACTGGATGTGATCAATGCAAAACTCCAGGCCGGCAAGCCGGCCCTGGTCATCGATGCCAACCGTGGGGCCAAACCAATGGCCAGCAGCGGCTACACCTGACCGATCAGTGCACTGCCTGACCCCACTCCGGTTTGCTCTGGGCGATGGTCAAAAATGGAGCGTCGGACCTCATCCACCTGGGTGGGAAATCCTGGGCAAGCCCTCCGATCTCTACCCCCTGGAGAGGCGACTGGTCTTGCGCCCAACGCCTGCCGCGGCCACAGTGTCACGGCAGGCGTTTCTTTCGGCCCATGAATACCCGCGAGAACATTGACTCGCGGCCCGAAATAGCCGATTTTGCCGGCCTCTGGATGGATTTTGGCAAGGTCTAATTTCATCTTTGGTCTTGGCAATTATGAATTTTATGCACATTACTGAAAATTTAAGTGTATTTTGCATGCAACTGAAGACTGACTCTTGGAAAGATTCATAACTTATTGTTTTATATATAGTATTAACTTCGCTCACTTTTTAACCAATCTGTAACAACCCCACTGATACAAGCCAGGAACCCCCTTTGTCCCAAGTCATCCACAGAGTTATCCACAGGAACTGTGGACAAAACCGACGCCGCCAGGGGGCCGATGGCCGATGATTTTCCAGGTTGCCATCAATGCCCCCCTGCACGGGCTGTTTGATTACCTGCCGCCGGCGGACTGGACGGGCGACCAGGACGTCCTGGGAAAGCGCGTGGAAGTGTTTTTTGGGCGGAGTAAAACCACCGGGCTGATTGCCGGAGTGGCCGATGAGTCCTCGTTCCCGGCCTCCCGCCTGCGCAAGGTCAACCAAATCCTGGATAAGGACCCGGTGCTGAATGAGGAGATGCTGTCACTCCTGCTGTGGGCCGCGGCGTACTACCAGCATCCGGTGGGCGAGGTGATCGCCACCGCTCTGCCCCTGGCCCTGCGCCAGGGAAAGCCCCTGGGTGGCATTGAACTGGTTTGGAGCCTGACCCCCAGCGGGGCGGAACAGGATTCTGCCGCCCTTGCCAGGCGAGCCCCCCGACAATGGGAGCTCTGGCAAAAACTCCAGCAATCTCCCGCTGGAATATCCGAAATCGTCCTGGCCGACCTTGCCCAGAACTGGCGTGACACCCTCAAGCGCATGCTGGACAAGGGCTGGGTGAGCAGCCGGGAAGAACAAATCAGCACTGAATACCCGCTGGAGATTCATCCCGGGCCCACCCTCACCGGGGACCAGAGCACTGCAGTGGCGGAAATTATCGATGCTTGCTCCGGATTCAGTCCTTTCCTGTTATTTGGCGTCACCGGCAGCGGCAAGACCGAGGTGTACTTCGAGGCCATGGAAAAGGTCTTGCGGGAGGGGCGGCAAGTCTTGCTGCTGGTTCCCGAGATTGGACTGACCCCCCAGTTACTGGCCCGGGTCAGGGCACGTTTCGATGGCAAGCTGGCAATTCTGCACTCGGGACTGGCAGACGGAGAGCGACTGGCATCCTGGCGTGATGCGGCCAGCGGCGCCGCCCACATCGTCATCGGCACCCGCTCCGCCGCCCTGGTCCCACTAGCCAGGCCCGGCATGATTATCGTCGATGAGGAACATGACCCCTCCTTTAAGCAATGGGAAGGATTTCGCTATTCGGCCAGGGACATGGCAGTTGCCCGTGCGCGGCGACACAAGGTTCCAGTCATCCTCGGCTCGGCGACACCTTCCCTGGAGTCCCTGTACAACGTGCATCGCGGGCGATACCGGCAACTGGATCTGCCCGAGCGGCCCGGCGCGGTCACCCACCCCGAGATTCGACTTGTGGACCTGCGGGCCCACGCAAGCAATGAAGGGCTATCCACCCCGCTGGTGCTGGCTGCAGAGAAACACCTGGCCAAGGGCGGCCAGGTACTGATTTTCCTGAACCGGCGCGGCTATGCACCCACTTTGTTCTGCACCGGCTGCGGATGGACCGCCCGCTGCAAGCGCTGTGACGCAGGAATGGTGGTACATCACCGGGAACGTCGACTGCACTGCCACCACTGCGACACCCGGCGACCAATCCCCGAGACCTGCGAGGAATGCCACGAGGAACTGGCACCGGTGGGACAGGGCACCGAGCGAGTGGAAGAAACCCTCTCGCAACTGCTGCCGGACTACCCCCAGGTACGCATAGACAGGGACTCGACCCAACGCAAAGGCTCCATGGAGGGCCTGCTTGATCAAATCAGGTCCGGCCATGCCCGCATCCTTACCGGCACCCAGATGCTGACCAAGGGCCATGATTTTCCTGACGTCAGCCTGGTCGGGGTGCTCAACGCAGACCAGGGCCTGTTTGGCACGGACTTTCGTGCCAGCGAAAAACTTGCCCAGACCATTATCCAGGTGGCCGGGCGCGCCGGCCGGGCGGAAAGACCCGGGCTGGTGCTTGTGCAGACTCAATACCCGGAGCACCCCCTGCTGACCAAGCTGGTGACCGAAGGCTATGCGGCCTTCGCCGAAGCCGCCCTGGCCGAGCGCGAGGAATCAGGCTGGCCACCCTACAGTCACCTTGCACTGATGCGTGCCGAATCGCCCAGTATGCAGCAGACCCTTGCCTTTCTTGACGATGCCCGCCGGCTCCTGATACTGCCCGAGGACAACTCGGTTGGCGCCCTGGGACCGGCAGCGGCACCGATGGAAAAACGCGCCGGCCGTTTCCGCGCTCAGCTGCTGGTAGAGTCCAGGGACCGGTCAGCCTTGCACAAGCTGCTCACTCCCTGGCTGGCCCAGGTTCGGGAATTACCCGAGGGCCGCAAGGTTCGCTGGTCTATAGATGTGGATCCCATCGAGCTTTTCTGAATTCTGAAAACCCTGCAAAACAGACGGCACAGCCAGCCTTTCTGTTAAACTATGTGGCTGTTTTATTTCTCCCTTCCGGTTACAAAAAAATGAAGTCATCCATTCATGCATTGCTGACAAAAGCGCTGGAGAATCTTGTCTCCAAGGGCGTACTGGAATCGGTTCCCGCCGAGGAAACTATCCAGGTAGAACGTACCCGCGACCCCAGTCATGGCGACTTCGCCAGCAACTGCGCGATGATGCTGTGCAAGAGCGCCGGCATGAAGCCCCGGGACCTGGCCCAGCAGATCATCGACTCCCTGCCTGGCTCCCACCTGATCCAGGAAGTCAGCATTGCCGGACCCGGCTTTATTAACTTCCGTTTTTCCTCCAGCGCCTGGCATACCGAAATCCGCCGCGTGCTGGAAGAAGGCGTCAGCTACGGCACCAGTCATTTGGGCAAGGGCGAGCAAGTGCTGGTGGAATTTGTATCCGCCAACCCCACCGGGCCCTTGCACGTAGGTCACGGCAGGCACGCCGCTTACGGCGCCTCCCTGGCGAACCTGCTGGAAGCAGTCGGATATAACGTCCGTCGCGAGTACTACGTCAACGATGCCGGCCGCCAAATGCAGATCCTGGCCCTGAGCCTGTGGCTGCGTTACCTGGAACTTCACGATGTGGCGGCGGCGCTGCCCGAAAACGCCTACCAGGGTGAATACATCATCGATATCGCCCGTGACCTGCAGGCAGAGCACGGCGACTCACTGGTCAGGGATCCCTCGGTACTGCCTTCGGTGACCGATGCCGAGGACAAGGAAACCGCGCTAAGTGACTTGATCGCCGCCTGTCGGGAACTTCTGGGCGAGGACACATTCCGGATCGTCCAGGACAAGGCGCTGGATGCCATCCTGTCGGATATCAAGGATGACCTGTCAGAATTCGGCGTGGTCTTCGATCGCTGGTATTCCGAGCGCAGCCTGTCCGAGACCGGCGCCATCGATCGGGCCCTGGAAAAACTCCAGGCCAACAACCACACCTACATCAAAGGTGGCGCCACCTGGTTCCGCGCCAGCGACCTGGGCGACGAAAAAGACCGGGTGGTGGTCCGTGATAACGGCCAGACAACCTACTTCGCCTCAGACATCGCCTATCACCTGGAAAAACGCGAACGGGGCTTCGAGATCCTGCTTGATGTGCTGGGCGCCGATCACCACGGCTACATTGCCCGGGTGCGGGCCGGCCTGGAAGCCATGGGCGAGCCCCCCGGGTCGCTGGAAGTCAAACTGGTACAGTTTGTCAGCCTGTTCAGGGCCGGCAAGAAAGAACAGATGTCTACTCGCTCCGGCCAGTTCGTAACCCTCCGGCAACTGCGCGAGGAAGTCGGGAACGATGCGGCACGTCTGATTTACGTAATGCGCTCCAACGACCAGCACCTGGATTTTGACCTGGAACTGGCCAAGTCCCAGTCATCGGACAATCCGGTGTACTACATCCAGTACGCCCACGCCCGGGTGGCCAGTGTCACCAGGCAGTTACATGAAAAGGGCTATCGCTGGGATCCGGAGTCGGGCCTGGCCTCACTGCATGCCCTGGAAAATCCCCACGAAATGGCGCTGATGAAAACCGTCACGCGCTATCCCGAGATCGTTGAAACAGCTGCCTTGAATCGCGCCCCGCACATGCTGGTGCATTACCTGCGCGACCTGGCGAATGACTTCCACACCTATTACAACGCCCACCAGTTCATCGTCGAAGACCAGGCGCTTCGCGATGCCCGTATCGGCTTGATTCACACCGCCAGGCAGGTCATCGCCAACGGACTGGGTCTGCTGGGCGTATCTGCACCGGACTCCATGTGAACCATGCCACGGGACTATAAAAAAACTCGCCGCAAGAGCAAACAAGTCCCCGGGTGGGTCTGGATGTTATACGGCCTGGGCGTCGGCCTTGCCGTCGCCCTGTGGGTTTACCTGCACGATCGCCAGCCGGAACACCTGGCCGGACCGACCGCCAAACCCCAGGCCTCTGTCAGCGCCAGCACCGCTGACGAAGAAGAAGAGGTGCCCAGCAGGCGCTTCGATTTTTACGAAATGCTGCCCAGGTTCGAGGTGGTGATACCGGAAATGGAATCCGGCGCGCCCACCCCCAAGGATTCCCCGGTTGAAAAACCCGGCTCCTATGTCCTGCAAGCCGGATCGTTCAAGAATTTCGCCGATGCAGATCGGATGAAAGCACAGCTGGCCCTGCTGGGAGCAGAAGCCAACATTCAGCGCGTTACCATCGACGACAAGACCTGGCACAGGGTGCGGGTGGGACCACTGACCCGCCTGGATGAGGTCAACAGCCTTCGAGAGCGGATGAGAAATGCAAAAATTGATGTCTTTGTGGTTCGACTCAGCGATTAAGCCCCACCGGCTAATCCTGACCCTGGCGCTGTGCTCCTGGATCGCAGGCTGTGCCACACCAATAGAAGAAAAACCCGCCCCCGTTGCCGAGGCTATAGTTCCCGCCCCGGTGGCAGAAGTCATACCTGAACCGGCACCCCCGCCTCCTCCGCCCAAACCGCCAATCACCATCGCCGCTGTGGGCGACATGATGATTGGAACCGATTTTCCGACTAACCGGCTGGCCGATGACGACGGAAAAGGTCAGCTTTCCGAGGCCGGCATCTACCTGTCCCGGGCCCAGGTCGCCTTTGGCAATCTCGAGGGCGTGTTGATGGACGGCGGCGAACCGGCCAAGGTCTGCAAGGACCCGTCCCTGTGTTACCTGTTTCGCAGCCCCGCCCGGTATGCAGAACACTTTCGTGATGCCGGCTTCGATGTGCTGAGCCTGGCCAACAACCACGCCCGGGACTTCGGTGAAGAAGGTCGGGACGCCAGCATGCTTGCCCTTGATGAGGTTGGCATTGCACACAGCGGCCGGGTGGGCGACGTGGCGTCCTGGCAGCAAGGCGACTACCGACTGGCCATGGCGGCATTCGCGCCCAATATCGACTCACACTCCATACATGACGAGGATGCCGCTGCCTGCCTGGTAAGCAAGCTGGCACAGGATCATGACCTGGTGCTGGTGTCTTTTCACGGTGGCGCAGAAGGTGAAGCCGCCATGCATGTGAGCGACGTTGAAGAATTTTATTACGGAGAATCCCGTGGCAACGTGGTCAGCTTTTCTCACCGGATGATTGATGCCGGCGCGGACATGGTGATCGGGCACGGACCTCATGTACCCAGGGCAATAGAGTTATACCGGGAACGCCTGATCGCCTACAGCCTGGGGAACTTCGCCACCTATTACGGGATTAGTGTTAGCGGCGACAAGGGTGTGGCGCCAATGCTGATGGCAACTGTCGATGAAGATGGTCGCTTGCTTGAGGGCAAGATCATTTCCTTCCGTCAGCGGCGTCCCGACGGTCCGCGACTGGATAGTCAGGAAACTGCTGCAACCCTGATCCGCAGTCTTACCCGAACGGACTTCAATGGCGGCGGCCTGGAGTTTACCGATGGAGGCAGCTTCAAGCCCTCGATCAGTCGTCAGCCCCAGCCTGGCGAAAATCCACGCCTAGCGCCCGCAGCTTGCGATACAGGTGAGTCCGCTCCATCCCAACCCGCTTCGCCAGCTGACCCACTTTCCCACCACTGAGAATAAGCTGCTGTTGCAAGTAGGCGCGCTCAAAGTGCTCCCTGGCTTCGCGCAGGGGCAGGGCCAGCAAGTCCTGCTTTACCAACGGTTCGTTGGCGGCAGCCGCCACCTGCAATTCGCTTTCGATTTCCTCCAGGGAAACCGATTCGTCCTCACCCGAAATCAGCAGGCGATGGACCAGGTTTCTAAGCTCCCTGACATTTCCAGGCCAGGGATAATTGCGTAACCGGTTCTGTGCAGCAACCGAAAACTGCCGGTATGGAAGACCTTCCTGGTCAACCATTTTTTCAACGTAATACTTCAACAGTTCCGGCACGTCCTCGGAGTAGTCACGCAGCGGAGGAATCTTCAGGCTAAGCACACTGATATGCGACAGCAAATCCCTGCGTACCGGCGAGTCAGCGGACTCCACCGACTGATTGGCCGAGGCCAGCAATCTGACATTCAGTGGTACAGCTTCAGTCGAGTGCTGGGGGATGAAATTGTGTTGCTCCAACACGCCAAGCAATACGGTCTGACCACGCGGACACAGGTCCTCGAGTTCATTGATGTACAACGTGCCACCCTGGGCGCGTGCCAGGTAACCGGCATCAGAACCTTGTTCATGCACCGCGCCCAGCAACAGGCCGTCCGCATTGTCTTCCGTCAAAGTACCCGCGGCAAGCGAGACAAAAGGCCCTTTCGCCCGATCGCTAACGCTGTGTAAATAGCGGGCGAATGCTTCACGGCCCGCACCGGACTCGCCGAGTAACATCACCGGCGTGTCGTGGGGCGCAACTTTGGTTATTTGCAGCCTCAAGGCGCGCATGATTTCACTTTTACCGATGGGCGTCAGGACCGAAGATGCGAGTTGCATGGCAGTCGATTCACGACTGGGCCTGCCTTCATCCAGACCACGCTGCACGGAGCGCAGCAGTTTCGACAATGAAAGCGGCTTCTCAATGAAATCATATGCCCCGAGTCGCGTGGCCTCCATGGCCGCATCCACTGTGCCATGACCAGACATCATTACCACCGCGCTTTTCAGGCCGCGGCTCACCCATTCCTTGAGCAGGGATATACCGTCGGTACCCGGCATCCAGATATCAAGCAGGATCAGGTCAGGAGCATGCTCGGCATATTGCCGGCGGGCCTCTTCGGCATCAGCCGCCACCCTGACCTCGTACCCCTCGTCGGAAAGAATTTCCTGCAAAAGACTGCGGATATCGGCCTCGTCATCGACGACCATGATTTGCGGAGTACTCAATTGGGCTCTCCCAGAAATTTTATCGGCGAACCAGTCTTGGCATCATCGCATTGCGGGATGCCTCGTTCAAAGGTAGCAAGATGGTAATACAGGCACCGCCACCTTCACGGTTCCGGGCATCAATGCTACCACCATGTTCCTCAATCAATTTCTTAACGATGGCCAACCCCAGTCCGGTGCCCTTGGGCTTGGATGTCACGTAGGGATCAAAGACCTGGTCGACACTGTTCATGTCGAAGCCGGGACCATTATCTTCAATTTTTAATTCAACCGCCCCATGACTCTCATCCTTGCGCAGGCTGGTGGTGATGTAGATCTCGCCATCCTCGCTACCCGCAAGAGCCTCGACAGAATTTCTGATCAGGTTATGCAGGACCTGGCGCAATCGGCCACTGTCTGCCTCAACCGATGGGATTTCCCGGTCCAGGTTCAAATTCAACTTGATACTAAAATCCCGGGCGCGGTAAAGATCACCCACTTCCAACACAATCTCGTTGATATCCAGCCTGGAAATTTCCAGGTCCGGGGCCCGGGCGTAGTCCCGAAATGCATCCACCATATCCTTCATGGCTTCAACCTGCTGCACAATAATGTGAGTAGAGCGATCCAGAACCTCACCCTCCTCCTCGCTCATGGTGCCCAGGTATTTCCTGCGCAAACGCTCGGCGGACAGCTGGATGGGCGTCAGCGGATTCTTGATCTCGTGTGCCAGTCGACGGGCCACTTCGCCCCACGCAGCGTCTCGCTGGCCCTGCAGCAATGCGGTGATTTCATCAAACACGACCACCACGCTACCCAGGTCACCAGGCAACGCGCTACAGGCAAAAATAAGCACCCTGTTTCCTGTTTCGCCACGCAGCACAATTTGTTCGCGCCACTCGGTTTTTCCCTTGCGCAATTGCGGCTCCACCGCATCAACGAACTGCTGCACCAGGGGATAGTCCTGAGCAATACTCGGTAAGGGCTGGCCCATCCACTTCTCAAGTTGCACATCCAGGATAGCGGAGGCTGCCTGGTTGGCAGTGCGAACAACCATTCCGGGATCCATGGAAATTACCCCGGTTGATAGCCGTGCCAGGATGATGGCCAGCCTGGAGCGTTCTGCCTCCACCTGCTGTTGGTGATGGATGGATTCTTCACGAGTGCGGGCAAGCCTTCGAGTCATGTCGTTAAACGAATCCACCAGGAACCCAAGTTCGTCGCGAGGCTGCTGGGGCAGACGCATATCGAAGTCGCCCTTGGCCACCGCCCGGGTACCTGCAACCAGGTCCGGAATCGGTTTCAGCAACACCCGGGCTACGATGAATGCGCCGTTTACTGCCAGCAACAAGGCCAGGAACAACACCAGCGTCAGGGTCAGGGTGAAACTGGTTTTCAGTGGCTCACGCAAATACTTCAGTTCACCATACTTGTCATAGGCCAGCAGCACACCATCAGCCAGTCGACTCAATCTCTCCGGGACAAGATATTCGACGATCAGAACCCTGGGCTCGGAACCTGGAACCCGGTTAAGCAAGGGCGTGGCGGTAATAATGACGTAGCCACCTTCGGCCAGCGCCTCCAGTTGAACATAGTCACGACCCTGGCGGGTCTGAAACATGATTTCTCCCACCCTGCGGGCAGGCTCAAAACCCGGACGATCCGAGCTGGTTGCAATGATGCGATTGTTGGCGCCGGCAATGGTGGTTTCCAGCGCGTTATTTTCCCGTCGCAGGAGACTCATCTCCTGGACCAGTTCGGAATCCGCCAATCGACCCAGGATCCCTGACATGTTGGAGGTGCGCTCCACATATTCGCGCTTGCGCAATTCCAGCGCCGTGCGACTCAGCTCCAGGGCCTGGCTAAGGCCCCGGTCCACTTCAACATTAAACCAGCTGTCGATGCCTTTATTCAGGAACTGCACTGCGAAGTAAAAGACCACCAGCAAGGGCACGATCGCCAGGGCTGAAAACATGGTGACCATGCGGGCCCTTAATCGGGAACCCGGAACCAGTTGCCGGTAATCGCTGACCAGGCGAAACAGGTTGCCACCAATGAGCACCAGCAGGAGCAGTACGCCCACCGCGTTGATTAGCAGCATGGCCTCGTGAGTGCGAGAAAATTGGGCCCAGTTCTGGCTAGTCTCTGCCAACAGGTACAAGGAAGTACCCCAGAGCAGCGCGCCGGCAATCAGCAGCGAGCGAAACGCAAGGCGCCTCAGGGTTTGAGCGGCCATCGGTACCATTCACTGGCGGTGCGCAGATCTCCCCACCAGAAAGTCATCCAGCGAATTGCACCGGGCAGGTCTCGAAGCTCCAGCACTGAACGCAGCGATACCTCGTAGGGCTCATCAGCATCCAGCAACGATTCATCGATCAGCGGGAGCTGGTTAATGTGCCCGATTGCATCCAGGGCATCAGCCAGGGTGTAATAACTGAACTGCTCACCACTGTTAAAATTAGTGACCATGTAGCGCTGGGTGAGAGCATGAAATTGCAGCTGCGACATCTGGTGCAGGCTGGCCACCTCGGCATCCAGCCACCAGCGTCGCTTCTGACTGAGGCGGATTTCCAACTCCAGTTGCAGCGGTACCCCGCTGTGCAGCGCCTCCCGGGCCGGGTCACTCAAGCTATAACTCACCCTGCCATTGAGGTAATACACACCTTCACGAAACTCGGTGTAAACCGATCGAATCTCGAAGAGTCCCTCACTGGAATCTGCCGTGGCCAGGGCACAGGACAACAGCAGACACAGCGCAATGCACCGCCCTACAATTTTCCCGAAGCCCCTGACACCCTGCATATTCATTGGGATCCTTTCCCGATCAGCGCTTTATTAACGCCACATAATAGAAGCCGTCCATCGCCGAGTCACCCGGCAATATCTGGTAACCATATTCCATGCGTGTCGCCACGTCCTCCAGCAGTGCCAGGGACGCTTCCTCTGCGTTAGCGGTTTCAGCAAGGAACGGCCCTACAACCGCCTCGTTCTCCTGCCTCAATACCGAACACGTACAATACAAAAGTCTGCCGCCGGTGGCCAAAAGCGGCCAAAGAGCGCGGATCATTTGCGCCTGGAGTCGGGCCAGTTGTTCAATATCCTCGCTTCTGCGCAGCCACTTGATATCCGGGTGCCGACGAATCACACCCGTGGCGCTACACGGAGCATCCAGCAAGATCCGGTCAAAGGGCTTGCCATCCCACCAGGCAGCCGGGTCACTGGCATCGCCTTCGCGCACCCCGGCCTGGTAGCCGGTTCGTTGCAGGTTGGCCTGCAGCCGCTCCAGGCGCCTCCCCGAGTTATCCAGTGCCACCAGGTCCAGATTGCCATCCACCAGTTCCAGCAAGTGCGCGGTCTTGTTTCCCGGCGCTGCACAAGCGTCCAGCACCCGCTGTCCGGGCTGCACGTCCAGGCAATGTCCGGCCAGTTGGGCCGCCCCGTCCTGCACGGATACCCGCCCGCTACCAAACCCGGGCAGGTGCTCCACATCCATGGCTTTTTCGAGTAGCAAGGCTGAGGGAACGCTCTGCACAATCTCCGCCTGCCGGTTGCGCGCGCTGTGCACCGCCGCCACATACTCCTCCCGAGTACTCCGCTGCAGATTCACCCGCAGCCAAAAAGGCGCCTGGCTGTTATTCGCAATCAGTATCTTTTCCCAATCGGCAGGCCAGTCCGCCTGCAAGCGTTCCAGCAACCATCCGGGATGGGCATGACGCGCCGCGGGTTGCTTATCCAGTTTTTCAAGAACCGCCGCGCCCTCGCGCTGGCTGCGACGCAGGATGGCGTTAACCATTCCCGCGGCGCGGGGCTGCCGAAGTTTCCTGGCGGCGCTGACGGTTTCCGAAATCACCGCATGTTCCGCGGTGGACAAGTAATGCTGCTCGTACAGGCCGCAAATCATCAGGGCATGCAACACCCGTTGCTTGCGTGGCACGGGACGCTCCAGGAACACTGAGAGCAACCCATCCATTCGGCTATACCAGCGCAGTGCCCCGTAGACCAGCGCACCGAGCATTCGCCGATCGCTGTCACTGTCCAGGCCGGCCTGGGATTCGGGAAGAAGTTCCGACAGGGATTTCCCCTGGTGAACCACACCGGAAATCAGCTTGGCGGCTTCGGCCCTGATGATGGAAGAACTACTCATGAGCCCAGGCACACGTCAGCAAGCGGATAGGCATTGGCAAATTCTCCGGCCGTGACATTTCGTTTGCCCGGCATTTGTACCTGCAACAATCTCAATAGACCGTCACCCGTGGCGACTACCACTCCATGCTTGTCACCGCAGACCACCGAACCCGGTGGGGCCTTGGAAACCCCCGGTTCAGGCCTGGCCATCCAAATTCTCAGTCGCTTGTCCTTGTACAGGGTCTCGGCCACGGGCCAGGGATTAAATGCCCGGACCCGCCTGGCAATAGCCTCCGCCGAGTCGTTCCAGTCAATCATGGCCTCGGATTTATCCAGTTTGCTGGCGTAACACGCACCTTCCCCGGGCTGGGGAGCGGGTCCGGACTTCGCCGCCATGATAGCCGGCAGGGCGTGCATCAAGGCCTGGCCACCCAGTACTGTCAGCTTGTCATGCAAACTTCCGCCGGTATCGTCATCCTCGATTGCCAGGCTTTCCGCGGACCATACCGGGCCCGTATCCAGACCGGCATCCATCTGCATAATGCAGACCCCGGTTTCCCGGTCGCCGGCCAGTATGGCCCGCTGGATTGGCGCGGCACCGCGCCAGCGCGGCAGCAAGGAGGCATGAATATTGATACAACCCAGCCGTGGAATAGCCAGTATTGGCCGGGGAATGATAAGACCGTAGGCCACCACAACCATTACATCCGGCTCCAGGGCGGCAAATTTGGCGGCCATCTCCGGCCCACGCAATGACACTGGCTGGGCAACTTCAAGGCCCAACTCCAGGGCGCGCTGTTTTACCGGGCTGGGAGTGGGTTTTCGACCACGACCCGCCGGCCTGTCGGGCTGGGTGAGAACCAGTGAAATCTCATGACCTGCCGCTGACAGCGCATCCAGGGCGGATACCGAGAATTCCGGTGTGCCGGCGAAAATAACTTTCAAGGATGACAAGCAAGGCCTCTACTGGTCTGATCGATCGCGGGAGACCGGGACCGGTTCGGGCTGGGAGCCGGTGACTTTTCGGGCCTTCTCTATCTTCTTGCGAATGCGCTGGCGCTTGAGCTCAGACAGGTAATCAACGAACAGCTTGCCTTCCAGGTGATCCATCTCGTGCTGGATACACACAGCCAACAGCCCTTCCGCCTCCATATCCATCGGCTCGCCAGTAATGCCCAGCCCACGAACCCTGATCTGCTGGGCCCTGGCCACTTTTTCGTATACATCCGGCACCGATAAACATCCCTCATCCGACCAGGCATCGCCCTCGGATTCTGTGATCTCGGGATTAATCAGCACCACCGGGGCCGACTGGTCTTCACTGACATCCGCCACCAAAATACGCTGGTGTACATTGACCTGGGTAGCAGCCAGTCCAATTCCCGGGGCTGCATACATGGTTTCAAACATATCTTTAATCAATTCACGGGTGTCATCAGTTACCTCGGTAACTGGTGTAGCCACGGTTCTGAGCCGCGGATCGGGGTATTCAAGTATTTGTAACTTTGCCATGTTTAGTAGGTTCGTCAATTCGTGTGTTTTCGAGAAAATGCTGCTAAAGTTCTTGAGGATTCAGAAGAATTGTCTGAATTATGCGAAATGTGTCACATCACCCTCTCACAGGGAAGTAGACACTGGCAACTAACGATTAGAGTGCCGGAATCCATAAGCCGGAATCATTATAACAACGCGGGCTGCCTTAATGGGCAGTAGTGTAGACAGACGGAAGGAGCGATCCAGATAATGTCTCTTCCGAAGCTTGCAATGACAAAGCTGGGACACAGTTTGTGCCTGGCATTGGCGATGGTAGCCGTAGCGGCTCCTGTGAATGCTTCGACTGGTGATGCAGCAATACGTGTAGCCCAGGCGAACACTTCAGACACTGTGCAACTTGCCCAGGGGCATCCCGACCGCTATGTGGTGGTCAAGGGTGACACCCTGTGGGATATCTCCGGCAAGTTCCTGACCAATCCCTGGCTGTGGCCAGAGATCTGGTATGTGAACCCCCAGGTGGAAAACCCACACCTGATCTATCCAGGCGATGTCCTGGTGCTGATCTGGGTGGATGGTCGTCCCCAGCTCAGGCTGGAACGCGGCACCACCGAGAAATTCTCCCCACGAGTCCGTTCGACCGCCCTGGACGAAGCAATCACCACGCTTTCCCATGACGCCATCGCCGGATTCTTGTCACGCCCCGGGATAATTTCCGAGGAACAACGTGAGAGCGCCCCTTATGTGCTGTCAACCAGGCAGGGACATCTCGTGGCAGCGGCTGGCATGGACCTGTATGTGCGCCGTAACAAGTCGGCTGCCGGATCAGACCTGTCCATCATGCACGTTGGCGAACCCCTGGTGGACCCGGATAACGGCGACCGCCTTGGCTACGAAGCCCATTACGTGGGCATGGGCAATGTGAGTTCTGTTGGCGACCCGGCAACCGTGAAGATGACGGAAAGCCACCGGGAAGCGCTGGAAGGCGACCTGCTATTTGCCGAAGCCGAGGATTTCCCGAACCACTACATCCCTCATGCGCCGAATTCCGAGGTGAATGGGCAGGTTATATCGGTTGCCGCAGGCAGCGCCATGGCCGGACAATTCATGGTCATAGCCTTTAACCGTGGCAGTCGCCATGGAATCGAGCCTGGCCATGTGTTGTCAGTCTGGAACAAGGGCGATGTCGTCATCGACCGCGTGAAAGGCGGAATGATGGGTGAAAAGGTTCAGCTGCCTGATGAGTACGCCGGAAAGTTAATGGTGTTCAAAGTCGGAGACCGCATGAGCTTCGGACTTATCATCAGCGCAGAGAGAGAGATTGGAAAACTGGATTTCATTCGAAACCCCTGACCTGATGCCACTGGTATTGTTGAGCACTGCCCGCGCTTCGTCGCGGGCAGTGTCGTTTTGAAATGCTCAAATCACCCGAATTCTGGCTCAAACTGATCCGCTGTCCGGGAGTCGGGCCCCAACAGGGACGAAGCCTGCTGGACGCGTGGGCGGCGGAAGCACCCCCCGGCCCCTCAGACGCCTCCTTCCTCGCTCAATGCGGTTGGAGCAGCGCAACTATCCAGGCATTCCAGAGGCTGGACGAAGAGATCCTGGCTGCCGACCTGGAATGGCTGTCCCAGCCAGGCAACCACCTGGTAGGCATGGATGACCCACGCTATCCGGCCCTGCTGCGTAGAATCCAGGACCCACCCCTGGCGCTATTCGTGCGCGGCGAGCCCAGGCTGCTCCAAGCACCCCAGATTGCGGTGGTTGGCAGTCGCAACCCCACCCAGGGAGGCGTTGAAAACGGGCGGAAATTCGCTCGATTTATCGCCAGCCAGGCAGTGGTGGTGACCAGTGGCCTGGCCCAGGGCATAGACTGCGCGGCCCACGAGGGCGCCATGGAAAGCGGCACCACCATCGCGGTAACCGGCACCGGCCTGGACAAAGTATATCCCCGATCCAGCGAGGCGGTGGCCCAGGCCATTTCCGAACAAGGCGCCCTGGTAAGCGAATTTCCTCCAGGCACGCCACCCAGGCGGGAAAACTTTCCGCGCCGGAATCGCATCATCAGCGGCATGTCACTGGGAACCCTCGTAGTGGAGGCCACACGCCGCAGCGGCTCATTAATCACCGCCAGGCTGGCCAGCGAGCAAGGCCGGGAAGTCTTTGCCATCCCGGGCTCCATCCACAACCCCATGGCCCGGGGCTGCCACCAGCTAATCCGGCAGGGAGCCAAGCTGGTGGAGTCTGCCGGGGACATTTTTGAGGAGTTGGGACCGCTGGCAGCCACTGTGGAAAAGCAACCGGTCCAGGCCCCCCAGGCCGACCTGCCAGGGATTCCGCCCAGGGATCCCGAGTACACCTTATTACTGGACGCCCTGGGCCATGATCCGGTATCTCTGGACCAATTAGGCCAGCGGACTGGTTTGACGGCTGGTGAGCTTTCCTCCATGCTCCTCGTCCTAGAATTAGAGGGTGAGGTCACCCGAGAGCGTGGGGGACGCTATACGCGGACCCCGAAAGAGGCTGATAGATGAAGCAAGACGTGCTCGATGTACTTATGTACCTGTTCGAGACATACATGACGGACGAGAGCGCCGAAAACGAGCCTGACAGGTCTGAACTGAAGGGTGAGTTGGAGCGTGCGGGTTTCCATAACCGTGAAATTGATCGCGCCCTGGACTGGTTGGACGGCCTGACTGACGGACCCGACATCTCCCGCCTGCGTGCTCCAACCGCGCGGGCCAGCCGAATTTTCAACGATGTTGAACGCGCCCACCTGGATATCCACGCCCAGGGCTACATCATGTACCTGGAACAAATTGGTATCTTGTCGGCGGAGCAACGGGAGTTGCTAATTGATCGCCTGATGGCGCTGGGAACCGATGAAGTCGATATCGAACAAATTAAGTGGGTGGTGCTGATGGTGCTGTTTAGCCAGCCGGGTCAGGAAACCGCCTATGCACGGATGGAAGACCTGGTTTTCGATGAAAACCCGGGATTGCTGCATTAAGTAACGCGTTGATCGGATAGAAATATTCAATCTGAACCAATTACTAACAAGAGAAACCTGAACCTCCGATGTCCAAGAATCTTGTCATTGTAGAGTCGCCTGCCAAGGCGAAAACTATCAAGAAATACCTGGGGAAAGATTTCCAGGTCATGGCCTCCTATGGCCACGTACGCGACCTGGTTCCCAAGGAAGGCGCGGTAGACCCCGAGCAGGGTTTCGCCATGAAGTACGCGCTCATCGAGAAGAACATCAAGCATGTCAGCGCCATCCGCAAAGCCATGAAGCAGGCTGATGCCCTGTACCTCGCGACTGACCCTGATCGCGAGGGTGAGGCGATCTCGTGGCATTTGCTGGAGCATCTCAAGGAACAGGGCGATCTGGAGAATAAGGCGGTATACCGGGTAGAGTTTTACCAGATCACCCAAAACGCCGTGCGCGAGGCGATTGCCAGCCCCAGGGAATTATCCATCGACCTTATTAATGCCCAGCAGGCTCGGCGAGCCCTGGATTACCTGGTGGGTTTCAATCTTTCTCCCCTGCTATGGCGCAAGTTCTTTCCCGGCCTGTCTGCCGGCCGCGTACAAAGTCCTGCATTACGACTGATCGTTGAGCGTGAAGACGAGATCCGGGCCTTCCTGCGTCGGGAATTCTGGTCTGTAGAAGCCGCGGTATCGAAGAACTCGACGAGCTTCCCGGCCCGCCTGGCTGAATACAAGGGCGAGAAAGTAGAACAGTTCAGTTTCGAGAACGGCGACGCAGCGAAGGAGGTCGAAGAAACCCTGGCCGCTGCCGCCAATGGCAAGCTGACGGTCTCGGAAATCCAGAAAAAGCAGCGTCGCCGCAACCCGGCAGCGCCGTTCACGACGTCCACCCTGCAACAGGATGCCAGCCGGAAACTCGGCTTTGGCGCCCAACGCACCATGATGCTGGCCCAGCGCCTGTATGAAGGCCTGGATTTCGGTGAAGGCCCGGTGGGTCTGATCACCTATATGCGTACCGACTCGGTCAACCTGGCCGCCGAAGCCATCGATGAAATTCGCGGCGTCATTGCACAGCGATACGGTGCGGATCGGGTTCCGGCTGAACACCGGCTTTTCAAAACAAAGTCGAAAAATGCCCAGGAAGCCCATGAAGCCGTCCGTCCGGCCCAGGCCACCATTACTCCTGACGTTCTCAGGGGCAAGATCGACAACGACCAGTTCCGGCTGTATGAACTGATCTGGCGACGGGCCATTGCCTGTCAGATGATTCCAGCGGTATACGATACCGTTGCGGTAGATATGCTGGCAGGCCCCGACGGTGACCAGCGCCACCGCTTCCGGGCCAACGGCTCGATACTGGTGGAGCCCGGTTTTATGGCGGTCTACCAGGAAAGTAAGAGCGTGCAAGCCACCAAAGCCGAAGGCGATGGCGATGGCAACGGCCAGGACCGCATCCTTCCAGCCATGGAAGAAGGCGACACTATTACCCTGCAGCAAATAATTACCGAACAGCATTTCACCGAGCCGCCGCCGCGTTATTCAGAGGCCAGCCTGGTGAAGTCACTGGAAGAACACGGCATTGGCCGCCCATCCACCTATGCCAGCATTATCCAGACCCTGAAGAACAAGGATTATGCTGAACTGGATGGCAGGCGCTTCTTCCCCACAGACCGTGGAATCGGCGTTAACCGCTTCCTGACCAAGTATTTCGAGCGCTATGTAGATTACGATTTTACGGCCCGCCTGGAAGACGAACTGGACGCGGTATCCCGTGGCGAAGAGGAATGGCTGCCCCTTATGGGTCAGTTCTGGAAACCGTTCGAGGAACTGGTCGAACAGAGCAAGGAAATCTCCAGGGATGAAGCAAACCCGTCCATTCCCCTGGGTACCGATCCAGTAACCGGCAAGCCGGTTAGCGCCAGACTGGGTCGCTACGGTTCTTTTGCCCAGATTGGCTCCCGGGATGACGAGGACAAGCCGAAATTTGCCGGTCTGCGCCCCGGGCAACGGATGTCCGACATCACCCTGGAAGAAGCGCTGATCCTGTTCCAGCTGCCACGGGACCTGGGAGAAACTCCTGAAGGCGAGCCCATGACTGTGGCCATCGGACGCTTTGGTCCGTACGTGCGTTACGGCAGCAACTTTGCCAGCCTCAAGACCGACGACCCCTATACCATCACTCCCGAGCGAGCCCTGGAAGTGGTGAACGAGAAAAAACTGGCGGACGCGGAACGACTGATACTGGAATTTGAAGAAGAAGGCATCCAGGTCCTGAAAGGACGCTGGGGACCTTTCGTCACCGACGCAAGCAAGAAAAAAGCCCGGGTCGCCAAGGACCAGGACGCCAGCAAACTGACCCTGGAAGAATGCCAGGCCATGCTGCTGGCCGCGCCTGAACCCAAGGGCCGGGGTGGCCGGAAAGTAAGCGCCAAAAAGAAGGTCGCGAAAAAAGCGACTACCAAGAAAAAGGTCACAAAGAAGAAGGTGACCAAGAAGAAAACCAGGAAAAAGGCAGCGAACAAAAAGAAGGCCACGAGCAAGAAGAAAGCTGCGGTGAAGACCAAGGACTCAAAGGCCTGACGCGCCCCGAGGGCCGTCAGCTGGCGTGAGGACGTCCGGCATGAACTATCGTATTCGACAAGCTGCACACACCTTGTGGCAGGGCGGCGTAATCGCCTATCCCACTGAAGGCGTCTGGGGGCTGGGCTGCCTGCCCCATGAGAGCGATGCAATCGAGTACATACTCGACATCAAACATCGCGCCCCGGACAAGGGCTTGATCCTGGTGGCTGCAAACTTCGAGCAACTGGAGCCATTCATCGGCGAACTGCCGGAGAAGGCCCTGGGCAAGATGCTGGATAGCTGGCCCGGACCTGTGACCTGGGTGGTCCCGGCCGCGGAAGGTGTAGCAGAAGAACTTACCGGTGGACGAACCACCATCGCCCTGCGGGTGTCAGCCCACCCGGTGGTGCAGGCATTATGCGAAGCTGCTGACAGCGCGCTGGTTTCCACCAGTGCAAATCGAAGCGGTCGGCAGCCCGCACGCTCTATCCTGGAGACCCGTCTGCGTTTTGGAATGGACGTGGATGATATTGTCCCGGGAAAACTTGGCGGCCAAAAAGGTCCCACAGAAGTACGTGAAGCATTAACAGGCAAAATCCTCAGGCCGGCAGAATAGGAAACCCCGCATGACTACCCAGACAATACCGGTGGAACAGATCAAGCAGTTCCTCAGGGACCTGCAAAATCGTATTACCGAGAAGCTGGAAAAACTGGATGGTGGCGCCACCTTTCAGGCAGAGAGCTGG
>Ga0208671_10000364_pt1:0-22500 | contig 23530 bp, 20 predicted proteins | sample ColrivemetaGS759_FD_187606 | JGI IMG/M metagenome (GOLD analysis project Ga0208671, IMG submission 187606) | Estuarine microbial communities from the Columbia River estuary - Ebb tide ETM metaG S.759 (SPAdes) (version 2) | ecosystem: Environmental > Aquatic > Marine > Intertidal zone >...
TAATACTGTAAAATGTAAGAAATTACTGATACTGAAAAATGCACAAAATATTTTTAATTAATTAAAAATATTTTGTGCATTTTTCAGTATCAGTAATTTCTTACATTTTACAGTATTAAATTTAAGCCAAAATTTGACTTTATATTTTAAACTTAACTATTTTTTCATCTATTCACCTTGAGTAACTTTTAAAAGAACAAATCCTAATGATAAACCAATTAAGGTCATTGCAAAGCAAATAGCTGACGTTGTTAACATTTCTCCCATAAAATCCTCCTTTTTTATTTATAATTTTAACTTTTGCCTAAAAATTATTAATTTATAGTTCAAAATATTTCTTGATAAAGTTTATAGCCCGTAAAAAAAACTATTAAAAACCATTACGACCCCAAACAACTAGTGAAAGTGAGAAAGTAAAACTTGCCATAATTGTTGCCCAACCTAGACTTAAAATATCCATAAAAAATTATCCTTTTGATTATTATTATATACACTTGATTAAATTATACTTTAAAAATTTAAAATAAAAAAACATTAATTAAAATTTTTTTATTTTAAATTAATGCTTAAAAATTTTTATGACTATTAAAATAATATCAAAGATCTTTAAAATAGTAATATAATAATATTAACGAGCTTAAAACCTTTAATTCTCTAAAAGTTAATATTATTAAAGGAAAATATTAGATTGCTACTAAGAAATATTTTTTCTTAAGATATATACATATACATATAATACATTAAAAAATAATGACTAACTCAATTATAAATAACTCTGAAATTGCGACCAAGAACCCAGCAAAAGAATCTTTATTAACACCACGTTTCTATACGACAGATTTCGAGGAAATGGCACAACTTGATATTTCTTCAAATATTGAAGAGATTGAAGCGATCTTAGAAGAGTTTCGTGCAGATTATAATCAACAACATTTTATTAGAGATAACGAATTTGTAATGGACTGGAAAAATTTTGATGAAAAAACTCGCGATCTTTTTATTGAATTTTTAGAGCGTTCATGCACTGCTGAGTTTTCAGGTTTTTTACTTTATAAAGAATTATCACGTAATTTAAAAAATATTAATCCCTTATTAGCAGAAGGGTTTTCCTTCATGTCACGTGATGAAGCACGACATGCTGGTTTTTTAAACAAGGCTATGAGTGATTTTAATTTAACTTTAGATCTTGGTTTTTTAACAAAAAGTCGTAAATATACATTTTTTGCACCAAAATTTATCTTTTATGCTACCTATTTATCAGAACGAATCGGGTATTGGCGTTACATTACAATTTATCGACATCTAGAAAAAACACCAGAATTTAGAATTTACCCAATTTTCAGATTTTTTGAAAGCTGGTGTCAAGACGAAAATCGTCATGGGGACTTTTTTGCAGCGGTTTTAAAATCTCAACCGCATTTATTAAAAGGTTGGAAGTCGAAACTTTGGTGTCGTTTTTTCTTATTGTCAGTTTTTGTAACAATGTATTTAAACGACGTTCAACGCGCCGGTTTTTATGCAAGTATTGGTTTGGATGCTAAGAAATTTGATATTCATGTAATTAGAAAAACAAATCAAAGTTCAGCTCGTTTATTTCCAGTCGTTTTAGACGTTGAAAACCCTGTTTTCTTTGAATACTTAGAAATTTGTTCTAATATTAATCTTGAATTAGTCAATTTAAATAATCAAAATTTAAATTTAATTGAAACAACGTTTAAGAAAATTATTGGAACAATAAATCTAATAAATTATTTATTAAAGTTATATTTATTAAAACCTGTTGATACAGAAAACGATTGGGAAACAATTTTTTAAATAAAATACAATAATTTTATAAGATAAAAATTTTAAGTTTTTGACGAATCTTTTCGTAGATGTTATTATTATCTTAGAAGTTTTGTCTGAGGTTAAAAAACTAGTATTTTTTCTTTTAGTCTATAAATTTTTCAATCTTCTTAAGATTTAGAAGGGTCTGAATCTTTTATCCTAAGTACTTTTAATGAGTTATGCTAATAAATATAATGAATTAATACCTATTTATAAGATTCTATTTTTTAAATTAATATTATTCGCCAATAATGCAATTACTTTTGAAACAATAAAAAATTCGGTTAAGGTAAATTTTCATTTACCATTCAAATTATCTTTATTCACAAAAATAATCGCGAAATTTATGAGGCAATGCAATAAAAGGAAAATTAGGTAATTAGTTTTTATAATTATTTTACGCTAATCATATTTTATAATGTATATCGAGTTATAAACAAATCTGAGCAAAGAAAGTTAGCAATATTAACTTTCTTTGCTCTAATTTTTGCAATACTTGCTAATTTTAACTGATTTTTTACGCCTAATTTTTAAGAGGAGGATGAAATAGCTCTTCCTTTTCACAATTTAATATTTTGAGAATTAAAATTTTACTTTTTTTGATAATTTTAAGTTCATTTTTATATATTGACGTTCGTTTTTATTCTTGCTAATATTTAGATTAGTTAACATTAAATTAAATAATACATACAAATACAAAGAAACAACAATTATGACTATTAAAGTAGGATCAATAGCTCCACTTTTTACCGCAACATCTGTTTTCGAACAGGAATTTTCAACTACTAAGTTAATTGATTATCGCGAAAAAAAATATGTGCTTTTATTTTTTTATCCATTAGACTTCACTTTTGTTTGTCCAACTGAAATTACAGCTTTTAGTGATCGCTTTGAAGAATTTCAAGCTTTAAATACAGAAATTTTAGGAGTTTCAATAGATAGTGAATATGCTCATCTGGCGTGGACCCAAACACCTAGAAAAGCAGGTGGAGTTGGGGATTTAGCTTATCCCCTAGTTTCAGATGTAAAACGTGAAATTTGTTTATCTTATGGTGTTTTAAACAAAGATCTCGTTGCTTTACGGGCATTATTTATTATTGATAAAGATGGCATTATTCAACACTCAACTGTAAATAATTTGTCGTTTGGTAGAAGTGTAGATGAAGCGCTGCGAACATTACAAGCAATTCAGTATATTCAGTCAAATCCAGACGAAGTTTGTCCAGTTAATTGGAAACCTGGCGAGAAAACAATGAAGCCAGACCCAACTGAATCAAAAGTTTTCTTTGATTCAGTTTAAATTATTTTATTATTTTTTTTTTAATTAGTTTATGCCAAAATTAAAAACGCGTCGTGCAGCGTTAAAACGTTACAAAAAAACCGCGAACCAAAAGTTTTTACGCCGTAAAGCATTTAAATCCCATATCTTAACTAAAAAATCTGCTAATAGAAAACGAAAACTTTCAAAAACTGCAATCGTTTCAAACGCAGATATAAAAAATATTAAAAAAATGTTATTAATTTAATTTTCAATGGTCCGAGTAAAAAGAGGTAATGTCGCTCGTAAACGTCGACAAAAGATTTTAATAAGAGCAAAAGGTTTTCGCGGAGCACACTCTAAACTTTTTCGAACTGCAAATCAACAAGTTATGAAAGCCCTGCGTTATTCGTATATCGGCAGAAAACAAAAGAAAAGACAATTTCGTCGCTTATGGATTACAAGAATTAATGCTGCTGCAAAAATGCATGATATTAAATATAGTGTATTAATTAATAAACTAAAAAACGCAAATGTTATTTTAAATCGCAAAATGCTTTCTCAATTGGCAATTGTAGATCCAAAAACATTTTCAAGTTTAATAAATCAAATTAAAAATTAATTGCAAAATGCAATTAATTTTTAATCTTGGGGTTAGTTTAAATAAAAAAGTTTTTTATTTTTCATAATGACTCTCTTGACCACAATTCTAAAAGTTTTATAAATTATAAAAGATACTAGCATATTAAAAAATTAGCATAATTTAATAATTAAAAATAATTGAATTATTAAATTATGCTCTATGCTAATAAGTAATAAATTAAATCGGGATGACAGGATTTGAACCTGTGACCCTCTGCTCCCAAAGCAGATACGCTACCAAACTACGCTACATCCCGATTAAGTTTTTTATATATTAACATAATTTTAGTTTAATTTTATTTTTTTGTCAACTTTAATTTTTCTCAATTTTTTTCTTTGGGTAGGATATTTTTTCAAAAAAAATATTAGAGTAACAATTAAATAATCTTAATAAAAGAAAGAAAGCTTTTATTAAAGATAAATTCTAAAAAAATTAACAAAAAAATACCAATCATAGCAATTCTTCCATTTAAAGTTTCAGCATTTTTGGTCAGTCCCCAATTCCAATTTTTTTTCATGCTCTAAAGTTTTTTTTAATGTATCCAAAATTTTGCTCAAAAGCTTATACTTTTCACTATCCTTTTTAACACTTATTTGGTCACTAAGGATTTGAATTTATTAATATAAAAAATTACTAAGTCAAAGCTTTTAAGCGTATAAATCTAGACCAAGCTTAACAGTAAGGAAAAGAGTAAACAAGGCTGCTAGTAAAGCTACAGCAATATTATTATCCGTCATAATTAATGATTTAGTTTAGTTTAATATAGTTACATGGTATAGTATAAGGCAAATAACTATAAAATATAAATATTTTTTTAAATAACTATAAAATATAAATATTTTTTTAAATAACTATAAAATATAAATATTTTTTAACAACAATAGCTCTAAAACTTCAACTAGGATTTTAATAACCTTGTTTATTAGTTATTAAAAAGTTGACAAATAATCTTTAAAGAAATTTAAATTTATAAAAAAGCCCTTTTGATAAATTTTAAAACGTCGTTCTTTCTAAGTAACACTTTACCACCTTGTTTGGAAGCTATTTTTGTGCCAAATGGTTGCGCACCTGGATGTGAACTTTGTTTAGGTTTACTACTAAGGCTAAAACGAAGGCTAAACCCACCTAATTCAATCTGGATAATCTATCTGGCTAATAAACTAGATTAATAAATTTGTTGTTCATTACTAACTTTCAACCGTCACGATTCGAACCTTTGCTTACTAAAGACACAAGCTTAACAGTAAGTCTGGAGTTCCCAAAAACTTTATTTTTTTATATTTTTAATATTGTTTTCACTTTTCCTATTAAACTTTTTAATCGGCTTTATAAGAAATTTTTTCATAAAATATCTATCCTAAAAATTTGGATAAACAAACAAATAAATAATAAATATTCAAAAAACGGCATTAAAAATTTTAAGTTGTTTTTTAAAAAATACAAAATTGTAATTTTTAGTAATTATTTAATCTAAAATGATTAATAAAAACGATATAAAGTTTTGATTTTTTATTTTAGATTAAAAAACTTTTTCGGTTATAATTATATAGTAATTAAAGTTTTTACAAATAAAACAAAAAGCTGTAAAGAAAAGATTTGACATGTAATTTTATGTCAACTTAATTAGACCTTATTATTTTAAGAGTAATAGTTTAAAATAACAGAATTATTAAAATTAACAAAATATGACTATTGCAATTGGACAAAACCAAGAACGAGGTGTATTTGATCTTGTTGATGATTGGTTAAAAAGAGATAGATTTGTATTCGTTGGTTGGTCAGGCTTATTATTATTCCCAACAGCATATTTAGCAGTAGGTGGATGGTTTACTGGTACAACTTTTGTAACATCATGGTATACTCATGGTTTAGCAAGTTCATACTTAGAAGGGTGTAACTTTTTAACTGCAGCAGTATCAACTCCTGCAAATAGTATGGGCCACTCATTAATTTTACTTTGGGGACCAGAAGCACAGGGTGACTTCACACGTTGGTGCCAAATTGGTGGTTTATGGACTTTCGTCGCTTTACACGGCGCGTTTGGTTTAATTGGATTCTGTTTACGTCAATTTGAAATTGCGCGTTTAGTTGGTATTCGCCCATACAACGCAATTGCTTTTTCAGGCCCAATTTCTATTTTCGTTTCAGTTTTCTTACTTTACCCATTAGGTCAAGCAAGTTGGTTCTTCGCACCAAGCTTTGGTGTAGCTGCTATTTTCCGTTTCTTATTATTTTTACAAGGTTTCCACAACTGGACTTTAAACCCATTCCACATGATGGGTGTAGCAGGTATTTTAGGTGGTGCTTTATTATGTGCAATTCACGGTGCAACTGTAGAAAATACATTATTTGAAGATGGTGATGCTGCAAACACATTCCGTGCATTTACTCCAACTCAATCAGAAGAAACATATTCAATGGTAACAGCAAACCGCTTCTGGTCACAAATTTTTGGTGTAGCGTTTTCAAACAAACGTTGGTTACACTTCTTCATGTTATTTGTACCTGTTACAGGTCTTTGGACAAGTGCAATTGGAATTGTTGGTTTGGCTTTAAATTTAAGAGCATACGATTTCGTTTCACAAGAATTACGAGCTGCAGAAGATCCTGAATTTGAAACATTTTATACTAAAAATATCCTTCTAAATGAAGGTATCCGTGCGTGGATGGCTGCTCAAGACCAACCACATGAAAACTTTGTATTCCCAGAGGAGGTTTTACCACGTGGAAACGCCCTTTAATAATGTAGCTGGTAGAGATATTGAATCTACAGGTTTTGCTTGGTGGTCAGGAAATGCTCGTTTAATTAATGTTTCGGGTAAGTTATTAGGAGCCCATGTTGCACACGCGGGCATTATGGTTTTTTGGACAGGTGCTATGACTTTATTTGAAGTTTCACATTTTATTCCGGAAAAACCATTATATGAACAAGGTTGTATTTTAATTCCTCACTTAGCAACGTTAGGTTGGGGTGTTGGCCCTAGTGGTGAAATTATTAATACATACCCATTCTTTGTTGTTGGGGTATTACATTTAATTTCTTCTGCGGTTTTAGGTTTTGGTGGTATTTATCATTCTTTATTAGGCCCAGATACATTAGAAGAATCATTCCCATTCTTTGGTTACGATTGGCGTGATAAGAATAAAATGACTACAATCTTAGGTATTCATTTAGTTTTGTTAGGAATTGGTTCATTCTTATTAGTAATTAAAGCAATGTTTGTTGGTGGTATTTATGATACTTGGGCACCCGGTGGTGGTGATGTTCGTTTTATCAATAGCCCAACGCTAAATCCATTAGTTATTTTTGGATATGTTTTAAAAGCTCCATTTGGTGGTGATGGTTGGATTATGTCAATTAATAACATGGAAGATTTAGTGGGTGGTCATATTTGGGTTGGTGTTTTATGTGTTGTAGGTGGAATCTGGCATATTATTACAAAACCTTTTGCTTGGGCTCGTCGTGCGTTTGTATGGTCGGGTGAAGCATATTTATCATACAGTTTAGCAGCATTATCATTAATGGGATTCAGTGCTGCTGTATTTGCATGGTATAACAACACAGCTTATCCAAGTGAATTCTATGGTCCAACAGGTCCAGAAGCATCGCAATCACAAGCATTTACGTTCTTAGTACGTGACCAACGTTTAGGTGCAAATGTTGCATCAGCTCAAGGTCCTACTGGTTTAGGTAAATATTTAATGCGTTCACCAAGTGGTGAAATCATTTTTGGTGGTGAAACAATGCGTTTCTGGGATTTACGTGCTCCATGGTTAGAACCATTACGTGGTCCAAACGGTTTAGATATTAATAAAATTAGAAATGATATTCAACCATGGCAAGAGCGTCGTGCTGCTGAATATATGACACATGCTCCTTTAGGTTCATTAAACTCAGTAGGTGGTGTAGCAACTGAAATTAATTCGGTTAATTATGTATCGCCACGCTCATGGTTAACATGTTCACATTTTTTCTTAGCTTTCTTCTTATTAGTTGGCCATTGGTGGCATTCGGGTCGTGCTCGTGCAGCAGCAGCTGGATTCGAGAAAGGAATTGATCGTGAAACTGAGCCGGTATTATCAATGCGTCCAATTGATTAATTTTATAAAAAAAATAAAGAATTATGCTTTCAAATGTATCCGAATTGATCATAGCTATTATCTGTGCTCTTAAGCGTAAGCGTCCCCACAGACAATAACGAAAATAATTATAATAACGAAACTTAAGTTTTGTTATAATAACAAAATTTAAGTTTCGTTATTATAACAAAATTTAAGTTTCGTTATTATAATTATTATTTTTTGTTTTTACACTAATTTTAATACGTACTGTACATCCTGTTCGCATAACACTTTCTTGAGGTATTACAAAAATCCCAGCCTCTGAAAAACCTATTGTACGTTTTATTGGAATAGGAATAACCGTTTTTTTAGGTATTTCAATAATTCCGGCGTCTGATTTTGATTGTACCTCTTCAAGTAAGATTTTTGGGGAATATGCATATGCAATTGGAGGAGTTTTTGCCCCAATGATAGGCGATTGCAAAGCACGACGCTTTTTTTCAGTTGTTCTAATATCCGTTGGTCTAGGTATTTCGATAATCTTAGATGCAGGTTTTGATCGTACTACCTCCTGTTCAAATCGTAGCTCTTCAAGTGACAATACGCGGAAATACGAAAGTGAGTCTGCTACCGGCGAAAGACTTTTTGTTTCAATTGTACGAGTCGATTGCAAAAAAATTAAAAATGTTGCAGAACCTTTTTTGATAACGTCTATGAATTTCTTGATCATAATTATTTTATTTTTATTTTATTTTTATTTATATAGTAACTAATAGTTACTATTAGTTACTATTATGCAATAATTTTATTAAAAAATTATTTTTTTGACTAACCGTTAACAGCTGGTGCGTTAACAGCTACAGGTAATACTTCATTAGAAGCTAAGTCTAATGGGAAGTTGTGAGCGTTACGCTCATGCATTACTTCCATACCTAAGTCAGCACGGTTGATGATGTCAGCCCATGTGTTGATTACACGACCTTGGCTGTCAACTACAGATTGGTTGAAGTTGAAACCGTTTAAGTTGAATGCCATTGTGCTTACACCTAAAGCAGTTAACCAGATACCTACTACTGGCCAAGCAGCTAAGAAGAAGTGAAGAGCACGAGAGTTGTTGAATGAAGCGTATTGGAAGATTAAACGACCAAAGTAACCGTGTGCAGCTACGATGTTGTAAGTTTCTTCTTCTTGACCAAATTTGTAACCGTAGTTAGCAGATTCGATTTCGCTTGTTTCACGGATTAAACTTGAAGTTACTAAAGAACCGTGCATAGCACTGAATAAAGAACCACCAAATACACCAGCAACACCAGCCATGTGGAATGGGTGCATTAAAATGTTGTGCTCAGCTTGGAATACTAACATGAAGTTGAAAGTACCAGAAATACCTAAAGGCATACCATCAGAGAATGAACCTTGTCCAATTGGGTATACTAAGAATACAGCAGAAGCAGCTGCTACTGGAGCAGAGAATGCTACGAAGATCCATGGACGCATACCTAAACGGTAGCTTAATTCCCACTCACGACCCATGTAAGAAGCAACACCTAATAAGAAGTGTAAAACGATTAGTTGGTAAGGACCACCATTGTATAACCACTCGTCTAAAGAAGCAGCTTCCCAAATTGGGTAGAAGTGTACACCAATAGCGTTTGAACTAGGAATAACAGCACCAGTAATGATGTTGTTACCGTACATTAAAGAACCAGCAACTGGCTCACGAATACCATCGATGTCTACTGGAGGAGCAGCGATGAATGCGATAATGTAACAAGAAGTAGCAGTTAATAATGTAGGGATCATTAATACACCAAACCAACCGATGTATAAACGGTTTTCAGTACTAGTAATCCAAGAGCAGAAACGCTCCCATAAGCTAAAGCTTTCGCGTCTTTCTAAAGTTGCAGTCATAATTTTTTTTTAACGATAAAGTATTTCATCCCGTCTCAGTTATGTATTAATTATACAATAAAATTGGATGAAATCACACCTAAACGTTGTGATTTAAAAATTTTATGAATTAAATAAACTACTTTTAAAAATATCGTCAGGTACAATTGTAACTAAATCTGCTTTTGTTAAAGTACGCCCAGCACTTTCAAATACACGATTTGCTTGACGCATTCTTGCGCGATCCAAAGCGTTACGTACACTTCGAGCATTCGCAAATAATGGTTTTTGCATACGAATTTTAATATAGTCTAGAAAAACCTTTTCTGCATCTGGAGTTAACACATACTGTTGCTCTTCTAACATAATCTTACCAATTTGAAGTAATTCTTCAGGTGAATAATCAGGGAAATCAACATGGTTTGCAATTCGTGAAGACAAACCCGGGTTCGATTCATAGAATTTTTCCATCTTTTCTTTATACCCAGCCAAAATAACAACTAAATCATCACGCTGGTTTTCCATTACTTGAAGTAAAATTTCAATTGCTTCAGCTCCATAATCCCGCTCATTATCTGGTTTGTATAAGTAATAAGCTTCATCAATAAAAAGAATCCCTCCCATTGCTTTTTTAAGAACTTCTTTTGTTTTGGGAGCAGTATGACCAATATATTGGCCAACTAAATCATCACGAGTTACAGTAATTAAATGACCTTTTCGACTATAACCTAGTTTATACAAAATATCTGCCATTCTTAATGCAACCGTTGTTTTACCAGTTCCTGGGCTACCGGTAAATGACATGTGAAGACCTGGACTTGAAGAAACTAACCCTAAATTTTTTCTTAGTTTATCAACTAATAATAAAGCAGCAATTTCACGAATTCGACTTTTTACTGGTTTAAGACCAATTAACTCACTTTCTAAAATATCAATAACCCTTTGAATTTGTGATTCCTCATATTCAACTTTTAAATTAAAGCGCGCACCAATGTTACGACTAATTAATTCTTGATTCATACCTAATTTATAATTTTAAATTTAATTGAAAAAATAAAGTAAGTCTTTCTATTTATTTTAATATTTAACTTTTCATCTTAAATAAAAAAATGTTAATTCTGGTGCTTTATTTAAAAGCACCAGAATTAACATTTTTTTATTTAAGATACTATTTACACATATTATATTAATTAGTAACGAGAACCTTCTGGGTTTCTAGCTACTGCATAGCTGTGAATTGTGTAACGAATCATACGGCCTTCTGCTTCAGTACGCTCTAAGTAGAAACCTGGCTCACTTTTTGGACGTTGTACAATAAAAGCAGATGCACTACTTTCAGTACCACGTGCTGCGTTGAAAGCAACTAATTTAATGTAACCTTCAGGGTTTAAACGACGACATTCATTAACTTCGTATAAAATTGCTGAAGAATCTTTTACGTCAAATAATGGAAGACCCCATAGTTCCCAGTAAGCGTTACGTGGGTGTGGATCATCAGTCCATTCAACACCAACAGACCAACCTCTGCTTAAGCAGTAGTCAATTTGTTTGATGATTTGTGCATCAGTTAAATCTGGTAAATAAGAAAAAGCTCCTTGTGTAAGTCTCACTATTCAAATGCTCCTATATTATATAGTAATTAAATTTTAGATTTGATTATTTGCTTATGGGTTTGATGTAGCAGTTTCAACGAAGTCAGCTGTATCTGTAGAAGTGTAGTTAAATGTAATACCTTTCCATAAATCTAAAGCTGTTTTTAATGGTCCACATAATTTAGCGATGTCTCTTAAAATTTCTGGACCTTCAGAAACGTAGTCACGACCTTCGTTTCTAGCTAAAATCATAGCTTCAAGAGCTACACGGTTTGCAGTTGCACCAGCTTGGATACCATCTGGGTGCCCAATAGTACCACCACCAAATTGAAGTACTACGTCATCACCTAAGTAATAAACTAATTGGTGCATTTGACCACAGTGAATACCACCAGAAGCTACAGGACAACATTTACGTAAAGAAGCCCAATCCATTTCAAAGAAAATACCTTGAGGTAAGTTAATTGATAATTCAGTTTCACGTAAAACATCATAGAAACCTTTAACCATTAAAGGATCCCCTTCTAATTTACCTACAACTGTACCAGCGTGAATGTGGTCTACCCCAGCCATACGCATCCATTTACAAATTACACGGAAGTTGATACCGTGATTCTTTTGACGAGCATAAGTAGAGTTACCTGCACGGTGTAAATGTAAGATCATATCATTCTTACGTGCCCAGATAGCCATACTTTGAATAGCTGTGTAACCAATTACAAGGTCAATCATAACAATTACAGAACCAACAGCTTTAGCATAGTCAGCACGCTCATACATTTCTTCCATAGTAGCAGCTGTAACGTTTAAGTATGAACCTTTAACTTCACCAGAAGCTGCAGATGCACGATTAATACCTTCCATACAGTAAAGGAAACGCTCTCTCCAGCGCATGAATGGTTGTGAGTTGATGTTCTCATCATCTTTTAAGAAATCAAGACCACCACGTAAACCTTCATATACCACACGACCGTAGTTTTTACCTGATAAACCTAATTTTGGTTTTACTGTAGCACCTAAAAGAGGTCGACCAAATGTATCAAGACGCTCACGTTCTACAATAATACCAGTTGCTGGACCTTGGAATGTTTTTAAGTAAGCGTAAGGAATACGCATATCTTCTAAACGTAATGCAGCTACAGCTTTGAAACCGAATACGTTACCAATGATAGATGCAGTCATGTTAGCTAAAGAACCTTCTTCGAAAAGGTCACACTCGTATGCGATGTATGCGAAGTACTGGTCAGCTGCACTTGGTACAGGGTCCACACGGTAAGCTTTTGCACGATAAACATCACATGCAGTTAATAAATCTGTCCATACTACAGTCCAAGTAGCGGTAGAAGATTCACCTGCTACTGCCGCTGCAGCTTCCACAGGGTCTACACCAGGTTGTGGTGTAAGACGGAATAAAGCTAATAAATCTGTATCTTTAACAGAATAATTAGCATCCCAATAACCCATTTTAGCGTAAGGGATTACACCTGATTCATAACGATCATTTTTGATTCGGTTACGTTCGTATACGTTGTTAGACATGTATTCCTCCTTTTTAATTTTTGTACGTTAGTGTACAGTCTAAGAAAAAATTTAGTTGATTAATATTTATATTAAAGCCGCAATTTTATATTTCAATCAAATAATTTCAATCAAATTATTAACGTTTATCCACAATCAGTTTACTATGTTTTAAGTTCTAGTAAAGATAATTTAACAATAAGCACGACTTTATTTGTTCCGTTGATTAATCCAATTAATTAATCCGAAAATTTGAACAACTTTATAGTCCATATTATATATCATCAGTTTATTTGCTTTTTTATTGCTTTTTTTGTTTTTTAATAATATTTAAAAATGTATATAAAAAAATTAAAACTGTAAAATCGAGGTTGAAAATTTAATTTTTTTTGCTAAAAAAATCAAATTTTATTGCTTTAATTTTTACTTTATGATATTATATATCGTAAAGTAAAAATATTAGAGTTGGGCTTGTAGCTCAGTGGACTAGAGCGTGTGGCTACGAACCACAGTGCCGGGGGTTCGAATCCCTCCTAGCCCAAATAATTAATTAAGTAAAAATAAAAATATTAATAATACATAAAATACTCTACTTGAAAATTTTATAATACCTAAATTATATATCTATCTAAAACAAATTTTCTTCAAATTTAATAGGGTTGTTAAACTTGGAACTTTTATGTTAGGCAAAAAATATTGTTTAAAAATATAATTTTTGGAACAAATACTAATAGTTAAAAAAGTTTAGGAAAAATAACTTGCTTCATCTAATAATTGGCATATTTGTTACTTTAATATTAAGTTTGTTTAAGAAGCTTTTTCATGCTCATATTAAAGTTTACCCTATTTTTAGAAGAAAGTGAGTAAAAATGAATCAAATGTTTTTATGGAGGGGATCAGAGAATCAAATAGACTTTTAGAGAACATTTAAAGAGTCGTGAAGGACTCTTGAGAGGTTGGGCATGTAAAATAACTGTACTCCTTTGTCCACCGTTAGAATAATAGGTGATTTTTTAACGTAATATTTTTAGTGATTACATGTGGCAGAGTCCGGCGGCTCTAGATAGATATCTCATAATTGTAATCTTTATAACTTGTAAAAAAAGATAGTTCACCTCTATGGCGAGCTGATTTTACCTCAAATGTTTTACTTAAGGAAGTAAACACCGTTTATATATTATATATTAAGGTTGTATTTGAAATAGCGAATCTCGAAAACATATTTAAAATATATAACAAATACTACAGTAATGAATCGCACAAAAATTATTTTAAATATTCAAGTTGTTAATAAAACCTTTGTGCAGTTAGTTTAATATAAATTACGGATGGAGAGACTCGAACTCTCACAAGATAACCTTACCAGAACCTAAATCTGGCGCGTCTACCAATTCCGCCACATCCGCTGCGCCTTAATGAAAATTAATAATTATTCTTAATAAAAATTAATAATTATTCACCATAGATAAAAATTTCAGTTGACATTTAAGTTAAGAACAGCTATAGTAGAGGTTAAGATAATAAAATTAATAAAATAATTCAATCTTGACTATATTTATTTATGTAACCAATTTATTTAAAAAAGTCAACTTATAATTTTTATATTAACCAATTATCATAAATATATTAACTATTTAAATATGGAAAAAGACGGATTGTACTCTAATCCTTGGTTAGACAAATTTGAGAAAGAATTTACTCGAATCGCATTTAAGTTATGGAAATTGATATCTTATCTATGGAAAATTTTTTACGAGAGGGTAATTCGGGATGTTATTTATCGGAAAATCGTTAAAAATTTTTTATTTGAAAAAGTTTTTAGGAAGTTACTAGGAATTCGCGGAATAACAACAATCTTTGAAACCGATCTGGAAAATGCAAATATATTTATAATTCCGTATCGCCTAATAAGATGGTTGGCCGGAAAAGCAGCGCCATTTGCATGGAAATGGTTTACTGATGGTTTAAGGCTCTTTAGAAGCTTTTTAGTTTTACTAATAAAAGATGTACCTTTACAAGGTTATAACCTTATAAAGAGACTGATATTTGTATTCAATATTCCAATTAATTTAACAACGACTTTATCGTCAGGAATTTTCGTTATCCTATTTGTTTTTATCGATAGGAATTACGTCAAAAATCTGAAGTATCCGAAACTTTATGAGCCAAATATTTTCTGGCGTTTCCTGATGTTTATGTTTTTACTATTTCAAACAAATCGTTTTATCATACCGGTAGCAGAAATAGCTTTCCAAAACGATTTTTGGTGGATTCAATTTTCACCGGTTATCGACCTATTTTTTGATGAGTTTGATAAGCTCTTTGAAATTATTATAACACAACTACCCCTGGGGATGCAAGTTTATAATACAATAGTTGACCCAAATACGATTGAAGGTGTCGATATTGTACAGTTTTTCGGGTTTTTTGCCTGGTTATTTGTAAGAGCTTCGGTTCAATCCAATTTAGACAGAAAGATACCATTTTTTGTTTTATCAATGTTCATTCGTTATCATCTAACCTCTGTAACTGTGTTAGTTCTCGTCTTTTCTAGTATAGAAACTATGATGGTAATATTAGGAGGTCTTGAAGACGGGTTATCATTAGAATCTTGGCCAGCAAATATTATTCAAGTTGTTTTTTTCTTTCTACCAGGAATGACAGAAGGAAAAATGGATCCAATAGAGCTATTTAATATTTATTGTGCCAAACTCCATATCATAGCATGGCTTTCTGTTGGTCCAAGTTTACTGTTAAAAGCAATTTTAGGTAGAACTTTTGATAATAGTTGGTACGATCCACTATTACAAGCGTCTTTAGGCTATGAATGTCTATATAATGGGGAACGATGGGGTGAATACGGTTTATCAGATACTATAACAGGGGCAAAATCATATTATTCTAAGAGAAAAAAAGCTTATCCTCCAGGGTTTTTTGAAGGTCAACCACCAGGTTGGTATGATAACGAGATAGAGGAAGATGAGGACGATGAAGATGATAATAAATAAAATTAAATTAAATTAAAAATCAATTAAATTTTATTTCTGTGTTATAGTTAATTAATTCTAATAACTATAACACAGAAATAAAATTTAATTGATTTTTAATTTAATAGGTGAACTTGCTTGAGCATATTTATTTGATGACATTGATCCGGCAAGATAAGAAAGACGGCCTGCTTGAATTGCTAATTTCATTGCTTTAGCCATCTTTTCAGGTTTTTTAGCTTTAGCGACTGCTGTGTTTAATAAAATAGCAGATGCCCCTAACTCCATAGCTTGAGAAGCATCACTGGGTTTCCCAATTCCAGCGTCAACAATTACAGGAATTTTAGCATTTTCAATAATTATTTTAATGCTTTCTAAATTTTGAATTCCTTGACCAGAACCAATGGGGGATCCTAAAGGCATTAAAGTTGCACAACCAATATCTTCTAAATGCTTTGCTAAAATTGGATCAGCATTAATATAAGGTAAAACAGTAAAACCCTTTCTAACTAAAAATTCTGCTGCTTTTAATGTACCAATTGGGTCTGGTAGTAGATATTTTGGATCAGAAATTACTTCAAGTTTGACAAAATTATTTTCTTCTTGTCCTAATTTTGATGCAAGTTCACGGCCTAAAAACGCAGCTCTAATAGCCTCCTCTGCTGTTTGTGAACCTGCCGTATTTGGTAATAGCCAAATTTTTTCCCAATTTATTTTATTTAAAACTTGAAATTGTGAATTTAAAGTTTCATTATTAATTCTTCGAACAGCAACTGTTATAATTTCCGTTTCACTTTTTTCGATACTGGCTAAATTTGAAACTAAATTTGGATATTTGCCAGTTCCTAGCATTAGTCTTGAATTAAAATATTTTTTTCCAATTTTTAGAAAATCAGTCATGGTAAATAAGGTTAAAAAAATTTTAAATATAAAGTAATCTACTATAAATTGAATAGTGGGATTATTCATAATATAGTTTTATTCTTAATATATATTTAAGAATTTAAGGTTAATTAGATATTTTTTAAAAAACTTGACAAAAATATAAGTATTAATTTATAATTAGTTACGTTATTTAAAAATTTTATAAATAAAATTATTTATAACCTTCAGAAAATTAGATTCCTTATCCTCAGTAGCTCAGTGGTAGAGCAATCGGCTGTTAACCGATTGGTCGTTGGTTCAAATCCAACCTGGGGAGACATTAAAAATTAAGCGTATAAAACTGATCAAAATATTTTTATTAATGGTATTATTTTTAAAAATATTTTTTAATTTTGTAATTCTACTATAAAACTAAAAAATATTTTTAAAAAGATAGAAATTTTTAAAAAATTATGTTATTTTAATGAAAAACCCTTTTTATTAATTTTCAACATTTAACAAATAATTATTATGGCTGTTCCTAAAAAAAGAACCTCAAAAGCAAAAAAAAATGCTAGAAAATCAAAATGGTATAATACCGCAAATCGTGCTGCTAAACAAGCAATTTCACTTGCAAAATCAACTTTAACACAAAAAAGCACAAGTTTTATTATTCCAAATAAATCCAATGAAGTAATTAACAATACCGAAGAAGATTAATATTTAGAAATAGATTTAATTAAAATAGAGATATTAAAAAACAAAAACAATACCTTATTAATAGAACTCAAATTTTTATAATTTTAAGTCTAAATATTTTTTATAAAAAATATTTAGACTTAAAATTACAAAAATTTGAATTATAATAGTATTGTAAAAATACTTTCAATATTATGTCTCATTTTACAGGTTTAAAAACAAATATCAGTGAATTAATTTTATTAATAAAAACTCTTGATGATTTAAATATAGGTTGGAAAAAAAAAAACGAAGTAGTAAATTTATTTAACGGCGAGACTCAGAAATGTGATCTAGTTATTGAACAACAAAATAACCATCAAATTGGTTTTTCAAAAAATGGTTTAGTTTATGAGTTAATTTACGATGAAGCTTTTTGGCAACAATCAATTAGTGTACCAAATTTTAAGGATCAACTTAACACTTATTACAGTGTAAATTTAGTAACAAAAAATTTAAATCAAGAAGGATTTGAAGTGATTGAACAAATAAACGAAACTAATTTTGGAAATGTTAAAATCAAGTTAAATGCTTTAAGATATTAGATACTTTAAAATTTAAAGACGTTTGTTTATAAAAAATTTTTTGACAAACGTCCATGTATAAAACTAATTATAAAATAAAAATTAATATTTTTCTTGATTTTTATTGAATATCCTGAAGGCAGTTGGGTTTATGTTCTTTCTGGCCATAGAGGTGGAAATGTTTGGTTTGCATAAATAACATCTTACTTAAATTTTTATACCTTGTTCTATTATATTTAGTATATATTATAGAATAACCTAATTATTGGTTTTTACTAATGTAATTATATAATTGAGAAGTTTGAAAAATACTAGTTTAATTTCGACGACTAGATGCGTTAATCTAGAAATAAAGTTATAACCTAAATTAATAAGGAGTTTCAGTTATGTCAGATGATTATCCATTTAAAACACACGCAGACGTTCTTGAAAAAGTTCGTGAGGTGGTTGCAGAGCAATTTTGTTTAGAGCAAGATGAGTTTGAAAACGATTCACATTTTATGCGTGATTTGGGTGCTGATTCATTAGATGTTGTAGAGTTAGTAATGACCCTTGAAGAAATTTTTGAAATGGAGGTAAGTGATGAATATACTTCAAAAATTCAAACAGTGCAAGAAGCTGCTGATATTATTAGCATTATCGTTAACGCAGATTTCGAGTCCTAACAATAAGTTTAAGTAATTTTTTCTTTGTGAAAGATACCTAGAGATTTACTAATAAATCTCTAGGTATCTTTCACAAAGAAAAAATTACTTAAACTGAAGAATTTACGTTTTTTGATATTTAAAAATATTTTATTATGGGGAGTATTATTACAAGTGAATACAAACAAATCAGATAGTTAGTCAGGTCGAGTAATTCAAAATCAACATTTTCTAAATAAAAGTAGTTTAGCAGAATATCATATCGCATATGAAGCTTTAGCTCAAATAACTTTCTTAAATTGTTATTTTTAAGATATGGTAATGGTAAAAGCGTTTTTGTGTCTTGTACTTTTCAAAATTGAAGATTTAATCAGTTTGCCGTTAGGAAAGCTCAATTCTCAAGTTGTCATTTTGAAGATTGCAAAATAACTAATTCAGATATGACTAGGGCCGAATTTTACGATACCCATTTTAAAAACTGTGAGTTCTTAAATGTTAATTTAGCAGGAAGTGATTTTGATCGATGCAAATTAAAGTCAACAAAATTTTTTAAAAGTAATTTGAATCCCATCCTAGTCGAAGACGTCAAAGTTTGTGAATCAAAAGAATGGATTGAAATCAAAGATTTTTCTCGTTTTGAGAAACACTTAGATAAATAGCAAATAAAACCTTAACTAATACGTTAGGGTTTTTTTTACGTGATCTTACTTTATTTTCATTATAGAGCTTTTAACCGGTTTCTGAAAGCATATTTGAATCAACACAAAATTCAAAAGATCGGTTCAAAATAGAAAAGACACCGGAAAATATCCAAGCTTTTAAAGGAGAAATAAAAAATTTAGTTTTAAATAGAGAACGAATTGAAGGTACATATCGAAAAACTGAAAGTGAATTAATAAAGAGAGCCTGGTTATGCCAGCAGGAACTTTCTTGAGTTGGTTTATCTTATATCTTACAATGTTAACCTCTAGCGTTTATACAAAAACTAGCCATTCAAGCAAAAAATCTTGGCACCGTGCTGCTTTCCCAAAGAATGACTTCTTAAGTATCATCGCCGCAATAATGTTTCACAGCTAAGTTCGAGATGGGTTAGTGTGGTTCCATTATGCTAATAGCACCAAGATATTAAGTTTTTTATATGTTAATTAAACTATTATTCAAGTCCTCGGTCTGTTAGTACATCTCAGCTGAATACATTGCTGCACTTACACTTGATGCCTATCAACGGGTAGTCTTCCCGTGACCTTACTTGTTTTCACAATGAGAATACTCATCTTGAGGTGGGCTTCCCACTTAGATGCTTTCAGTGGTTATCCTTTCCGTACATAGCTACCCAGCGTTTACCATTGGCATGATAACTGGTACACTAGCGGTACGTCCTTCTCGGTCCTCTCGTACTAAAGAAAGATCCTCTCAATATTCTAACGCCTACACCGGATATGGACCGAACTGTCTCACGACGTTCTGAACCCAGCTCGCGTGCCGCTTTTATGGGCGAACAGCCCAACCCTTGGGACGTACTACCGCCCCAGGATGCGACGAGCCGACATCGAGGTGCCAAACCTCCCCGTCGATGTGAACTCTTGGGGGAGATCAGCCTGTTATCCCTAGAGTAACTTTTATCCGTTGAGTGGCGGCTTTTCCACGTAATACCGCCAGATCACTAAGACCGACTTTCGTCTCTGCTCGACTTGTAGGTCTCGCAGTTAAGCTTCCATATGCCTTTACGCTCTACAATCGATGTCTGACCGATTTGAGGAAACCTTTGTACGCCTCCGTTACCTTTTAGGAGGCGACCGCCCCAGTCAAACTGCCCGCCTGAGACTGTCTTTTAACCAGATAATGGTGTAAAGTTAGATTTCTAGTTTTACAAGAGTGGTATCTCACTGATGGCTCCAAAACACCCACAAGTATTTTTTCATAGCCTCCCACCTATTCTGCGCAAATAAAACCCGAAACCAATCTCAAGTTACAGTAAAGCTTCATAGGGTCTTTCTGTCCAGGTGCAGGTAGTCCGCATCTTCACAGACAAGTCTATTTCGCCGAGTCCCTCTCCGAGACAGTGTCCAAATCGTTACGCCTTTCGTGCGGGTCGGAACTTACCCGACAAGGAATTTCGCTACCTTAGGACCGTTATAGTTACGGCCGCCGTTCACCGGGGCTTCAGTCACTAGCTTCGCTACTGCTAACCAGCTTCTTTAACCTTCCGGCACTGGGCAGGCGTCAGCCCCCATACATTGTCTTTCGACTTCGCGGAGACCTGTGTTTTTGATAAACAGTCGCTTGGACCTTGTTATTGCAACCCATAGGGTACCCCTTCTCCCAAAGTTACGGGGTTATTTTGCCGAGTTCCTTAGAGAGAGTTATCTCGCGCCCCTTAGTATACTCTACCTACCTACCTGTGTCGGTTTAGGGTACAGGCGTTTTCTATTTATGACAGTGCAAGCTTTTCTTGGAAGCATGACATCAACTACTTCAATACTAAGTATCTCCCCATCACATCTCAGCTCAAAATATTTTCACTATTTCTCATAACCTTGAATGCTTGGACCAGTGACCACTATCTGGATAAGTTTAGCCTTCTTCGTCCCTCGTTGCCAATAAAAAACGGTATAGGAATATTAACCTATTGTCCATCGACTACGTCTTTCGACCTCGCCTTAGGTCCTGACTCACCCCCCGCGGACGAGCCTTCCGGGGGAAACCTTAGGTTTTCGGGGCATTGGATTCTCACCAATGTTTTCGCTACTCAAGCCGACATTCTCACTTCTGCTTCGTCCACACCCACTTACGTTAATGCTTCAACCTACAACAGAACGCTCCCCTACCGATATTTACTTGTAATAAATATCTCACAGCTTCGGCAAATTATTTAAGTCCCGTTCATTTTCGGCGCAGGATTACTAGACCAGTGAGCTATTACGCACTCTTTAAAGGATTGCTGCTTCTAAGCAAACCTCCTGGCTGTCTGAGTCTTCCCACCTCCTTTACCACTTAATAATTATTTAGGGGCCTTAACTGGTGATCTGGGCTGTTTCCCTCTTGACTATGAAGCTTATCCCCCACAGTCTTACTGGTTAACTGTTCACTTAGTATTCAGAGTTTGCCTCGATTTGGTACCGAATTACCAGCCCGCACCGAAACAGTGCTTTACCTCTAAGCTATAATATTAACCGCTGCGCCTAAACACATTTCGGGGAGAACCAGCTAGCTCCGAATTCGATTGGTATTTCACCCCTAACCACAACTCATCCGCTGATTTTTCAACATCAGTCGGTTCGGACCTCCACATAGTATTACCTAGGCTTCATCCTGGCCATGGTTAGATCATCCGGGTTCGGGTCTATAACTAGTGACACACGCTCTATTAAAGCTCGCTTTCACTGTGGCTCCAGTATTCTCTACCTTAACCTGCCACTAACTATAAGTCGCCGGCTCATTCTTCAACAGGCACGCAGTCAAACGATAAGTCGTCCTCCTACTGCTTGTAAGCTTAAGGTTTCATGTTCTATTTCACTCCCCTCCCGGGGTTCTTTTCACCTTTCCCTCACGGTACTAGTTCACTATCGGTCATTCAGGAATATTTAGCCTTACGAGGTGGTCCTCGCAGATTCACACGAGATTCCACGTGCCTCATGCTACTTGGGAAAAAACTTAAGAGAAAACAGAGCTTTCGGTTACAAGACTATCACTTTCTTCGGTTAAACTTTCCAGTTTATTCTCCTAGCTGTTTTTTATCTTTATTTACTGTTTAGTCCCACTACCCTTTTCATTATTTATTTATTATTTTGAAAAGTTTAGGCTGTTCCCATTTCGCTCGCCGCTACTAAGAGAATCGTTTTTACTTTCTATTCCTCTGGTTACTAAGATGTTTCAATTCTCCAGGTTCGCTCTTTCTTGCCTATAGATTCAACAAGAAGTTTTAAAGAGTTGCCTCATTCGGATACCCCCGG
>Ga0208671_10000373_pt1 | contig 23281 bp, 19 predicted proteins | sample ColrivemetaGS759_FD_187606 | JGI IMG/M metagenome (GOLD analysis project Ga0208671, IMG submission 187606) | Estuarine microbial communities from the Columbia River estuary - Ebb tide ETM metaG S.759 (SPAdes) (version 2) | ecosystem: Environmental > Aquatic > Marine > Intertidal zone > Estuary ...
AAGCAGCGCCAGATCCTCGTTATCGGAATAGGCGCGCATCGCCTTGCCCGTGCGGGTTTTTTGCAAAAACCAAAACAGTGCGGCAACGACGACCACGGCCACAACCACGGTTAGCAACTGGGTCGAGCGGAGGGCGAGGCCTTCGTTCAACCCGGACCATGCTTTGAAATCGCCAGCCTTGATGATGAAGCGCGCGCCATCGTCAAAACGCTGGTCATCAGGCCCGATGATCAGGCGCACGATGCCGTTCATCACAAACATCACCCCAACCGAGGCCATTACGACCACGATGGACGCCGACTTTTGGCGTCGGTAGAAGCGATAGACCATGCGGTCCGTCAACAAAGCAAATCCAACAGCCACGGCAATGCCAAAGGGCAAGGCCAGCAGGGCGGTTGGTAAAAGGCCAAAGTTGATGCCCATGGACTGGAACCACCAAGTAAACAGAATGGTTGCCATGGTGCCAAAGGCCATCATGTCGCCATGGGCGAAGTTGGAAAACCGCAGGATTGCGAAAATAAGCGTAACCCCAAGCGCGCCGAGCGCCAGCTGGCTGCCATAGGCCAAGCCGGGGATGAGCACGAAGTTTGTAATCAGGACGATGGCGTCGAGAATGCTGTCCATGTCCTCAGCCCCCCAAGAATGATTTGCGCACTTCGGGATTGGCCAGCAAGGCCGCGCCCGTGTCGGTGAAACGGTTGGCGCCCTGCACCAAAACATAGCCCTTATCGGCGATGTTCAGGGCTTGGCGGGCGTTTTGTTCAACCATCAAAATGGCGATGCCGGTTTTGGCGACTTCCAAAATCCGGTCAAACAACTCATCCATCACGATGGGGGACACACCTGCGGTGGGTTCATCCAGCATCAGCACTTTTGGCTTGGTCATCAACGCACGGCCCACGGCCACTTGCTGGCGCTGACCGCCCGAAAGCTCACCAGCAGGCTGGTGGCGCTTTTCCTTGAGGATCGGGAAGAGGTGAAACACCTGTTCCATTGTGTTGGCTATATCATCGCGGCGGATGAACGCGCCCATTTCAAGGTTTTCCTGCACGGTCATGCTGGTAAAGACGTTTTTGGTTTGCGGCACAAAGCCCATGCCCGCATGCACGCGGTCTTGCGGGCTTAGGGCGGTAATATCGCGATCGCCCAGCAACACGCGGCCCTTGCGCAGCGGCAGCATGCCGAAAACGGCCTTCATCGCGGTGGATTTGCCAGCCCCGTTCGGCCCCACAATGACCGCGATTTCGCCTTTTTCAACGGCGATGGTGCAATCATGCAGAATATCTGCCGCGCCGTAACCGCCTGTCATATTTTCTCCGGTTAGAAAGCTCATGCGCTGACCTCCGGTTTGTTCTTAAGGCCGGTGCCAAGATAGGCCTCGATCACCGCCTCGTTGGATTTTACCTCGTCAGCGGTGCCTTCGGCCAATACCCGGCCCTCGGCCATGACGATGACGGGGTCGCACATGCGGCCGATGAAATCCATGTCATGTTCGATCATGCAAAAGGTGTAGCCGCGTTCACGGTTAAGCCGCAAAATCGCATCGCCGATTGTGTTGAGCAGGGTGCGGTTCACACCGGCCCCCACCTCATCCAGAAACACAATTTTCGCATCCACCATCATGGTGCGGCCCAGTTCTAGCAGCTTTTTCTGCCCGCCAGATAGGTTGCCAGCAAGCTCATCCGCGACATGGGAAATTTCTAGGAATTCAATAACTTCATCGGCCTTGCGGCGCACTTCAGCCTCTTGGGCACGTACGGCATTGCCTTTGAACCAAGCGTTCCACAGGCCTTCGCCAGCCTGTTCGCCCGGCACCATCATCAGATTTTCGCGCACGGTCAGTGTGGAAAATTCATGGGCGATCTGGAAGGTTCTCAACAGACCGCGATGGAATAATTCATGCGGGGGCAGGCCGGTTATGTCTTGGCCGTCCAAATATACTTTGCCGGATGTCGGCGTATAATGCCCGGCAATCACGTTAAACAGCGTGGTTTTTCCCGCGCCATTGGGGCCAATTAGCCCGGTGATGCTGCCTTTGGAAATTTCGATGCTTGTGCCATCTACGGCATGAATGCCGCCGAAATGCATATGCAAGTTTTCAACTTTAATCATGGGGCCCACCTATGAAAACAGCCCGGTCACGGGGGGCCGGGCTGTTCAGGGTTGTTACAGCCGCTATTAGCGGATGCTGATGGTTTCGTAGGCGCCGCCCACGACTTCGAACTCACGATAGGTACCGGCGGCTTCGCCTGGTCCGATCAGTTCGACGTTGGTTGCGCCCTGATAGTCCACATCACCACCGGCAGCCAGAATTTCCAGCGCCTTGGCCAATTCGCCTGGCAGGATTGGTTCGCCGGGTGCGTTGGACACTGCCAGAACATTGGCAGCAACCGAAGCACGATCAGCCGAACCACCGGCCGCCATGGCGAGCGCGATAACCGCTGCTGCGTCATAGGATTCAGCGATATATGGACCGTCGGTATCGATGCCAGCTGCTGTTGCCAGCGCTTTGAAAGCATCGGCACCTTCACCCACCGACCACGGCAATGTGCCGAAAGTGCCGTTCAGGTTGTCGCCGCCCAGATTGTCCAGCAGCGCCTGGCCATACATGCCGTCGCCCAGTACGAATGTGTCAAAGGCGCCAGTGTCCAGTGCTGTGCGCATAATGCCAGCACCACCCTGATCGACATAACCCAGAACAACCAGAACTTCACCACCGGCTGCGGCCAGTGCGCCGACTTCGGCGGAATAGTCGCCTTTGCCGTCTTCATGCGAAGCATTGATGGTTACGCTGCCACCGGCTGCGGCGAATGCCGCTGCGAAGGCGTCAGACAAGCCTTTGCCATAGTCGTTGTTGGTATAGGTGACGGCAACATTGGTGATGCCGCGACCGGTCAACACATCGGCCAGAACCTGACCCTGACGGGCATCGGATGGTGCCACGCGGAAGAACAGGTCATTGTCTTCGATGGTTGAAAGTGCTGGCGAAGTTGCCGATGGCGAAATCATTACGACGCCTTTGGGCACTGCAACGTTCGATGCGATTGCGGTGGTTACACCGGAGCAATCTGCGCCCATGATGGCAACGACATTGTCGCTGTCGATCAAGCGAGTTGCGGCGGCAGATGCGGCTGCAGCGTCAATACAAGTTGAATCGGCGCGCACGGGAACAAGCGTATCGCCTGCAACACCGCCAGCGGCGTTAATTTCAGCAATCGCCAGTTCTGCGCCAGCTGCCATTGCAGGTGTGATTGATTCGAGTGGGCCAGTAAAGCCAAGGATGATGCCGACATTAACGTCATCAGCCGAAGCCATTGTCCCAAAGCAAATTGCGGCGGTGCTCGCCATCAATAGTTTCTTCATTGTTTCTCTCTCCCAAATTTGGACCGGGTTTTCCCCTGAGCGCATATGACTCTATAAATTTGAGACATTCAACCAGATTCCTAGGTAATTGACCGCCCGAATGCACTGGCCAAGCGTTTGGGTGGCCGATAGATTGCCCGATGAAAAGAGGTGAGAATGGACGCATTGGCGACAGCCTTTGGTATGCTTGTCGGGCTGGATCCGGTGCTGTGGTCGGTGATTGGCCTCAGCCTGCGCGTCAGCCTGAGCGCGGTGCTGATTGCCGCCATCATCGGTGCCCCGCTGGGCGCGTTACTGGCCACGCGGCGGTTTCGGGGGCGGCAGTTTCTGATCATGGTGAGCGGTGCGTTTATGGCGCTGCCACCGGTGGTGGTTGGTCTTGCTGTTTATCTGATGTTATCGCGCGCCGGGCCCTTGGGCAGCCTTGGGCTATTGTTTACGCCGGGCGCAATGATTATTGCGCAAAGCCTGCTGATTTTGCCGCTGATTACTGCGCTGACCCGGCAGGTGGTTACTCCGGTTTATCGCGATTATGGTGGCTTGTTTGCCGCCCACAACGTGTCACCCATGCTGGCACTGCGTGTAACCCTGTGGGATGCGCGTTTTGGGGTGGCAACGGCGTTGCTCGCCGGATTTGGGCGCGCCATTTCCGAAGTGGGGGCCGTGCAAATTGTTGGCGGTAACATCGCCGGTGTTACGCGGGTTATGACGACCACCATCGCGCTTGAAACCTCCAAAGGAAATTTGGAGATGGCGCTGGCGCTTGGAATGGTGCTGATCGTGCTGGCCTTGGTGATTAACGTGGCTATCATGGCGCTTGGCCGTTTTGGCCAAAGGTTTGAAGAGGCGCGGATATGACAGCGCCGGTTCTGGAAATGCGCGGCCTGTCTTATAGCGTGCGCGACAACCGCCTGCTTGGCCCGATTGATCTGAGATTGGCGAGTGCCGGGATCACCTGCATTCTGGGGCCAAACGGGGCGGGTAAGAGCCTGTTTTTATCGCTTGCGCATGGCATGTTTGAACCAGATGCGGGCAGCGTGGTGTGGGATGGAGCGCCTGCCGCCACCACACGGCAAAGTCGCGGCTATGTGTTCCAATCGACCCCTATGCTGCGCCGTTCAGTGCGCGCAAACCTTGATTTCCCACTTTCAGCACGGCGGAGTCCACACGGCGCAAGGGCGGCACTTATTGACATGGCGTTAGAGACCGCGCGGCTGACTTCGCGCGCCAACCAGCCTGCTGCCGCATTGTCGGGGGGTGAGCGACAGCGCTTGGCTTTGGCCCAAGCCATGGTTGCCAAGCCGCGCGCCATTTTGTTGGACGAGCCGGGGGCGAGCCTTGATCCGGCCTCGCAGTGCGCATTGGAAGACATGGTGCGCCAAGTGGCGGCCAGTGGCACCAAGGTTATAATGACGACGCACGATTTGGCCGCGGCCAAACGTTTGGCAGATGACGTGGTGGTTTTCATCAACGGCACGATTGCGGCACAATCAGCGGCGGATGCGTTTTTCACAACGCCGCAACCTGCTGCTGTTGCTGATTATATGGAGGGCCGCTTGTGAAGGCCCTTGCGCTGCTTATGGCCTTGCTGGCCACACCCTTAGCTGCGCAGAACACTTTGGTTTTGGGGGCGACCTCCACCACCGAAAACTCTGGCCTTTTGGCGGCCATATTGCCAGCCTTCACCGCCGATACGGGCATAAACGTAAATGTTGTTGCCCTAGGCACGCGCCAAATTCTGGCGCTTGGTGCCACGGGTGATGTTGATGTGCTGATCGTGCATCATCGCCCATCAGAGGATGCCTTTATGGCCGCGGGGCAGGGTGCGGCGCGGTATGATCTGATGTATAATGACTTCATCATTATCGGGCCAAGCGCTGACCCGGCCTTGGTGGCGGGCGCGCATAATGCACCTGATGCAATGGCGCGTATTTTCGCCACCCAAGCCCCGTTCGTGTCGCGTGGCGATGAAAGCGGCACGCATTTGCGAGAGCTGGCATTTTGGGCGCAGGCCGGGCTTTCGCCCAAGGGGCTATGGTATCGCCAAGTTGGCACCGGCATGGCGGCCAGCTTGAACATAGCTTCAGCCATGTCGGCCTATATCCTTAGCGATCGGGCGACTTGGCTTAGCTTTGCCAATCGTGGATCGTTGAGCGTTTTATTTGAAGGTGGTGCCGAGATGCGCAACACCTATGGCCTTATTATCGTCAACCCGGCCCTGCATCCGCATGTGCAGGCAGCGGCGGCCGAAAGCTTTGCCAATTGGATGTTGGGGCCACAGGGGCAGGCGGCGATTGCGGGTTTTCGGTTGCAGGGTCAGGCGTTATTTTGCCCGATTTCGCCAGTGATTGGCCAAGAGCAGGCAAAACCCTGCAACGCCGGTTAAAACCAGCGTTTCGCTTAGCCCAATCATATCGGCCAAAGCACCCTGCACAAAGGCGCCGCCCGCCGTGGCCCCAAGGGCGACCAGCACCCACAGGCTCATCACGCGGCCGCGCAGGGCATCTGGCAAGCTATGCTGAATGCCCGATTGCAGGCTGACCCCAATTAATGTGCCCAAAAACCCTAGGCCGGCAACGGTGCCAAGCGCAACATTCCAACTGGCCGTTAGGCCAAGTACGCCGACCAAAACACAGCTAAGCATTGCGGCCATGTTTGAGCGTAGGGTCAGCACCTGTGCGGGCGTGATATGGCCAAGCGCTTGCATCACGGCCGACAGCAAAGCCCCAGCCCCTGCCGCCGCGCTTAGCTGGCCAAGACCCACTGCGCCCCGCGCAAAGGCCCCATCGGCAATGGCGGGCAGAATTTCCAACACGCCGCGACCTGCAAAAGCGGCAAGCCCGGTGATGATCAGCGCGCGGCGCACCAATTCATGTTCGGCCGCATAAATAAACCCTGCCCGCATATCGGCGATAAAGTTCTGGGCCACCCGCGTTGGGCCATCCGGTGCGCGTAATGTCAGCCGGATCAGCACAACAATCAGGGTGAGCGGTGCCAAGACCAATGCTAGCAAAGCTGCCCCCACGCCAAGTTTCGCGATCAGAATCCCGCCAATCGCAGGGCCAGACAGGCGCGACAGGTTGAAATTCATCGATGTGATCACAACAACGGATTGAACATCCTCGCGCGGGGCGAGCCGTGTGACCAGTGCCATGCGAATCGGGGAATAAGCCGAGGCCGCCATGCCGCTGGCCAAAGACATTGCCGTCAAAATGCCGGGGCCCAAAAGCCCGCCGAGAAACAGCGCCAGCAACAAAATTGACAGGCTGAGCATGGCCAGTTGCGCCGCAATAGCAGCGCGGCGCAGGTCAATCCGGTCGGCCATAACCCCAAAGAATGGGCCTGATAACACCGACGGCACAAAGTTAAGCCCCGCCACCAGCCCGACAAAGCTGGCGCTTTGGGTCATATCCCATGCCAGCCAGCCCATTGTTATGCGCTGAATCCAAATGCCATTTAGCGCCAGAAAAGACGACGCAATATACCTGCGAAACAGGGGTTTTTTGAGAATGGAAAGGTTCATTACGCAGTCCTAACGCGAATTTTCCGCGCATGGAACGCAGATTTAGGCGGCTTAGCGCGTTTCAGCGCCACCGCAAGGTGGAGAGCTATGCAATTTACGCATAGCGACCCGGCTGAATTGTGAGTTGTTGCAGGTGCGAAGACGTATATATTGCACTGCAACAGCGAGAGACATAACGTCGATGCTGCGTATGTAGGAAAGATGAAATGGCATATATATCGAATATCTCGACCACAAAATCCACCGCAGGTTCCGTACTGCGTCGTTGGTATGAAACATTCGTACAGAACCGGGCTAACTACCGGATGTACGCCCGCACGCTGCGCGAATTGAACGCGTTGAGCGACCGCGAACTGGCTGATCTTGGCCTGTCACGCAGCAGCTTGAACGATGTCGCACGTTCGGCGGTTTATACTGACTAAGACAACGAAAACCTGCACGTCCTCCCCGTGCAGGCTTTTAGAAACGGCGCTGTCTGCTCCTCCCGCAGAAAGCGCCGTTTTGTTTTGGTCGGGCTGTTAAATGACCAAATTTTCCGGCGCTTCACCTGTCAGATTAAAACGGCACATCGTCATCAGCGGTGACATAGCTGGCCAGCACATGTTTGAACCCGGCCTTTTCAAAATCAATCGCTAGTTTGTTGCCTTCAACGGCTGTCACCCGGCCATAGCCGAATTTTTGGTGAAATACCCGCGTGCCAACATCGTGCAGAACCACGGCTTCGGCATCGACGATCATCTTGCTGGCCTCGGCAGGTTGGCGCATGGGCCGGGTCGACCGGCTTTGCATTCGCGCCCAACCGGGTGAGTTATAGCTGCTGGCCTTAGCAACCCGCGCTTCCATATCACTGGCGCGCATCATGCTTTCAATTCCGGCGTCACGGCGCGGGGCGCTGGCCCCGAAATTGCCACCATACAGGCCCGGCGGGGTAAGCACCTCAACATGGTCGGGCGGCAATTCATCGATGAAGCGCGAGGGCAGGGTGGATTGCATCTGCCCATAGGTGCGGCGGTTGGCAGCAAAGGAAATAGTGCATACTTCCTCAGCCCGCGTAATGCCGACATAGGCAAGGCGGCGTTCTTCTTCCAATCCCTTCAGTCCGCTCTCATCCATGCTGCGCTGGCTGGGGAACAGTCCATCCTCCCAACCGGGCAGGAAAACGGCGGGAAATTCCAGACCCTTGGCGCCGTGCAGCGTCATGATCGACACTTTGGCGCTGCCATCGTCGGCCTCGTTATCCATGATCAGCGCGATATGTTCCAAAAACCCTTGCAGGTTTTCAAACTGTTCCAGCGCCTTGACCAGTTCCTTTAGGTTTTCAAGCCGCCCCTGCGCCTCAATGTTTTTGTCATTCTTCCAAAAATCGGTATAGCCGGATTCCTCTAGGATAATCTCGGCCAGCTCAATATGCGTCAGTTCATCCGCCAGCATTTGGCCGCGCCAACGATCCAAACTATCGATGAGTTCAGACAAAGCCTGCCGCCCCTTGCCAGACAGGCCGGAATCAATGGCAATGCGCGCGCCATCGAGCATGGAAACGCCATTATCGCGCGCCAGCCGCTGCACCGTTTGAATGGCTTTTTCGCCCAGCCCACGTTTGGGCGTGTTGATAATCCGCTCCAGCGCCAAATCATCATCCGGGCTGCACACCACGCGGAAATAGGCCATCGCGTCACGAATTTCGAGCCGCTCATAAAAGCGCGGCCCGCCGATAACGCGGTATGGCAGGCCGATGGTTAAAAAGCGGTCCTCAAAGGCGCGCATTTGGTGGGTGGCGCGGACCAGAATGGCCATTTTGGACAGGTCTATCGGGGCCATGCCGCGCGTGCCAAGCTGCATGGCTTCAATTTCTTCACCCACCCAGCGGGCCTCTTCCTCTCCATCCCAATGGCCGATCAGGCGCACCTTTTCGCCCTCTTTTTCGGCGGTCCAAAGTGTTTTGCCAAGGCGATTGGAATTGCCATCAATCACCGCGCTGGCGGCAGCCAGAATATGCGGGGTAGAGCGGTAATTTTGTTCCAGCCGCACCACATGCGCGCCGGGGAAATCCTTCTCAAACCGTAGGATATTGCCCACCTCGGCACCGCGCCAACCGTAAATCGACTGGTCGTCATCGCCCACACAGCAGATGTTTTTATGCCCGGCGGCCAGCAGGCGCAGCCAGAGGTATTGGGCGACGTTGGTATCTTGGTATTCGTCGACCAGAATGTAGCGGAATTTTTGTTGGTAGGTTTGCAACACATCGTCATGGCGCTGAAAAATCGTGACGACATGCAGCAGTAAATCACCGAAATCAACGGCGTTGAGCGCGCGCAGCCGGTCTTGGTATTGCTGATAGAAATCAACGCCTTGGTTATTGAAATGTGCCGCTTCGGCAACAGGCACCTGATCCGGCCGCCAGGCGCGGTTTTTCCAATTATCAATAACACCTGCCAATTGCCGTGCTGGCCAGCGCTTATCATCAATATTCGCAGCCTTAAGCAGTTGTTTTAGCAGTCGAATTTGGTCATCCGTATCCAAAATCGTGAAATTGCTTTTCAACCCCACAAGTTCGGCATGGCGGCGAAGGATTTTCACGCACAGCGAATGGAATGTGCCAAGCCATGGCATGCCTTCCACCACTTGCCCAACGTTCTGGCCGACACGGTTTTTCATTTCGCGCGCGGCCTTGTTGGTGAATGTCACTGCCAGCAGGTCAAACGGGCGCGCCCGCCCGGTGGCCAGCAAATGCGCAATGCGCGCGGTCAGCGCCTTGGTTTTGCCGGTGCCAGCACCTGCCAGCATCAACACCGGCCCATCCAGCGTTTCGACAGCCAGCTTTTGTTCAGGGTTTAGCCCTTCCAGATAGGGCATGGCGGGTCGTGCCATGGCACGCGCCGAAAGCGGCAAATTTGCCGCTGCTTCAAACCCATCTGCATCATCAAAGCTGTTCATCGCACCAGCCTAGCCCATGCCGCCAAGAAGTTAAAGAGTTGTTCACAGTCTGTTCTGCCTTGAATCGCTAAAATTTTTGTGCCGGTTCTTCAAATTGTTACCGTGTGGCGTCTTTAGTTAAATTAGTGTCGCGACCCACTCGCAGTTACTGCCACGACAACCTAAGGTGGCCCAAGGAGGACTGTTTTGGCCGATTCTGTGAACCCCATTCTGGTAGTTGTTGCCCATCCCCGCCCGCGTGAATCCGCGGTTGTGATGCATATGGCGAAGCTTGCCGCCAAGATTGAAGGGGTCACGGTGCATGACATTTATGCCGAATACCCGGATTTTCAAATTGATATTGAGGCGGAACAAGACTTGCTTCGCCAGCATGAGGTCATCATTTTTTGCCACCCGTTCAATTGGTATTCTGCGCCCGCCCTGCTGCGCGAATGGCAGGATGTTGTGCTGAGCTATGGTTATGCCTATGGCCGCCACGGGCAGGAGCTGCGCGACAAGGTGTTTTTCAATGCTGTGTCGGCGGGCCGATCGGTTGCTGAATATTCCGGCGAGTTGGAAAACCACTTTACCTTGCGCGCCCTTGCCGCCCCTTTTGAACAAATGTGCCAATTGTGCGGCATGGTCTACTTGCCACCTTTCGCGCTGACATCATCGCGCACAGCCGCCGATGAAGGGCGCGCAGAGCCGCATTTCGCGCTGTGGACCCGGTTGCTCGACGCGCTCTATCACGGGAAAATTGATTTGGAGATGGCGAGGAAGCTGCCATATCTCGACGAGAAGGTTTTTGCAGTGGAGGGCGAAGATGGATAGCGTTCTCTATCAGGCATTTATCTATTTGACTGCCGCAGTTGTGGCCGTGCCTTTGGCCAGCCGCTTGGGCTTTGGATCGGTGCTTGGTTATTTGGTGGCCGGGCTGATTATTGGGCCAGTTATTGGGCTGGTTGGGTCTGAAACCACAGAATTACAGCATTTTGCTGAATTTGGCGTGGTGATGATGCTGTTTGTGATTGGTTTGGAACTGGAGCCGCGTGCGCTATGGGCGATGCGGCACCAATTGGTCGGGCTGGGCGGGGCGCAGATTGTGCTGACCACCTTGGCGATTGCCGCCATTGCGGTGTGGCAGAATATTCCGCTTACGGTTTCAATCGCTATCGGCATTACGCTTGCACTGTCATCAACCGCGATTGTGATGCAAACGCTTAGCGAAAAGAACCTTGCGCGCAGCGATGGTGGGCGATCGGCGTTTTTCGTGCTGCTGATGCAGGATATTGCCGTTATTCCAGTGTTGGCCCTGTTGCCGCTGCTGGCCATTCCGGGCCTTGCAACTTTGGCAGCCATTACCGGTGGCGTTGAAGCCGCGCATCCAACCGAAACGCAGGCCTGGATTGCCAGCCAGTCGCCACTTGTCGCCTCGGCCATTGTGCTTGGTGCGGTTGGTTTGGTTGGCGTTGTTGGGGTGTTTTTGGTCGGGCCGCTGTTTCGTTATATTGCGCATTCCAAAATGCGCGAGATTTTTATTGCGACGGCACTGCTACTGGTTATCGCCATTGCATTGCTGATGTCGGCGGTCGGCCTGTCACCGGCGCTTGGCACGTTTATGGCCGGGGTTTTGCTGGCCAACTCGGCCTATCGGCACGAGCTTGAGGCCGATATCGAACCCTTTAAAGGGCTGTTGCTAGGCCTGTTTTTCATCACGGTTGGCGCGGGCATTAATGTGGCGCTGTTATGGCAGAGCATTTGGGTCATTCTGCTGATGACGCTGACGCTGATGCTGCTCAAATTCGCCATTTTGTTTGCTGTCGGCTGGGGCTTTGGCCTGCGCGGGCGCACGCAATGGCTGTTTGCACTGTCACTGGCGCAGGCGGGTGAGTTTGGGTTCGTTCTGCTTGGCTTTGCCACGCAGGCGCATGTCATGCCGAAATCTATGGCCGACCTGCTGGGATTAGTTGTCGCGCTGTCCATGTTCCTAACACCGCTGTTATTCCTGTTGTTTGACAGGCTTGGTGGGCGGTTGGAATCTGAAATTGTCCCCGGCGAAGACCCAACCCCGATTGACCCCGGTGGCAAGGTGATTATTGCCGGGCTGGGGCGGTTTGGTCAGGTCGTGAACCGCATGATGCTCATGAACGGGCACCCGACCACGGTGATCGATGGAAATGCCGAAACGGTCCACCGGATGCGGCAGTTGGGCATCAAGGCGTTTTTAGGCGATGTAACGCGCCCTGAACTGATGATCGCTGCGGGTATTGCCGAAGCAAGTGCCGTTGTGATTGCGATTGATGATGCGGATAAAGCCGTAAAAATCGTTGAAAACATTAAGAAAACATTTCCCCATGTGAAGCTGATTGTGCGGGCGCAATCGCGGCATGATGTATACCGACTTTATGCGGCAGGGGCGCAGGATATCGTGCGTGAAACCTTTGATAGCTCGGTGCGGGCAGGGAAATACACGATGCGCGCGCTAGGTGTGCATCCCTATGATGCCGAGCGGGCCGCGGATGAATTTGTCATCGCGGATCGTAAGATGCTGCAAGAAATGGCCTCTGATTGGGACCCGCGCCTTGAAGTGCATGAAAACCCAGCCCTGTTGGCCCGAATTCGTGCACAAAACCTGCAAATTGAAAAGGTTTTGCGTGGCGAGGCGGACAAGCCACCAACAGGCTCAGGTTAATTACCAGCGGCGACGAGTTATGCTGCACTGCAAAATAAACGCATTGTCAGAAGGTTGACCTAGCGTTAATAAGACCTTGGCCCACCCAATATGATTTCTGGGGAGATACCTGTCATGAAGCGTTTTCAGAAAATTCTGATCGCCAATCGCGGTGAAATTGCCATCCGTGTGATGCGCGCCGCCAATGAAATGGGCAAAAAAACCGTCGCTGTTTATGCCGAGGAAGACAAACTTGGCCTGCACCGGTTTAAATCGGATGAGGCGTATCGCATTGGTGAGGGCATGGGCCCGGTAGCTGCCTATCTCTCCATTCCCGAAATTATCCGCGTGGCCAAAATGTCGGGTGCTGATGCCATCCACCCCGGTTATGGCCTGCTGTCTGAAAACCCCGATCTGGTAGATGCCTGCGATGCGGCTGGAATTACGTTCATCGGCCCCAAAGCTTCAACCATGCGCGCTCTTGGTGACAAAGCGAGCGCGCGGCGCGTGGCGATTGAGGCGGGCGTGCCTGTGATTCCGGCGACTGAGGTGCTGGGCGATGATATGGCGCTGATCGCCGAACAGGCGGCCGAAGTTGGCTATCCGCTGATGCTCAAGGCCAGCTGGGGCGGTGGGGGCCGAGGTATGCGCCCGATTTTGAAGCCCGAAGAACTGGCCGAAAAGGTGCGCGAAGGCCGGCGCGAGGCTGAGGCCGCTTTTGGCAATGGCGAAGGCTATCTGGAAAAGATGATCCAGCGTGCCCGCCATGTGGAAGTGCAAATTCTGGGCGACCAGTTCGGCGGCATGTATCATTTATGGGAGCGTGACTGCACCGTGCAGCGCCGCAACCAAAAGGTGGTAGAACGCGCGCCCGCCCCATACCTAACGCAAGAACAGCGGGATGAGGTTTGCGAGCTTGGCCGCAAAATTTGCGCCCATGTTGGCTATGAATGTGCTGGCACCGTTGAATTCCTGATGGATATGGATGACGGCCAGTTTTACTTCATCGAGGTAAATCCCCGCGTTCAGGTTGAACATACGGTCACTGAAGAAGTGACCGGAATTGACATTGTGCGCGCCCAGATCATGTTGGCCGAAGGCGCCAGCATAGCCGAGGCGACGGGTAAACCCTCTCAGGCCGATGTCACCCTGTCGGGCCACGCCCTGCAATGCCGTGTTACAACAGAAGACCCGCAGAACAACTTTATCCCCGATTATGGCCGCATCACCGCTTATCGCGCCGCCAATGGCATGGGCATTCGGCTGGATGGCGGCACCGCTTATTCCGGTGCGGTCATCACCCGGTTTTATGATTCATTGTTGGTGAAGGTGACTGCATGGGGCCCGACGCCTGAAACAGCGATTGCGCGGATGGACCGGTCCCTGCGCGAATTTCGCGTGCGCGGTGTGTCCACCAACATTGCCTTTGTGGAAAACCTGCTGAAGCATCCCAGCTTCCTTGATAACACCTATACGACCAAATTTATCGACACGACCCCGGCGCTGTTTGCCTTCAAAAAACGCCGCGACCGGGCGACGAAAATACTGACCTATCTGGCCGATATCACGGTGAATGAACATCCCGAGGTTGCCGACCGGCCAAGGCCCGCCGCGCAAGCCCGTGCGCCACGCGTGCCAGCGGTGCGCGGCGACCGCGCACCCTACGGGTTGAAAAACCTATTGGATGAAAGCGGCCCGCAGGCTGTGGCCGACTGGATGTTGGCCCAGACCAAACTTTTGATGACCGACACCACCATGCGCGATGGCCACCAGTCGCTGCTGGCCACGCGGATGCGCAGCCATGATATGCTGAACATTGCGCCCAGCTATGCCGCCAACTTGCCGGGCCTGTTTTCAATGGAATGCTGGGGCGGGGCGACCTTTGATGTGGCTTACCGCTTCTTGCAGGAATGCCCATGGCAGCGCCTGCGGGATTTGCGCGCCCGGATGCCAAACTTGCTAACCCAAATGCTGCTGCGCGGCGCCAATGGCGTTGGCTACACCACCTATCCTGACAATGTGGTGCAGAAATTCGTCGCCCAGGCCGCGACCTCCGGCGTTGATGTGTTCCGCGTTTTTGACTCGCTCAACTGGGTTGAAAACATGCGCGTCGCCATGGATGCCGTGCTGGATAATGGCAAAATTCTGGAAGGCACGATTTGTTATACCGGCGATATTTTGGACGTTAATCGCGCCAAATATGACCTGAAATACTATGTCGAAATGGGTCGCCAACTGAAGGACGCGGGTGCGCATATTCTGGGCCTGAAGGATATGGCAGGTCTGCTGAAGCCAGCCGCCGCCACGTTGCTGGTTAAGGCGCTGAAGGATGAGCTCGGCCTGCCAGTTCATTTCCATACGCATGATACATCGGGCCTGTCGGCCGCCACCGTTCTGGCCGCGGCTGAGGCTGGGGTGGATGCGGTTGATGCCGCGATGGATGCTTTTGCGGGCGGCACATCGCAGCCCTGCCTAGGCTCTATCGTCTCAGCCCTTGCCAACACCCCGCGTGATACCGGCCTGCCGATTGACGCAATCCGCGAGATTTCGGATTATTGGGAGGCCGTGCGCGGCCAATATGCGGCGTTTGAATCCGGCCTCGCCGCCCCGGCTTCCGAGGTTTACCTCCATGAAATGCCCGGCGGGCAGTTCACCAACCTCAAGGCGCAAGCGCGTTCATTGGGGCTGGAGGATCGCTGGCACGAGGTCGCCCGCGCCTATGCCGATGTGAACGCGATGTTTGGTGATATTGTGAAGGTCACACCCAGCTCCAAAGTTGTGGGTGACATGGCGCTGATGATGGTAGCGCAAGGCTTAACCCGTGCGCAGGTTGAAGATCCGGCCATCGAAGTATCCTTCCCGGATTCAGTTATTGATATGATGCGCGGCAATTTGGGCCAGCCACCGGGCGGTTTTCCAGCGGCGCTGATTAAGAAAGTGCTGAAGGGCGAGGCACCGGTTACAACGCGCCCCGGCGCTGGTGTGCCTGCGGCAGACCTTGAAGCTGTGCGCGCCAAAATCTCTAGTGAACTCAATGGGTTCAACGTTGATGATGAAGACCTGTGCGGCTATCTGATGTACCCTAAAGTGTTCATGGATTATATGGGCCGTCACCGCGAATACGGCCCTGTGCGGACGCTGCCCACCCGGAATTTCTTTTACGGTATGGCGCCGGGTGAGGAGATTTCGGTTGAGATTGACCCCGGCAAAACCCTTGAAATTCGTCTGCAGGCCGTGGGCGAAACCGGGGATGACGGGCTGACCAAAGTGTTCTTTGAGATCAATGGACAGCCGCGCGTCATCCGCGTGCCCAACCGTAAGGCGGCCGCCACCACCAAGGCGCGGCAAAAGGCAACTTTGGGCAACCCGTTGCAAATTGGCGCACCGATGCCGGGGGTAATTTCTACCGTTGCTGCGGTTGCGGGGCAGGCGGTTAAGGCTGGGGATATGTTGCTGACGATTGAAGCGATGAAGATGGAAACCGGCATTCATGCTGATCGCGACGCAGTGATTAAGGAAGTCCACGTCACCCCCGGTGCGCAGGTTGATGCCAAGGATTTGTTGGTCGAGTTCGAATAAAGCGCGGCGGCCTTAGCGCCGCCGCAGCCACCATTCCATCACCAGAATATTCGGCAGCCAACAGCTCCACGCAACAAAGTTTGACGCCTCAGCATAGCTGTAGCCGCCCATGCCGATGAGGAATGGCAGTTGCAGGCGCAATGTCACTGCCGCGAAAGTCAGTGCAAAGCTGCGCAACATCCAAACCCGGTGGCGGCGGTAATCACCCTGCAAAACCAACCGCACGGCATTGGCTGTTGTGGCGATCCATGCCAGCGCCAGCCCTGAAAACCCAAGCTGCGCCACTATCCCGCCGCCCGCATTTACCGCCAAAATCAGCCCGGCAATGCCGCCAAACAGCACCGACAGCGCATAGGCGTAGCCAATGCTGCGATGAAACCAGCGGTTTTTGCGCGACGCCAGATTCAGTTGCACAATGCCGCAAATCAGCGCCACTGACGCCAGTGTCGCGTGCGTAACCAGCACAGATGGCCGAAAATCTACATGGCCGGGCATGATTTGACGGGCAAGCTCGGCCCCCATCAGCAGATAGGCCAAAGCGGCCAAAGCGACCGGAAAAACCAAAACTGTGGCAACCCAACCAAAGATACGAGTCGTGCGTGACATAGATGCTCCTATAACTTGACGATGTAAAGATTTACCGCGCATCTTGACGTTGTCAAGTTAATTCAGCATTGTTTGTTCATGACAAAAAAACCGCATCACCACGGGGATTTACGCAGGGCCCTTATTTCAGCCGGGTTGGAGATTTTGCGCGAATCTGGGCTTGCCGGGTTAACGCTGCGCGGCGCTGCGGCGCGGGCAGGGGTGTCACATGCCGCGCCCGCCCATCACTTTGATGGACTGCCGGGGTTAATGCAGGCGCTGGCGGCGCATGGCTGGGCGGCGTTTTCAAACATTATGCGACAGGATCGCGCCGTTGCACCTACCACGCCGCGCGGCCAGCTTTTGGGTATTTGCAACGGCTATTTGCGTTTTGCGCATGAAGAGCCAGCGCTTTTTGCGCTGATTTTCAACACCGATTTCGCCATGTTACGATCAGCTGAGGTTGAGGTGGAATCAGGCATTGCCTACGCCATTTTGCAGGATGCCTGCGCGCCTTTTGCCCCAATCTCGCCCACTGAAGGCAGCACCGAGCTGATGGTCTGGTCGCTGGTGCATGGTTTGGCCTGCCTGCAATCTGCCGGACATGTTGCTGACCCCGATCTGGCCCAACTGCAGGGCTATTTTGCTGAAATATTGCCGCAATTGCCCTTGCGATAGGCGCCTGCAGAACCCATTCTGCAATTGCCATTTCTCGGAGCCCCCATGAAAATCATCATCCTAAGCGATCTGCATCTGACGGTGGCTGGCCATCAGATAATCGGGATCGACCCCTTGGCGCGGCTTGATCAGGCACTGGCGCATGCCCAGCGCATGCATCGCGATGCGGCGCATTTTGTTTTGTTGGGGGATTTATCGCATCGAGGGCAAATCCCAGCTTACCGCGCCTTGCATGGGCGCTTGGCGGCGTTGGATAAGCCGGTCTCTATTATGCTCGGCAATCATGATGACCGCGCCAATTTCCGCAGCGTTTTCCCCGATGCACCCGATGCTCAGGGCTTTGTGCAATCACTATTAGATACCGAAACCGACCGGCTAATTTTTCTGGACAGCTTGCATTCTGAAACCGAACCGTTTCATGCCGGATATTTGTGCCAGACCCGCCTGAATTGGCTGGCCGCAGCGCTAGATGGGGCCGAGGGGCGGCGCGTTTCGATTTTCATGCACCACCCGCCGTTTGAGGTTGGGTTTCCGGGGATGGACCGTATCGCGCTGGCCAATCCCGCAGATTTTTGGAAGGTGGCGAAGGGCCGTGTGGCGCATTTGTTCCTTGGCCATGTCCACCGGACCATTTCGGGCACTATCCACGAAACCGGCTTCACCATCTTCAAAAGCCCGGCCCACCAAATGCCCATGGATATGGCGGGCCTAAGCTCGTCATTATCCGTGGCAGAACCCGGCGCGTATGGCATCGCACTGTTTCAGCCAGAGGCAATTATTGTGCATAGCGATGATTTTACGCTGGCGATGGAAATCGGCAGTGACAAAGACAGCGAATAATTCACAAATTTTCCTGTTTCCCCCTTGCGGCCAGTCGCCCCATTGGTTACATCCCCGCTACCCAAAGGAAGCGGGCGTAGCTCAGGGGTAGAGCATAACCTTGCCAAGGTTAGGGTCGGGCGTTCGAATCGCCTCGCCCGCTCCAATTTTCAAAACGGCCTCCGGTTTCGGGGGCCGTTTTGTTTTGGCCGCTGCCTATTTTGGCAATCGGCTTTATTTGGGGCAGAGTCCGCCGTTTAAGCGTGAAGATTTGGCGCCTTTGCCCCTAACCACATATTGTGCGAATTTCGTATTTTTTTGCAATTAAAGGTGATATTTTGTGCCTGCGGGGCTATTCCCGCTTAATAAAATAATGAGGGGCAATGAAATGAATGTTTCGCGTGGGTTCCTGTTAATGGGGGCTGTTTATCTGGTCGTCGGTGTGGGTTTTGGCATGTATATGGGGGGCAGCGGTGACACTTCTATGGTGCCGGTGCATGCGCATATTAACCTGCTCGGCTTTACCCTGATGTCGATTTTTGGCCTTGCCTATCGACTGATCCCTGGCATGGGCGAAGGTATGCTGGCCCAAGCACATTTCTGGCTGCATCAGCTGGGCGCGCTTATTCTGTTGGTGGGATTGTATCTGATGTTGTCCGGCAATTTGGCCGAGTCGATGGCAAAAATGATTTTTCCTGTTGCTGAGCTGTTGGTCATGGCTGGGCTTTTGTGCTGGTTGGCCAGCGTCTATCGCAAAGCCTGACATTTCGGCGAACGACATTGAAAACGAGGGGGCTTTTGCAAAAACTCCCTCGTTTTTGCGTTACAATGTAACCCCAAATGGGTCGTCGATACTGTGGGCGGGTTGGGTAAACCAGCGCGGGCCGTCGGCTGTCATATAGATGTGGTCTTCCAGCCGGACCCCAAATTCACCATAGGCGCAGATCATCGGCTCGTTTGAAAAACACATGCCGGGGGCCAGTGGGGTGGTGTTGCCGCGCACAATATAGGGCGGCTCATGAATATCGAGCCCGATGCCATGCCCCGCCCGATGTGGCAGGCCGGGCACCTGATAATCCGGGCCGAACCCTGCGGCGGTAACAACGCGGCGGGCCGCATCATCAAGCGCAGAACATGGCGCACCCAATTGGGCCGCCGCAAACACAGCTTGCTGCGCGGCTTTTTCCAAACTCCAAATTTGCTTTTGCCGGGCCGTCGCGTCGCCAAAAACGAATGTTCGTGTTATATCAGATAGATAGCCATCAAGCTCTCCGCCAACATCAATCAGCACCATATCGCCCTTGGCCAAGGTTTGCGGGTAGGGCACGCCATGGGGATAGGCCGTTGGGGCGCCAAACAGCACAATATCAAACAGCAGTTTGCTAAAGCCCATGCGCCGATGCGCTTCGTGCAAAAACGCCTGCACTTCGGTGGTGGTAATCCCCTCATGCAGAATGCTTGCCGCGGCCTTATGAACCAGCAATGTGCTGTCCATCGCGCGCTGCATCAGGGCAATTTCTTGCGGTGTTTTGTGCATGCGGCAGGCGGCAGTAACCGCCGCGCCTTCAACCAGTTCAAACCTGTCAGCCGCCCGGCGGAACCCTTCAGAGGTGAAAAAGGGTGTAAGTTCATCCAGCCCCATAGGGCCAGAAGCCCCGCGCGCCCGCAGGGCATTCATCACAACCTGTGTTGGGCTATCATGTTCATCCCATTGGATAATTTCGCCTTCAACACTGATCATTGTCAGCAGCTTTTCCACCTCAAACGCGGGTGAAACATAAAGCGGCGGGCCGCTTTGCAGCAGAACAGCCCCGTGCAGCCGTTCGGAGCGCCCAAAGCTGAGACCGGTGAAATAGGTAAGGCTGGTAGAAGCATCAAGCCAGAGCGCCGCCATGCCCTGTTCGCGCATGAAGTATTGCGCCTGGGCTATGCGTGTTAGCCGTTCGGGCTGACCAATGGGGTCGGCCAAGCGGGGCAGGGGTTTGAGTTGGTTGAGTGCTGCGTTTATCGAGGTTCCGCCAATACCGTTCATACTGCCTCCTGAGGGTTATGGGCAGATCATCGGAACAACGCGATAAAGTCAATTCCACTGCGCGCTAGGATTTTTGGTTTGAGCGAAAAACGACGAAAGTTTCGGCTTGCCCTATGGCGCGTTTGGCGCTAAATCCACCCACGGAGTGCGGGCGTAGCTCAGGGGTAGAGCATAACCTTGCCAAGGTTAGGGTCGGGCGTTCGAATCGCCTCGCCCGCTCCAAATTAAAAATAGCCTCCGGTTTTCCGGGGGCTTTTTTTATGCGCAAGATTGGCCTGCCAAATGTTCATTTCGGCTGACCTGACGGGAAGAAATCCGTGCAGGAGTGATACGAATCGCCCCTGAAATTCAGTTTGTGTCGACAAAATTTGCTGATGTTTGGTGCTCACATTCGAATTTGGCGCAAAAACTTGGTCATCAAATTTGGTGAAGCGAAACAAAAGCCCGATGAAATTGCCATAAGACTGAGGATCAGACCATAACTTGTTTGCATTGGCCTTGCAGCATGTAACATAGCTGCCAATGCCGCGGCTCATAGCTTCGGTATAAGAAACGAAAGGGAGAAAAGAATGAAGAAGTTTACAATTGCGGCAGTGATGACCGCAACGGCGCTGGCAGCTAACCCGGCATTAGCAACCTGCGACGAGGGAGAGATCGTCATCAAGTTTGCACATGTGACAAACACAGACCGCCATCCAAAAGGCATTGCGGCAGAATTGCTGGCACAGCGCGTCAATGACGAGATGAACGGCATTGCCTGTATGGAGGTCTATCCGAACTCGACATTGTATGATGACGATCAGGTTCTGGAAGCCATGTTGCAGGGCGATGTTCAGCTTGCGGCGCCCTCACTGTCGAAGTTTGAAACCTTCACCCGCGTGTTCCGCATTTTCGATTTGCCCTTCATGTTCAGCAATATCGCTGCCGTTGAGGAGTTTCAGCTGGGTGAAGCTGGCCAAGCGATGCTGACAAGCATGGAAAACCGTGGCCTGATGGGCCTTGGATATTGGCATAACGGGCTGAAGCAATTCTCGGCCAATGTTCCACTGGAGATGCCCACCGACGCGGCCGGCCTGAAATTCCGCGTGCAGCCAAGCGATGTATTGGTTGCCCAAATGGAAGCGCTGGGCGCATCGCCACAGCCAATGGCCTTTAGCGAAGTTTATGGCGCCTTGCAGACCGGTGTTGTGGACGGACAGGAAAACACATGGTCCAACATCTATGGCCAAAAGTTCTTCGAAGTTCAGGACGGCACAACTGAAACCAACCACGGCGTGCTGGATTACCTTGTTGTCGCCTCAACCGATTGGTTGGACGCACTTGACCCTGCCGTGCGCGACCAGTTCGTGACCATTTTGAACGAAGTCACAACCGAGCGGAACGCTGCGGTGAACCAAGTTGACGCCGAAGCCCGTCAGGCGATTTTGGATGCTGGCGGCGTGATCCGCGAGCTGACACCAGAGCAGCGTCAGGCATGGGTTGATGCGATGATGCCAGTTTGGGCGCAGTTTGAAGGCGATGTAGGCGCTGAAAACATTGCCGCCGCACAGGCCGCAAACGCCAACAACATGTAAGCAATTTCAGCCCCCGGTTAGCGCCGGGGGCTGTTTTTTGGGCTTGAAAAGGGATGCAGTGATGCAAAACGATACCCAAGATACCAGCCGATTTGGCCGTTTCATCAACACATTGGAAGAAACAGTTATCGCCTATATTTTGTTGGCGATGGTGGTGATCACCTTTGGCAATGTCATCCTGCGCTATGTTTACAACAGCGGTTGGATCTGGGGGCTGGAGCTGACGGTTTATCTGTTCGCTTGGCTGGTGCTATTTGGTGTTTCTTACTGCGTTAAGGTCACGGCGCATTTGGGCGTTGATGCGGTTTTGAACCTATTCAAGCCCGGCCCACGCCGCCTGATGGTGCTGCTTTCAGCCGCGATTTGCGTGATTTATGCAGCCCTGCTGCTGAAGGGTTCTTGGGATTATTTCGCACCTTTTGCAGGGTTTGATGCCACAACCGGACGCTGGTTTCCAACCGGGTTTGCCGATAGCCGCGATCAGGCATGGTATGAAACCTCAGACATCCGTTTGCCCGGTTTTCTAACATTTTTGCAAGATTGGTTTAACAACGGCGAAGAGTACGAAAAACTGCCACGGTTTATCCCGTATTTCATTTTGCCATTTGGTATGGCTTTGCTGCTATTTCGGTTCATTCAGGCCTTTATCCATATCGCGATGGGTACGCGCGTACATCTGATTGCGAGCCATGAAGCCGAAGACGCGGTCGAAGACGCCGCGCGCAAATTGCAGGAGTCCTGATCCATGGAAGTCGCAGTTCTTTTTCTGGTCATCATTGGCCTGTTGCTGATCGGCGTGCCGATTGCGGTGTCGCTTGGCCTCGCCTCGACCCTGTTTTTGCTGGTCTTGTCTGATACCTCGCTGGCCAGTATCGCCCAGACGATGTTTCAAGCTATGGCCGGGCATTACACATTGCTGGCCATTCCGTTCTTCATTCTTGCCTCATCTTTCATGTCGACTGGCGGTGTGGCCAAGCGGATCATCCGGTTTTCCATTGCCATCGTTGGGCATTTTCACGGTGGTTTGGCGATTGCGGGCGTTTTGGCCTGTATGATGTTTGCCGCATTGTCGGGCTCATCACCTGCGACTGTTGTGGCGATTGGTGGCATTGTCATCGCGGCCATGCGGCAGGTGGGCTACACCAAGGATTTCGCGGCTGGGGTGATTTGTAATGCCGGGACGCTGGGTATTCTGATCCCGCCAAGCATTGTGATGGTGGTATATGCCAGCGCGACCGATGTGTCGGTTGGGCGTATGTTTTTGGCCGGGGTTATTCCGGGCCTGTTGGCGGGCACCATGTTGATGGTGGCGATTTATCTAACCGCACGGCTGCGCAATATGCCCAAGGGCGAATGGCTTGGCTGGGAAGAGATGTTTGACGCCGTGCTGGAAGCTGGCTGGGGCTTGTTCCTGATCGTCATCATTCTGGTGGGGATTTATGGCGGCATTTTCACCCCGACAGAGGCTGCGGCTGTCGCCTCGGTCTATGCGTTTCTGGTGGCCATTTTTGTCTATCGCGACATGGGGCCTTTGAAAGGCCGGG
>Ga0208671_10000380_pt1 | contig 22870 bp, 28 predicted proteins | sample ColrivemetaGS759_FD_187606 | JGI IMG/M metagenome (GOLD analysis project Ga0208671, IMG submission 187606) | Estuarine microbial communities from the Columbia River estuary - Ebb tide ETM metaG S.759 (SPAdes) (version 2) | ecosystem: Environmental > Aquatic > Marine > Intertidal zone > Estuary ...
GAATTGGATTCACTAATTCCACCTGTATCAGAAACAACAGCATTATTGGAGGAATTGGATTCACTAATTCCACCTGTATCAGAAACAACAGCATTATTGGAGGAATTGGATTCACTAATTACTGCATATCCAGTCGTAAAAGTATTTTCACAACTATCTACAAAAGCAACAAAAGGAGGTGTTTTGTATCCAGAACCACGATTTGTAATATTTACTCCAATTATTCTTCCAGTTTGATCTAAGATAGTTTCTGCTGCTGCTCCAATTCCTCCACCACCAAATATCTCAACACTCGGTGGACCACATTCAAATACTGATGGATCACAATCAGTTACTCCAAGAGAATCTACAAATCCGGCATCTCCAATTTTTTGACCAAATATTTCAATATTGCTTATATAATCATCCACAGATCCAATAACACCTTCTGCTGTTGGAACATTGGCAAAATTTTGAAATTGATCAATTTGAGATTGTGTTGGACCACCCCAAGGACTTGCCTTGAATTCTTTTATTTCTGGGCAATTTGGTTTTGCACACAAGAATGATTCAAATCCTAAAATATAATCAAGTGCTTCGAACACACTTCCAGAAACTTGTACTATTCCACCAAGAACATCATCAATTTCATCCAATAAAGGTCCTATAGCTCCGTCTATAACTGCGGCAATATTATTCACAAGAGCATTTGTAAATTGTTGTGCTGCACAAAAAGGAACATTAACAATTTTACCTACCAACTCAAATAAGAAATCTGTAATCAAATTTACAAGACCATTAATAATATCTTTAAAGGCACAAAAAATATTATCAACAATTATTTGAATTATACTATTTTTAATACTTTTAGCAACTACAGGAAGAATTGTATCTATAATTTCTCGAATCTTGCCATAAATTTGAGAAATTAAAAAATCTCTCAATCGATTTATCAAAGTTTTAAGAATTCCACCAATAATTTGTGCGGTGCTTCTTATTAAAGAGGTGAGATTTTTTAATTTATTAATAGCACCATTTATATAAAGATCGGCATATGCTTTTAATCCTTTGACAGTATTAAAAAAGTTACTTAATGCTGAATTAATTTGTGATAATTCAGAGTCTCCACAAGGATCTGGTAAAGGTCTAATTTTTTCATATATTTTTATTGCTTCTGCAAAAGAAACAGAATTGATAAATTTTTCATTAAGTGGAGAATCCTCTAAGTTCATCCCCTTAGTGGTTTCTCTGGCGTTTGATAGTGAAGTTGTTCCAATACCAACTGATGAATTTGTTCCAATACCAGATTGTGCTTCTTCAAAAGTTATGACTTGTATAGGTACAGGTCCTTCTCCAACTGGATTTTGTGTTGCTATTTCAGGTTCAAGTGGTGATGAAGACTCTGCAAAAATTGAATCTCCACTTACTCCAAAATTATTTACATTCTCGACAAATGTTTGATTTCTATAATTGACAGCACCAGTTCTTCCTTGACCACCAAGTGAATCAAAAGATGGTGCCAATACCAAATTTCTTGCATTTGCAGAACTTATACCATCCAATTCAACTTGTCGTTGAAGTTCTGATGGATTAAGTGCTAATTGATATGCCTTTCCCCCATTTAATAATAAATCATTACTAAAAGTTTGATTTATAGAATTTCTATTGTCCCTTACTGGCTGATATTGACCTGGAGCATTTATAATGGATCTGATACTAGAATCTCCATTTGTCAAGAAGACATTAGGTCCAGATGTTCCTTCTTGTATTATTTTCTGTCTATTTAAAACACTTCTGATTACAAGTGCCTGTCCAACTACACCTTCACCTCTTGCTTCTGCTAAAGCAAGTCTTATTAAAAGTTCTTTATCTTGATTGCTAATTGAAGCAGACATTTATAATTTTACTCCTTTATTTTGATATTTATTCACTTTTTGGCATTTTGATAAAAGTTTGGATTGACATTTTCATATTTAGATCTTACGTCTCCAGAAGATGCAATTTGTGTATTAATTGAAGGATTGCTTGGTTGATATCTTTTAACCGGTTTACCATAAGTTGTTCCATTTATAGATTCTCTAATTTCTCCCGGATAATTATTACCAAGAACTTGAGTAATTACTGGAATTTGACAATCTTCATCAAGAAAAAATCCAATTACCCATTCTCCACCCCAAATACCTGTTGATTGATTATTACGATTTCCATGTGTTGTTGGTTTTGCAACGATTGCCCATGGTAATTTATCATCAACAAGTTCAGTTGCGTCCTCAGAACTCGACATAGGATGCATTCCAGGTATTCTGACCTTTACCCTATCTCCATGCGTATCAACCCACTTAGGACTCTTTACATGCTGATTTTGATTCGGTGGTACTTGTCCTAAAAACCATTTATTTGTACCAATATCATATCCTTGATTACTTGCCATTTCTAGCTTTTATTAGTATATAGACCGTATGCATCACGAACAAGAGTCATTGCCGTATATGATCTCTGAGTATCATAATGATGACATAAATCCAAAATTAAATATTTTCCACTTTGAACGGGATCAGATGATCCTTGAATTTTTTCATCAGTAGTAACTGTTTCAAAATAACATTTAATTACATCACCTGCCTTAAGATTTGGATTACAAGGAACTTGTATTTTTACCATTTGATTGAATAATAAATTATACCTCATTTGAACCTTTCCCTGCCAAGTTTCAGGTTGTCCAGATAAATTTTCTTCTTCAACTTTTGGTGATAATGCCCCAACATCTTTAACACTATAAAGAGTTCTTGTATACCCTCGATTTACTGGTTTAGGTACTTCATTTTTACCAAGAGATTTTTCAAGAATTCCTAAATTAAATGAAACTTCTTCTTCCTTAAATGTTTTAGGATTAAAAAATACTGTACGATTTGTATAAACCCCAGATTTTAATGCATTAATTAAATTTTGATTTTTATTAACACTAAATGATGAAATTTTAAAATTAGTTTCAGTGTTAATACTTGAACGATTAACATCAGTCTTATAATATTCTTGAACTGGTTCTTGATCAATTAAACTATCAATAGATTTAAATTTATGTCCATCACGATTCTCGTAAAAGAAAAAACCAGGATTTCCATCTTCTGGTGCCGATTTTGATGCTAACATACAAATTACATCAAAAGGTGATTTGTTATTACCAACAAATGGATACTTATTAGTTGTTTTTTCTATTTCAATATTATTGTTTTCTATCTGCAATAAGTTTTTTGTTATTGACCTAACGGATTCTGAATTATTTGATGATGCTGAATAATTTTGTTTAACATGAGTTTCTTGATTCACAATAGCAGATTTTGAAACAAGACTTAAAATAATAGACTCTCTTTGCGATTCTTGGTCGGGATTCACTGAACAATTAACATATAATGGTTTTCTTGTGAAATCAAGTGTTCCAAGTGCATTTGCAATTTTAAATTTTACTTCTTCAGATCCGTCACCAGTTAAAGGAAGTGCATTATAAATTCCACCAAATCTTTCCTGCCTATCATATTCACTATCATATTCTATACTTCCACCAGTATCAACAATTGTCATTATTGCAGTAATATTTGGAGATAATAAACTTTCATAATAATCAAAACTCGTTGTTTTTCCTTCTAAAACAATTTCCTTATCACCTTTTGTAAGTGTGAGTAATTGATAATTTGCTGCGTCTGCTGCGTTTGCCATTTATTTTATGCACTCCATAATGCCAAAAATTATACAGGTATTGGTTGATAATTATATACTGTTCTCGTAGTATTTATTGGTTGTATATAAACATTTACCATTTCTTCTTCATCATCCAAATCCTCATACATTGGTTGATTAATTGCTGCCATTTTTCTTTCGTCTGGTCTTACTTGTGTAAACATACTAAGAGATCCTCCTTCACCTGTTTCTACTTTACTAGACCCACCGACAAATTTCTTCCAATCCTGAGGAATATTTGAAGGAATTGGATCTACATTTCCTCTCTGCTCCGCATAATGATAGAAGTTACCTTTCTTATGGAACATAACATCAGTATCTCCCATATATTGCCCCATGCTACTGACTGCCTTAAAGTCAGTTCTACCATTCAATTTCTTTAATGCTTCAACAATTTTACCTTCATTCTCCTTTAACTTTTTGGCAAGTTTTTCATCTCTATAGGCCCTACCACTGAATACTGCCTCAAATTGACCAGGAGCAGTGCCAACTCCCATAATTGTATTCGGATACCTAGGATCAGCAACTCTATTCAAAACCGCAGCAGATACGCCATACTCATCGTCAGTATTTCTTAATGCCTCATGACTAACGACAAAAGCAAGGTCACTATAATCTTGATCTGTCATATCTTTAAGAGATCCCCCTCCAGACCCAAGACTAGTTACGGGAGTTGCAGTTTTATCTGAAGATGTTTCTGATTTTTTTTGTATTTTTGATGATTCATATGATTTTCTTTCGGAAGTTGTCCATTGTTTTTTTGTAAATTTTCCGGTTTTTGTATCTTTAAATCCTTCCATACCTCCTTGTTTTGCAAGAACAACACCTTTTGATCCCATATTCAAAGCTTTTGTAAACTTTCTGATATATGGTTCTAATAATCCAGTTTTACTAATTAATTTATCTACTTTACCACCCGGTGAATTCAACTGTTCAATTACACCATCAACTCTTTTTTTATCTGCATCATATCTTGAGTCATCAATTTCTCCAGTCATAAACCCAACTATCAAATTAAATGTACTTTGGATTGGAGTAAATACTTCCACAACAATATCAAAAACTTCCTTAACTTTTTCAATTATTTCGGGAGCAGCATTAACTATAATTCCTGTGAGCATCAATCCCAAAAATTCAAAAAATTTATCAAAAATACTGCCACCAGATGGAGAACCGACAGATTTTTTAACTTCACTTAATGAGGATTTGATTGGAGATTCTATTTTTTTCTCTTTCTTTTTAATTTTTTCTTTACTTTCTTTCTTTAAAGATAATTTCTCTTTTTTTAAAATTGTTTTTTTCTGATCCTTATTACGTTGTATTAGAATACTACGAATATTGGAAGTGTTTAGTTTTATTTTTTTAACCTGTTCTAAATTCTTATCCATTTACTTCGTCCATATTGGATTTAATTCAGATTGTTCTGTAGGAGTATTTGAAGTTTTTTTCATTAGAACTGGAAATGGAACAACTTTACTCTGAACAGTATCAATTGGTTGAATATAATAATATGTAGAAGTATTTTGATCAGATATTGTAGAATGTGATATTCTTCCAACAACTTCATCTGATGGCATATTTCCTTTAATTGGTGGAATTATATTACCACCTTCACCACTAGATGAAGATAAAGAAGTTCCAAGAATTACATGTTTTGCCATATCATATAATAGTTTTCTATTTTTAGATCCACCATATGTTGTTCCATTTTTTTGAGTATCAATCTCATAATGTAAGTGAGGTCCTGTTGAACTACCTCTTCCAGGATCTCCGGCACCACCACCAGTTTTACCTAAAATTTCATTTGCTTTAAAATTATCTCCAGTTTTTTTTAGTAAACTTGTTAGGTGAGCAAATCTAAACTGAACATTAAGATTAGGAACCCATGCATCAATCATATTACCATATCCACCATTCAATCCAGCATACATAATTTTTCCTGCGTGAGCAAGAGCTAATGGTGTTCCTGTAGGTGTTCCAACATCAATACCTCCGTGCAATCTGCCCCATCTCTGACCAAAATGACTACTTATTGGAAATCCTGAAACTTCATTCTGATTTGTTTCTCCACGAGAAGTGACAGTATCTCCTTCACGACCTGAATCGGATGAATCAATAGTAGTAGTTCCACTCGTAGTAGATGAACTTTCTCCACCACCCATTTTTTTTCTTTCTGCTGATGTCCACTCTTTTGCTATAAATTCATTAGTTTCTGTATTTAATACTCCCTCCTTGCCTCCTACTATAGCAAGAGTTATATTTTTTCCTTTTACTTCCTTTCTAACCATACTGATAAATGGTTTCAATTGCTTAATAAGAGCTCCAAGAGGTCCCATTTTTTGTGCAAATTGATCCACTAATCCACCATCTGCTTGAAATGATTCAAGTGCATCATCAATTCTCTTTCTATCTACATCATACTCTTTTTGATCTAACTCTCCAGTAAAAAATCCCTTAATCAAATTAAATCCACTTTGAATTGGTGTTAGAAAATTTACAATATTATCAATAACTTCTTTGACTTTTGATATGATATCAGGAAGTGCATTAACTACAATTCCTCCTATTATAAGTACAATAAATTCCAATAAATTATCAAGAATACTTCCTTGTTTTTTACTTGAAGTTGATTTTTTTATATTTTTTATTGATTTATTAATAGGGGATTCTATTTTTTTCTCTTTTAATTTTTTCTTTTGCTTACTTATTTCCTCAAAAATTCTTCTCTGATTTTCTTTTTGTAATTTAATTTTTTGTTTATTTTCTTGAACTAAAAAATTTCGAATATTGATCGCATTAATTTTTAACTGCTGTATTGGAGAAGCAGTTTTTGATATTGATTTTATTTTGAGAGTTGGTGTCTTTAATTTTTGCGAACTATTTACATTTGATTCCTTATCATATATTTTTTTTTCTATATCACCACTACTAGTATTTAATGTCAGTGGTGAAGAATCTTTAGATATTTTATTATCTTTCTTATTTTTAGCAAAAGATTTTACTTTATCCTTTGCTATTTTTTTAACCGTTTTTCTCGCAACTTGTTTAGTTGCCTTACCTGCAAATGCTTTTCCTAATCCAGTAAGAAGTGGTGCTACCATATTTCTACACTGTTATACCATATAACATCGGTGTCAACTTACGATATGGATCTGCCATATTTACACTAGAGATTTCAGGAACTTCTGTTGCTCCATCTCCAACACCCATATTTGGCATTTCTGGTGGTGGCATTTGATTTGTAATTGTTGGAAGAGTTTGTATATTTACTCCTCCACGACCTCTTTTTTTAGAAGTAATCATCTCATATATTTTTTCTGTTCTCATATTATTGACAATAGATCCATCAATATTTGGAGAGAATATTTCTGGCCCTCTTTCTCCGACCAGATATGGAGTTCCCGCAGATACTGGACCACCTTTTTCTCTATATTGTAATCCTGCTTTAGATAAACTAGTTTGTGGTAGTGTTCCCGTTGTTTTATATGCACTAAAAAGGTCGCCTATAGATTTTCCTTGAATTTTAACTCCACCAGCACCTCTTTCATATCGTCCTATTTCAGTATCTTGAAGAGAAAGGTTTTCCTCTAATTCTGATATTTTCTCTGTAGATGCACCACTTTTTTCTGCGGCATATAATTTTTGATTGGTCTTTTGCCTCTGCTGTAGGAGTCTATCATAATATTGCAACATTTTATATTCTTTTTTTTCTTGATCCGTCATTTTATCTTTATTTTTTTGGCTGGCCATTGCTCCATATTCATTCTTCGCCAGAGTAACAAAAAGTCCTTTACTCATATTTCCTTCACCATATAACTCTTTTCTCCTGTCGGCATTAATTTTATCCGCAATAAATGGGATAGCCAAAGCTCCTGCAACTGTGGCTAAAACCGCCCAAAATAATGGATTTAACATCAATCCTAATAATGGTGTGGCAAGTGCTCCAATGACACTAACCAAAGTTCCAATTGTAGAAATTACTCCTCCAATTGCTCCAACCAAAGGTAATGCAAACAATACACCAATACCTGCAGCAACCCATTTCCAATGATCTTTAATCCAATTAAACCATCCCTGCACTTTTTCTTGATTTTCTTTATCCTTCAACCATTCAAATATTGCATTTGTAGCAAACCCAAGTGCAAGAGTTCCAACAAAATCCATAATCTTACCAAAAATTCCTTTTACAGGAGAAAGAATTTTATCGGATATTTTTGCTATATTAGACCCAAGTTTTTTTGATGATTGTTCTAATTCACTTTCTTCTTTACTAAGTTTTGCTTTTGAAGAAGCTTTTTTTTGCTTACTAATTTGATTTTTTTCTTGTTCTGATCTCAATGCAGAACTTCTCATAAGTTCCTGTTGAATTTGAACAAGAATCTTATTTGTTTCTATTAAACTCTTATTTAAATCATCTTGATTACTACCAGGAAGTTTTTTTCCTATATTATTTTTTTGTTCTTTTAATATTTTTTTAATTCTTGTAATTTTTTCAGTATTAACTATTACTTTCTTTTCTACTTCATTCGTTTTTTCAGTATTAACTATTACTTTCTTTTCTACTTCATTCGTTTTTTCAGTATTAACTATTACTTTCTTTTCTGTTTCTTCAACTTTGGGAGTTATTATTGATAAATTAAACTCTAATGCCTTAATACGAATTAAAGACTTTCTTATATGACGAGATAATTTACTTAATGTTTTATGAATATTTTTAATCGATTCTCCAGAACCTCCTCCAGCACCATCCTCTTTTCCAAAGACTGCTGATGAAACAGTCTCTACATTTAACTTAGGTGTATCAGGTTTCTTTATGTTTAAGTTAGATTCCACTCTTTTGTTGTGCCTTTAGGTTTTCTTCTTCAATGTATTGTTGAAGTAGAGCAAGATAAACTTCTCTCTCCCACGGAATCATATTTTCTAGTTCTGTTAATGAATATTTATGATGTTGCATCAAAGCAAAATTTATCTTGTAGTATGACTCAAGATTTGTATGAGCCATACCTAACTGAAAAAACTTGCCAATCCTTCCAGAACAATTTCAGACTCTACACCAGTTTTTGGATTCTTTACAGCAATAGTATGAGAAAGTTTTGGCATCGTAGTAAAGAACTTCTCAATTTGTTTGAATTGTTTAGTATTCAATTGTTCAATAAACTCATCCATTTCTTTCTTTGAATATTCTGATGCTTCCCAACTTTCTTCAGAATTATAAATCATTTCAACACAAGATGTAATCATTGAAAGTGATTGTCCAATTTCACTTGCACCTTCTGTTGTTTCAAAATTATTCTCGACAAATTGTTCCAGTGATGGATACTTGAGTTTCAATGAAAGTTCATCATCAAGTTTGATAATATTTTTATGTCCCCTATTCTTCTGAACTTTAATTGAATCAATATCAATCGACATTTCTACCTGAGTCTCTCCATCATCAGGACAAGTAATATTTACATCAACGGTTTCACCAACAGACTTTGATCTAACATTTAGAAATAGATACTCAATATCAAAAGTCGCAAGAGATTCTACTTTAACATCTTTCGAAATAATACAATCTGAAAGAATTTGAACAATTGCATTGGTAATCTCTGTCATATCTTCAGACTCCATTGCCATAATTAGAATCTTTTCTTCTCTCACAAGAAAAGGTCTATATTTAATTTTCTTTCCCGTCGAAGGCAACGTCAAATCATACGTTGGAGTATTAATCTTAGGTAAAGGCATAGTAATTGATATAATTCAGTTATTTTTATTTAGATGGTCAACCTGAAGGTCTACCTGCTCCAAATGTTCCATCCCCAAATGTTCCATCACGACCATTTCCAGTATTTCTTAATTGTTCTGTTGGTGTTGCTGCTCGTTGTGCTGCCCCTTTCGGTTCTTTTTGTGGTGTTGGAGCCTTTGGTGTTTCTACTTTTGTTCCAGGAACCTTTGATTTTGCTTCTGGATCTACCCTATCAAATGTCAATGATGAAGTTTCTTTATTTCCATTATTAGTAGTTTTTGGATTTATAATATATCGATCATAATTAAAAGAAACATTAACTTTTAATATACTAGATCCACCATAACTAAGTGGAATAGAAGTTATTAATTTTGGAAATGCATTAAAAAACTGATAATCTAATTGGGGACCATTATCTCTCTCAAATTTTGAAATAAACATTGTCTGTGTCTTATAATCATCAGGATATCTCATCCTACGATAATAATTTCCATTTTCTTCTTTCATATTATCCATAGATTCACTTCCTCCTGCAATATAATCAATCCAACCCTCAAATATTCTTAAATTTTTATAATCATAATCAATATAAAAACTAAAATCAATATCAGTGTATAATCTAGTATGTGCAAATTCTTGAGGAATTCCAATAAAGTCATTTTTTATTTCAGTAGTTGCAAGAGAACTGGATGGAAGTGAAGCTTCGAAACAAAGAAGACTTCCTTTACGTCCCATATAATTGACTATATCCTTTATTCCAGTTTTACTCTCTATATTTGTAACAACTTTTCCCGGAAGACCACTGAAAGTTACTTGATATTGATTAGATTGTGAAAGTCTCCCAAATATATCTTTTGCTTCCTGTGTTTTTATACTTTTTACATAAGGACGAGCCACTCTAAATACCTATACGACTACTTTATTATTAGTTATTTAGATGTCATATAAGGGATATTATAAATAATATAGAATAGCAAGTTCTTCAGTATGAAAAAAGAATATACTTAGAATACAAAAAATCTTAATACGATACTTGGAATAGATTCTAATATTGAGATAATTTCAGAATCATATGAAATTGAATCTAATAGTGGTTGTGATGGAGCAAATAATGGTTTTTATGGAAAAAAGCACACAGAAGAAACTAAAAAAATATTAAGAGAAAAAACATTAGAACTATGTAAGGATGAAAAATTCAAAATGACAAGGGCAAATTTTGGAGAAAAAAATGGAATGTATCAAAGTACCCGATTTGGTGAATTAAATCCTATGTGGAAGAAAAAACATTCAGAAGAAACAAAATTAAAACAAAGCAACAAAAGAAAAGAATGGTTTAAAAATAATGAAAATCCTATGAAAGGAAAAAAACTTTCCAAAAAACAAAAAGAGAAAATATCGGAAAGAAACAGTAAAGAATACACATTAATAAATTCTAATGGTGAAATAGTAAAAATAAAAAATCTTACCAAATTTGCCAGAGATAATAATTTGAGTATTGGGTGCTTACAACAACTCGTTGCTGGAAGAAATAAGACGCATAAGGGATGGAAAAATGCCTAAAAAAGAATATCTACAAGGTAAATATAAACCATCAAATCCAGAGAAGTATAAAGGAGATGTTTGCAATATCATTTATAGAAGTAGTTGGGAAAGAAAATTTCTCTACTATTGTGATATGAATAAAAATATTATAGAATATTCTAGTGAGGAGGTTGTTATTCCCTACAGATCACCAGTAGATAACAGATACCACAGATACTTTGTTGATTTCTACATCAAATATAAAGATAATAACGGAAAAATAAAAAAAGCACTTATCGAAATAAAACCATTCAGACAAACAAAAGAACCTAAAGTCAAAAAAAGAAAGACAAAAGGTTATATCTATGAAGTCGTTGAGTATGCTAAAAATCAGGCAAAGTGGGATGCCGCCAAAGAATGGTGTTTAGATCATGGTTATGAGTTTCAGGTACTAACTGAGAATGAATTATTTTAATTATATCGTTAATAAAGAAGGTATTAAGTAATGGCAAGAACGATCAAAAGAGGTGGAAGAACGGGAAGATCATATTATTATGTTTCTCAGACTGGTGAAGTAACTTACAGTAGTGATCCAAATATAAAAGTAGGTTCTAATGTTTATGATGATGGAGTTTTAAAAAATCCAAATAGACCAACAGATGATGATAATAATCGAGTAAGAAATATTGTTAATAATTTAAAAGGGAAAACATCAGATGATAAAATGCTAGAAATATTAGAAGCAGTTAAAGGTTCTGCAACTCCTGTTCCAATTCCTGGAAAATTTTATACTTATATTTACATTGCTAAAACTCCAAACATAAGATATGATCAACATCCATTAATTGCCTGCACAAATATTTTTAAAGAAAAAGAAAATATATATTTTATAGGACTTAATTATCATTGGGGAGATTATAGAAAATATCGTTTAGATAGAACAGTAGGTCAAATATATGAGGTGTATGCAGGAGAAATCTCTGACTTGAGAGAAATTTCTTATGGTAAGTTTCTAAATACTTAGAAAAAGATAAATGGCAGAACCTTTAAGATATCCACTAACAACATTTACAGATAAAACTGACTATTTGAAAATTGCTATTGTTGATTATATACCTATTGGAAAAAACTCTAATAACAAATCATTAGTTGGATCGCCACAATCTAGAAAAAATCGAGGCAAAAACCTAAAGGAAGTAATTTTACTTCCAATGCCATCCAATATCTCAGATAATAATGCCGTAAAATATAGTGACTCCAGTTTGAATAGTATTATCGGTGCTGCTGCTAGTGGTGTAGTTAGTATTATGGAAGCAGGTGCTACAGAGGGAAACGCAGTAACCAAACTACAAAAGGCTTATGATAGTGCATTACAGAGTGGAAGTAATGTCGCAAATGCTGCTGGTGGTATAAGTGGAATTCAGGGTTTTGCAACAAGGAAACTTGCCTCTGCAGCAATTGGTACTATAGGTGGTAATATTACTCCAGACCAACTATTAGCAAGAACTAATGGGGAAATTTTAAATCCAAATTTAGAATTATTATTTAATGGTCCAACTCTTAGAACTTTTAGATTTCAATTTAAAATGGTGCCAAGATCCAAAGACGAAGGTAAGAAAATTAAGGAAATAATAAGAGCATTTAAACAATATATGGCTCCGAGAGTAGAAGGTGCATCAATTGAGAATACTTTTTTAAAAACTCCAAGTGTATTTGAATTAACATATAAACAAGGCAGTGAAGATCATTTATACTTACATAGATTTAAACAGTGCTTCTTAGAAAGTATTAGTGTAAATTATACAGGTGCCGGAGTTTATAGTACTTATGATGATGGTACACCTGTTGCGATGATTATGGACTTATCTTTCAAAGAAATTGAACCAGTTTATGATATAGATCAAAAAGAAGAAGGAGGAACAGGATACTAAAATGGCATATTTCAGAGAATTACCAGATGTAGATTATCAGTCATTTCTTTCTGATTCAATTTCATCTAAAGAATATTTAAGAGTTAAGAACTTATTCAGAAAAAATAAGTTACGTGATGATTTACAGAATGTCTTTACAATTTTTGATAAGTATGAAATTGTAGAAGGTGCAAGACCCGATACAGTTGCCGAAGAATTTTATGGGAGTGCAGAACTTGATTGGGTAGTATTAATGACTGCCGGTATTATTAATGTAAGAGATGAATGGCCTTTATCAAATTATGTATTATACAGATATATCGAAAATAAGTATGGTGTAGAAAACTTATCTAATGTTAATTATTATGAAACTAAAGAAGTCAAAAATTCAAGTGGTAGATTAATTCTTCCTGAAGGCAAAATCGTAGATGAAAATTTTACTTTAAATTATACTGATAATGGCAATGCAATTTCTCTATCTGGTAGTGATGTAAGAAGAGGGATTAGTAATTTAGAATATGAGACTATTAAAAATAATAAAAAATCCTCAATTTATTTACTAAAAAGAGGATATTTGCAGAAGTTTTTAAATGATATGAAACAAATTATGATTTATGATAGGTCTTCACAATTTGTAACTGAGTCTCTCATTCGTGTGGATAATACTAGAATCGTACTCGCAGAATAATTAATCTGCTGCGAGTGCGGCAAAGTATGAAAGAGTATCATCATCGTCATCAGTATTAGTAGAAGAAAGATCGTTCAGTTCTTCTTTCATTGACTGAGGGACAGGATTTGATTCTGCACGATTCTGTTGACGAAACTCTTCTTCTTCCTGAACAGATTCTTGATCTTGGAACTTAGTTGTTCCTTTGATACCAAGAACATATTCAAGACGCTTCTTCAGTTCATCATAAGACTTGAATTGGTCTGGAGCAACAAAATCTTCGAGAGAATACTCTTTCTTCCAGATTGCTTCCATTGCTTCATCATCTTCAAGAAGTACATCCTGACGGGCAAATTCTGAAGAATCATAGTTACGATAACCGGCAACATTCTTTGCCTTCAGTTTGAAGTTAGCACCCTGCCAGAAGTCAAACGGATCGATTGCTTCCTCGTCCTCAAACTCAGGTTGCATTGCGGCAGTAATCTTATCAAAGATTTTCTTACCGAATTTATAAAGCATTACCCGACCTTCATTCTCAGGATTAGCAGGATCCTTGACGACATAGATGTTTGCAACATAAGTCAGTTTACGTTTCTGCTTACGTGCCTGATCTTTACCAGAATCAGTGCCGTTGTTCCACAGCATCGTGTTGTATTCTGACATTGGGTCTTTCTGATTCAGAGTCGTCAGAGAGTTCTCAATATACCATCCACCAGGACCTTGGAAGGCATGTGAATAGAGTTTAACGAATGGAAGGTCTTCACCTTCAGGAGCAGGCAGGAAACGAATAACGGCATAACCATTGCCGCCTTTATCACATTCTAGTTTCCACAGACGTTCATCACCTGAACTACTTGCATTATTCATTTTTTCGACTTCTTTGACTAGTTTTTGTGTCAAAGAACCCAGTTTGGATTGCTTTTTAAGATCAGCAAAAGACATTTAGATTACCTTAGATTAGTTTGGATGTTTTGGATTTACTTAGATAGTATAACAAATAGAGACTTAATTGTCAATCTTCAATATAATCTTTGAGAGATTTTATTGTTGCATTCATACTACTGAATAAAGTCAACATATCAGTCTCTGGAGGAAACCCCATTGTTGAAACTGACTTGCGTAGATTCTCTTTCATTTCGATGGCCTTTGGGTCATCAGAAAGAGATAATCTTGTATACATTACTTGCTGTTTTTCAAGCAAGGATGAAAGTATTTCAACGTGTTCAAGTTTTTGCTCACGAGTCATATTTCCAAAAGAAATAAAACTCTCGTAGATTTTTTCTTGCATTTCATTAATTTCACTCAGTTCTTCCTGAATGATATCAGAATCAAAAAAGTCACTCATCTTGAATTTGAACACGTCAATGTTTTCTTTTAGTAGGGGTAATACTATTTATGCGGGACTTACACAAGTCAAATACCCCTACCCAACTTTGCTGCCCGCAATTATTCAACAATATCTCTAAGAATTTTTTTAAATTTAAAGATATCTATTTGAAGAAAGGGAGAATACTTCTGTATTTTAAGACTGACGGTTTCCCATACAGGATCTTTCAGTTTCTTATCAAACTTCTTTCTGAATGAGAATATTCTATCATAGATTACGAAAGTTTCAAGACTTATGTCTCCACCAAGAAACCTTTTTAAGATTGTTGGATGACCTTTCGAACAACTGAATAGATTCTCTAATTCGTTGTTCGAGAGTAATTCGTTGCTTTGTTCTTTGAACAAGTAAGTCAAACTCTGTTGTCTCTTTGTCCAATCTGCGTAAGTCCTTTCTCCAGAACTGATAATTTGACCAATCCATAGATTTTGTGGGTTGTCTGCGTATGCGAAATTAGATACAAGAAATTTTACAACTTCTTCGTCATTATATTTACGACTGGTTTTCTCAAACCAATACTTATCTCTTCTTTTATTGAATGAAGAGACACTCGCACGGGTCTTCGCACCATATCGGAAGAAGTCGTATTTTGGATTCGTAAAATGATTTTTGAGTGACAAATAATGTTGGTAGGTATCAAATGGTGACACTTTCATATAGGCAGTTTTGCTTTCGAAGTTGCTTTCATAAAATTAAGTCTCGTAGCATCCCACTTCAATTTTTCTTTCAGTGGTTTTGATACAAGTTTTGTGACTGATTCTACATCAAGTTCATTTAATTCACAATAGTGAACAATAGCATCAATATAGTTAATTTTTTCTTCTGCAACAATCTTTTCGATTTCGAGTGCAAATTTAGATGGTGTTAGAAATTTACTTGCCAACACCTTTTCTAGTTCCTTATTCGGTTCCATAGAGTTCCAGTTTATCTGTAACAAACTTTCTAATGTATTCGGTAAGAAGTTTGATGTACTTTGATTTGTCTCTTTCTTCGTAGACGACGCATTCTCCATTTTCACAAGCCATGATGATTACAAATTTTTTGACCGGAATACCAGTCATTTCATACAACATACAACCATATGCTGCACATTGGACAAAATAGTTTTCGATCCAATTTCTTGGTTTCGGTTTTTTTGAAGTCTTAAAGTCAATTATTGCTAATTCACCCTCGTATTCTGCAATACAATCGACGGTTCCAGCAATACCTAACTGCTTACTATATAGGGACGTTTCCAGAGCATGAATATTATCAATATTCTTTAGAGTTCCCTTAGAAATCTTAAATAAGAACTCAGAGATAGGAGGAACTTTTAGTAACTCTATATTCTTTAGGTGACACTCAGTGAGACTATGAAAATCGGTTCCACGACGTGTTGCAGCCTTTGTGACTCGATCTGCTTCTTCATCACCAACTCTTTTTCTCCATTTAACAAAAGTCTCCTTATTGTAATGACTGGTTACCGAAGTAATCGATACCAATTTTAGGAGTTCTTCTTCATGTGGAACAGAATAATATCTGACTCCATCAATAGTCTCCCTTTCAAGAGGAGAGAGATTCAAATCAATATGATTAAACATTAAAAACCTGCTTCTGTTTTTGCGACGATATACTCTTTGACTAGACCAGATCGAACAATATCGTCAGTTCCAAACTCAATTATATCAAAAGAAGGCATTTTACGCAAGATGTTCATAAAGTCAACAATACCATTCCTTTCATTTGCCTTATTTAAATCTGACTGTCGAGAATCACCACAGAAACAAATTCTGGTATTTTCACCAACTCTCGTAATGATACTATCGAGTTCATGAAAATTCAGGTTCTGAAATTCATCGACAATCACAATCGCATTATCAAGTGTTGTTCCACGAAGAAATGATGTGCTCCAGAATTTGATTGATTCCTGCGATTTAAGATTGCCATACAACATCTCAAAATCAGCATCAGAAGGCATCTGGAACATATACTTCACCATATTCTTATATGGAATTTGATAGATGTCTGCCTTATCTTCATGAGAACCAGGAAGAAACCCAATCTCTCTGGTTGCTACAAGAGACCTGACGAGGTATATTCTCTCATAAGGAGTGTTCTCATCTAATACATCTTTAAGTGCGTTAAAGAGGGTTATAAAGGTCTTTCCTGTGCCTGCACAACCATATGCAATAAGATGCTTTCCTTCTTTATAAGAATCAAACAGTCTTTTTTGATTATCATTAAGTGGGTCTATATCCACCAAGTATCCAGAACTTAATGGTTTTTTTCTTTTCATCTGCTTTGTCGTAAGACCAACTCCAATGGGTTGATCATTCGCAGATGCTCTTTTTCTTCTTGCCATTAGATTTTAGTTACTTTAGAACCTGGTGCTTTCGATGCCTTGTTTAAAACTTCATTCCATCCAGGATTTCTTGCTACAAGTTTATCTCTCCATTCACCAACTTCTGCTGGTTTGGGGCAAGTAGATGGATCAGACCAATCCCGTGTCCATTCAGGATTATCATCACACCATTTTGACCATTCATGAACACTCAGAACTATTTCCTTTTGTTCACCAGTTTCTTTATTAATAATCGGATATGTTGCCAAAATTTCCACCTCTTAATGATGTGTTTATGTAAGGATAATTTATTTATGGACTTAGTTTTGCTCTGTGAAGACGCTTAGTTTCATAATAATCCCAAACTTCTGGTGCCCATTCTTTAATGATAGGACACGTCTGTTCACAGAGTGCCTGAATCTCAAGTTGTGCATCAAGTTTTGACCGAAGATCAAGAAAGTGCAATACAGAACGAAGGTTGAATGAAACTACAAAGTCCTGACGAATTCCTTGTGGAAGGTAATCACGGATGTGTTCTTCTGATGCACCAATTTCGTGATAATCATTTGCATACTCTTTACATGCAGCAAGAGCAAGTCCCAGTTTCCTTTGACGATTTTCTTCTGTCCAATCATACTTCTTACCCTTACGATTGGTATAGAACCCCGCAGGACGCACGTAGAAGACATCCTCAGGACTTAGTTCACCTTCTGCAACCTTAAGAACACGTTTCCCAGTGTATCTCTGTGACTGCACATCAAAACTTACACCAACACGATGAGTTCTTGCCTGAACCATCACATTATGAACATAACCACTTACATTCATAATCAATCCAGGATGTTCCAAAGGACCATAGTGTCCCCTATCATTTGCAAGAAGTTGCTCTACAACCCACTTCCCTGCCTTTTCTTCATCTGGAGGTGTTTTTGTGTAGATTGGATATTCTGAGTAATCTTGTTTTCCTGCATACCATACAATCTGTTGAGGGTTTGGAATTGCTCCAAGTTTTACAACCTTAAGATTTTTATCCATCTCAAGAAGATCTTTTGATTTTACTGGTTTCATTTTCCAAATCCCTTTGAGTTCTTTTTATCTATATCAACAATCTGTTGTTTTACCGAACGCAATTGTGATTTCATTTCTTTGATTCTTTCTTCACTATAGAGATAATCTTTCTCTATCAGTCTTTCAAGTAATTTTACCAGTTCTTTTGCTTTTTTTGTTTCAGTCATTTTCTTCCTCAAAGACTTCATCATAATCTTCAATATATTCACTATATGGATTATAGTCTACCTTATCATCTCTATCAGAATTTACTTCTGCCTTTAGAGAATCCAAAAGAAGTTCCAAATTACGAATAATCAAATTAACTCTTTCTTTTTCCATATACCATATTACTACATCATCATTATAGCATAAAAAAAGAGGGTCTTGCGACCCCCAGTAAAGTTAAGTGCGATAATCGTCAACTTTGTGATGCAAACTTTCGTTCGATTTTGATACCACGATACATGAGATTGTAGTTACGAGTTGCGGTTTGCTCTGCTAACACAGCGGCTTTGTATGCCTCTTTATCGTAATGCTTACCACGATAAGTGATAGTAGTCATGATTTTACTCCTAAAGAAATGGGTTTTTTTAAAACGCCGTTCCTTCAGTCGTTTGCGTCCCATACACACTCAGGTACAGATTCCTTTACGGTCTCTACCAACTCAAGTTTGAAAGCATTAGAGATATTCTCGTTTACTCTCATCTTCAGCATAATAGCATCAGCTTGAGCACATGTGAGTGATGAATAGAATAATAGTTCTAGCATGGAATCAACGGAACCGTTGCGCGACTTACTTGCGTCAGAGTTTCCTCTGATGAACGATAGGTCTATTATAGACCCTGTACCTTATTTAGTCAACCCCACACTCAAATTTGTTAAAAATAACGGATGTTGTGATTTTATTCAATCCATCATCACCATAATTCTCAAGCATATATTCACACATTCTAGAAAAAATTCTAGGAGATTTGCTAGTGAACAAATGAGCAATATCAGTTTTAATAGAACTCATGAAAAATTTAAGTTCTTCTCTATTCGTATATTTGCCGGAAAGTAGATTATGCCTTTTAAAAAGACGAAAGTATTTTTCTCTATCGATCTCTCTGATAAATCTTTTTGCGATAACCATTTTTCTTACAATTCTTTCAAGTTGTTCATAATCATCATGATACTCAGGCAAATCTAAAGACTCAAAATAAGATCTTTTGACTTTGAGTGTTGAATACAATAACCAAATTTCATCATCCACAAGAGAAAGATCATCATCTGATAATGCAGAAATACTTTCGGGATTTAAAAATAAAACATCATTAATACAAGACAAAAAAAGTTTTAATTTACACTCCACTAAAGGTGAAATTCTTTTTGGTCTTTGAAGATCAGATGGAGTGAGAGGAATCATTTCAAGTGTCATGTCATTATGATTGACTACCCCCGTATTATACACGAAAAACCACCCCTGTGAAGAGGTGGTGTGACAATTTTATAATCGACCCTACAGACCAAAAATTTGCCTGAGATTTTTTCTCGACTTTTTTGGAATTATTTCCGCTTTTTGGTTGGGGGTGGTGGTTCCAGTCCCCATAGTTTTGGATTAGTTCTTCCCATACCAAAACCAATGCCCTTTAAATTCTCACGAAACTTATCCCAGTACATATTAAAGATACGAACTTCCTTCTGACTACGAGTCAAATCATATCTCGTTTCTCCATCAACCACATAAGTGATTATCATGGCATCATAAGGACAATCTTTAGTAGATACTTGTTCCCAAGTTCCATTCTCTATCAGTATATCGCATCCATATACGGATTTGGAATTTTCTTTTTCTGATGGTGTCCATGAGGTCATTGACTGTTCCTCTTCTGTTTTAGTGGGAGCATCTCCCAATTGATTTGCCATAATTATGAACGATTTCCCCAAGTAATGTCTGGATATGCTTCACTTACAATTTCTTTCGTAATCTTATATTTCTCTGAAAGTTTTTTATCTTTACACAAACAAACAACTTCTGCCTCTAATGGATGAAGTCCCTCAAGAATATTAATGAACATCGTTTCACGACGAACACCACTCATGGAATCATTGCCACCCTTAAGAAAGTGATAGAAGTTTTTAAACTCTCTACGAATTGTAGTGTGTCCGTTCTTATCACTCGAACCCATAGAAAATGAATCCATTTCATGCATTCTACGAACTTCTTCTGTGATTTTAGTGCTCAGATTTCCATTTGATGATGCCTGATCCTCAAATCCAGAATAAGGAACCTCTCCTTCAGGAAGCATAGAAATTATACTTTCATCAAAGTTCCAAATTAATGTTGCCTTCAAAGAAACATGTTCATACTTCTTCAGGACTTCAATCTTCTTTGCCTTGCTTCTCTGTTTGGAAACAAGATCCAAAACCTCAAAAACAAATGGATTCTTTGGAAGTTCCAGTGATACTGCCTTAGTCGTTGTAGTTTTCTTCTTCGTTACTGTCGTCATAGTTTTCAAAATTAAATGCGATTACTTCATCTGGGATAAGATTTCCTTGCTCATCAAACAATTCTGGATGCAAATTGGGAATTTCTCGATAGTTCATCATGTATTCTCTGGCAGTCCAACCAATCATCAAACCCATCATAAGAAATAAAATGGTTAGAAATGAACCAAATACTAAACTAACTGCTAACATTTTTCTTACTCCGGGATGTCTTGATAGAAAATTCAAAGTGAATATTTACTTTCCATCTCAGAAAGCAAACCATCTTTTCAAACATAATGTGAAATGGTCTTGTTTTCTTTCTCTTACCTCCATTGAGCAAGAATTCAATACCACGATTTATGTGGTCTTCATTTTTATTTATGTTAAGACTTGATGACTTGTTGTTCTCTGAGGAATTTGATTGTGTCAACACATCCTCCTAATTTTTTATTGTCACATACTACTTGCGGAAAAGTAGAACCCCTACCAAATTTAGCATAGAATTCTTCTCGTGTAAAGTCTTCTTCAAGATTATAAGATACGAACTGTGTTCCTGTCAAATCTAGTACTTGTTTAATCTTGTAGCAGTGAGGACAATTATCTTTTGTGTAAACTTTAAAATTCATAAATTAATCTCTGATTAAAAAATAATTTCCAATTACAAGACAATCTATATCAATACTTTCAAAAGTTTTGATAGCATCTTTTGGATTCTCTACAATTGGTTGACCATTATCATTGAAAGAAGTATTTAAAAGAACCGGACAATCAGTTTCTTTGTTATATTTTTGAAGAAGTGTTGTAACTTCTGGATGCAACTTTTCATTTACAGTTTGAATTCTACATGAGAAATCTTTATGTGTGATCGCACCAAGTTTCTTTCTTTGATGTGGTTTTACTACCAGAGAGTATAGCATATATTCATTTGGATATACATCTATAAAGTATTCTTCTTGATATTCTTCAAGCATAATGCCCGCAAATGGACGCCACTCTTCTCTATGTTTAATACGAGTATTGATTGTCTTTTTATTTTCTTTTAATGATGGGTTCATCAGAATTGAACGAGAACCAAGTGCTCTAGGTCCAAACTCTGAACGATTTTGAAACCATCCAACAATTTTATTATCAGCAAGAAGTTTAGCAACCTTCTCACACAGTTCTTCAAAGTTATCAAACTTCTTATAGTTTTTCCCTTCAAGTGCTTTCTCAATCTCTTCGTCACTATAAGTGCGTCCAAGAAGTGAAATATTATGTGGGAGAGTTACTTTTTCTTTTGCCTTAAAAACACCATAACATGCAGCACCAAATGATAATCCAGTATCGTCAGGAAATGGTGGGATGTGCATATTCTTTACAATTTCATTCTTACGAATGACAGAGTTTGTGAGAATATTCAGAAACACACCACCAGCAAGGCAAAGATTGTCATCAATATATCCTTGCTCTTTGAGTGTCTTCATATAAACAAGCATTCCCTGCTCAAAATTATGTTGAAGAGTTCTTGCTTTGTTCTCTGGACTCATGTTCCCATAAACATAGTCCTGTCCAGGAAAAGAATTGAATGTAACTGAAGGGATACCTTCAAAAGTTTGTCGATAATCTTTTTCAAACTCCTTTATATTACCATATGCCGAAAGACCCATGACCTTGCCACAGAATGTCTCACGATACTTTGGATCAGTAATATCAATTTGTTTCTGAACTATCTCAACATAAATTTGATATGCCCAAGCCCAATAATAATTTCCAAAGTTATTCATTTCAGGAATACCAGGATGATACCTAAAAATACCTTTTTCTTTATTAAAGTATCCTATAGAATGATTCTCTGTAGAAAAAGCATTGCCAGTAGAATTGAATAAAATAGATCCAGCATTATCCATCGTAATAAATGTTCCTTCATTGTAATCTGAAGAGAACACTGATGAATATGCATGACACATATGATGAGATACTATCTCAACTTTTGATTTTGGGAAATATCTTTTGAGTTTAGAATGAAGAGTTTGATTAATATAATTCTTATAGAAGTTTGTATTTGCCATCGATGGAACGACAACTACATCAATATCTTCTTTAGAAAGATTTCCTGTCGATAAACAAT
>Ga0208671_10000389_pt1:0-20000 | contig 22690 bp, 17 predicted proteins | sample ColrivemetaGS759_FD_187606 | JGI IMG/M metagenome (GOLD analysis project Ga0208671, IMG submission 187606) | Estuarine microbial communities from the Columbia River estuary - Ebb tide ETM metaG S.759 (SPAdes) (version 2) | ecosystem: Environmental > Aquatic > Marine > Intertidal zone >...
AAGTAGAATCTAACGGATCTACAGCTGGGTAAATACCTTTTGCAGCTAAATTACGTGATAATACTGTTGTTGCATCTAAATGAGCAAATGTTGTTGCTGGAGCCGGATCAGTTAAATCATCAGCAGGTACATAAACAGCTTGAATTGAAGTAATCGAACCTTGTGTTGTTGAAGTAATACGTTCTTGTAACGCACCCATTTCTGTCGCTAAAGTAGGTTGGTAACCTACCGCAGATGGCATACGACCTAATAAAGCAGATACTTCAGAACCAGCTTGTGTGAAACGGAAGATGTTATCAATGAATAATAAAACATCTTGTTTATTTATATCTCGGAAATATTCAGCCATTGTTAAAGCAGTTAAACCTACACGCATACGTGCTCCTGGAGGTTCATTCATTTGCCCATATACTAAAGCTACTTTAGATTCAGCGAAATTACTTGAATTAATTACACCTGATTCTTTCATTTCCTCGTATAAATCGTTACCTTCACGTGTTCGTTCACCTACACCACCAAAAACTGATACACCACCGTGTGCTTTAGCAATGTTATTAATTAATTCCATAATTAATACTGTTTTACCTACACCAGCACCACCGAATAAACCAATTTTTCCACCACGACGATAAGGTGCTAATAGATCTACAACTTTAATACCAGTTTCAAAAATTGATGGTTTTGTTTCTAATTCTGTAAAGGCAGGAGCTTCACGATGAATTGGTAAAGTTTCATCCATAGAAACATCACCTTGCTCATCTACTGGCTCACCAATTACATTGAAAATTCGTCCTAATGTTGGAGTACCAACTGGAACAGTAATTGGAGTACCTAAATCAAGAGCTTCAACACCACGTTTTAAACCATCTGTTGAGCGCATTGATACTGCACGTACTTTGTTATCACCTAATAATTGTTGAACTTCAACGATATTTCCTAATCCATCTGCAGTTTCAATTTTAATTGCACTGTAGATTGGAGGTAAGTTTCCAGATGGAAATTCAATATCTAATACTGGACCAATAATTTGACTAACGTAACCTTTATTTGTAGTTTCTACCATTTTGATTTAGAATATTTTAAATATTTAAGAATAAATATACTTTCAGAATTCAATAGATTATTCAAAACAATAACAAATTTAAAATTTATTAACTACTTACAATTGTACACCAAAATAATAGGAATTCTTGAATAAAATATTTTATTATATTAACTTTTTAGTGTTTCTTAAAAAGAATCTAAAGATTTAGCTCGACCAGTAATTCGTAACCAATTTCGTGCTCGTGGGTAATTATCAGGTGCTAATTTAAGAGCTTGATACCAATATTCTGCAGCTTTATCAAATAATCCTTTTGCTAATTCAATATATTCGTATTCTTCAGAAATTTCCATTGCAGAATCATAATCTTGAGAAGCCATTTCCAATGCTAGAAGTCCTTGTCTATGATAGATGGCTGCAATATTATTTAGAGCTTGTGGTAAATTTGAATTTAAAGATACAGCTTGATGATAATATTCTAACGCTCGTGGGTAATTTTCATTTTTACCATAGATTAAACCAATATTATAGAGAGTATAACTTCTATCATATTGATCTTCGTCTAAATATAATGATTCATAATAATTTTCTAAGGCTTCAGCATAATCACCTTCGGCTTGAGCGGCCATTCCCGCTTTATAATATGCAAAAGCTTGTTTTTCTTGTTTACTCGCAGGTAAAAGTTTTAGAATAAGATCTGAAATAACCGTAAATACACGATCAATAAAATTCCTTACACCCATACGCTCGATTACCTCCTTACGTTATCTTAATAAACTTTAACTTCTCAAAAAATTTAAAGTTCATTCGAAGCAACATAGGGTAATAACGATAAAATTCGTGCTCGTTTAATAGCTTTTGCAATTTGACGTTGTTGTTGAACAGTTACGCCAGTTGCTCGACGTGGAAGAATTTTTCCTTGTTCTGTAATAAATAATTTTAATAAATCAATATCTTTATAATCAATTTTTTGATTAATTCCAATAGGTGCTAATTTTTGTTTTTGTGTTAACATATTTTTATTTTATTTCTTTATGAATGGTTGGTTTGTTACAATGTGGACAATATTTTTTAAGTTCCATTCGTTGAGGATTATTTCGACGATTTTTTTGAGTTAAATATCGTGAAACCCCTGCAGAACGTTTATTTACATTTGTTCTACATTCGGTACATTCTAAAGTAATTAATATTCTAGTACCTTTATTTTTTGCCATATCAATTCCTATAATATAATAAGTTTTTAATAGTATTTTACTTTACTATATTGCCTAAATATTCTGATCTTATCAAGGGTTTAATATGTTATTTTAAAAATATTGAAAAGATCAGAATATTTAGTATAAAAACTTTTCATTTTTTCTTAAATATATTATATTCTACTAAACAAAAATATAAAATTAAATATAATATAAATACTGACTTATATATCTTATGGCGAATAGCAAATCAGCAAAAAAGCGTATATTAATAAGTAAACGAAATAATCTTCAAAATCGTTTTTACAAAAGTTCAGTTAGAACATTAACTAAAAAATTTTTAAAAGATCTAGATACTTATAAAGTTACTCAAAGTAATAGTGATAAAGAAAAATTACAAATTGTACTAAACTCAATTTATAGTTTAATTGATAAAGGTTCGAAAAAAAATGTTTATCATAAAAATACAGCGGCACGAAAAAAAGCAAAATTAGCTGCTTTATTGAAAACAGCAATTTAAAATAATTAAAAAAACATTCTTTAAAATTCAAAATAACCTATTTAAAAATAGGTTATTTTATTTAAAAATTTTTTATTAATTTTGTGAATTAATAAAGCCAACCTTTCCAAATTAAGCTTACCATTAAAAGCCAGTTAAGTATTGTTATAATACCCAAAGATGAAAAAATAATTCTTAACTCTTATAAATGAAAACTCAATCCCACCATAATTCAATTTAATTTATTTTACAGAATTATTACCCATAATAAAACCTAGTAATTATTAAATTTAAAATAAATTACTAATAAAACTTTTAAACTACTATATGATGAATTACACAACTGCTCTACCTGATTTTATTGAAATGCAACGAGTAAGTTTCTGTTGGTTTATTGCACAAGGACTAAATGAAGAACTGAATACTTTTTCAAGAATTTATGATTTTAGTCAAAACACCGAATATGTTTTATTTGGCCAAGAATATAGTTTAGTAAAACCTATTTATAATATAGTTCGGGCTAAAAAATATACAGCAAATTATTCAGCTCAACTCGTTATTCCTCTAGAAGTTCGAAATAAAAAAACAAACATTATAAAATATCATAGTAAATTTCCCATAATTAACTTACCACTAATGACAAGCTCTGCGACTTTTGTTATTAATGGTTGTGAACGTGTTATTGTCAGTCAAATTATTCGAAGTCCAGGAGTATATTTTGAGAAAAATAAACATCAGAAAAAAAGTAAAAAAATTAAAAAATTAATATCTAGTGAAATTGGAAAATTAAAAAGTTTTACTCCACCAAGTGAAATTTTACCTACCGAAAGTAGATTTTATTTTTTAAAACCAACGATTAAAAAAAAATTAATTAGTGATAAAAAAAAGAAAATAAAATTTATTAAAAAAGAAGAAGATTGGAATTGGCAAGGAGAAACAATTAATATTTATTCGTTTAAACAACTAAAAAACTATGAAATTAATTTTGGCTCTTCATTTATTGAATATTTTAAAGTTTATAAAAGTTTATTTAAAATACAAAATTTAACTACAAAGATAAAACGAATTAAAATTTTTTTAAAATGGTTAGCGTCAAATGAAAACTTTATATTACCAAATAATCAACATAGAATTTTCTTAATAGTTGACTGTTTTAATTTATTAATAAAAACGATTGCAAAGTATAAAATCTTGAAAAAAAGAAATGATAATTATACGGATAACACAATCATAGCAAAAGAGTTTAAACAAATTAAAAAATTATATGATAAAGTATTTCAAAAATCGAAAGTATTATTCAATCTAAATATTAATACGGAACTACTTGTTTTTTTACTTCGTGATTTAGAGAGCTTTACTCCACTTAATAATTTTAATTTCTTAAAATTAAATATCGCACCAAAAATTAATGTAATTATCAATAATAATAAAGTTCAATCTAATCTATATTTTACTAATAGTTTTAAAGAACTTATTAAATTTAAATATACCTTTACTAAAAAAGAAAAAGACAAAAGAAGAAATCAATCACAAGCAAAAATATTTAAAAATAAAACAAAATATTTAAAAACAAAATCTAAAATTATTCAATATAAAGATGATCATTTAATAAAAGATATTTATAAAAGAAAATATGAAGAAAAGGAATTATATACTGCAACATTAATTCCTGAATATGGTTCATGGATTAGGTTTGGGTTTCAAAAGAATACAAAGATTAATATTTCTAAATATCCCATAAAAAATCAAGAAGATGAAATTATTATTCAACTTGATAAAGTAACACAAAAACCAATTATTCATTTATTGAAAGAAATGGGTGTTACTGATTTAGAAATTTGTCAAAACTTGCAAAATTCAGAATTTTTTTATTTTAATAAACCAGTCTTAACTCATTCAATTTACCAACCAAATAAACTACTGCGTTTTAATTTAAACAAAAATTACTATAAAAATATCTCAGAGTTTTCTAGGATTTTTGATCCATCATATTATCGTTTAGGAAAGATTGGTCGATCAAAATTAAACAATAGATTAAATATAAAACTATCAAAACGAATTACTACAATTACATATGAAGATATTTTTGCAATAATTGATAAATTAATAGTCTTATCTACTTCTAAACAAATTAGTGATGATATTGACCATTTAAAAAATCGGCGAGTTCGTTCGGTAGGGGAATTATTACAAAATCTATTCCGAATTGGATTCCAACGATTATTGAGAAAACTTCGAAGCCAAACAAATAAAACATATTCCAGTCAATTATCAAGTTTTAACATAGTTGGAGCAACTATTAGAGAATTTTTTGGCGCCAGTCAATTATCGCAATATATGGATCAAACAAATCCATTATCATCATTAACACATAGGCGACGAATTAGTGGCTTAGGTCCTGGAGGGTTTGATAGAGATCGTATTAGTTTTGCAGTACGAGATATTCATCCAAGTCATTATGGACGAATTTGTCCAATTGAAACACCTGAAGGACAAAATGTAGGGTTAATTGCTTCATTAACAACATGTGCAAGGGTTAACGAATCTGGATTTTTAGAAACACCTTTTTGGAGAGTTATTAATGGAAAAGTTCTTAAAACTGGTAATCCAATTTATTTAACCGCTGATATTGAAGATTTTTATAAAATTGCCCCTGCTGATATTTCAACAAATGAAGAAAATTATTTAACAAAGAATTTAATTCCTGTACGTTATAAGCAAGACTTTTTAACAGTGACACCATCCGAAGTTGATTTTATTGCTGTTTCTCCAATTCAAGTCGTTTCTGTAGCTGCATCTTTAATCCCATTCTTTGAACATGATGATGCTAACCGGGCATTAATGGGATCAAATATGCAACGACAGTCAGTTCCCTTATTATTACCACAAAAACCTATTGTTGGGACAGGTCTAGAGAATCAAATTGCATTAGATTCCGGTATGGTAATAAATGCTCAAAGAGATGGGATTGTGGAATCAGTAACAGCAGATAAAATAATTATTCGGGAAAATTCTGGAAGACACTGTAAATATGATTTACAAAAATACCAACGATCAAATCAAGAAACTTGTATTAATCATAGACCAATCGTCTGGGAAGGTGAGAAGATTAAATCTGGTCAAATGTTAACTGATGGACCAGGGATAATAAGTAGTGAACTTTCTTTAGGGCAAAATGTTCTAGTTGCTTATATGCCATGGCAAGGCTATAATTTTGAAGACGCAATTTTAATCAATGAACGTTTAGTTTATGAAGATATTTTTACATCAATCCATATTGAAAGATATGAAATTGAAATTGATCGAACAGCGGAAATGTCCGAACAAACAACAAATAATATTCCAAATTTAAGTATCTCTGATGTTCAAAATTTAAATGAAGATGGAATAGTTACAATTGGAACATTTGTAAAACCAGGAGATATTTTAGTAGGAAAAATTATTCCAAAAGATGACTCTGAACAATTACCAGAATCAAAATTACTTAGAGCAATTTTTGGGGCTAAAGCAAAAGGAGTTCGTGATACATCATTCCGAATGCCTGAAGGAGAATATGGACGAGTTATTGAAACGTTAACCTTTAATCGACGAACAAAATTGGCATATAAATTTGAAAAGATTCAAATTTTTATTGCACAAATAAGAAAAATTCAAGTAGGTGATAAAATTGCCGGTCGTCATGGAAATAAAGGGATAATATCTCGTATTTTACCTCGTCAAGATATGCCTTTTCTTCCAGATGGAACACCTGTTGATATTATTCTAAACCCTTTGGGGGTTCCATCTCGAATGAACGTAGGTCAACTATATGAATGTTTATTAGGTTTAGCTGGTCATAAGTTAAATCGTCGTTTTAAAATTTTACCATTTGATGAGATGTACGGACCCGAAGTTTCTCGAATTTTAATTAATAAAAAATTACGACAAGCTTCAATTGAAAATGATGAAGCATGGCTTTTTAATCCATATTCTCCAGGGAAAATGGTACTTCTTGATGGAAGAACAGGTAAAGAATTTGATAACCCAATTACGATCGGTAACGCATATATGCTGAAATTAATTCATTTAGTTGATGATAAAATGCATTCTCGAGCAACAGGTCCTTATTCATTAGTAACTCAACAACCATTAGGTGGAAAGGCTCAACATGGCGGACAAAGATTTGGAGAAATGGAAGTTTGGGCACTTGAAGGGTTTGGAGCATCTTTTACATTAAAAGAACTTTTAACAATTAAATCCGATGATATGCAAGGAAGAAATGAAACTTTAAACTCAATCATTAAAGGACAATTAATCCCAACTTCGGGTGTACCAGAATCGTTTAAAGTTTTAGTTCAAGAATTACGTTCAATTGGGCTAGATTTAAGTACATATAGAATTGATGAGTTTAGTTCAGATCAATCCTATGAAATTGAATTAAATTTAATTGAAAAATATAATCCATTGCTAAAAACATTTTCTCATACATCAAATATAAATAATATTTCGTTTTAAAAATCTAATATGATACGCTCTGAAAAAGAATTTGATTATATAAAAATAAAATTAGCTTCCCCTATGAGGATATTACAATGGTCCCATAGAAAATTACCAAATGGTCAATTTGTTGGAGAAGTTCAAAAGTCTGAGACCATTAATTATCGAACATTTAAACCTGAAATGGATGGTTTATTTTGTGAAAGAATATTTGGGCCAAGTAAAAGTTTAGAATGTGCATGTGGTAAATATAAACGTGTTAGATATGAAGGATTAATATGTGAACGTTGTGGAGTTGAATTAACTGAATCACGAGTTCGACGACATAGAATGGGGCATATTAATTTAATTTATCCAGTTACACATGTTTGGTATACAAATAGCCGACCAAATTATATAGCCTTATTACTTGAAGTTGAACAATGTGAAAAAAGGTTAGATACTGGGTGGACAGAATTTGCCGGTCCACGAGATACTAAAGAAAAAGAAAATAAAGATATACCGGAATACTTATCTTCAGATATTGAATGCCGTGATTATCTTAAGAGTTCAAAAGCACTTTTAAATTGTAAAAAATTTCTTAAAGAAAAATCAAAAGCAAAAAAATCTAATATTGTAAATTTTTATGATGAACGAATAAAAAGAATAAAATTAGCATCTCTTGCATATTTTATTGCTGAAGATGAAATCTCTTTTTATGGACTTCATTGGGACTTACAGCAATATCGACGTTGTAGAGAACTAGGATTCACCGGTTATCCTTTAAAACCTCATTCAAAATCTCAGAACAGACGTCGGAATACACCAAAATATTTATTAAGATCAACACCAAATTATTTAATTGGAGCTGTTTTAATTAAACGTGAATTAGAAAAATTAAATCTTGATCAAGAAATAATCAAAACACGTAATTTTATCACACTCTGTAGTAAAGTACTTCATAAAGAACAACCGTTTTATAATTTTTCACACTGGTCTAAGAAATGGGAATATCAACGAATTTATAAATTACGAGACCAATCAATTAAACGAATTCGTATTTTAGAAAATTTATTAACGACAGGTGCAAACCCCGCATGGATGATTATAACAATATTACCAGTTATTCCACCTGCATTAAGACCAATGATTCAATTAGAAGGTGGGCGTTTCGCAACTTCAGATTTAAATGAATTATATCGACGAATAATTACTCGAAATAATCGATTACTTCGATTATTAGAAATTGATGCTCCTCAACTAATCATTAGAAATGAAAAACGAATGTTACAAGAGGCAGTAGACACATTAATTGATAACGGAAAACGAGGAAAAATTGCTTTAAGCGCAAGTAATCGACCATTAAAATCATTGTCTGATATTATAAAAGGAAAACATGGACGTTTTCGTCAAAATTTACTTGGAAAACGTGTAGATTATTCGGGACGATCTGTTATTGTTGTGGGCCCAAGTTTAAAATTAAACCAATGCGGTTTACCTTATGAAATGGCAATTGAATTATTCCAACCATTTATAATTCGTGAATTAATTAATCAGGGGTTAGCAAGTAATATGAAAGTTGCAAAAAATTTGCTGCAACAGAATGAACCAATTATAGACCCCGTACTTGAAAAAGTACTAGCAAACCATCCCATATTTTTAAACCGAGCACCAACATTACATAGATTAGGAATACAAGCTTTTGAGCCTATAATTATTCAAGGCCGTGCTATTAAACTTCACCCATTAGTTTGTTCAGCATTTAATGCAGATTTTGATGGAGATCAAATGGCTGTCCATGTTCCACTTTCTTTAGAAGCTCAAGCAGAGTGTTATATGTTAATGTTAGCACCATATAATTTTTTATCACCTGCAAACGGTGATCCAATTATTATGCCAAGTCAAGATATGGTATTAGGTTGCTATTATTTAACAGTAAATAATATTACTGGACTATTAGGTTCAAATCACTATTTTTCTGATTTAAATGATGTTATATTAGCCTATAATCAAGATCAAATTGAAATCCACACTTCAATTTGGGTTCGTTATAAACATAAAATTTCTAAACCTTTAAATTTTATAAAAAAAATTGAATTGAAAGATGGAAGCTCTATTGAATATTACGAAAATATTCAAATCCGTAAAGATAAAAATAATAAAACTATTGTTCAATATTTACAAACTACAACTGGACGTGTTCTTTTAAATTATACTATTCAAACAACTTTAAATCTTAAATTATAAGGATTTAAAATAGTTGAATTTTTAAAAAACAATTAACTAAGAGAATTATGAAAGATTATATTTATCAAAACACACTTATTAACAAAAAACAATTAAAAGAATTATTAGCATGGAGTTTTTCAAAATATGATTCTATGCAGGCTTCTTTATTAGCAGATGAATTAAAATATCTGGGATTTAAATATGCAACACAAGCTGGGATATCTATCAGTATCGAAGATTTAAGAGTACCAGCTACAAAAAATGAAATGTTGGAAAAAGCAAATCAAGACATTTTAAATGCAGAAAAAATTTGTTTAAAAGGAAAAATTACAGATGTAGAGCGCTTTCAAAAAATTATTGATACTTGGAGTATTGCAAGTGAATCATTAAAAGATAATGTAGTAGCGTATTTTAAAACGTATGATCCTTTAAATTCAGTTTATATAATGGCATTCTCAGGAGCCCGAGGAAATTTATCACAAGTGCGTCAACTTGTCGGTATGAGAGGCTTGATGGCTGATCCTAGTGGTGAGATTATGCGAGTACCTATTAAAAAGAATTTTCGTGAAGGCTTAACGATAACCGATTATTTAATGTCTGGTTATGGTGCTCGTAAAGGTATTGTTGACACAGCATTAAAAACAGCAAACTCAGGTTATTTAACTCGACGTTTAATTGATATTGCACAAGATATTATTATTCGAGAAAAAGATTGTTCAACATCTGCTTCTTTTATAGTCGATAAGAAAAATAAATTCGATAATGAACAAATTATTGGTAGAGTATTATCTAAATCTGTTTATGATTCAAAAACTCAAAAATTAATTGCTTCAGCTAATACACAAATAACATTAAATTTATTAAACCTATTTGAACAAAAACAAGTATCTAAATTTCATATTCGTTCACCCTTAACTTGTAGCCTATATCATTCTATTTGCCAAATGTGTTATGGGTGGGATTTATCAAATCAAAATCTAGTTGATTTGGGGGAAGCAGTTGGTATTCTAGCTGGACAATCAATTGGAGAGCCTGGGACACAATTAACAATGCGAACTTTCCATACAGGAGGAATTTTTACTTCAGAAGCTCGACAACAAGTTATTAGTCCAACAAATGGAATTATTAAATTCTCTAAAATTTTAAAAACAATAATTTTACGTACAAATCGGGGTGACGATGTTTTGGTTACTAAAAATTCCGGATCATTAATAGTAATTCCTGAGAAACATGAAGAGAATATTGTTCAAATGGAGTTATTACGAAATACGATGTTATTCGTAAAAAGTAATCAATATGTAAAAAAAGGATCAATAATAGGAGAACTAAGTAGTACAGAAAAACAAACTTTAACAGAAAGAAAACCAATATTAAGTGATACCGCTGGTGAAATTTTTATTCCTAGATTAAAAACTCGAACAAATTTAATTACGCAAAATCGCTTATTGTGGATTTTATCAGGACAAGTTTATCAAGCTCCTAGTAATTCTTTTTTAAATTTTTATACAGATCATAAAATCAATAAGAACAGTTATATTTTTAGGACAAAATTAATAAATCAATATTCTGGGAATATTAAACTGGTTAATAATAAAAAGAATGTATTAGAACAAAAGATCCAAATCACAAATGATACTTATTTTTTAGACAATAGTTATGCTCAAAAAATCCTTAAACCTAAAAATAATAAAAATTATTTAATTAATTGTGATAATTTGAAATATCTAGCTACATTGAAGGATTCGAATTTTACGAATTGGAAACGTTGTAATAACTATAAACCTTTTGCACTTTCGCTTAATAATCATTTTAAAACTTTAACAGGTGGAACAATGTATTATGATCAACGGGTTAAACAAAAACAAGGTACAATAGATAAATTAATTTCCTACAATATTGCGTATGAAATAAGTAATGAGGATTATAAAAAAATAAGTAAAAATCATTATGATAATTATTTAAAAATATTAGAAAATAAAATTGATAAAAATGGATTTATTTTTTATCAAAGTTTCTTGAATTATCAAGAAATGGAAAATATTTTTCTAAAATTAAAAGTAAAAAAGAAAATTGCCCATAATTCTCTAATTTGGCTTTCTGAAGAAACCTATAAATTAAATTGTGATAAAAATATTTTATTAGTAGAAAATGGTAATTTTATATCAAAAAATTTTGAAATTATTCCAAATATTGTTTCAAAAACTGCTGGGATTATAAGTGTCTCTCAAAAGAATAATATTATTGAAGAAATTGCTATTAAGGCCGGATTTGTTTATCAAGGTAAACAATTTGAGCAATTAGATAAAAATGTTTATTATCCAGGTGAAATTATTTTTGAGAATATTGAAATAACAAAACCTTCATTATGTGAACATATTACAACAAAAGGTAATAATCAATTATTGATTAGACCTTTCACTATTTATGAAATTCCTAAAGAAAAAAATTCAAAAAACATTTTTACTACTAATAATGAATCCCAACCAATTTTTAAAATAACTAATAAAACAAATTATTTATATAAAACAAATCAAAAAATTAAAACAGCTAATAGCATAAATTTAATTTCTCAAAGTATAAATTTGAATCCAAAAAATTCATTACAAAATAATATTACAATTGATTTAACTAATTCGTTTAAAACGAAACGTTTAAACTTAAAAATTTTAGAAAAATTAGCTTTAAATCAATATATTCCAGCCCATTTAAAATATACAGATTTACAATCTTGTTTACTTATTGAACCTACACAATTTATAGATTCTTATACAACATTGGGCTATCTTGAATCAATTACAACGAATTCTCTAGAAATAGTAAAATTCAAATCAAAGCGTTCAAATAAAAAACAAGTTTTTTTAATCTCAAACGATGATTGTATAACAGTTAAAAAAGAACAAGGAAAAAACAAAACAGTTAATGAATTAATAATTGATAATATTAAAGTAAATCAAACAGGAAAAGTTTTAATTGATAATGGAAAATTCTTAACAATACAAAAAGGCCGACCTTATTTTTTCCCAAATTGTAAAACAGATGATTCTAAAGAAAAAGTTGATTTACAATATAAACTCATAACTTTAAACAAAAATATTTCTAAGCATAAAACAAATACTTTCTTCAATTATTATGATGTTACTAAACGGTCAATAGTTGAAAAATTAGATCCAAATAAAAAATCAGATGGGTTTAAAATTAAATTTTCAAAAATGTTTATAAAAAAAAATGGGAAATTTTATAGTTCACCAATTCCATTATTTTTAAACAATTTTTCATTAACAAAAGAAAATCAAAAAAACCTTGAAGAAAAACAAAAAACAAATCAAATAAATAACCTTAAAGTTCAAAATACACAATTAAAAGTTAAACAATGTTTACCATTGTTACTAAAAAGTTCTGAATTAATTCCTAATAAAATTAAAGAAAACATTCCTTTTAACACTAATTTAACTGGTTTAAAATTTTTAAAATATCCATTTAATAAGTCAATTGGCATTCATTCAATAACAGAGGATTATTTTGAACAAGAAGTAAATAGTGTTTATTGTAAAAATGGCGAATTTATTGAAAAAGGCGAAGTAATTGGATTACTAAATTTTGAAAAAGAGATTACTGGAGATATTGTTCAAGGTTTACCAAGAATCGAAGAACTATTAGAAGCACGAAAAAAGAAACCAACAAACAAACATTTAGCAACAAATCAAAAGAAAAGTTTATTAATTCAAAAAACAAGTATTGACTCTAATTTTGAATTTCAAAAACTTGGAACAACTATCAAAGAAAATGATAAGATTAACCCTCACAATTTATTAAAAATTTACTTTAATTATTATGGAATAAAAAAACAGTTCTTTTCAAGTGAAAAAGAATTTTCTACTTCATATCGTTTAGCAAACAATTATGAAGCAAGTTATCGAACATTTAAAAAAATTCAACTATTAATATTAAATGCTGTTCAATCAGTGTATCAATCGCAAGGTGTTTCAATTGCTAATAAACATTTAGAAGTAATTATTAAACAAATGACTACAAAAGTACTAATTACACATGAAGGTCATACACCACTTTTACCTCGTGAAGTTGTTGATTTATACCATATTCAATATATTAATCAAATTATCGAAGCCCATAATAAACGTCCTGCATATTACGTTCCATTATTATTAGGGATTACTAAAGCAGCATTAAATAATCCTAGTTTTATTTCAGCAGCAAGTTTTCAAGAAACAACTCGTGTATTAACAAAAGCTGCTATTGAAGGTAGGGTAGATTGGTTACGTGGCTTAAAAGAAAATATCATTATTGGTCATTTAATCCCATCGGGAACCGGATATCAAAGTTATACAAACTGTTTCAATTCAATTTCACAAAATAAAACGAATATTAGCTTAGATAAAATTAAAATGAAAATCTAAACTTATTTCTTTTCAATCTGTTGATGTTATTTTATACTAAACTAAACTACAGTTACTTAATTAAGGAGTTATAAAAATTTATGGCTGATATTAACTTAGCCCAATTATTAGAAGCTGGTGTTCATTTTGGACACAAGGCTTATAGATGGAATCCTAAAATGTTCCCTTATATTTATACAGAACGAAATAATATTCATATCTTAGATTTAGTTCAAACAGCTCAATTATTAAAACGAGCAAATTTTTATGTTGCAAAAGCAGCAGCAGAAGAGAAAACGTTTTTATTTATTGGAACAAAACGTCAAGCAAGTGCAGTTATTGCTCAACAGGCAAATAGTTGTAATTCATATTACGTAAATCACCGCTGGTTAGGTGGAATGTTAACAAATTGGACTACCCTAAAAAGTCGAATTGAACGATTAAAAACTTTAGAACAACAAGAAGTTGATGGGATTTTTAGTCTACTTCCAAAAAAGGAAGCATCATTACGTTTAAAAGAATTAGAAAAATTACGAAAACATTTAAATGGTGTTAAAAATATGACTAAATTACCTGATGTAGCAATTATTATTGATCAAAAACGTGAAATGACTGCTGTTCAAGAATGCCGCAAACTAGGTATTCCTATTATTTCTATTTTAGATACAAATTGTGATCCTGATTTAGTTGATATTCCAATTCCAGGAAATGATGATGCAGTACGCTCAATTAAATTAATTTTAAGTTCATTAACAGACACAATTAATCAAAATAGATCTATTTAAATATAAACGTTTATAGAGGTTACGCACTCTCGTTTTGATATCCTGTACATTTAGTTTGAAGCGTAGAAAAACACTTTGATTAAAAGTAAAAAAAAAGAGGCTATTATGTCAAAATAATAGAACTATCAAAAAACGAATTTTAAACCATCTCGGTAAGGTTGCTATGTCTATTCTTACAGTTGGTCTAATGACTTCTCCAGAGTCGGTTATTGACCCCTACTGAGGCAACTAATCAGGTTATAGGTGCTTTACAAAGGCGGCAAAAGAGGCTCTATATACTACACTAAGGATGGCTAAAAGAAGCCTGCTATGAGTGCTGCCACTGGTATTATGTGTCTTGTCCTGCTGCTAGTCCTGGACTATGCATAACATGTGGTATTCTAATTGCTAAAACATTTGGTTAGTTTATAGATAAAATAATTTTTACACTAATTTAAATTTTAAGAAAGAGTTTTTAAATAAACTTAAAAACTCTTTCTTAAAATTTAAATTATTACGTTAATGAAACTTTTCCACCAGCTTCTTCAATTTGTTTTTTTGCATCTTCCGCTGCATCTTTACCTAATGCTTCTTGAACCATTTTAGGTGCTGACTCTACAAGCTCTTTTGCTTCTTTTAAACCTAAGCCAGTTAATGTTCGAACAACTTTTAATACTGCAATTTTTTTATCAGCTGGAACTTCATCTAACATTACATTAAATTCTGTTTTCTCTTCTGCTTCTTCAGCAGCAGCTGGTGCAGCGGCCATTACAACACCACCACCAACACTTGCTGATGCATCAACACCAAAAGTTTCTTCGATTGCTGTTACTAATTCTGATGCTTCTAATAAAGTTAATGTTTTTAATTCTTCAACAATTTGGTTAATTTTGTCTGACATAATTTTTTTTATTTAAAGTGTGTATATATTTAATTTTTAATTATTCATTTAGATTTTGATAGATTAATCAAATGTATTTAAATCTAATTGAATAGAAGGTCCCATACTAGTACAGATAAATAAACTCTTAAAGTATTTACCTTTTACACCTGAAGGGCGGTTTTGTTCTATGGATTGGTATAATGAAGTTAAATTATCAATCAATTGATTTTGTGAAAAATTTGCTTTCCCAAAACTTACATGAACAACGCCTGCTTTATCTGCTTTATATTCAAATTTTCCTTTTTTGAATTCAGATAATGTTTCTGTTAAATTTGTACTTACAGTACCTGATTTTGGTGAAGGCATTAATCCCTTTGGACCTAAAACTCGGCCAAGTTTTGCTAATTTTGGCATCATATCAGGAGTTGCAACTAATAAATCAAAATCAATATTACCTTGACTAATATTATCAATTAATTCTTGACTACCAACAGTATCAGCTCCACCTTCTTTTGCTTCATTAAAATTTGCTTCATTTGTTAAAACAGCAATGCGTGTTGATTTACCTACCCCATGCGGTAATGTCACAGTTGTACGCAATTGTTGATCTGCATATTTTGGGTCAATATTTAAATTAGCATGTAATTCAACAGATTCAATAAATTTAGCTGTTGCAGTTTCTTGAAGCAAATTAATTGCTTCTTCTAAACTTGAATGAACAACATTTTTAGTTTTTTTAAGGTTTTCGTTTTGACGTCTGGATAATTTTCGCATATAATTTTTTTCTTAAAAACTTACAAACTTAAATATTAATCGGTAACTGTAATACCCATATTTCGGGCAGTTCCTTCAACAATTCTCATTGCACTACTTATTTTAGTAGTATTCAAATCTGGTAATTTAATATTAGCAATCTCTTCTAATTGTGCTTTTGTTATTGATCCAACATTTACTCGATTTGGAGTTGACGAACCTTTTTTAACTTTTGCAGCATTAGCTAATAAAACTGATGCAGGCGGTGTTTTAAGAACAAAAGTATAACTTCGATCTTCATAAACTGAAATTTCTACTGGAATAATAAGCCCAGCTTTTTCAGTTGTTTTCGCATTATATTCTTTACAAAAGGCTGCAATGTTTACACCATGTTGACCTAGAGCTGGACCTACAGGAGGGGCAGGGGTAGCTTTTCCAGCAGGTAATGCTAATTTAATCAATGCAGTTATTTTTTTTGGCATATAATTTTATTTTTATTTCTTGATAAAATAGAGATATATAATTTTAACTTTAATTAATCAAAAAGATTTAATATTTTCTTTAAAAGTTTGTACTCTTAATCTAACCTTAAATCTTTATAAAACCAATTAGTTACGGAAATTTTAAATAATTAAAATTCTATTTTCTAATACACACCTCTTTTTTTAAGAGAAACGCGTCCTGAAGGACTTGAACCCTCGACATCTAATTTTGGAGACTAGCGTTCTACCAACTGAACTAAGGACGCATAACAATATTTTAATAGATATGTCTTTAAAAGACAAGGTTTCTTATTTTATCTTAAAACAAAATCAAAATTTTAATGAATATGAAACAGTTTGATACAAAGGTACAGTTTTCAATTTCAGATACTCCTTTACCCCACAATTTTATAGCAGAGAAAATTATCTTAAGTTGTTTGTTAGTTAATTATGAAGCAATTGAAGTGACAATAAAAACTGTTCGAGTTGAAACTTTTTACTTTATAAATCATCAAGAAATTTATAAGGCTATTGTAGAAATGTATCGCAAAAAACTTCCTATAAATATATTTTCAGTAAATAATTTTTTAAAAGAAACTGGTTGTTTAGATAAAATTGGAGGAACAAAAGTTTTATTAGAACTTGTTAATCAAATCCCTAATTTAGTCTATTTAGAAGAATATGTTCAATTAATTCAAGATAAATTTTTACGACGCTCACTAATTAACTTAGGGTACGAGGCCATTAATTCAGCGTACATTACAAACATTCCATTAGAAAAAATCTTAAGTGATTTTGAAAAAAAATCATTTAAATTAACAAATGAATTAGTAGAAGAACACAAATTAACTACTGCAGAATTATTTTCAAATGTTTTTTTAGAATTAAAAGAGAAAGCTTTAAAATCAGATTTACCCGGATTAGAATCTGGATTTTATGGTTTAGACTCCTTAACACAAGGTTTTCAAAAATCTGATTTAATTATACTTGCGGGTCGACCCTCTATGGGGAAAACAGCTTTTATTTTAAATATAACAGAAAATATACTTAAAAAATATAAAGTCCCAATATTATTTTTTAGCCTTGAGATGTCAAAAGAACAATTAATTTATCGTTTATTATCAAATGAAACAGGAATAGGCCAAACTCGTTTAAAAATTGGAAATTTATATAAAGAGGATTGGCACGAATTAAAAGAGAGTATTCAAAATTATTCTCGCTTACCATTTTTTATTGATGATCAAGCAAATCTAACAACTCAAGATATTCGTTCTAAAATAAAAAAAATATTATTTGAACAAAATAAAATTGGATTAATTGTTATTGATTATTTACAATTACTTTTAAATTCAAAATTAAAATCTGAAAACCGAGTTCAAGAACTCTCTCAAATTACTAGAGCACTTAAAAATCTTGCTAAAGAATTTCAAATACCAGTTATTGCATTGTCTCAACTAAGTAGAAATGTTGAGAATCGGATTAATAAGCGACCTGTTTTATCGGACTTACGTGAAAGTGGTTCTATTGAACAAGATGCAGATTTAGTATTAATGTTATATCGAGAGAGTTACTATAATGCAATGATTGAAAAAAATGAAAAAATTACCCCTGCTGAATTGATAATTGCAAAACATCGTAATGGCCCACTCGGAGTCGTCGAACTCGCATTCCAAAATGATCCTACAAAATTTTTTGATACTTTTCGCAATACCTAATAAATGCCCAGACCCAGATTCGAACTGGGGACACGAGGATCTTCAATCCACTGCTCTACCAACTGAGCTATCCGGGCTTATTATATATTATAATACATTCTACCTAAAATAACAATATTAACATTGTTATTTTAGGTAAAATGTATTATAATATATATTGGATATAGTAATTAATATAATTTGCTTAAAAAATCTAAATATGTCAGGATTGTAAAATAGCAGCATAAGATTTAAAAAGTTTATTAGTATTTTACTATATCTATAACTCACAGAGTTATATATTTTTGTATATGGCTTAGAAATATTACGTATAACATTTACGAACTCTATTATTGCAGTAAAAATTGATATGGCAATATATTGTATGTTATTCGGTGCTTTACCTAGTAATTTATTGGGTCTAGCATATTAATTAAACAAGAGTAGAAGGTTAGGGTTTCTAGTTAAGAAATAAAAAATTGTAATAATCTCATAATTTGATAAATACTTCTCTGACTTATTGTATAAATTGGAATATTCCGCTTATTCGCTAAATTTTTTAGTCGAAAATTTTGTCTCAAATGTTTTTTTAAACCAATTATAAGGTTTGCTTGTTTAATTTGAGTTGTAATAATTATTTTATCACCAAGTTTTATCAAAATTTCTCGTATTAAATTTTTTGATAAAGAATATGGATAAATAACTAAAGTTGTATTATTTAAAGTTAACGAACCAAGACTTTTTGGTTTATCCATTTCAAACCAATTTCTATGAATTGAAATCATTTCTCTATTTAAAAACCTAGAGTTTTTTATTAAAAAATCTTCTTGCGACTTTTTATAATTAATAATTAATTTTTCGTTTCTTTTTATATTTCGAACCTGTGAAATATTTGAATTTCCACGTAAAATTAAGTCAATCGAATTTTCAACGTTCTCATGAATCGTCCAAGAATAGATATTATTAACTTCAATAGCAAGCTGAAATGCAGGATATGATTTTCGCTCTAAAATACTTTTTTGAGTACCCCGCCGTTTTGCTTCTTCATCACTTATTGTTACATATTGAATTCCACCTACGAGATCAGATAAAGAGGGATTTTTAATTAAATTTTCTAAACAATTCCCATGAGTTGTACCTACTAATTGAACACCTTTTTCAGCAATAGTTCTTGCCGCTAAAGCTTCAAGTTCTGTACCAATTTCATCAATAACAATTACTTGAGGCATATGATTTTCAATCGCTTCAAACATTATTTTATGTTGAAGTTCAGTTTTCGGCACCTGCATACGACGAGCTCTGCCTATTCCACTATGGGGGACATCACTATCTCCTGCAATTTCATTAGATGTATCAATAATAATGACTCGTTTTTCCATTTCATCAGAAAGGACACGTGCAATTTCTCGAATTATCGTTGTTTTTCCAACACCAGGTTTTCCGAGAATTAAAATCGATTTTCCAGATTCAAGTAAATCTCGAATAATAGAAATTGTACCAAAAATTGCACGCCCAACTCGACATGTTAAACCGTTAATTAAAAACTGCCGATTTCGAATACAACTTATTCGGTGTAGAGTTCGTTCAATTCCTGCACGATTCTCTCCAC
>Ga0208671_10000426_pt1 | contig 21491 bp, 32 predicted proteins | sample ColrivemetaGS759_FD_187606 | JGI IMG/M metagenome (GOLD analysis project Ga0208671, IMG submission 187606) | Estuarine microbial communities from the Columbia River estuary - Ebb tide ETM metaG S.759 (SPAdes) (version 2) | ecosystem: Environmental > Aquatic > Marine > Intertidal zone > Estuary ...
GGCTAGACGGAAAGACCCTGTGCACCTTTACTATAGTTATAAATTGTAATAAAATTTTTTTTGTGTAGCATATGTGGTAAGTTTTTAGTAGACCATTACATAAGTTATTTGTTTAAACATAAATGAAATACCACTCTTTAAAACTTTTGCTACTCATATTTTCAAAACAGTTTGTAATAGGTAGTTTGACTGGGGCGGTCGCCTCCCAAACAGTAACGGAGGCGTACGAAGGTAAGCTCAAATTGAAAAAAACCAATTGAAGAGCATAATAGTACACTGTTTGCTTGACTGGGAGATTGACAAATCGAACAGGGATGAAAATCGGTTATAGTGATCCGATGACTCTGTGTGGAAAAGGTCGTCGCTCAACGGATAAAAGGTACGCCAGGGATAACAGGCTAATCATTCTTTAGAGACCCTATCGATGGAGTGGTTTGGCACCTCGATGTTGGATTATCGCATCCTGGAGCTGTAAGTGGTTCCAAGGGTTTGGCTGTTCGCCAAGAAAGGCGGTACATGATCTGAGTTTAGAACGTTGTAAAACAGTTTGGTCCCTATCTACCGTGAGTGTTAAAAATTGAAAGGGGTAGACTCTAGTACGAGAGGACCGAGAAAAGTAAATCTATGGTGAATCGATTGTTATTTTAGTAGCATTGTCGAGTAGCTACATTTATAATAGATAATTGTTGAAAGCATCTAAACAAGAAACTAGCCTTGAAAAAATTTTTAAAAAATCGTAAAAGACTATTACGTGATAGACTTAGTGTGTAAGAATTGTAAAATTTTAAGCAGAGAAGAACTAAGGTGGGATACATTTTAATTCAGAGAAGGAACAATCCTGTATACCCATCTGTAACTCGTTGGCGTTTTTTCAACAAATCACAAAGATATCGGCACTTTGTATTTAATTTTTGTCTCAATAATCTGTACTGTATTAAAAATTTTTGCTATTGTTGTTTCTTTATTAATTTCCGTTGCATATTTTACTATAGCTGAAAGAAAGATTATGGGGGTTATACAACGGAGAAAACTCTCAAACGTGATAGGTTTTTTAAATTTATTACAGCTATTGGATGATGGGTTAAAACCGTTTGTTAAAGAGACTAGTAATTCTAACATTATCATATTTTTAATTGCTCCTATGGTAACATTTCTTTTAAGTTTAATAGGTTGGGCCGTTTCGCCTTTATCAGCGCAAATAGTATTAGCAGATTGGAATTTTGTATTTGTTTGCCATATCTTAATTAAGTGCTTATGGGATGCTAATGGCAGGATGGTCTAGTAACTTAAGATACCCGTTTTTAGGTGTATTACGCTCCGCGGCTCTAATGATTTCTTATGAAGTTTCTATAGGATTTAGTATAATCAATGTTTGTGTTTGCGTAGGTTCTTTTAACTTAAACTTTATTGTGATTGCTCAAAAAAATATTTGATTTATGATACGGTTATTACCTATGTTTATTCTATTTTGTGTTTCAACGCTTGCTGAAACAGCGTTATTTTTATATATTCGGATTACGCTAGCCCAACCCTACACTAGTTTTTTTAAGTATAAGCATGATTTATTTAATGTAATTGTCACAGGTCATGCTACATCAAAGTCCGTACTTACCAAATTTGATGCCATAATAAATTTTATGGGCGGGTAATATTTGTATGAATAAAAACTCAAAAAGATAAAAAAATTAGAAAACTTTTTAATCGATAAGAACTAAAGTATGTTATTTTGAAAAGTATAGTGCTTTTCTAACTACGTTAGGGTTGTTCTAGTTTTTTTTACTAGAAACCCGTAAGATTTTAAGACAAAAAAATTTAAAATTTTGTAAATAATTTTAAATTTTTCGAAATGAGTTTGATCCTGGCTCAGGGTGAACGCTAATAATATGCTTTACACATGCGAGTTGCACGGTAATACACCGTAGCGAACGGGTGAGGAATATGCAATTTTTCAAGTTAAGATTATTAAGTTTTATTTTCAAACGTTTGAAACAAAAAATCTACCTTTTAATTTAAGATAAACTATATTTGCCAAAATTTTTTATTTTTTCAGAACAAAACTATTTTTTAGTTTATAGTAATATTAAATAACTAATTTTTATAAAAAAGCTTCGAAAAAAAATCAAAATACTTGTAAAAGCATAAATGTCTAATGTTTTTGAGATTAACGGAGAGTTTTTTTTTAAACACAAGTGTTATGATGTCGTTATGTACACGAAGTATTAAAAGATGAGTTTGCATAAGATTAGGTTGTTGGTAGAAATAATAGTTTACCAAGCCTTTGATCTTTAGTTGGTCTTAGAGGACGTACAACCACACTGGAACTGAGACAAGGTCCAGGCCATTTTTGGCCAGCAGTGAGGAATATTGGACAATGAACGGAAGTTTGATCCAGCAATATTATGTGAATGATTGTTTTCATTTTTAAAGTTACCGCTTTAAAAATGAAAGCTTGACGGCTAATTTGGTTGTAAAGTTCTTTCGTTAAAGATGATAATGACGTTATTTAAAAAAGTTTTAGTCCCGGCTAATCTCGTGCCAGCAGCCGCGGTAATACGGGAGGGGCAAGCGTTATCCGTAATTACTGGGCGTATAGAGTCCGTAGATTGTAATTTAAGTTATATGTTTAAAATTTAAAGCTCAACTTTAAAATAAAATAAAATACTGCTTTACTTGAGTTTAATACGGAAAAGCAGAATTTCGTGTTAAGGAGTAAATCCCGAAAATACATGAAGGAATATCATTAGCGAAAGCAGCTTTTTAGTATAAACTGACATTGAGGGACGAAAGTGTAGGGAGCGAACAGGATTAGATACCCTGGTAGTCTACACTGTAAATTCTGAGTGCTGTAATTTAAGAAAAATCTTAGATTTTTTAAGCTAACGCTATAAGCACTCCGCCTGAGGAGTACGATCGCAAGATTGGAACTCAAAGGAATTGACGGGAGCCTACAACGAGTGGTGGAGCATGTGGTTTAATGCGATAATCCGCGCAAAACCTTACCAGCCCTTGACATATTGAAAAAAAATTTGAGTTAACACGAATCTTTTATTATCAATTAAAAAATTGGTTAATTTTCATTACAGGTGTTGCACGACTGTCGTCAGCTCGTGTCGTGAGATGTTTGGTTCATTCCTTTTAACGAGCGCAACTCTTATTTTTAAAAATTTACTTTTAATTTTTAAAATGTTATGATACTAAGTCACAGGAATTTCGAATATTTTCAGATTACAAAAATAGTTTAAAAGCAATGTCTTATATTTTTTTTTGGTGTTGTGACATAAACTCTTTTCAGTTCTGTGCAAAAATACTTTTAAAAATTTTGCTTTAAAAAAACCGTAAAATCAAAAATAAAATTTTAAAGGAAGGTGAGAATTAAGTCAAGTCACTGTGGCCCTTATGGGTTGGGCTACACACGTGCTACAATGAAAATGACAAAAAGTAACAAAAATAGTAATTTTTAGTTAATCTTTAAAAATTTTCCTAGTTCGGATTGCAAACTGCAACTCGTTTGCATGAAGGTGGAATCACAAGTAATCGCAAATCAGAACGTTGCGGTGAATGCGTACCTTGGCTTTGTACACACCGCCCGTCACATGCAGAAAGTTAGTTTTACTTAAAAATTAAGTTTTTTTATTTTTTTTTTTAAATAAAAAAACTTAGTTCATTGAAAACTTAGCAATTTGGATGAAGTCGTAACAAGGTAGCTGTACGGGAACGTGTAGCTGGAACAAATGAAATAATCCGGTTAATAAAGATTTTGATCTTCTGACTCAAATACTAAGGGTTCAAATCCCTTTTTCATTATTTAAATTCTTAAATTTTATGATAGTTAATTCATTTTTTTATTTTTTTTCTTGCGTGTTGCTTTTAAGCTCTTTAATGATTATTTTGAGTCAAAATTCAATTTATTCTGTTTTGTTTCTAGTCTTAAGTTTCGTTTCCTCAGCGAACATTTTATTTTTATTAGAATGTGAGTACATATCACTAATTTTTATTATTATTTATGTAGGTGCTATTGCTGTTTTATTTTTATTTGTGGTAATGATGTTGGACTTAAAAACAATTCATTTAGCAAAAGATTCTTTAAAGTATTTTCCATTCGGAAGTTTTTTGGGGTTTGTTTTTTTCATTGAAATTTTAACAGTAACTCCTAGTATTTTTGAGGCAACCAACCCCTATAATACTAATATTTTATCAAACCAATATTCAGACTGATTCAACAAACTAGACTATTTCACGGAAATTATGTCTATTGGTCATCTACTGTATACGGATTATGTTATACAATTTCTGCTTTCTGGCAACATTTTATTATTAGCTACAATTGGACCAGTAACTTTAGTTTTAGCCAGATCGATTGAAGCCGCCAAATCCCAAGTTATATTCAAACAGCTTTCTCGTACTTATAGTTCTGTTCTATTCATTTAAATCGTTGCTTAACAATTAGGGTAACTACGGGTTAAATGTCGTGGGGTTTTTTCAAAAAGTTTTTCCATTAAATTACTTTGTTGAAATTACGTAGAATAAAACAGGCAATCAAAAACAAATTAATTGTTTTCGTGACGTTATTGTGTTTAAAAAGTTCCGTATTTAACACTTGCTTTAGTCAAAATTTTTTTTGTTATAATCCACTTGTTTTAATTTTTATATTTGTTTTGTATATTGTTTTTATTTTTAGCAGCAAGCTTAATCATTGCGCTGTTAAGTAATAAAAACAATCATATCACATTTATGTAGTCGTTTAGTTTTTTAATTAACTTATAAATGTTAATATTCAAAGAAATACAATTGTTGCCTGAAATTTTTTTAGGTATTTCTATAATTTATTTGACTGTCCATGGAACTTTTTTGTCAGTTAACCCTAAATATTTATTAATTCACAATTCTATTTTGTACTTAAGCGTTTTAATTGTAAGTATGTTTTGCTTTTTGTTGATAAATAATATTGTGGAATGCTATGACGCTCAAATTTTTAACAATACTATTACAGTCGATTTTTTAAGTTTTTCTTCTAAAGCTTGAATAGCTACTATTTCTATCTTTTGTTTTTTAATGATTGAACGTTATATAGCAGTACAAAAAATTAATTATTTTGAGTATAGTATTTTAATTCTATTTGCTTTGTTGGGAATCTTTTTTATATGCTCCTCAAACGACCTAATTACAGCCTATTTATCAATAGAACTGCAAAGTTTGTCTTTTTACATAATGGCAACCATGAAAAAGGATTCAGCTTTTTCTGTTGATGCTGGTTTAAAATATTTTATTTTGGGCGCTTTTTCTTCAAGTTTATTTTTATTTGGATCATCTATTTTATATGGAATTAGCGGTACGCTTAATTTTGAGGATTTAAAAAATCTATTTTTTTTAACAAATTTAGAATATGGCAGCGTGCCTAACTGTGATAATTGTTCTTTTGTCAAGGATGTTTTTTTAGAGGGGAATTTAACTCAATTTGCTTTAATATTTATTTTTGCAAGTCTTTTATTTAAACTAGCTATTGCACCTTTTCATTTATGGTCTTTGGATATTTATGAAAAATCTCCGTCTAGTTCAACCTTTTTTTTTGCAGTAATACCCAAATTAGCAATTTTTGTGTTATTTACTCGAATTTTCTATTCAAGTTTTTTTGAATACGTAATTAAATGACGTTATTATATTATTATTATTGCTATATTAACAGTGATTGTTGGGTCATTTGGGGGCTTAGAGCAAACAAAATTAAAAACCCTTTTAGCATATAGTTCAATAAGCCATATGGGGTATACTTTAATTGCTTTTAGCACAGGAACCTTTGAAGGTATGCAAATACTATTTTGTTATCTTTTTTTATACATGGTTGCGGGTTTGTGTATTTGGTCAATTTTTTTGGTACTACGGTTAAAATATACTTATATTAAAAAGCAAAATAAAGATTTAGCAGACTTAAACTCATTAAGCAAGTCTAACAATGTCTTAGCTTTGTTTTTTAGCACTGTTTTACTGTCCGTAGCAGGACTTCCCCCTATGGTTGGGTTTTTAGTTAAAATTGGAATTTTTTTAGCGTCAATTGAAGCTTCTATGTATTTCGTTGCGATAATTAGTATCTTGTGCAGCGTAATTTCTACTTTTTATTATATTCGAATAATAAAAATTATTTATTTTGAAAACTCTATAGCAGGAAAATTGTATTATCCTATCAAGTCCAATACTTCCATTATAATAGTTTGTTTATTTTATTTGTTGCTTTTTTTATTTATAAATCCGACATTGATATATTTAATATCATATAAAATACTTTTTTTGTTAACTGTGACAATGGTTTAAATATAGGTACACATCTAATTTCTCAGTAAGTTAACAAGTACTTTAGGTAAGCGTGTTAAGTTCAAATCTTAATACTTGTAAAGAACAACTATAGTAAAAAACTAGAATTGATAAGAAGCATCCGCAAAAAAAAAGAACTAATGAATAAATGTTTTAAACATTTTGAGGGTCGCTATGACATTTATAGGCCCGTGCTGAAATAATTAAGAGAAAAAGGTGTTTATGATACCATTTATCGGCTTTACATACCAGAGCACGAAGATACAGATGTTCCAAATCTTTCAGCCGGTACCAAGTTATTTTAATATGAGGTCTGACTAGCATTACCGCAACAATTTTTTTGACCCAATGCGTCACCCCTTTGGCATAGAGATCAAACCTCTTTTTTTTAGTTAGTTTGAACGTTTAATCTTTTTATTCCTTTCCATTTTATTTTTTAAAAGAGGTTTAGTCTATATTACCTATTTAATTTAAACTCGAAAAATTTGTAATCAATTATAAACTATTTGTATTAGAATCGACATTATTTTGACAATTACGTTTTATATATTTAAGCAAATCTATATCTTACTGGGGTAATTACTAGAAATATTTTTTTTGAATATACACATGTACGAAGTTTTGATTTGTTTAAATTAAAACCAATTGAATTGTTATAAAAACTGCGATGAATTAAGTTTATGAGACAGTTATTAAAAAAAACAGAAAATGAATTCCGGAATATTCAAAAAGAAAGCGCAGAGATTTTGTATTTATCTACAATTAGAGTTGTAAAGATTTTTAAATTGTATCAATCTATTAGTTCGAATCTCTTTTTTTTTAAGTTAAAATAGGCTAAATAACATAAGTTGGTTAATGTATTAGATTGCAAATCTTTTAATATCGGTTCAAGTCCGATTTTAGCCTTTTTGGCATTTTTAGCTCAGCTGGATAGAGCAGCAGCCTTCTAAGCTGATGGACATAGGTTCAAATCCTATAAAATGTTGATGTTAGATTTTTCTTTATTAAATATGGCGAATTTATTGGTTTTCATTTTAATACTACCTTTAGTTGGTACCTTTTTCTTGTTATTTGTACCAGCATCTAATCATTCGCTTTTAAAATTTTTAGCTTTGAACGTATCCAGTTTTATATATATAATTTCATTATTTTTGTGGGTATTTTTTAATAAATCTACAGGTTCTTTTCAATTTGTAACTAAATTCTTATGAATCCCACTTTTAAATTTAAATTTTAGCCTAGGAATTGATGGTATTTCACTTTTTTTCGTTCTCCTAACTACTTTATTGATTTTCTTGTGTATTCTAATTAGTTGAACTAGCATTAATGCAAATGTAAAAGAGTTCTTAATTGCTTTTTTAATCATGGAATTTTTTTTAATCGGTGTTTTTTCTATTTTAGATTTGTTATTGTTTTATATCTTTTTCGAAAGCGTGTTGATTCCGATGTATTTAATTGTAGGCATTTGGGGTTCCAGAGAAAGAAAAATTAGAGCTGCGTATTTCTTTTTTCTATATACGTTATTAGGTTCGGTGTTAATGTTGTTGTCTATCTTATATATTTATTATCAAATAGGAACTACGGATTATGAAATTCTACTAACTTTTATTTTCTCTAAAACCGAACAAAAGTTTTTATGGCTTTCGTTTTTTGGTTCTTTTGCTACAAAAGTTCCTATGGTCCCAGTACATTTGTGATTGCCTGAGGCCCACGTGGAAGCTCCGACAGCAGGTTCAGTCATTTTAGCTGGAGTTTTGTTAAAATTAGGAACTTATGGTTTTCTTCGTTTTTCGTTTCCATTGTTCCCAGAAGCCTCGCTTTATTTTTCACCAATGGTGTACTTATTTTCGATAATTGGTATTGTATACACCTCTTTTACAGCTATTAGACAAACAGATTTTAAACGTATCATTGCATATACATCAATTGCACATATGAATTTGGTTATGGTAGGTCTTTTCAGTTTTAATGCTGTTGGTTTTGAGGGTGCAATACTGCAAAGTTTAAGCCATGGTTTCGTTGCTAGTGCTTTATTTCTTATTATTGGAATAGTTTACGAAAGACATCATACTCGAATGGTCAAGTATTATGGCGGGTTAGCGCATACGATGCCTTTATATACTTTTATTTTTCTATTTTTTACAATGTCTAATATAGGGTTGCCTGGAACAGGAAGTTTTGTAGGTGAGTTTTTAATTCTAGCAGGGTCTTTTAAAACTAATACTACAGCCACTTTTGTTAGCGCTACAGGCATGGTTATCGGTGGTTGTTACTCGTTATGATTGTTCAATAGAATTTCGTACGGCAATGTAAAGACCCAATATTTAAAAAATTATATTGATATTAACAAGCGAGAAGTCTTTATTTTTTTACCACTAATTTTTGGAACGCTGGCTATGGGGCTATACCCAGAAATTTTTTTAAATTCAATTCATATGAGTGTCAATATGTTAGTTGAAATTACACACATTCATATATTATAAATGATATATATTTTAGAAACAAAATTATTAGAAAACAAACCAATTCATTTTTCTTTAACAAAAATTCTTGGCATTGGAAAATATCAATCTTTTCTAATTTGTAAAAAGTTAGGCTTGGCTTATAATTGTAAATTATCCAAGTTGACACCTGATCAAACTATGAAATTAATTAAATTTATAGATAATTTAAGCATATTAACAAATAATAATTTAAAAAAATCAAGAATAATGCTAGCAAAAACCTTAATTGAAATCAAATCTTATAAAGGTATTCGTCGATTACGTGGCTTGCCCATACGAGGACAACGGACTCACACTAACGCAAGAACTGCATCTAAATTTCGTTAAAAATTTTCAACTTTTTTTGTAACAAGAGTGCGGTCTGGGAAAGTTTGCAAAGCGATGGGGTGTTATCTAATCTGTATTGTGTTATAACTATCAAGTTTATGTTTATTATTATATCTATTTCCTCAAAAAATCTGAGCTCATTAACAAATTTTTCAAAATTTTTTTATAAATTTAAACGAAATAAAACTCTCAATTTCAAGTACCATATGATACAATCACAGAAAAAGAAAAAATTTTCTTTTTTTTCTGTACTGCAATCGCCACATGTTAACAAAAAATCTCAAGAACAATTTGAGTATAGGGTATACAATAAAAAATTGAAAATCCACGTATCTCAAATGGTTAAATTTTTAACCATTTGAAAAATAGTTAAAACAAAATTATTTTCAGATATTAGAATAGAAACTAGGTTTTGCTTCAATAATTTAATATTCAATTTTAGTTCATTATCTAAAATTAAATGTGACAAATTTAGATTGAAATTTCTTAAAAAAAGATTAACATATTTAGTACGTTTTAAAAAGAAAATTTGGTCGAATAAAACAACGCATACATCTTTAAAATTATTGGATATTCATGGTGAAATTTGATTAAAAAGTTTTTATAAAAGTTTAAATAGCTCAGCAGGTAAAGCAGAGGATTAAAACCCCTTGTGTCGACAGTTCGAACCTGTCTTTAAACATATCCAAACTTTTTGTGAAAAACAATTTATGAAATATATCAGCTAACTTAAAGAACGGCCAGATTTCTCGAAGAAATTCTATTTACCAGCCAAAAACGAAGTTAACCATCGCTTTTTTAAATATTCTTTGAGACGAAGGGTTTATTCTAGGCTACAAAGTCTCTAATTCAAACGCGAATTTATTAAAAATTTTTTTAAAATACAAAAACAAAAATCCTGTAATAAATTCTATAAGATTTATTTTTAAACCTAGTCGTTGCATTTATTATTCAGTACCTGAATTATGAAAACTAGACTCAAAAAAAAGCATTGTTATATTAACTACATCAAAAGGTTTAATGGCAATTGATGAATGCAAAAAAAGCCAAACAGGAGGAAAGCCTTTATTCATAATTAGATAAAAATGAATTACATTGCAAAAAAACATATTATTAAAATCCCAAAAAAAATATCTGTGTATTATTGCGACAGTAAGCATGTTATTATTTTTGCAAACTCTTTTGCACAAAAGGCATTAAAATTAAAAACTAAAATAATCATTGAAAGAAAGAAAAGAATAATCAAAATAACTCGAGAGCCTTTTTCAACCATTTCAAATAACGAAAAAAAACAGTTAAAGGTTATCCAAGGTACTCAAGTGAGTTCATTAAAACAAATGCTTTTAGATATTTCGCTTTTTTTTTGTAAAAAACTTAATCTTGTTGGCGTAGGTTTTCGTGTATCTGTCTTAAAAGTGTTAAACTTAAGCTTGTTACATTTCAAATTAGGCTACAGTCACGGTATCTATCTTAAAATCCCAAAAAATTTAAAAATTTTTTGTTTTAAAACTAATAAACTTTTTGTTACAGGAGATTCTTACTTATTTGTAACTCAAACTGCTGCATTGATTAGATCCTTGAAAACTCCAGAACCTTATAAAGGAAAAGGAATCGTTTACACAACAGAAAAAATAATATTAAAAGAGGGTAAGAAAATTTAAAAATGAAAGTTAGTAAAATTAAAAATAAAGATTATAAGTTATTCAAATATAATTTATTAAAATTACAAATCTATTCAAGCAAACCTTTTTTTATCAGTGATAGTTTTTCAAATAGCATTTTAGAACAAATTGAAGCTTATTTAAAACAAGCATTAAAGATCATTTTTGAATATCACACGTACCAGTTCAAAATTTTATTTGTCGGTTTTCCAATCATTTCTAAAACAAAACAAATGAAACTTATAGATTTTACTAATCATAACTTTATACCAAAAAAATCTTGAATTAGTGGAATTTTCAGAAATCGTTTTTCAATATTGACTTATTTAAAATTAGTTCAGTCACAAAATTTTTCAAAAAGCCTCAGACTTTTGTTAGAAATTAAAACAAAACCTCATCTAGTTGTTATTTTTAATCAAACAATTGAAGCTAATCTAGTTCATGAATTTTATAAAGCAGGGATTCCTATTTTATCTTTTGATCGAAACTTGTCTAACACTTTTAAAACAGCATATAAAACTTTTGGGAATTTTAATTTCGTTGAAAGAAACATAAAATTAACTTTTTTTTTTTTATTTTACTCACTACTGAAAAAATCCCCTTTAGACAAAAGAAAAATTTTGAAAACCGCCTATTTAAGCAACCCTGTATATATCAAGAGAAAGGCAACCTAGGGATTACTACTAAAAAACCTAGGTTTAGTTTGTTTAAAAACCGAATTAGAGATAAATAAGGTTTTTGTGAAAAATCTTTATCTTTAGTAGCTCAAAGGTAGAGCGAGTGGCTGTTAACTACTAGGTTGTTGGTTCAAATCCAACCTAAAGAGATTTGAAAAATACGAAAAATAATTTTTTTTGAAAATTTATCATATTTAGAGATTTATTAACCGAACCCTGCAAACGTTACTCTAGAAGGTGTTCCAAATTTTGTCAGAGTTTTAGTATTTTCTGTTTTTGCATTACTTGCAGCCAACCAAATCAAGAGGAACCCCCCTTTAAATCCAAATCAGGACGTTGACAGTCCAATTTCTATTATTAAAAGATATACTGTATACTCGTGGTACTTTTCAAGGATAAAATATTTTATTTTGTTTAAATATTAATTACTTGCAAAAGGAGTTGTAGGAAGATATGTTTGGACTAAAACAAATCAAAACTGTAAAAATTTATGTATTTTACTAAAAAACAGCGTAACAAGCCCTTATATAAAAAATTACTCCCATTAAGAAAAAATATTCAAAATAGAAATAAATTTATGAAATTTAAAAAAAAAAAATGGCAAAAATTTCAATTTTCGGTTTTAAGATTAAGAAAAAAAAAATTCTATGACCCTATTTCATATTTTCTGTTTAATTTTAAAAATTTTTTTAGTAAAAAATTTAAATATAATTTACAGAACAAACAAAGACTGAGCCTTTCCTACGGTACTGTAAGAAAGGCGTGCTTGAAGAGTTTAGTAAAATCAACATTAAATGAGTTTAAAAGTAAAAATACTCACGCCACTGTCCTATTTGTTAAGAAATTAGAAACTAGGTTAGACACTGCATTGTATCGGTCATATTTTTCTTACAGTTTTAATAATGCAAGACAGTTGATTTCACATAAAAAAGTCTATGTCAATAACACCATTGTCCAGTATAATTCGTACTCCTTAAAAAAAGGAGACTTAATAACGTTAGATGAAAATGTTTTTGATTTTATCGCTTCAAATCTTTCAAAATCAAAAGTTTGATCAATACCTCCAAAACATTTTCATATAAATTACAAAACACTTCAAATATTAGTAATAGAAGATATCAAATACGCAAATTGTTTAACTTATTACCCTTTTTGAATGGATTTTAACTCTTTTCTTCAATTCTATAAAAAGTAGATTAAAGTATTTTTGCGTTTTTTTTTATGTAAAATTGCTGCGTTTAAACTGATGACTTTTCAGCTACAAAAAAATTTACAACTTTTTAATAAATCAACATTGAGGTAAGTTGGTTTATTTTTAATCTGTAAAAGACAATTAAACTTAATTATATTCTACAGATTAATTTGGAAATAATCGGGCTCGAACCGATAACTTTATGCTTGCAAAGCAGACACTCTACCAGTTGAGTTATATTCCCTTTTAAAACTATTGCATAAATAGTTTGTAATAAGTCTTAACTAGCTCTTTGTTATTTATTAAATCCAAACTCATTGTTGAAATAGAACTTGTGTTGTTTGTTAACTTTTTAGTTCTAAATTTTTTTATTTCTATGAAACTTGGAATAACAATATTAATGTTAAAGTAATAAAAAAAAGATAAAGTAATTAAAAGTCCGAATACTTGAGCACCTAATGTTAGAATATCAAATTGTGGAATATTATAAAAGCTCGTTTGGTGAAATTGGTAGACACGTTAGACTTAAAATCTGATTTTTTTATAAAAAGTATCGGTTCAAATCCGATAACGAGTATTTATTTTGATAGTTGCCAAAATGATGGAATTGGTAGACATACTAGGTTTAGGTTCTAGTTCTTTTTTTAAGAGTAAGGGTTCAAATCCCTTTTTTGGTAAAAATATTTTGACATATGCCTACTTTAAATCAGTTATGCCGCAGCAAAAGAAAAAAAAAACGAATACGAAATAAAGTGCCAGCACTTGACCATTGCCCACAAAAAAAAGGAGTATGTACGAAAATTTTTTTACGTACACCAAAAAAACCCAATTCAGCACTACGAAAGTTAGTTAAAATACGGTTGACTAATAATAAAAAAACAATGGCTTATATTCCCGGAGAAGGCCACACGTTACAAGAATATTCTACAGTTATTATAAGAGGTGGTCGTGTTAAGGATTTGCCAGGTATAAAATACCATTTAGTGCGAGGAAAGCTTGATTTTAATGGGTTGAAAGAAAGAAAAACATCTCGATCGAAATACGGTACAAAAAAAAATAAATAATGAATCAAAAAATAATTAACCAACTATTACTTAAAGGAAAAAGTACAGTTTCTGAAAAAATTTGATTGAAATGTCTAAAAAAATTTTACAAATCATTTGTTAAAAACCACACAAAAGTTATTAATCGAGCACTTATCAATATAGCACCTTTATTAAAAGTAAAACAGTTACAACAAAAAAAGAAACGATCACAACTTAAAGAATTTCCTTATATAGTAAGTAATAAAAAGCGAATTTCGCTCGCTTTAAAATTTTTTTTAAACAAAACACAAAATAAGAATGAAATAAAAATGTGTCAAAAACTTTTTACTGATTTATTAGCAATAGCTAATAGGTCGGGTGTAAGCGTAAATAAAAAAAAAAGTTTATATGAGTACGCCTTTCTAAAGAAAAAGTATTTTTATTATAGATGGTTTTAAACAGGTACTAAAAACACACATACGTTTAATAGGACTTGAACCTATAACCTTTGGGACCGAAATCCAACGCTCTATCCAATTGAGCCATAAACGCAAAAAGATGATTCAACAACAAACAATTCTAAAAGTGACAGATAATTCAGGTGCTAAAACAGTAAAATGCATTAAAGTTCTAAATGGCTTTAAAAGACGTTTTGCTATGCTTGGCGATACAATAGTAGTTTCAGTACAAAAACTCCGCAATCGAGCTAAATTGTCGTCAAAAGTGCAAAAAGGTGAAGTTTATAAAGCTATTATTATTAGAACTAAAAAAAAAGTGATTAAAAAAGACGGCACTTTAGTTTTTTTCCAATCTAATGCTGTTAGCTTGGTAAATAAACAAGGTAAACCTTTAGCATCGCGTATCATAGGTCCTATGCCTAAAGCTTTCAAAAAAAGAAAAAAGATTAAGTTCGCAACTCTTTCTTCAGGATTTATTTAAACATAAACTAAAATGGTTTTTTTCAAAACATATTCTCAAAAAATTATAAAGCATGATTTAATTAATGTATTTGCCTATCCAAACTTAAACGAGCTTCCCGAACTAAAAAAAATAATATTAAATTTTGGATATCAAAAATCAAACTTAAAACATATAATTTCTGGTTTGTTAGCTTTAGAATTTTTGTCATCCTGAAAAGGTGGTATTACAAAATCTAAGCATCTAAATCTATTTTTGAAAATTAAAAAAGGAAATCCTGTTGGTTGTAAAATAGTTTTGAAAAAAAACATTATGTTTTTTTTTTATTTAAAATTAACAACTTCTATTTTACCAAAAATCAAACAATACAAAGTATTTCAACACGAAGGTGATTTAAACAATTTTAAATCAATATCATTTCAATTGAAAAGTCCTTTACTCTTCATAGAACTAGAAAATCATTTTCAATTATTTAAAGAAATACCACGGCTAGATATTACACTATTAACAACCTCTAAATCTCAAAAAGAACTTTTTTTTTTACTTAAATCAATTAAACTATTATAGCAAATGTAACTCAATTTGGTAGAGTGTGATCTTGCCAAGATCAAAGATGAGGGTTCAAATCCTTTCTTTTGCTTTTACAGGATAAGTGGTCGAGTGGTTTAAGGCGTTAGTTTTGAAAACTATTGTATTGAAAAATACCGTGGGTTCGAATCCTACCTTATCCTTTAACTAATTTATTTATTTGTTTACGTAAACTAAAAATGATTGTATTAATAATCTGTACTGTATTAAAAATTCTTGCTATTGTTGTTCCTTTATTAATTTCCGTTGCATACTTTACTATAGCTGAAAGAAAGATTATGGGGATTATACAACGGAGAAAAGGCCCAAACGTGATAGGTTTCTTAGGTTTATTACAGCCATTGGCTGATGGGTTAAAACTGTTTGTTAAAGAGACTATTTTTCCGAGTAATTCTAACATTATCATATTTTTAATCGCTCCTATGCTAACATTTGTTTTAAGTTTAATAGGTTGGGCCGTTTTGCCTTTATCAGCGCAAATAGTATTAGCAGATTTGAATATTGGAATTTTGTATTTATTTGCCACATCTTCGTTAAGTGTTTATGGGATAATAATGGCAGGATGGTCTAGTAACTCAAAATACCCGTTTTTAGGTGCATTACGCTCCGCAGCTCAAATGATTTCTTATGAAGTTTCTATAGGATTTATTATAATCAATGTTTGTGTTTGCGTAGGTTCTTTTAACCTAAACTCTATTGTGATTGCTCAAAAAAATATTTGATTTATGATACCGTTATTACCTATGTTTATTCTATTTTGTGTTTCAATGCTTGCGGAAACAAACCGTCACCCTTTCGATTTGCCTGAAGCTGAAGCTGAGTTGGTCTCTGGATACAACGTTGAATACTCAGCAATGACCTTTGCTTTGTTTTTTCTAGGAGAGTATGCCAATATGCTTCTAATGAGCGCTTTTGTATCTACTTTATTTTTAGGTGGTTGATTACCTGTAATTAACATATTCCCTTTCGCCTATTTACCAGGCAGCGTATGGTTTAGTTTAAAAATTGTTTTTGGTGTAATCTTTTTTATAGTAACCCGAGCAACTTTACCACGCTATCGATATGACCAATTGATGTATATAGGGTGAAAAAGTTTTTTACCTCTTTCTTTGGGTTATTTATTATTTTCTGTAGGAACTTTAATTGGTTTTAACTGGTTGCCGAATTAAGGGCTATTAGTTCATTTTTGAAAATAACACAAATTATAGTTAATTCATACATTATTATAATAAAAATGCTAATTATTAATTGATATATAACCTCTGGAGGCGTTAAAAATGTTGAAAAGATAAAGAAAAATAAATAAAAAACTTTTCTAAGTTTTTTAACAATAAATAAATTGGTTTTGAACAAGTCTAAAAAAATAAAAAATAAAACTATTATTTGATAAAGCAGCGTACATAAATAGTATATTGATTTGTAAAACTTTAAATATTCATTTAATTTAATTTCAAAATAAAAGATAACATTTTGAAAAGACAAATACTCTTGGAACCTTAAAAAAAAATTTCAACTAGTTGGAAATATTAAATTATTTATTGTTAAAACACACGAGATTCAACCTACTATTGTAATTACCATGACAGCTTTGAAATAACTACGCTCAAACGGATACAGTCCTGTTGATAAAAAAACAAAAACTTGTAAGTATATAAAAATTAGTACCATTTGGTTCCCTATGTAATATGACAATTGCGCATAGGCGACAAAAACTTCAGCGACATCCGTTGTTAAAAAATATACTAAACCAGTATCATTTGATTTTATACTAAATCGCATAAAAACGTACAATAACACTTCTTTAAAATAATAACAGTTTAATATTACAAAAATCCAAGCGAAAAGGGAAAAAAAAAAACGATATTTAATTTCTGATAAGTATTTATAAATCATAAATTTATTAGGAAGATAGTTCAGTCGGTAGAGCAGTGGTTTCCAAAACCAAAAGTCAAGGGTTCAAGTCCCTTTTTTCCTGGTTTTATTTTTTTTTTAAACTTTTATATATTTTGTTGTTTTTAACGAATTTCCGAAAATCTTTTGTTATTTTTGAAAAATCACTAAATAACAAAATCCCTATAAAAAAAACAATAATAAATTGGTTTATGCTTATATTTCTCATAAAATCAAGAATTAAAAGTTAACTATTTAGGCTTATAGTTTAGAGGTAGAACGTACCGCTCATAACGGTTTTGTCGTAGGTTCAAGTCCTACTAAGCCTAATTGCAATTAAATGGATTTCAATTTAAAATTTTACAAACGTTCTAAAATCAAACATTATTTAAAAAAAAAAAATTTCTTTTTTTTTTTCCATGGAACTTCTTTAAACAACGAAAATTGAATTAAAATTGAACAAGGGCTTGTTATTCATAAACTAAACTATATTAGACTATTGAATAAATTATTCATTAAAACCTTGAAAAATTCAATATTTAAGAATTTAATTGTATTGGTACATGGTCCTATTATCTTATTGCATAACAATAAAAATAGAATAAGACTAACCTTTAAAGAGTTAGAAAACATCAGCCCTCTAATCAGTTTTTTGGGTTTTAAGTTAAACAAAAAAATTTATTCAAAAAAACAAGTTAAAAATTTAGAAAAGATGTCATACCTTAAAAATGCTTTTATGTTTCATAATTCTATAAAAATTTTTACTAAAATACCTTATTATAAACTTAAAAGAAAAAAGACAGTATACTTATCGAAATAATGTGATTTGAACACATGACTTCCTGTTCCCAAAACAGGCACGCTACCAAACTGCGTTATATTTCGCTGAAGAAAGTAGGATTCGAACCTACGATAAGATAAACTTAACAGATTTACAATCTGCCACTTTCAACCACTCAGTCATTTCTTCTGTAGCTTTCTGGTTCGGGTGCGAACCTTAATTCGTTTTTTTTTCCTTAGCCTACATCCATTATGTGGGTAGCACATGTACTGTGTAACTAGTTTTGAAAAAATTTTTTTTTTTAACTTTTTGAAAATATAAAACTGAAAATTAAAAAATAAATTATTAAAATGTATAGCAACAGGTTTTGTTTTAAAAAGTTTTGTTTTTATTAATAAAGCTCTTAAAATAGTAATAATCGCTTTAGGTTGTCTGGTTTTTTGAGTTTTTTGTAAGTTGCACATTCCTGCGGAATAAAAAAGCCTAGGATTACCTTTAATAGTATTTACATTTATTAAAGTGTTTGTAGGCGATACGCTAATGTTCATAACATAACTAATCAACTTTTGATTATTAAAAAAAGAAAAATACAAGTATGAAAGAAAGTAATTTATTTTTATTTTAATACAAGGCGAGTTTATGAAAACAAATAATAATAGTCAACGTAAGTAATAAGAAAAAGATTCTTTTTGTACGAATTTTAAAGAGCTAGTATTATGAAGCAAATGCCCTATGTAATTTAAAGTAACAACATTATAAGAAAAAAGTGACGTTTTTGTTATTTTTAATAAAAGCATAAAATTTTTAATATTTTTGAAATAATTTTTATTTATATGAGCTTAATAAAAAATAAATTTACCTTATTAAATCAATCTTACTTAAAAAGCTTATCAAAAAAGGAGTTAAGCAAGACTTTTTTGATAAAAAATATGACTGTAGGTAAAAAAAATGCGGCAGGTAAAAATAATCTTGGAAAAATCACAATAAACCACAAAGGCGGGGGTCATAAAAAAAAATACAGAAAAATTAATTTTACGAGAAATGAAGATTCAGTCGGAATCGTTACTAGTCTAGAGTACGATCCCTACCGAACAGCTTTTATAGTTTCCGTTTATGATTTCTTAAATCACAAATATTTCTATATGATTGCCCCTAAGACTTTAAACATTGGTGACATTGTGAAATCGGGTTTTAATGCCGAAATTAAAACAGGGCATTGTTTACCATTGATGAAAATTCCTATAGGAGGATTCGTTCATAATATTTCGTTGAAAGAAAATAAAAAAGCACAATTAACCAGGTCTGCTGGAGCAAATGCACAGTTAATTGAAAGAACTTCTAAATATTGCCGAATTGTTTTAAGTTCTGGTATGCACAAATTCATATCACCAACGTGCTGTGCGACAATTGGCAGTGTTTCTAATGAATTCTTATTTTTAAGAAAGATAAACAAAGCAGGGCGTGGTAGGTGACTAAATAAACGGCCAATAGTTAGAGGGGTCGCTATGAACCCAATAGACCACCCTCATGGCGGCGGCGAAGGTAAAAGCTCAGGCGGCAGATCTTCTGTCACACCTTGAGGAAAACCTACTAAAAATGGTAAAACTAGCAGTAGCAAAAGTTACAAACCCACTAAAAAAGTAAAATATTAGAAACTAATTTCAATATAATACCATTGTTGGTTAAAAATTCTGCGAGGCCTGCTATTTGAATACAAAAAAAGCAAAAACTAAAGTATTAAAATCCCAGAAAATGAAGAGGGTAAAATGAAAAGGGCCGTATATTAAAAACGACTTACTGATAAAAATAAACGATTCTGAATTAGTGTTTAAAAACAAAATTAAAACTATGTCTAAAAACTCAGTGATATTGCCAAAATTAATTGGGCTTACATTGCAAATTTATAATGGTAAAACATTTACAGTTATAAAAATTATAGAAGAAATGGTTGGTCATAAATTAGGAGAATTTATTACTACACGAAAGCAATTTTCTTATAAAAAAAAAACTAAATAATAGTAGCATGGGTCAAAAAACAGACGCTCGAATTTTTAGGCAAGGTCTAAATCAAAAAAATTGAGAACTAAAGCATATAGAAAAAAATAACGAAGAATATTCTTTGTATTTAACAAAACATTAGAAATACAGAAATATTTAAATCGATTTTTTGAGCTGTACAAAATGAAAATTCATAATTGTAGAATATTTTATTCAGACGGTTCTTTACAAATATTTATTTCTTTTTATCTTACAGCAAAAACAGTCTATATTATAAACAAACACTTAACTAAATATTCAAAAAAGCTGTTGTTAACACGCGTTAGTCGAGCATCTTCGAAAAAAAAAAAAAATAGGTATAAAAAAAGGAAAAAACACTTCCCCAAATTGCCTAGCAAAAAAATTAGAATAAGAATCAAAAAAATTCAAAAAATCAAAAACAAAAAAGGCTCGTCGTTTGGCAAATTTAACACCTATCTAATGGTTAATTTAAAAGGATTTCAAGAAATTTTGTTAGAAAGTTTAGTGACATATACTCAAAATAAAATAAACGTTTCGGTAGTACTCCAAGATTTAAATTGTTGCAAACAATTATCTCGTGCTCAAATAGAAGATTTTAAAGTGATTTTCAAACAGTTAAAAAAATTTATTAGAAAATCTTTTTTCAAAGATGCTCTAAATCTTTTGTTTATTTCGATTTCTAAAAGAAAATCAGCCAAAATATTAGCTGATTTTATAAGTTATCAGTTTAAACTTAACCAATTAAGAACAGACCAAATGACTATTTCCCGAAAAGATAATTTTTTTTTGGGTTTTTTAAAACAAACAATTATACTGCTTGTTAAATCTCAAATTGCATGCCTTACAGGGATAAAAATTACTATCAAAGGTAGATTTAATAAAGCGCCAAGAGCAAGAACTGTAAAAATCCATTATGGAAAATTCTCGCTTCAATCTTTCACCTCTAAAATTGATTATTTCCAATCAACTGCGTACACGGCCAATGGTACTTTTGGTGTGAAAGTTTGGTTATGTGAAAATAATCATTAATAAATATCTATATGTGGTTACAACCAAAAAAAACTAAATATAAAAAAATACATAAAGGTAGATTATCTATGTTCAATTTTCGTACAAACAATTTAAAATTTGGTAATATCGGGTTAAAGGCAACTAATTCCGGTACTATATCATCTCGTCATATTGAAGCGGCACGTCAAGCTATTGTTCGAAAATTAAATAGAAAAGGAAAATTATGAATACGGGTATTCCCTTCCATTCCTGTAACATCAAAACCGACTGAAGTTAGAATGGGTAAAGGCAAAGGTAATGTCTCTCATTGAAGTTTAAAAGTTAGTGCAGGCACGATTTTATTCGAAGTTTATGGTATAACAAAAAACATTGCGATTGCGGCCTTTAAAACTGGTGGTGCTAAACTACCTATCAAAACAAAAATCTTACATTAATGTAAGTGTTAAAAATACAAACTGTGCTTTTAAGAGAGCACAATTTAGACCATTTAACGTTACCTGTTTTGATAGGATCTTTAAAGTTTACATTATAAACTTTAAAGCCAACGAAATATTTATTTTCACATGTACATAAACATATTTTACAATTTACA
>Ga0208671_10000439_pt1 | contig 21096 bp, 27 predicted proteins | sample ColrivemetaGS759_FD_187606 | JGI IMG/M metagenome (GOLD analysis project Ga0208671, IMG submission 187606) | Estuarine microbial communities from the Columbia River estuary - Ebb tide ETM metaG S.759 (SPAdes) (version 2) | ecosystem: Environmental > Aquatic > Marine > Intertidal zone > Estuary ...
ATGTTATATGTTTAACTAAATTAACAGTTTAATATTATATAACATATAGTAAAAAATTAATTTATTAAAAATATAAATATTTTTATGGCATTAAGAACAAGGTTAGGTGAAATTTTACGTCCATTAAATGCTGAATATGGTAAAGTTGCTCCAGGTTGGGGAACAACTCCAATTATGGGTGTAGTTATGGCAGCATTTTTAGTATTTTTATTAATTATTTTACAAATTTATAATTCATCATTAATTATTGAAAATGTGGATGTTGACTGGGCAAATGGTATTGTATAAATAAGTTTTCTCAATTTAATTTTAAAGGCTTATTCCTTTAAAGAAATGAAGTAAAACGATTAAATAATTTAAAAGTATTTAAAATACTTTTAAATTATCTCTAATAATATAACTCGAAAAAAAGCTATGGATATTATAAGTCTAGGTTGGGCTGGTGTAATGACAATGTTTACATTTTCATTAGCATTAGTAGTTTGGGGTCGAAATGGTTTCTAATCATTTAAACTTTTTATAACATTTAATATTAAAAGATATTATGGCATTAATCTTAAAAATCTTTCCATATGCAAATATAGAAATTGTAACTACAGCAGTTACATGTATCTTTATGACTTTATTCGGTCTTTCATTAGGCTTTGCATTATTAAAAGTTCAGGGTGAATAATAAATATTTAATAATAATATGATAAATATTATTATTAAATATTTAACATTAGATAATTTATAGATTTATAAAAAATATTAAAATTTTATGAAATACAAAAGCAAAATTAGATAAGAACGTCATATAATTAATTTTATTTTCAGAAATTTTTTTAGTCGTGTATTCAGTCTAAGTAACCTAAAATCATTTTTATTTAATATATATATTTTATTTTCTCTACATTAGTGTAGGCAGTCTGCAGATAAACAACAAAAATACGCTTTAATTACATTTGTCTATTGAGTCCTAAAAACGTTCGTTTTGAATTATAGTTTTTTTTTAATTTGTCTGAATAAAACCAAAAATTTTATTTATGACGTATTTTTTATTTCAATATTAATGAAATAGCCAAGTTTTTTGAAAATGAAAATTTCCAAATTTAACAAGGAGAGTTTAAAGATAGATTCTATAAAGTGTAAAAATTAATTCCAACTCCTAGTTTTGCTTTTATAGTTTATAATACGATTATTATGTAGACAATTAAATCTATAAGTTAGGTAAAAATAGTAAAAGATCAACCTATTATGTTAATAATATTTCTTATAGTCCAACCGATGTTTTTCTATATATGAAGGTCCCTAACCCAAAATACAACTATTAGACGTACCTCTAATACCATTGATAATGTTATTAATTTAGTAGTGTCCTATTTGAATTGGTTTACAATTGATATATTTCTACTGCTTTAAAGAGCACATTAGAAATTTGTACTATTTGAAATTATGACCCAACAAGTAAAACGAGTATTTGGATCGCATGCTTAACAAAAGCTTGAAATGTTAACTTAAACATAAAAAAGGTCAATAATTAAAAAGATTAATTGTCGGTTTATTCCCAAACTTGGTCGGAAATTTAAATAAATCGAAGTTAATTTTATAAATGTATATGTTTAATTTGTAACAAGATAATGCCTAACTTTAATTTCTTTTAATGAAGTGAATTTATTAAGTAAATCTATTTAAATAGATTTACTTGATAAATAATTAATTATTCAAGATCTTTACGATTTGGATTTCGTGATGGATCACTTGAAAGGAATCCAAAAATAAATAAAGAAATAAAGAAGATAACTGTTGTATAAACTAAAATTTTTAAAGTTAACATTTAATTTTTCCTAGGGACTATTTTTAATAATATTAATTATACTAAAATATAATAATTCTGAATTATTTAATTCAAAAAAGTATTCTTTAGTTCGTTAATATTCTATAATATAATTTCTTAACGCAAAATGAATGGATAAATTTTAGAAACTGACATATTAACTCGTTTACCGGATTTTGATAAATCTTCATTAACTAAGTCGTCACGAATTGATAAATACCCTTCAACTATAACATAATCATTAATTTGATAATACTGAGTAATATCATAACCTAATTTCCCCCAAATTGAGAGATCTATTGTTTTTTTATTTGTGATTCTAACTTGAGGTATTTGGACAGTCATTTCTGTCAAGGGAATAATTTTATTAACAAAAATTTGATTCGGTTTCTCAACAATTTTAACGAGAAAACTAGTATAGTTCATGAAAGTAATATTTAGATTATTAAATTCTTCTGTTTTTGAACATCTTCAAAATTAATATCACGTAATCGTTTTAATAAACGAATGAAGTATTCTAAGAAGTAATCATCTAATTGGATAATTTCAGATGGGTCAATCTTAAACATTTTATATAACTCAAATGTTGACTTAGAAAAATTATTTTCTACATTTAAAATTTCAGCAAATGCTAACCGGTCACTAATATTTTGACCCCATTCAAAGAAACCAAAAAACTGACTCACCCATTTTAAGAGAATTAATGGTACACGCTGGACTTTAGCAGATTGACCAGCTAATTGTTCACATAAATTAATAATCTCTGATGAAACCCAGCCTTTTAACCCACCTAAGAAAAACATTTGATTTTCTGTTTTAGGTAATTGAAAAGAACGTAAACAGAATTTTGCAATATCTTGAGTATCAATATATGAAACGGATGTGTTTTCATTTGTTACCCAAATCGGTAAATTTTCTAAAATTGGAATTGCATATTGTTCAATTAAACCTTGATAAAATCCTGTTAATCGAAAAATCGTATATGGAATTTCTGATTTTTTTAATTTAATTTCAATTCCTTGTTTTAATTTCATTAAGGGAATATTTGAAAAACGTTCAACATTTTGCGCTGAAAAGAAAATAAATCGCTGTACATTTGCTGCTTTAGCAGCTTCAATTAACGCCAGTTTTCCATTCCAATCAACCGTTTTTAAAGAATCTAATTCATTAGGTCGACTAGTTGAAGCGTCAATGACTCCAGTAATTCCTTTTAAACAAGGTGGAATAGTTTCTGGTTTACTTAAATCGCCATAAACTAACTCTACTCCCCATTCTTTTAAAAAATTCGCTTTACGAAAATTCCGAACCATACAACGTACTGGATAACCTTTTGTTAAAGCTTGTAGAACAATCTGGCGTCCTAATGTTCCTGTTCCGCCAATAATTAATAAACTCATAATATATATGTGTTAAACAAATTTTAGTTAAAAATTGAACTTTGTAAAATATCCTCAGCTTCAAGATTTACTAATTCTTTTTTCGTTAATACGGTGCCACGACTATCAAAAATACGATTTGCCTGACGCATTCTAGCTCGATCTAACGCATTTTTAATACTTCGTGCATTAGCAAATAAAGGTTTTTCTTTTCGTCTTGTAATATATTGAGTCAGCGCAACTTCAGCGTCTGGTGTTAATTGATACTGTTGATCTTCTAACATAAGTTTTGCAATTTTTAGTAACTCTGCAGTAGTATAATCTGGAAAATCAATATGGTTTGCAATACGTGAAGATAAACCTGGATTAGACTCATAGAATTTATCCATGGGTTCTTTATATCCAGCTAAAATTACAACTAAATCATCTCGTTGATTCTCCATTACTTGTAATAAAATTTCAATGGCTTCAGAACCGTAATCTCGTTCATTATCAGGTTTATATAAATAATATGCTTCATCAATAAATAAAACACCACCCATTGCTTTTTTAAGAACTTCTTTTGTTTTTGGAGCTGTATGACCTATATATTGACCTACTAAATCATCACGAGTAACTGTTAGAAGATGACCTTTTTGAACATAACCTAATTTATATAAAATATCCGCCATTTTTAAACCAACTGTAGTTTTTCCTGTTCCAGGACTACCTGTAAATGACATATGCAAACCAGGACTACCTGCAGTAAGTCCTAAATTTCGTCTTAATTTATCAACTAATAATAAAGCTGCGATTTCTCGAATTCGAGCCTTCACAGGTGCTAAACCTACTAATTCTTCATCTAATAAATTTAAAATTTTTGCAATATCGGTTTTAGCGTACTCTTCTTGCAAATTAACGGATGTTGTGCTCATATAGATTAATTTTTAAAATGTAAGATAGAAAAGATTTTAATTTTATATAATAAATCGGTTATAATTTAACCGATTTAAAATGTTAAATAGTATCTAGGTTATTATAAACGTTGGAATACTTGAAAGACAAATAAATGCAAAACCTGCACTTCCACATGCTCCTACAAAGAATCCACCTTTAAATTGATCCCAAGCTTTTCGAGTTTGTAAATCTGTTTCATTATCGGAACTCTTCGAATTATCTTGTCCAAAAACGGCAACACCATAAATTGTTAAACCTAATGTTAAGATTAAAATTAAACCAATAGTTGAAAGGAAACCAGCAAGTAATCCGATATCAGAATTTCGTAATGGTCCAAGTTTAACAAAAGGACCCATTAAAAAGTATCCATGAGCTAATCCAATTTCTAAACCACGCAATAGCGGTGTTAATCCAAATCGATATGCTGGTAAATTTTTTAAAATTGCACGTGTTACTGCTGATGAAGTTATTGGCGTTGCTAAATGACCAACAAATGGATCATCATTATAAGGTTTAATAAAATTAGCCATAAATTTAATTTAAAAATTAATGAAATTAATAATAAAATTTTTTGATTAATATAAGGTTCTTAAAAATTAATGAAAATTTTTACCAACCAAAATTTTTATATAGATTACTATATAATATATACTAATATAGAGAAAAATTTTTATAAACTTCATTTTGATAAAATAACAAAAGGTTTTATGACAACTGCTATTGATTACTTTTTATTATTAGGATTTTCCTTTGCACTTACTTCTGGTTTATTTTTAGGATTAAAATCAATTAAATTAATTTAATATTTTACTACGTTACAACAAATGCAAGAAGGAATTCGTCAAGATAAAATTGTTGGATCACGACGTTTTAGTAATTATTTCTGGGCATTTTTTCTTTTTATTGGAGGAATAAGTTTTTTGTTGGCTGGTCTATCAAGTTATTTTAAAATTAATTTTTTACCATTTGCAAATCCGACAGAATTAGTATTTATACCTCAAGGTCTAGTAATGATTTTTTATGGAACATTAAGTTTTAGTATCAGTATTTATATAATTATTACAGTATTGTTAGATATTGGTAGTGGTTATAATGAATATAACAAAATAGAAAATCTTATTAAAATCGTTCGAAAAGGATTTCCAGGAAAAAATCGTGAGATTCTTTTAACATATCCGCTTTCAAATATTCGAGCAATTGGAATTAAAATTACTGAAGGTTTAAATCCAACTCGAAGTATTTATTTATGTTTAAAGGATGAGCGGAATATTCCTTTAACGCCTGTACAAGACCCAACTTCGATCTCAAATTTAGAAGAAGAAGCAGCTGATTTAGCTAAATTTCTTGATTTAAAATTAGAAAATTTGTAATATTTTATTGCTTTTTATACCCGCATGATTCTATAATGAATTTATGCGGGCATAGTTTAGTGGTAAAACCTTAGCCTTCCAAGCTAATGATGGGGGTTCGATTCCCCCTGCCCGCTTTTAATTAAAGGTTAAAATTTAGAATGAGCAACAATCATTTTTTATAGGAGAATAAATAATTATGTCTGGTGGATCTACGGGTGAACGTCCGTTTTCGGATATTATTACAAGTGTACGTTATTGGATTATTCACAGTATTACAATCCCATCTCTTTTTGTATCAGGATGGTTATTTGTGAGTACTGGTTTAGCATACGATGTATTTGGGACTCCACGTCCAAATGAATATTTCACACAAGATCGTCAACAAGTACCATTAGTAAATGATCGATTTAGTGCAAAACAAGAATTAGAAGATTTAACTAAAGGTTTATAATTGAGGTAATAAAATGGCAAAAAATATTAATCAACCTGTAGCATATCCGATTTTTACTTTCCGTTGGCTTGCAATTCATGGTTTAGCGGTTCCTACTGTCTTTTTCTTAGGCGGTATTACTGCAATGCAGTTCATTCAACGATAAGGTAATATATATTTTTATAGACAAGAGGTAAATTTTTATGACAGGTCCAAATCCAAATAAACAAGCAGTTGAATTAAATCGAACTTCTCTGTACTGGGGACTTCTATTAATTTTTGTTTTAGCGGTATTATTTTCAAGTTATTTCTTCAACTAATATTTATACAAGAGGAGTTTTTTTATGGCAAATACTGGTAGAATTCCTTTATGGCTTGTAGGTCTAGTAGGTGGCTTAGCGGTAATTACTATGCTTTCTTTATTTATTTATGGTGCATATTCAGGGTTAGGTTCATCATTATAAATTTTTTCGATATAACTATGGAATAAAATTTATAATTAAATCTACAAAACTTTTTGATCTCAATTATTTATCTTTAATAAATAAATAATTGCGATCAAAAAGCTTTTATCTCCTAAAAAATAGTCTGAATTTTTTGAATAATTTATTAATGAATTTTTGTAGTTTATTTGTTGTTTTTCCTTTATAATTTCTCCCACGACCAAACCAACCATACCAAGTATTTAAAGATCCAAGAACATCAGTCTGATCTCTATCTTGCCAAGCTGTATAGCCTCCACTATAAATAGTTTTCGGTCGTTTTCCTATATGTAATTCAGTATTCTCTACTATAAATGGAAAATAAAAATATTGTCCACAAAATGCGTGAAGCATTGCCCAAATTACAAAAGCCATGTTGATAAAGACTATACAAGTCATAATAATATTCAACATTTCATATTGAGTAGTTAAGAATCCTGTTGAATCACCAAATTGTTTCATTTTTGGAAGAACTACACCCATATTATATTGACTTGCTCTACCAGCAATACCAATAAAGATTCTTTCAAAAAATCCAAAAACTAAAATAAACGTCCAATGCCATCGTACAAAATACGGACAATATTTTTTTCCAATTCTAGTCGCAAACGTATACGCCGCTAAGGAAGAAATTTCACGCGAAAGTCTTCGAAGCCACGATAAAACTTGTGGGCCAAAATCTCTATAAATAGTATAATAAAACCAATCAGTTTCGTCTCTAAAACGTTCTGGAACATTTGCAAATAGCATCGAAATTGGATCTCTCATAGTATTTCTATCATAATCATGAGATCCTCTTACGAGCCCTCTCCAAATAATACCAGCCGGATTACTCCATCTTAAATCACTAATGGGATTATTTATCCTTATATCTTTAAGTGCTTTAAATTGATAAATTTCCATTGCTAATTTTCGGGTAATTGGAACTTTAAATAAAACTACTTGATACCAGGATACAAGTTCGATAAAATGTCGATACCATAAATAACCTGAAAATATTCCTATACAAGTAATGTAAAGTGCTGTTTTTAAATTATATCGTATTGCAAGAATTAAATAACGAATGAAAACAATAAAAAAGAGAATAGCTTCAATATCTGCTAAAACTAACCCAGTTTGAAGTTTTAACCATATAGCATCAATTATAAGGCGAAATGTCTCCAATGAAACATCTGCTGATGGTGCCAAAACTGAAGCATCATTACCGTATTCAGTAGATGGGAGGCCTTGAAATCTTGGATCTTCAAGCCCTAACCAATTTAATACAGTTTCTTGTTTAATGTCGATTAAGAGAAAAATAAGTTTAAAAAGATATAACATAAAATTAGATATAATAACCTTACTAGGCTAGTTAGTTGACACATGCATACAATAACACAGAGTAAAAGAAAAAGCAACCCTTAATTTTGCTTAAGTTTTTGTATATACCCCCAAGGGAATTCGAATCCCTGTCTGCTCCGTGAAAGGGAGCTGTCCTAGGCCTCTAGACGATGGGGGCTGTGAAAATATGAATAAGATAAGTTTTTAAAACCTATCTAAAGCGGGCAACGCGATTCGAACGCGCGACATCAACCTTGGCAAGGTTGCGCTCTACCACTGAGCTATGCCCGCTGTAGTTCTGTTGTCTTAAAACAACAACATACATATTTTAAACAGAAGTTAATATAATTTAATATTTATGTCAAGAGTTTAATAAAATAAAAAGATTAGAAATTATAGTATATACTATAATTTCTAATCTTTTAAATTGATGATGAAATTCCATCAGCGGCAGCAATCACAAGAACAAGACTAACCCAAGCTTGAAAAACTCGATTAAAGTTTCCTTTAGACTCTTCCCATTCTCCTGGCGTTGCTAATGCAACAGGAACCGTTACAACTAAACCTAATGAAATTAAAACTAATAAAGCTGTTAAAGCAGTTATCATAGATATTTTGTAAAAATTTTTATATTGATGATTAAGTTTATAATGAATTAAAGATTACCTTTTTTTAAGGCTAATAATACAATTACTGCTGGACCTGATAACATAATAAGTCCAGTAGCTAGTAGTTGACCAATAACTTGCCAATTAATCATTTTTAAAATCCTTATTTATCAATTTGTAATGAAATTTTAAATAATAAAATAACCAATAATGTTATTTTTAATTCTACTTTAAAATTCATAAAACTAAAATATTAATTTAAATAATATTTTAATTTTCACAAAAAGATTATACACAAAAAAAATTTTAAAAATACTTTAACATTTCTCGACTTTCATGTTAATATATTGATAGGGTTGCTAACTCAATGGTAGAGTACTCGGCTTTTAACCGAATAGTTCTGGGTTCGAGTCCCAGGCAGCCCATTTTATAATTAAATCAGAAGTCGAATATCAAATTTGTAATACTTAATTTTAATTTTGGCGAAAAATTCAATGAAAAATAGTATTATCAAAATTTTATTAATTAAATTAAGAATAAAAAAGTTGGCTAAAAAATAACGATAACGGTAAGTGATTGAAATAAGAATAGTTATTAATAATCTTTAAGTAAGAAATAATTTTTCATACATACATTACTTCTAGTTGAAAAAGTATAGTTTAATAATTTGAAATTTAATTATAAAAAAATTAAATTTCAAATTGATTACCACGTCGATATTGTAAAAACGCTGCTACAAAAAGACCAAACGCACTTACAGTAATCATACCCAACACGATTCCAGATAATAAAGGTTCTACCATTTACGTTTAATTATTAAATATATAATACATGTTATTATTATACGATTATAATCTAAATTTTTTAGATTATAATCATATAGTTTTATCTAAATCCAATTGCAGCTTGCCAAACAAATGCTAACAATAAGAAGAAAACAGGAACAATAGGTAATACGTCTATAATAGGACTAAAAACCATGTATGCTTCTGGTAAACGAGCTAATAGTAAAGTTTCCATAAATAAAATATCTCTATATATAAAATTTAGTAATAGTAAAAATGTTAAATTTAATAATATTAATTTTACTATAAAAATATCTAAAATTTTGATTTTATATTAATGTTTAATTTTAACTTCTTTTTGTATATAATTAATATTATCATTAAGAGAATTAGTTTTCATAAGTGTCTAGGCTTAATAATTCATATCAAAAGAGATATTAACATTTATATATAACCTTTTCATCTTTGATGATGATTAACTAAAAACTTTAATAATTTTAAATAAAAATATGGCTGCTGCATTTTTACCTCCAATTTTAGTTCCTATTGTCGGTTTAATTTTTCCAGCTTTTAGTATGGCATTATTCTTTATCTTTGTCTCAATTGATGATATTGATTAACTTTAACAAATATAAACGATAAGAATGATATCGTTTATATTTATTTCAATAATACTATAAGGTCATAACGTATTCAAATATTCAAATTTTTTAACATAGTGAATAAAAATTAGCAAGCTTACTCATTAGTTAAATTAACTTATAAAGTTATTGTTATTATAATTGGTTTTATATGCGATAAAATATTTGGTCGTTGGATTATCGACAGTTTCCAATAGAACTTTTCATTTTAAATTGTACGTAAAATAAAAATAACCATAAAGGAGAGTTTATGCCAAGATTTCGAGCATGCGCTTAGGGGTTTTTCGTTTAGTTTATTTGGGTTCTACACGATGGTATCGTATCGTATATATATATAAAATATGGCTTCTGGAATGATAGGAAGAAGGTTTCTTAAACGTCTAATTTGAAAAGTATTAAGTAGTGATGCTGTAATTTGTAACTCAAAAAATATATTGAAGGAGCTAATTTCCAATTATTTGAATAATACTGTTAATTGTTTATGTTTTGATAAATATTTCTATAGTAATAATAGAAGTTAGTTTTATTATCTTGCAAAAATACGAAAATTATAAAAATTTATTAACATAATAACATATAATGCTAAGTATAAGCTGAAAAGATTAGAGTAAAAAATTGAAAATTAAGGTTTACTCATTAAAAAATTTGATTAAAGGATTTAAAAAATATGACCATTGCTATTGGACAAAACCAAGAACGTGGCTTATTTGACCTTATTGATGACTGGTTAAAGAAAGATAGATTTGTCTTTGTTGGTTGGTCAGGTTTATTATTATTTCCAACAGCTTACTTATCAGTAGGTGGATGGCTGACAGGAACAACATTTGTTACATCATGGTATACACATGGTTTAGCAAGTTCATATCTTGAAGGATGTAACTTTTTAACTGCTGCAGTTTCAACTCCAGCAAATAGTATGGGACACTCATTATTACTTTTATGGGGTCCGGAAGCACAAGGTGATTTTACACGTTGGTGTCAAATTGGTGGACTTTGGGCATTTATTGCGTTACATGGTTCATTTGGTTTAATTGGCTTCTGTTTACGACAATTTGAAATTGCACGTTTAGTAGGTATCCGTCCTTACAACGCAATCGCATTCTCAGGTCCAATTGCTGTATTTGTTTCAGTATTCTTGTTATATCCGTTAGGACAAGCAAGTTGGTTCTTTGCACCTAGTTTTGGTGTTGCAGCAATTTTCCGTTTCTTATTATTCTTACAGGGTTTCCATAACTGGACATTAAATCCATTCCACATGATGGGTGTTGCTGGTATTTTAGGTGGTGCTTTATTATGTGCAATTCATGGTGCAACTGTAGAAAACACATTATTTGAAGATGGTGATGCAGCAAACACATTCCGTGCATTCACACCAACTCAATCAGAAGAAACATATTCAATGGTAACTGCAAACCGTTTTTGGTCACAAATTTTTGGTGTAGCGTTCTCAAACAAACGTTGGTTACACTTCTTCATGTTATTTGTACCGGTTACTGGTTTATGGACTAGTGCTATTGGTATCGTTGGTTTAGCATTAAATTTACGTGCATACGATTTCGTATCACAAGAATTACGTGCAGCTGAAGATCCAGAATTTGAAACATTCTACACAAAAAATATTTTATTAAACGAAGGTATCCGTGCTTGGATGGCCGCTCAAGACCAACCGCACGAAAACTTTGTATTCCCTGAGGAGGTATTACCACGTGGAAACGCCCTTTAATAGTAGTATAGCAGGTCGCGACATTGAGTCTACAGGCTTCGCTTGGTGGAGTGGAAATGCTCGTTTAATTAATGTCTCAGGTAAATTATTAGGTGCTCACGTTGCACACGCAGGCTTAATGGTATTTTGGGCTGGCGCAATGGTGTTATTTGAAGTTTCACACTTCGTGCCAGAAAAACCTTTATATGAACAAGGATTTATCTTAATTCAACATTTAGCAACATTAGGCTATGGTATTGGTCCTGGTGGTGAAATTACTTCAACAGTTCCATATTTTGCCGTTGGTGTAATCCATTTAATTTCATCTGCAGTGTTAGGTTTTGGTGGTATTTACCATTCATTACTTGGTCCAGATACTTTAGAAGAATCATTCCCATTCTTTGGTTATGATTGGCGTGACAAGAACAAAATGACAACTATACTAGGAATTCATTTATGTCTTCTAGGTACAGGTGCTTTCTTATTAGTTATTAAAGCAATGTACTTAGGTGGTGTTTATGATACTTGGGCACCGGGTGGTGGAGATGTTCGTTTTATTACAACTCCTACATTAAATCCAATTGTAATTTTTGGTTACGTTTTCCGTTCTCCATTTGGTGGAGATGGTTGGGTTGTATCTGTAAATAATATGGAAGATGTTATAGGTGGTCACATTTGGGTTGGTATTTTATGTATTACAGGTGGTATCTGGCATATATTTACTAAGCCATTTGCGTGGGCTCGTCGTGCTTTTGTTTGGTCAGGCGAAGCTTATTTATCGTATAGTTTAGCAGCAATCTCATTAATGGGTTTCACTGCTGCATTATATGCTTGGTATAATAATACAGCTTACCCTAGTGAATTATATGGTCCGACTGGTCCAGAAGCATCACAATCTCAAGCATTTACTTTTTTAGTTCGAGATCAACGTTTAGGTGCTAACGTTTCATCTGCACAAGGTCCAACTGGTTTAGGTAAATATTTAATGCGTTCGCCAAGTGGAGAAATTATCTTCGGTGGTGAAACAATGCGTTTCTGGGATTTACGTGCTCCTTGGGTTGAACCATTACGTGGTCCAAATGGTTTAGATATCAATAAAATTAAAAATGATATCCAACCTTGGCAAGAACGTCGTGCAGCAGAATATATGACACACGCACCATTGGGTTCCTTAAACTCAGTAGGTGGTGTAGCAACAGAGATTAACTCAGTAAACTATGTATCACCACGTTCATGGTTATGTTGTTCACACTTCTTCCTAGGATTCTTTTTCTTAATTGGTCACTGGTGGCATTCAGGTCGTGCTCGGGCTGCTGCTGCTGGATTCGAAAAAGGTATTAATCGTGCTAACGAACCTGTATTATCAATGCGTCCTATTGATTAATCGAACAGTTTTTTTATCTAACTTTCTAAGTTAGATAAAAAATTTAAATGAATAAAAAATAAATTGACTAATTAAATAAAATTTGTTATTATGTATATATAATTTATATTTGATAAATATTTTAGACTCGAAAGACGAGAAATGTTTAGTTCGATTTGCTGGTGTAGCTCAACGGTAGAGCAACGGATTTGTAATCCGTAGGTTGGGGGTTCAAATCCCTTCACCAGCTAACATTGAATCAGTTTTAAAAGCTTCCACCGTAATTGTTACAATACAAGCAGCTACACGAATAGTGTTTATTAGATTAGCTACTGCTGTTGCACAGACAATACCAACGTCAATAATACCCATTAATTCCGTTGTCGCTGGAAGCACGTTGAGTAAGAGCTGGTGCTGGTACGCAATAATTTTCAGCTAGATCAAATGGAGGCGTGTCCGCTGAAACCTTCGTTGAAGACACCATTAAAGCAAACAAGCCAACCCTTAACGTTAATAGACCGTATTCCTTATAAAATTTTACGAAGTTTTCTTTAGCTTCAGTTTCTGATAAACCTGATCCAATCCCATAAGTAAACTTTTCTATTTCATATTTCATAATATTTACTAAATTTATATATAAATCATAATACACAACATACTTAAAAGTATCAAAAGTATTTTATCTTTAGTTACATTTAGTATAATTAAAAGTACCAAGTAGAAATTAAACTGAGGAAAGCAAAAAATGTTCCAAGATATTCCTAAAAATTGTCGATATACTTACGGTCGTGTCAGCTCGCAATCTCAGCAAGAAAATTCTTCACTAGAATCTCAAAAGCAAGAGTTTATTAAACAGGGTATTTCTGAAAAAAATATTCGGATTGAAATTGGTTCTACTGTTGATATTATTTCTGAACGATCTATTTTCTATAATCTTGTTGATCACGAATTGAAAGAGAATAATTTGTTACCAGTAATTAAGATTAATCGCTGTTCCAGAAACACCCTTGAATTTTTAAAGCTACAAGAAAAACTTTTTAATAAGGGTGTCACATTCATATCTTTGGATTTACCATATTCTAATGACATGGCAATTAATAAATTAATTGCTGAAGTCAAACATTTGAAGGAAAATAAAAAATTAGCCAATACCCCAATCGCTAAGATCACTGGACGAAGACCTAATATCACTACCAAAATCCTGAAACAGGTATTAAATTATGTTCCCTATAACCCATTAGTTAAACAGAAGTCACCAAATGACTCCAAATAAATTTAGTTTCAAAAATTAAAAATAGATTTTATAAGTTTGAGTACGCAAAATTTGAACCATAAAAAGTTAGCCAACTATCTATTTAATTCCTTTGGCTTTAATTGTTTCTTAAGTCAAGGCAATACAAGAAGACTTACCAAAACATTATTTTTTGATTCTAAAACCAAAAATACTGTAATTATTAGAATCAACTATTGGAATCGAATTGTGATAAAATTTCCTGGAAAGACTAGTCAAGAGCTATACCAACTTCTTAAATCGTAGCAAATTGATTGGTAGGGTTTTTATGGGAGTTACTTGAGATTAACTCGGTTTGATTTGTGTTATTACCAAAATAAAACTGGGGTTTTCGATTACTTAAAATTCGATGAATTTTTAATAAGATCTCGCAGACAAATTTTAGATTCCACACGGACTCGTCATACCAAACTCCTAACCCCCGTAGTAAGGGTAGAATTTTATTAGGGATTAATAAGCCTTCTAATCCACACTATTTTCGGGTTTACAAAATTCGGACTACAATTAGATTTGAATTAGAATTAAAAAAATTAATTCTCGAACCTTTTCAAGCCTGTTTCTTTGATTATAGATTTGATTTCTTTGAATTGAAGTTGACTCAATCTATTGGAACAAAAACAACGTTTAATTTAGGATACTCTTGAACTTATTGTTAATTTAGTCACATTTAGTTTGCAAGTAAAGTTATAAGTAATATTAAAAATTCAGGTTATTTGTTTAGTCAAGAGCAAGAAACCTTAAGGTTATATTTATTTGTTACATCGTTTAAATAGACATTTTGATGAACATTTTGATCTATTAATATTTCAAAATTTTCATCAAAGTATCTTTTGTTTTTAAGTGTATTTTAATTACCAATAAGACATTTAAATACTTCAAAAATAATTCTATTATTGTTTTTTAAGTTATATTGTGCTAATATAATTTATTATTAGGGTCGGTGCCCGAGTGGTTAAAGGGGGCGGATTGTAAATCCGCTGCGTAATGCTACGTTGGTTCGAATCCAACTCGGCCCAGTTTTAGAATCTATTGAAGTTCTATTTAAAGTATTTTTGAAAAAAATAAATTGATAGTATAAATTTATTTTAAAAAATTATGATACATTCGAATAAAAGGCCTAGGATCTATAAACCTACCATTTTAGAAAGAATAATATATAAAAGTATAATAAATAGAAAGACGAACACTATTAAAAAAATACGTAATTTTGGAACTTTAAATAAATTTCGAAATGGTGATAAGATAACTAAAATTAAGCCAGCTAAACTACTAATAAAAAATCGAGGATACCGAGAAATATTATTCCAGAAATTGTTCATAATACAGATAAAAGACGTTAAAGATTTTATTAAAATTATATATAATTGTTAATATATATATATATATAACTATCTAATTTATTAGTAAAGATTTATCTAAAAATAGAAATAAAAAATTTCTACTATAATTTTGTCTAACTATGATAGAATAAATTTATAACTAACTAGTATAAGGCTCTGTAGCTCAGTGGTTAGAGCAGGGGACTCATAAGCCCAAGGTCGTAGGTTCAAATCCCACCAGAGCCAGCTATAAAATTGAAGAGTAATACTTTTAAGAGTTCTTGGTTTAGGAGAAATGGCTGAGTGGTCGAAAGCAATAGATTGCTAATCTATCGTACAATTATTTGTACCCAGGGTTCGAATCCCTGTTTCTCCTTATTAAAAAACTATTTAAACATTGACAATCCTAAATGAATATATTATAAATAATATAATTACTTGGGATTGTAGTTCAATTGGTTAGAGCGTCGCCCTGTCACGGCGGAAGTTGCCGGTTCGAGTCCGGTCAGTCCCGATTTTCTATTATAACACATAAGTCATTATCTATTTTATAATTTGTTATCTATTATATCTTCCGACCGATAAGGCCGCTATTTTTTGTACTGAAACTCTTCAGTCTACTAACACTGTATTACTATCAGGAGCAAAGGTAATAACTGGAGTAACATTTACAGTAGATTTACTTCTTGATACTTTAAAAAACTTCTTTACTGGCTTCAGTTCCAATCATATCTTTTACAGCCTCATTCGTATTTATAGCTTCAGCAGAACTTGCAGTGGGCCCAGCTAAAAACATAGTAGAAAATAAAGTTAGAACGGTTTAAACAATTTTTTTCAATAAAATTCTTTTGGGATCAATCTCGTTAGAAGATAAGTTCTTTTCCATTTTAAAATTATGTAAACAGTATGCTAGTTACTCGTTATACTAAACCCCTGGCTCGGAAGAAATACATCAGAGATTAATGATCTCAGCGAAAAATTACGTTTAGGAAACAAAGATCCTGGTAAAGAAACGAAGAATTTATTTTATATATAAAGATTAACTCTCACAATCGTTATTGATTGTCTACAAAATAAATTCACGTTTAATCTTCAATATATAAAATAGAACACTTTTATTTCTCGTCCTCAATAACCTCTACTAATTCATTAAGTGCAAAGTTATTTGAATTGGTTCCACTATAATTAACACTTTCAAATCGAACAATAACAGGATATCGACTACCACTTTGATCTACTGCCGCAACTGTTCCTGTTTCATTAAACCAATATGATTCTGGTCGAAGAATGCGAACTGTTGAACCACGACTTACCATTTCTAATCCTTTTTTATTGTTATATATACCTAATAATATTATTCTATCACATTCCTAGCTATATATAACAATAAAATTTTTAAAAAATTGTTGGTTCTATTATGTAAATTATGTTACCATCTAAGTAAGAATAAATTTATAATATAATTATGTAGGGAAAATAAAATGAATCGAGATACAGTACAAAAGATTCTTATAGGATTATTTCTTATTGCATGTGTTTTAATTGGCATTAAGAAATTTGACGTTTTAGAATTAGATAATTCACAAATAGGAACAGGTAAAGTTGAAGTTAATTCAAATGTCAGTAGTTCAAGAATGACATATGGACGATTTTTAGAATATTTAGAAATGGGATGGGTAAAGCAAGTTGATTTGTATGATAATAGTCGAAATGCGATTGTTCAAGCATCAAGCCCCGAACTTGGAAATAGACCACAAACAATTCGTGTCGAAATTCCAGTAGGTGCGTCACAACTTATTCAAAAATTAAAAGAATATAATATTGATTTTGACGCTCATCCAGTTGGTCAAAAAAATATTTTAGTAACGATTGCTAGCAATTTATTATTACCCGTAATTTTTATAAGCGGTTTAATTTTCTTTTTCCAAAATTCTGAAAACTTCTCAGGAAATGGTGGTTCATCGCCAATGAATTTAGGAAAATCACCAGCTCGATACGATGAAAATCCTGATACGGGCGTTTCATTCAAAGATATAGCTGGAATTGACGAAGCTAAAGCAGAATTTGAAGAAATTGTTTCATTTTTAAAAGAACCCGATAGATATACACTAGTTGGGGCAAAAATACCAAAAGGAGTTTTATTGGTAGGCCCTCCAGGGACTGGAAAAACGTTATTAGCAAAAGCTATTGCGAATGAAGCGAATGTGCCATTTTATAGTGTGGCTGGATCTGAATTTGTAGAAATGTTTATTGGTATTGGAGCAGCGCGTATTCGTGATTTATTTAAGAAAGCGTCAGAGAATACACCGTGTATTGTATTTATCGATGAAATTGATGCTGTTGGTAGAGAACGAGGAGCAGGTGTTGGTGGTGGAAATGATGAACGTGAACAAACGTTAAATCAATTATTAACGGAAATGGATGGTTTTAAAGAAAATAAAGGAGTAATTGTTGTTGGAGCCACTAACCGGGTAGATATTTTAGATGCCGCATTATTAAGACCTGGTCGTTTTGATAGACAAATTACTGTAGGTTTACCAGATCGATTAGGTCGGATTGGGATTTTAAAAGTCCATGCTCGAAATAAACCGTTTGATGAAGATGTTTCATTAGTCCAATTAGCAAATCGTACACCAGGATTCTCTGGGGCAGATCTAGCAAATTTATTAAATGAATCTGCTATTTTAGCAACTCGTTATAAGAAAGATATAATTACTAAAAATGAGGTAAATGAAGCTGCAGATAGAATTATCGGTGGTATTGCTGGTTCAACGATGGAAGATACAAAAAATAAAAAACTAATTGCATATCACGAGGTAGGACATGCAATTGTTGGATCAGTTTTAAGAAATCATGATGATGTTGAAAAGATAACACTAGTTCCACGAGGAGGAGCTAAAGGTTTAACTTGGTTTACACCAAATGAAGACCAAGGTTTAATATCACGTTCAGCATTACTAGCTCGTATTATTTCAACCTTGGGTGGTCGTGTTGCTGAACAGATTGTATTTGGTGATCCAGAAGTAACTACAGGAGCGAGTAATGATTTACAACAAGTTACAAATATTGCTCGGCAAATGGTAACAAGATATGGAATGTCAAATATTGGACCAATTGCATTAGAAGATGATAATAATGGGCAAATGTTTACCGGAACAAATTCAGATTCAGAATATCCTGAGAACATCGCCGATCGAATTGACACGGAAGTTTGCAAAATTATTAATCATTGTGAGCAAAAAGCAAAAGAAATTATTTTAGATAATCGTGTTGTTATTGATTTAGTTGTTGAAAGATTATTAGATGCAGAAACAATTGATGGCGAAGAATTCCGTGGATTAGTCGAAAAATATACAGTTTTACCTAGTAAAGTATAATAATTTTTATTAGCTATACGTAGAAAATAATGAAACATTAGTATAAAAAAACTTTTTTAATCTATTGATTAAAACTTTAACAAAAAAATCATACAATTTTTATCGCTTAATAACATAATTTATTAAGCGATAAAATTTATGGTCAAAGTAACCAAGAGCAGATTAAAAGTATAACCCTAACATATCGGGAAAGAATCTATTGATTTCAATAATAAATCCTGCTGTAAATGTCATCCAGATTGTTAAAAGAACCGGAGCTGTTGATAAATATTTTTGAAGGTTTTCCATATAAATTTTAATTCAATAATTAATGTATAAATAAAATTAGCGAGGTGAAACGGTTACTTCATCTTTTGGAGCAACTAATTCATTGCTGATTAATTCTTGCCAAGCAGAAATAGGCCAAATATATCCCGTTGTCATAATTTTTAATGCTAACGGAACATTAATTATAATTTCATTTTCACTTGGATTTTTAGTTGTACTTACTGCTCGTAAATATTTTCTTCCAACCCAACCAATCCAACCAGAGATATAGATAAACCCAAATCCCGGAAGGATAAATTCTGCTGCATGACTCCAACGTCCATCAGCGATTAAATGTGGTAATCCATCTGTACCACATAATAATTCTGAACGGCTATATTTATCAAATCTAGCTTCTGTTCGTTCAATTTGTTGTTGCAACGCTAATGAAGATGGTGAGTCAGCCTCATACTGAGCTTTGCGTTGTTCTAATTTTTTTACACTTCCTTTTTGACGTTTTGCAAAAGCTGGTGATTCACTACATTTTGTTAATCCTCCAATATCAGCAGATGCTTGATTTGGTAAGAACGTTAAGAATACTACAAAAAGCAAACTTATTAAGTTAAAGCGTTTCATTATTAAAATATAAAATTTAGATTTGGTAATTTAGTAAAAGAGTTTAAATCAATAAAACTATTAATGTTTATATACCTATATATATTAATACAGTTTTTAAGAAAATTTTATTTTATTTTAAATTATAGAAATTTTTTAATTTAATAATTTGCCGAGCGGAATTTATTGCCAGAGCGGCAGCCCATAGATTTACGGTTGACAACCCAATTTAACAGGATACGTATTTATGGACTAGTAAAAACTTCAACTATAGACATAGATACTGCTTTAACACCCTAACCTAATTTTTTACCATACGATACCTGTTCAATTAAGAAATATTATCTTTTGGTTTGATAATAAATTGTTATAATAAAATTTTACCATTTGAACACTTCCTAAATTAATTTTTTATTTAATATCGAGTTTCTGAAGAACTTCTAACGGATTTTTGTTCATAGTTACTTAATCATGCATACTTATTATATTCGTAAATCAATTCATCCCCACTAAAAATGTGTATAACTTGATTCTCTAAATATTAACCAACTTCTTGTTATTGTGATTATAACTTCAAAAAGGTGATAAGCTTAACAGTAACTCACATGTTAGTTAGATAAAGTTATTTATTAATTTTGAGTTAATAAATGTGCGGGTATAATAATGGACGTGTATTTATATAATGAATATTTAAATGAAAATATAAAAAGTGACTTTATTCAAAGTTTTAATTAGTATATTGACATAACTCATATTTTAAGTTATATATATGATATCTATTAAATGGGTGATTAACTCAGCGGTAGAGTGTCTGCCTTACAAGCAGAAGGTCACAGGTTCAAATCCTGTATTACCCATATAATTTAAGGGCCTATCGTCTAACGGATTAGGACAGAAACCTTCTAAGTTTCCAATGTAGGTTCGATTCCTACTGGGCCTAGTCCTGACTGTTTTAGAAAAAACAAATCAAGCAATTTTATTTCAAGTGTAAAAAAATATTAGTCATTTGAAATGTTTCTAAGATAGCCTGTATTGAAAATAACTTAGTTTTAAGTAGTAAAGGTAATATATCTAAAATCCAGTCGAAAATAAGCAGGTTTTAGCGATTAGAATAAAATAATTCATTTTTCAATTGACGTAGATCTTAAGTGTAGGTAAGATAAAGATATAAATAAAAATTATAGAAAAATTTGACGGTAAATCGAGCCATTGGTTTGGTAATTTTACCTTCTCGAGTAGCTTTAATTAAACTTTTTATCATAAGAAAAAACTAGGACGTCGGTTCTTAGTTAATGTGTGAATAACAAAAAATACACGAAGCGCAAAATTACGACGTCCAGATGGTGTTTTTAGATTTAAATATTTCGTTAATACTGAACGGGCTAACTCTTTTCTTTCTTCAAACGGTATCGTTTCATCTTTTAAAATATCAAATAG
>Ga0208671_10000443_pt1 | contig 20986 bp, 33 predicted proteins | sample ColrivemetaGS759_FD_187606 | JGI IMG/M metagenome (GOLD analysis project Ga0208671, IMG submission 187606) | Estuarine microbial communities from the Columbia River estuary - Ebb tide ETM metaG S.759 (SPAdes) (version 2) | ecosystem: Environmental > Aquatic > Marine > Intertidal zone > Estuary ...
ACAATTTCCTTAGAGGTGGTATTAAAAGCGCATTTGATGATGATACTGATAGACCAGTTGTTGTAGATAAGTGCAGATCATGGATTGGGCATCTTGATCAATTGTTTCAGGTATTTCCAGACGCTAAGGTATTAGTTCCAGTAAGAGATATACGAGGTATTTTATCTAGCTTTGAGAAGATGAGAATCAAACACCCATCAAGGTTTGTCGGGGTAGAGAAGCAAAACCCCCAAAGCTGGACAACTGTTGAGAAAAGATCACAGGGCTGGCTACAAATGCCGCCTCTTGGTATTGCCGTTGAGAGGCTACATGACGCGATTAAGCGTCATAAGGACAAACTACACTTCGTCCATGCAGAAGATCTAACAGCAAACCCAGTAGAAACAATGAATGCAGTCTGGGACTATCTGGAGATGGATAGATTTGAGGTAAACCCGCTCAATGTAGAACAGTATACAGATGAGCATGAGCTTGGTTGGCCATATGGTGAGCATAAGATCCGCAATGTTGTTAAGCCGTTGAAGCCAGATTGGCACGATGTTTTGGGTAGAGAGTTCTCAGATCAGATCAAGCAGACGTTTGATTGGATAAATGATCTTTAAAAAAATAAAAGTCTATACATTTATGTCTGTAAGACACAAGATATATACATACTACGAAGACATAGGCTTCAAACAACAAACAGAGTTAGTAAATCTATGGAAGAATAGTTGGGAGAACATGGGTTTTGAGGCGATCGTTTTGTGCAAACAATATGCCCGAAAACACCCTGACTATGATGATTTCGTAGAGAAGATGAGATTCATTTTTCTTGAACTAACAGGCAAGAAACTTAGTGCTTACGGCTCAAGTTGTTTTGTTAGGTGGTTAGCTTACGCAATGCTGGGTAGAGACGACGACCCCTTGACTCCTGCAAAAGACGAAAGGTTTTTAGTCTCTGATTATGACGTTATAAATAACGGTTGGGAACCTAAAGACAGCCCTTCAGAAAAGCTTCATTTTTTAGACGAAGATTGCCCTTGTTTAGCTAGCGGGACCCCAGCTCATTTTGATTTATTGTGTCGTGCGTTTTTTGATGTAACAATGATTAGAACTAAAGAATTATCAGACGTCAATCATTATCACGATCAAAACTTCCTCACACATAATTTCAACAAGCTATTTAACCCTTCTGCTGAAAAACTTCTTAAAAAATACGATATTGTTATGACGAGAGATAGGGAAAAACATGTATCTCCTTTTGATCCCTCGCAAGACCAAACCTGTAAAGCACTTCATGTATCTCACCATAACATTGCTACGCTAAAAGAAGAATATCCAGAAAAATACCCAAGACGAGGTATGCCATCTGAATTGAGATTAAGAGTAATAAAAGAAATATTACAAAAATAAATAGATGATAATATCTAATAAAAATAAATTTGTAATAATAAACCCGCCTAAAACAGGAAGTGGGTTCAGGGAGCAAGTTTTTCATGAGCATAGCGATATAAGCGTCAAAACGCACGAAATCAACCGTCATGCAAGTTTAAGACAGGCTCATATTTTTTTATCTAAACGTGGTGAGAGACCATTAGATTATTTCTCCTGTTGTTTCGTTAGAAACCCATGGAAGAGGTTTGCATCTTGGTGGAACATGAATGTAAATCAAATGATGGATGCTGGTTCTATAAAAAACCCAGGTGAAGCTTTAAATAGCAGACAATTTTCTGAATTCATTAAAAAAATAAAAAGATCACAATACGACTTCCTCACTAGTGGGGGTTACATTGTTGATTTTATTGGTAGCCTTGAAAACATGAGAGGAGATCTTTCTTATCTTGGTAAAAAATTAAAATTAGATTTAAATATACATGAAAACGTAGAAAAAATCCAAAATTATCACAGCGTTATATCTGAGTTATGGACACAAGAGTGTGTAGACTTGATAGCAGAAAGAGAAAAAGAAGTTATAATTTTAAAAAACTACGATTTCAAGCCTTAAATGATAAATGATAAACACAACTTCTTATTTATACATGTAAAGAAAACAGGAGGTTCTAGCATAGAGCGTTATTTCAATCCATCTTTGTCGTGTAAAAACCATAGAACTAAAAAACTTGGTAACACCTCTCTTGAAGATAAGCATTGGTCAGCCGAAGAATATTTAAAGTTCTTAGGAAAAAACAGATTTGAAGATTTATTTAAGTTTTGTTTTGTTCGCAATCCATGGGATTTGGAGGTTTCTCACTGGGCTTGGACTACTATTGCTTTGCCTGGTCTTAAACATTGCTCTCTCAAAGAGCACTTAAGAAGAATAAGTTTTTTTAAAAGACCTAATTTGTCATCTTATATGGATATTGCAGGAGAAAACAAAATGAATTTCATTGGAAGATTTGAAAATTTACAGGAAGATTTTGACTTTATTTGCAATAAAGTAGGTGCTCCTGTTGGTAAATTGCCACATACAAACAAAATAATTAAAAAACATTATTCAAAATACTACGACGAAGAAACAATAAGTATTGTTAATGAACATTATTCAGCGGACATTGAGCGTTTTGGTTATAAATTTGATGAACGATGATATGACAATGTTGTCTAATATTGTGTAATATATAAATATGAGCTGTGGCAGTGATAAAACAATTACAGAAATCAAAAGAGGTTCGACATTTGAGCAAACAATTACTTGCTTGGATGAGTCAAATATCGCCGTGAACCTTGGTGGTTGGGACGTTAGCAGCGATTTAAAGGAGTCTCCAGGTGCTAGTGGACTTTTATCTTTCGCTATTGATAGTGGCTCTTTCGCTAGTGGTATTGTAGGTATTTCTGCTACACCAGCGGAAACATTAGTGTTGCCAGCTGATTATAGCTTACAATACGATATTAAGTTCGTAGAGCCTAGTGGCGCAGTTTATTATACTGAAACCATGTATCTTAAAACAAGCAGACACATAACAGACTAATGGCTGAACCAATCACAGTAACAATAACCAATTTAAACAGCCCAATTAGAACTGCGAAGGTTTCTAATAAGGTGGCTGAAAGTGCTGTTACCTCTGTAGCTGGCAGAGTTGGAGATGTTTTACTAACACAGGCTGATGTAGCTGGCCTTGAAAACGTAAACAACACCTCCGATTTAAATAAACCAATAAGCATTGCTACTCAAGCAGCTATAGATGCTATAAATGTATCTGGTGATTATGCCCCACTAATTCATCAACATATAGCTTCAGATATCACCGACCTTGCTGACGGCCCTATTTCGTTCACCAATAAAACACTAACAGATGCAAGTAATGTAATACATGCTGACCAGTTACATTTTAGGGTTAAAGCAGACGAAAACTTACTTAAGGGTCAGCCAGTTAAATATGACAGCTTCAACATAGGGCAAAATGCTATTAATGTTAGCTTGTCCAACCAACTAACAGACGTTACCATAGGTTTAGCTGAAGAGGATATACCTCAAGGATCTTTTGGTAATATAATTACAGCTGGTGTTTTAGATCATACAGACACGCAGGATTTCAATGAAGGAGAGATACTCTATGTTGATGGTCTTGGGCAGCTTACAGGAGTTGAGCCTACAAGTGGTTACTCTCAACCAATAGCTATATGCTTGAAAAGCCAACAAAATAACGGGTCTTTGCAAGTTTTAGCGTCTTATCCTAAACAGCCATCTACAGATGTCAGAAATGATTCTACTGTTTCAGGTTTAAATGTTACCGAAGCTTTAGAATCGCTGCAAGCCAGAGTGGTAGCTTTAGAGGCTCTATTGCCGTAAATTCACCAATCAGCATTCTCTCCTCTGGTATCAATATGGGTAAATGATCTATAATATCCTATACCGCCTTTGAATTTCTGCATTTTGTCTCTGTAATCACACATTACTTTTTTTGCTTTCCAGGCTGATGCGTTCTTAAATATAACGTCTACTGCATTATTTTGCATATGATAAGAGCATCGACTACCTCTTACAGCCTTGTTATACTCAGGAGATCTATAAGCTGATATTATTTTATCGATCTTCAAACCAGTTTCAGAACAAACACAATCAATAATTTTTAATGTTTCTTTTATATTCCTCCATGTCTTCTTTGGTGGCAAATCATTAACAACACCTCTTCTCGATTTAAAATGAGGTTCGAGAACCATTCTTGGGGTAATATTTTTTAGATTTAAGTCCAGAATGAATTCTGCGTATTTATTTACATCTTCTCCCTTTAAGTCTACCCATGAGTCAGGTATACCTGTAACACGCTCTGTATTGACAGTCCTGAATCTTCCAGCTCTAAGGTTAGTTGCCATGTAGGTTATTGCGGCAATGGTTGTAGATATAAATTTCCTTTTGTTTGTCATGGTTATATTATATACACTTTAATTATTCTGTATATTTTTATGTTACTAAAAGATCATTTCAGTGTAAATATTTTACAACGGAAGGTATTATTATGAAAAACTTATTTAAAGTATTATCAATCTTTTCTGTATTTCTTTTATTTAGCTGTTCTTGTGCAAATAAAAGCAGCAAAAAGACAATCAGAAGCGTCTCAGAGAAGGAAAGCGTAATCCCTAAGCTCGACAAGTCAAACGAAGCTCTGAAGAAAATCTCTAAAGCATCAACATACGGTGGTGAGCAGATACTAAAGCTTCAGATTAGAACTACAAACGCCCTTTTGCTTGCTGAAAAACAAAGAGCAGAAGAACTGAAAGCGAAGCTTCAGGTTATTAGTGACGAGTTAGAGATGCTTGGTCGTTGGAACAGAAACCAAACAAACGACCTTAGAGCGCTAGAAAGTAGCCTTACTGATGTAGAGATAGCTCTTAACTTAAAAGAAAACGAGGCTTCGGAGCTTAGAAAAGCTAATAATCAGCTCAGGGCTCAGACAATCCAGGCTCAAAAAGAAGTTAAAGAAGTAGAAGAAAAGATTTTAAAGGTGAAAGCAGAAAGCGATGTTAAAATTGCTGAGATCCAAAAGAAAATGGATGCTTTAAAGAAGTATAGAAACATTTGTTTTGCGGTTGGTGGCCTTTTAGGTGCGGGAATATTATTTAAATTGTTTGGACCAAGACTCTTTTAAATATGGAAACGGAAGAAATAAAGCTGTCTTTTAAAGAAAACTTCCTGTTAAGAATCCAGCAAGAAAGCACTTGGCGTGGTATCATATCTATTATTGCGCTTTTTGGCGTTCAGTTAGCCCCCAATCACGCAGAACATATCATTTCTGGGGCTGTATCTTTAATTGCTTCAATAAATATTCTAAAAACTGATTGAAATGTCTACAGAGGAAATTCAAGAGATAATAAGCAGGACCATAAAAGAGCTTCAACATGAAGAGGGTGCTGTTCAATTTAAAAAGCCAAAAACATTTCAAGGTTGGGTCTACATAACCTTGGGTATTGCTACCATTGTCGGTTTTTGTTGGACTTCAATAGTCTTTTTAAATGATATAGCAAGGCATCAAGAGCAGGATTATCATACTGGCACAGTTGAAATCATGGAGGAAATTCAATCTAATCATGCAGAACATATTAATGACAACGCTCAACATCAAACAGATGTTGATATAGAGCTTAAAATAATTAAAGAGGTTTCCCCAATAAAAGAGGATTTAACATCCATAAAACAAAACGTTAAAGGCGTAGAACAGAACGTAAGAGACGTTCAACAAGACATAAGGGACGTACAAAGAACCCTTCAAACCATATCAGATAGACTGAATTAATGACTTACGAAGCGATTCGAACCCTTACTCAATTACAATCGCTAGCATGGACGTTTCCAATGCTAGCTCTTTGTTTTGCGGTGCTATGGGAGATAAGAAGACCTACCTACAAGTCTTGCTCTAACATATCTGACAAAAAAGAAGGTCAGATGTGCTGGATTCTTACTGGTCTTTTTATATCATTTCTTGGTAAGATAATTGAGTCCGCTTGGTGGTTGATTCCTTGGACCGCTGACTACTTAAACCTTCCCGACTGGAAAGCTCTTCACGGTGTTGGTGTTTTCTTTAATCTTATTTTCAGGCAACTTTTCTTTACTTTTTCTGGATACTGTTACTTAAGGGCCTTTGTTCCTGTAACTAACCCAAAGAAAACAATAAAAGGATTGCACCATTTACTTTTCTGTAGCCTCATTATCGGCCAGACTTATATAGTGATTCTGTTTATCATAAAGCAGAACTAATTTATTAACATTAATCTAAAAGAAATAAGTCAATTAGACAAAAACACAACATAATATATGAATTTACTTAAGATTTAAGTGTATATTTTTATATGGCGAGAAAGTCTTTAAACGCAAGATACAATGCTGATTTATCTAAAAGAAATAAATCGACGAGAGTACATAGGCAAATAGGCAGCAATCCACCTAAAGTTAAGATATCTCAAATAGACCCTAATCAAGGAGATGTTTTAACAAAAACATCACAATTCAGAGGTTTGGACTGCGTTCATGCTGATCGTGAAACCGCTAACTTCTACTTTAAGCAGATAGGAATAGCTAGCGATATAACATCCGTAGCGGAAAATACTTTTGCGAACTTAACAAAAGCCACTCAGTATCCCTCCCAAATGTACATAGGTAATCACGGTGTAGATATTGGTCCAGGAGCATTTTTCAATTACGGCAGAATTGCAAACTCGGTCGATGAAGACACTTTTGACAATTTAACTATCCACCAACAGTCTTTTCAAGGTTTTGGGGCGAACGCTAAAAGTAATTCTTTTACGATAAAGAATTGCTATTTTGATACAGACAGTCAACAATGTTTTTACGACACAGTGTTTGCAAATACAAAGATTAGTCCAACAGTAAACCTAAGACTTATAAATAATAAGGGAGATTTACAGAAGTTCGCTTTTGCTAAATCTGAAGGAGTTCGAGATATATTCTTTAGCGGTTATGAAGAGGGCTTTGAAATAAAAGATTTTGCATTTAAAGACCTAGACTCAACAGGCGTATACACTCACTCAGACAAGTGCCTTAAAATAGGGAAAGAGGCATTCAACGGCAACAAACTAAGAAGTATTGATCCGTCGCAAAATACCCCTCCTGGTTTTGCTAACTGTTATCATTTCGGAACGGGTTGCTTTTTCGAAGCTTTCGAAGAAGATAAAGAAAAACAAGACGTTGTTATAACTAATTTTACCACAGACTCAGGAAGTTACAGGTTTGAGTATAAGAGTTTTGCCAATACCAAATTAAAGTCTCAAGATATTCTTATAGAAACAACTTCTGGTATTGATGTTAAATACAGGGCTTTTGAATCGGCTTTTGATGTCGAGCTAAATGACGAAGGAGAAGATGTTTTAGGTGTTGATAAAATCTTGACCATAAAATCCAACAGGTCATTACCTATATCAAAACTGGAAGAGAGGGCTTTTGCAAATAACTATTTTGGAGCTTATTCTATTAGTGGTATTCAATCGATAGGGCCTCAATGTTTTGATAACTGTAAGATTGGATTTGGCGACGTAACCCTTAAAGATGTTGGAATAGTAGAAAGAGGTGCATTCAGGAATTTTAAATGGACTTCCAATAATTATATAAAAATTTACGACAATGCACCTTTATTCGAAGATAGTGTTTTTCATGTTGACGTTAGCGAGGAAGACAATACTCCTAAAACTAACTTCACATTGTTATGCTGGGGTGTTTATGCTGGAGGCTTGAATGGCGGAAATCTGGAAGGAAAAACTCTAGGCTTTAGACCCAAAGAGACTCAAGAAGTTGTTGAGGGTATTCGTTTCTGGGACAGAAACGGCTTGTTTTCTACTCCTGGTTTCCAAGACACTGATTCATTAATAGAATGTGGAAAAGCCCTCAAAAGGCTTACAGGTAGTACATCCCTTTACACACTCAGACCAGACTGCTCTAGTGAGATAAGCCTTAGTGGAGATATATTCGAAGCGCCAGAATTAGATGAAGATGCTGCCACAGATGAGGAACCACAAGAAGATATCGTTCCAGATAATGTAGAATGGAACGCAATTAAAAACAATGAGGGCGCGATTACACACTATGAGTATGCATATTTTGCAGAGAGGACAGCCGAAGATAGCGGAGACCCTTTTAACACGTATAGAATATACATAAAGTATGTAAACGACCCAGTTTCATGGGAACTTCTTGGCGGCGATCCAGGAGGAGAGGGTTGGTATGCAAGTGGGCGAACTTCATTTTGGCAAAGCAATTCAGACAGCAAAATGTTGCTTGCAAACGCAGACCCATCGTCCCCAGTCGGGACATACGTAGATCAAGAAACCTTCAAATCCCTTACAATAACAGAGGTAAGCCCTAGCACCCTGCCTGCAAAACTTAGCGTACCAGCAAATTCCCCTCCATTATACGATCTTTTCATCGCTAATGATGAAGTAGACATTTATAATCACTTTTGGAAAGCAAAAACAAATTTCTGTGGTAATATTTACACAACTGGTGTTGCTCCAGAAGATCCAGAGTCACCAGAATAATATAACACTATGCCCAAAAAACCAATAAACGGCTCTTACGGTCAAAATAGAGGTAATAAACAAGGGGGTTTGGGAGACAACATTAACCAAACCATTAGGCTTGCTTATACTAATCCTGGTGCTGGATATGGGCCCTTCAGTTATGACATTCTTAACCAGGACGACACGCCCATACTATATACACAAAGTTCTTGGTACAGAAGGGGTGATGATGGATTCCGACTTTTAGTAGGTGATAAGGATTCACTGATACAACTTGTAATAAAAGAAGAAATAACAGCAATTGCGGAGGAGGCTTATAGTAATTGTAAACGTGTCAACAGCAGAACAGAACCTCTCTACATACATGACGCAGGCATACTTATTGGCAGTAGAGCTTTTCAGAGCTACGGCCATCGCTATAATAGACTTCGTTTCTTAAAAAACGCAGACATTAGAGAGGCGGCTTTTCAGTCTGCAGGTATAGGTGGAGATTTAGATTTGGATTATTGTGTTTTTACTGCCGATCTTGGCCGTTGGCATTTTAATTACGCTAACTTCAGTCAAGGAGATAACCAATGGAAAGACCTTAATTCTAAAGATGCTCCTGCAGAATCAACCCTGACCATGTCTAATTGTTATGGTGATATAGCCCCAGGATTCGCTAGAAGCTCCTGTGGGTTAAAAAAAGTTGATATAACTAGTTGGCAGCACGGCTTTCGCATAGATTCAACTGCTTTTGCTGTTACCAACTTGCAAGAGGTTTATTTCCCCGAAAACCTTAAAACTATTGAAACTGAAGCTTTTTTTGACTGCGAACTTAGTGGAGACTGGATGCTTAACTTTAGAAATTGTACGTACTTTGGAGATTCCTGTTTTGAGGAAGCTTTTGTGGATATTGATGATGATGATTACACGCCCAAGGGGGTCGCTCTTCTCCCATTCGCAACAGATTCAGGCCAATATAGTTTTTGGCGTAAAGCCTTCTATAATAGTAAACTTGATCCCCAGTCAATAATGTTTTATAACATATCAGGAATGACAAGTTACAAGCGCTCTTTTGACAGCCTGATTAAAATGCCAGCATCTGGGCAGGGATACATATCTGGCGGCAACCCCTTGCTTATAGCTAATGGGGGTAATGTGCCTGGAAGATGGGATGGAAAAATGATTTTGGGAGAGAGCAGCTTTGCTAATAATTATTTTTCTAGCTACCACATAGCCTTCGTTGATTTTATAGGCCCAAATTGTTTTGCAAATTGCAGGCTAGGAAAAGAGACCATAGAAACCAATCCGTTTTACAAAGGGGCAGACGTCTATCTAGAAGATGTCGCTAGTGTTGGTGGTTCTGCTTTTTATAATTTCGATTGGGGCTGGCACGGAAATCACAGAGTTTTTGATCAACCTGTTATGAAAGTCAATGATCTCAACCTTTGGTTACTTAGTGATAAAAAACAAAGAACAACCTGGTCTCCTAGGGTTTTCTATACAAGCAGTGATCCAGACAAACCTAATGGCAAGCCAGCTGCAAAAACTTGGCTTCCTGGATGGTCTACTGGTTCTGATGCTATGGTTTTGGGTACTGAGGACATAAACGAGTACGGAACTACCCTCGGCCAGCAGATTTACGACGTAAATGGTAAATTTGCAATGTACTACCGTGACAGTTTTCAAACTTTAACTACCCTTATGAAGATGAGGTATGATGGCATACAACCTGCGTTTTTCCCAGACTGTCCACAAGAGGGTCTTCGACTGTCAGGAAACATATTTGAAGCTCCATCAATTGACGAAGATTATACAGATGAAGAACCATTTCCTGATATAGTTCCAGATTTGTTTGACGCTGTGGTTATTTCAGGGGTTGACACTTACCTTATTGATTATGCTTACAGAGGAGAAAGGACAGCTGAAGAGAGCGGTGATCCTTATAATTGGTATGATATAAGATTCTATTTTGAAACTGACCCAGCTGTATGGGAATACTATGGATTGCCTTTAGGTGCCGCTGGTTGGATTATGAGGGCAGATACTGCCTTCTATTCTGATCAAGGTTATGTTCTTGTTAACCAAAATGACGACCCAAGAACACCAGCTGGGACTTTTACTAGCATAAGTAACACTGGTATTTGTAATGTTGAGGTTACAACTCCAGCATTCTTAGCTGCTGGAGAAGCAGTAAGTGCGCCTCCGACGACTGGTCCTCTTGGAGAAGGTTTCGAGTTATGGGTTAACATTAATGACCCACAATATACTCACGATTGGGAAAAAGCCGTCAACTTCTATGGCTTCCTAAATAAAACGGGCGTTCTTGAGCCTCAAGACCCAGAAAGCCCAGAATAACACAAAATAAAACTAAATATGAAAATACCTAAAATCAAACTACCATCATCCAAGTTGCCTATTATTAATTACATTAAAAGGTACTGGATTCTTTTATTGGTTATTGCCGTACTCATCTGGGCTTACACATCGGGTGCTTTGGCTCTCACGATGCGTGGAGCGCTCCTAATCCCAATCTTCACACTTATTGCTGGAGCGTCTGGCCTGCTCCTTAGAAACGTTTACAATCGCAAGACGACAGATAAATATGTGGACGACAAAGATTTAATTAAGGATGATTGGAACAGCCTTACCCCATTTCAAAGAATTGTTATCACTAAAGTTGAATTCCTTGCTTATTTTGCTGGCGGTTGTTTAATAGCTGCTGGTCTGGTTATTATTATTAATGTTTAAATTTGCGGCATTCTTAGGGTTTTTAGCTCTAGTTGGATCTGGATTAAAATGTGATCCATATAGCGGTGGGCCTTCTCCCGCCCTTCCGTTTCGTCACAACCCACCAAAACATCACGAAAAGCTCTGGGATTCTGCCGAAATACATGCTTCTCAGGTATTCAGGATAGATAAATCTATCTCCATTTACCTAGAAAACAAGAAAAAGTATGAGGCTATAGAGAAAATGCGCACTGGAGGTGTTCCCTCTGCTGTAGTATTTGCTTTGCATGGTAGGGAATCCACATGGAATTTTAAAAAACATCTTCACGAAGGTTCTCCTTTGACAGGGAGGACTAAATGGGTCCCAATCGGCAGACCATTAGCTGACCCTAAAAACGGAAGCAGTTATACTTTTGAAGAAAGCGCAGAAGACGCATTGTATAAGCTAAAAGACCTTGAAAATAAAGTCGACTGGACTCAATGTAACGATTCTCTCTATAATATAGAGAAATATAATGGGTTAGGTTACCTTAAATACCACAAGGATGTGGTTTCTCCTTATTTGTGGTCTGGCACAAAGCATTACACAAAGGGGAAGTATGTTGCGGACGGTAAGTTTTCTTCTACGGCTGTAGATAAACAGCTTGGTACGTGCGCCATTCTAAAAAGAATGCAGTCTAGAGGCTTGAAAATAGGTTTTCATTAAAATTAGTCAAAAAGATATTGACTTAGTCAAGAACTCATGTATCATGAGCGTATGACCACTCCAGAAATCAACCACATACAAGTCAATCAAAACGACATCTTTAACTTTGTTATTGGTAGAGACGGATATGATCCAATTGAAAAGTGTATAGATTGTCGTGTTTATGAAGTGTTTGATGAGTTTATTTATAATAACAAAACAAAAGAAACAATTGATCAAGAAGATGATTACATAAGCTTTTGTAGGCAGGTGTCAATCCTTAAATCTAAAGCAAAAAACATGCAGTATGAGGAGGTCTTGAGAATCTGTGAAGAACTGGAAGAAATATCACCAAAATATATCAAACTTTAAACATTATGGCTAAAAATACACAAGTAAAAGAAGAACGCAAAAGCAAAAAACGTAAAGGCATTCATGCCAAAACCCAAGCTTCAAAGCTGAAAGGTAGTAAAAACTACCTCAAAAGGTATAGAGGCCAAGGAAAATGAATAAAATGAATAAAATAAAAAAAATAACCAACGCTAGAAAAAAAATAAAACTTTTAAAAGATAAGCAGGAAGAGGTTATTCACGACCTTATGGACGAAATAGGGAGGAATAATGCAGAGGATATACTTATGATAGACTTGATTTTTGATTACCTGAATAACGGTACAAACTCATCTTTATATTCGCTTACAAACAAACTTACAAAAAATGGGAAAAGAATGGCATGGTGGCAAAGGTGATAAGTCTAGGGCTTGTGATGTAAATAAATTTTCTCGAAACATGGAGAAAATCTATGAAAGAAAAAACTGGAAGTTTTGGGCTGTTTGGGAAGGTTACTCGTTGGATGATATCAAATTTGATTCTACTGGTTTAAAAGAAGGAGAGCAAATCTCTTATAAAGAATTTCATTCCAGGATTAAGAGATGAATAGAATTGTATTTTCTTATGCTGAAGACTGTATTTTTGGTTTTGGTGATTTTCTTAGAGGCTCTATGTGCGTCAGGGGTGTTTGCAAAAATCAAAACATAGACTTTGACATTGATTTCTCCAAGAACAAAATTGGCCAGTATGTGGAATCAAGGTATACTGGCGAAGATTATAACAATACAGACATAATAAAAACCAAGAGCCTAAACGAACAAAAAATAAAAGAACTCCTTCTAAACAAACCATATTTATTTCTATGTTCTAATGCAAGTAAAAAAAGATTCCCTGAAACTTACGATTTAAGTAATGGCCCAAAGACTTATTTTAACTCTCTTGATGACGAGACTAAAAACTTCTACCAAGATAACCTTAAGTTTTCTGAAAGCATAGTTTCTGAAGCGAGAAAAAGACTTAAACAAAAAAATATAGGTAAATTTAAGATATTACAAATAAGGGTTGGTGATGAATTCTCTTTTTCTAACGGCGATGGCTTCAAACATAAAGACAAAACACCGCCTCCTATCAAAAAGCATGGGTTGTATTTTACAGATCGCAAACCCAAACTCAGGACAAACAGCACCCCTTACGCTTTACCACTCTTGGTTTACTTTCAGTTCTTGGTTGATTTCATGAAAAAGAACAATGACGAAGATTTTATTTTTATTTCAGACTCGTCAGAGCTAAAAGAAATGCTAAATTCATACATCGAAAAACAAAAAATTGATAATTTTCACGTATTAAGTCTTCTCTCTACCCATACAAGTGAAGCCATGCTTGATGATTTGATAGACCAACCCAAAAAAGACGGTCTTTTTGATACAATGCTGGAAATGTATTTAGTTTCTCTATCTCAAGGGGTTAAGTGCTTTACCTGCTACAGATTCCCGTCAAATTTTACAAAATCTATTTGTGTGATTTTTGGTATTAATCATGAGGTTGATATCATAAAAAATCATATCTCTTAAATATCGTCAATAATATCTTTGTTTTCAAGTATCCAGGGTATTAATAAGTTCTCCACGCACCTAACATAAGCCTCTTCATCGTTTCTCTCCATGTAAGCTAAACCAGTCATTTCAAAGATCATGTGTGTAACTTCATGTATAATAGTTAAAGAATGCTGTTTCTTATCTTTTAAACACCTTGATGCTATTGTTATCTTCTTTTGATCTATGTCACAACTGCCCCAATCATCCATTAAATCGCAATACTCCACCTTGACAGTGGAGCCCAGAATAGAAATTTCTGATAGTTTTTTAGCTCTATGAGTTTGGGCCATCACATATAAATACACTATTAAAACTCATGAAAAGCATAATATCTTCCTATTTAAAAGACTGCCCCTTTGGTTTTGGTGATTTCTTAAGGGGATCATTAGCATTAAAGCATGAGTGTGTAGCTAGAAATTTAGATTTCTCATTAGATTTTTCTGGTCATGAGGTTGGAAACTACATAAAAAGCAAAAAAGATGTCAGCTTTTGTAAAGAAAGAGGAACGGAAACTTTTTACATGAAATTTCAAGAATTGTCAGATTTTTTAGACAACACTGATTCAGATTCCGTAAGATTATGTTCCAACTCTTTTCATGGAGATTCAGGAGATTTAAATGTCAATGAAGCCCAACTTTTTTTTGAGTCCCTTTTAGAAGAAAGCGTTACATCTTGGTTTTCTGATAACATAGTCTTTTCAGACGAGGTGGTCAATGAGTTCAACAAAAGAACATCAATTAACAATTTAAAAGACTATGAGGTTATACATTTTAGGGTTGGTGACGACTATTCTTTTTTTGATGGTGAAGAAAGCTTGTACAGATCCTCACCCGCAAGTAAAGCTCCAATGTTTTCTGAATATTTTTTTGAAAAACTCTTTGAGAGGATAATAAAACAAAATCAGTTTAAGGATAAAAATATTGTTTTTATGTGTGACAGCGAGAAGGTAAAAAACAACGTAAAAAACATCATAATAAAATCCCAAATAAAAAATTGTTTCGTTTTAAGCGGTTCACCTTGTCACACAAGCTCATCCATGTTATTTAAAAGGTTTAAAAATCCCAAAGTGGAACCTTTATTTGAAACTTTTCTCGATCTGTATACAATATCTAAAGCTAACAAGGTTTCGTCTTACTGCGCTTACGATTTTATAAGTAATTTCGTAAGGTGGCCCTGCCTTATATACGGTGTAAAGCTTGATGGTTTTAGTTTTTACGAATTAATAAAAAAATAAATGAAAAAAATTATATGCTCTTACAAAAAAGAAGCTAGATTCGGTGTTGGTGATTTCTTAAGGGGGTGCCTTGCCACTAAAACTTTTTGCGACTATAAAGGTTTTGATTTTGATTTCGATTTCTCTAAACATGAGATAGGTGAGTTTTTGTACTCTAGTTATACTGGTGATGATTATCTAGACGATGAGGTAGATGATAATCTTGCCTTAAAAGAAGTCGAACATTCTGATTTGGATATTGTTTACACATGCAATAATTATCTTAATTGTAGAAATTGGAAGCAATCGATGGCGAAAATCTTGCTAGACTTTCAGAAATCTATAAGTCTGGATGCCAAAAATTTTTTCGCTAATAAAATAAAGTTTTCTGATGATGTTCTCAAGGCTTGCGAGTCCAGGCTTAAAGAAAAAAACATTAGTTCTTACGAGGTTCTTCATATAAGACTAGGGGATACTCAGTCTTTCTCTGAAGATGGAGAAATAGTTGAGGATTGTCAAAAAAGAAATTCTAGAGCTTTTCGTTACACAATCGAAGATTACATAGAAGTTTTTGATTATTTACTTGATACAGAAAAAGATTACATATTCATATCTGACAGTCAAAAGTTAAGAGATAGAGTAAGAGACCATATAAACAAAAACAACTTAACTAATTGTCATATTTTAACATCAAACCCATCTCACACAAGCAGGAAATATACTAAAGGTACTTATAAAAAACCTATAATAAAAAACTTATTTGAAACAGCCGTAGATATTTGCTTTCTTTCCAAATCTGAAAAAAACACTTCATTCTCTTCTTATTCTTTTGGTAGTAATTTTATTCAGTGGATTTCTTACATATTTGATGTGCCATACATTGTTCATAACATTAGAGGTGTAGATATGTATGACAGGTACCGTCGTAAAAGAAACCACAAGTAATACCCATTTATATACTTGACTGTAAAGTATTGATGTGTTACAATTTAAATTGTAATGAATAAACGAAAAAATGCAGCTATAAAAATAGCTTTAAACCCACAAGACTATAAGGTTTGTGAAGGTTGTGACAGCATTGTGAGGTTTACAACTTCAATTTGCCCTAATTGCCACTCTTATAGGTATAATGACGACCCTTCATATATTGTCAAACACGCCGAGATTCTTTCTGAATCAGAACAGAAAAGTGTAACTAAAGAAGATCTATTTTAATATGCCTATTTTTCTTTACTGGTGCCTACCTCTTGTTTTAATGTTTTGTTGTTCTGTCTTCATGGGTTTTTCAAAAGGGGTTATAGTTATGACTTTTCTTCTTTCTTACTGCGGCTTTATCGTTGCGTTTATAAGGTCTGTAATCATTGCAAAAGAAACACCTATAAACAAAAAAAGTGCTAGTAAATCTGTGTTTTAATTAAGATGAAGACCTGTGTTTCTACTGGAAGGAAAAGGATTGTCTATAACTTAGCTGATATAGTAAGGTGGAATTACTGTTGCTATATGGATACCTGGAGTTCGGATTCTATAGCTAGACAGTATCACAACAAAAGCCAGGCACCTAAAAACCAATATGATAAAACTAATAACCCAATTGTAGATTTCAATTGCTTGTCTGATATAGTGGAATCAAAAAATATCTTCGAACATGACGATAATGTCTTATCAATACATGTAAGACTTGGAGACCTTTTTAACACTTTACAAAAAACGATACCAAAAATACACTCTTACTTAGATATAATAAAAAAGTATAATTTAAATGAAAGTTGTGATAAATGTCATTTGTTTTTTGGCAATCATTTAAATGAAAACAAAACCCAATCTGAGGAGTACATAAATAAATTAAGTTCTTTATTAAAGAATGCTGGTTTCGAAGTTTCCGTTGTTTCTGGTAGTGTTGACGACGACTTTGTTAAGCTCTCTAGATGCAAAAACTACATACCATCAATAAGAGGTTTCTCTTGGTTATCAGCCAGTATAAACCCCAATAATGTTATATGGGATATACAAAACCCTCCTTTCTTCGATTGGAATATTTCCAGAAAGAGTGTTTACATAGACTCAAGAATAAGCCTGAATAGTGGTTTAGATTACAATAAAAAGATATCAGAAAAATGATAAGCCATAGTCATAAATTTATATTTATTCATAACGGTAAATGTGCAGGAACTTCAATAGTAAAATCTATTATAAATGATAACCCAGGCATGGATTATAAAGAAATAAAACATGACTCCTTATCCAAGATTACAGAAAAAGGTTCTATTTATAAAGATTATTTTAAAATATGCTCTATTAGAAATCCGTGGGATAGGCAAGTTTCTTGGTATTATCACTGTATTTCAATAGGTTGGCGAGTTCCCGAATTCAACGAATGGGTAAACCACGGAAGAGGTAGTGTGTTAAATTACCCAAATCTAAATGAATTTGATTTTATTATTAAGTTTGAAAATCTAGAACATGACTATGATGAGATGTGCAAGAAGTTATCTTTAAACAATAACAACTTATTCAAAATAGATCACAATACTAAAAGGCCTGATAAAAAATACCAAGAATACTATGATGGCCTTAACTCTATAAACACAGTTAAATACAAGAATTCAAATATAATAAGCAGATTTAATTATAAATTCTAATAACAAACTATGGGCAGATTATCTTATGGGGTAAATAAGGCAAAAAAAGTATTGACTCAATAGCTAAAAAGAGATAGTATTAGCCCATGAACATATTCGCTCTAGATAAAGACCCTACAAAAGCTGCAAAGTGGCACTCTGACAAGCATGTAGTAAAAATGGTTACTGAGACATCTCAGTGTCTTGCTTGCGCATTAATTAGACACAAGACGCCAACAAATCTTCTTCCTCTAACCAAAAAAGGGACACCTGTAAAAGGCGGTTATCACCACCACCCCAGCAGTATTTGGGCTGGCAACACTAGAGCTAATTTTCTGTGGTTATGTTCGCTTGGCTTGGCTTTGTGTGATGAATATACAGAGCGTTACGGCAAAGTCCATGCTTGTGAGCAGCAGATTAAAATTATGTGCAGTCTAGTTAAACGCATACCAGAAGGGGAGCTTGAGCCTTTTGCCATAGCAATCTCAGATGAGATGAAATGTAGAGAAGTAGATGGTTTCGAGCAAATGTCTGACATTACCAAGTATCGACTATACTACAAGCTGGACAAAAGTCACATCGCAAACTGGAAACAGAATAAGCCTAGTTGGTACGATAAAAGCACAAAAGAAATCATTAGTTTAGAGAAGGCATAGCATATGAGTGTATCAATAGTAGAATTTGAAAACGGTTACGTTACAATCGGGGAGACTGGAGACCCTTTTCTCGATTATGTTTGCCAATATGCAGACAACAACGAAACCCTCGTTAAAAAATCAGAAATCCTAACAAACAAAAAGTACAAAGAGCTAGAATCTAAAGTTGACTTGGCAAATGGTCCAGTTGACTTGAAACAATTCTTCACAAAAGAATAAAATGATTCTAGTTTTGTATAGTTATGTCCACCGAAATAACATTCCAGCTATTATTAATAGCGTATATGATAGGCGTGATAGTCTATTGTTTTAAAAATTAAAGTAAATATGAACTCAAAAACTTGGGCTAGGTTGAATGGAGAGGTTGGTTATAAGCCAAAGGAAGAGATGTATAAAATAATGCACGATGGAGGCATTTATATACCTTATGTAACCGAGGATGATCAAGGCAACTGTGTTTACACAGTATTAGGAGACGCTAAGAGAAACAGGCTATACATGTCTATGACTAATCAAGGAGAAGTCTTTGTCGGTGCTGTAGACAGCGAAACAGAGGAGGGAATGCTTGACAAAACCCCCAGAATGAATGCAGAAGATGCGGGTTTATGTGTTTTCCTTGGTGATATGTTATGCTGTTTAGCTGAGGGATGCACAAAGAACCAAGTTCTTAAAAGTTGGGACGAAGAGTTTTTAGATTAAAGTTCTTGACTATCTTCTAATATGCTGTATGATCTTCAACATGGTCATTAAGAAGAAAAAGAATCTTGGTTGGTGGGATTTTCCCAACACACAAAAATTAGATATTAATGGTTCTCAACAAGAAGTTCCAGAATTAACAGAAGAAAACTTCTGGACACTTATTGATGACTACAATAAACTAATCAAGTATCACAACGATGCTGTTGATTCGTTAACAAAAGAAATTAAAGATTTAAAATCAAGATAATAAATGAACGACAAAATTTTTACGCTTTACAATTATAGAGCCAACGTGGTTGGGATATATGATGGAGATTCAGTAACCCTGGATATAGATTTGGGGTTGGGTATTTGGAGTAAGGGTCAGAAATGTAGACTTTCGGGTATAGATACCCCTGAAATCAGAGGAGAGGAAAGAATTGAAGGGCTAAAGTCTAAGCAAAGGCTTTGTGAGTTGATTTTGGGAAAACAGGTCGCCGTTGAAACAGCGAGGGATAAAACTGGAAAATACGGTAGATGGATCGTTACAATATGGAGTCTTGATGACGAACTTGGTTGGTTAAATATAAATGAGCTATTGCTTTCCGAGGGGTATGCAAAGATTTATGGTCAATAGAAAATTCTATCAAATAACAGAAGGTGAATTCGTAAACATGGATTACGTTGTATCCATGACCCTAAAAGAAGAAGAAATTCTGCTGTTTTTTGTCGGGGGAGAAAAGAAATCCTATAAACTATCTGATTTAACCAATCAGTTCAATAACTTCATACAAATTAAATTATTATAATGGAATTAAAATCACTATTTCACAAACACTTTTGGCTCGATTTAAAATACAAAATCAAATGTTTCTTTTACCCGAAACAAGAGTGGCTGACTGACGTTATACCTGACACATTCTGTGACAAAGTAGAACTAATTCCTAATTTGTTGTTCGCCTGTCTTGTTGATTACATTGAAGTTGAGAAAAAGAAAACATATGTTAATGATATTGGATATGATTGGGCGGAAGAACTTAAAGATGGTTTTGTAACTCAGACTTATGTTGATGCGGTAAATTTAAGAGAGGAAGAATTAATGAAGGCTTATGATTATATCAAGAGAGGTCGAGATGTAATACAGGCTAGAATTGAGTGGGCGTATCCACCAAGGGAACCGTTTGATGAGCTATTCAGCGAGAGTGAGACAGTAGATGGTCATTACGAGCTTAACGTTTCTCCTGAACGAATAGAGTGTTATAAAGAAGTCAATAGACTTGAGGCTATAAAGCTTGAGAAAGATAAAGAGTGTATGAGGATTATCGTTAAACACCATCATCAATTATGGACATAGAAAAAGAAAAAATACCAAATGCAGGTTCGACAGAAGCCTACGAACAAGGATGTAAGTGTCCCATAATGGATAATAATTATGGTAAAGGGTATATGGGTATGGAGGATGTGTTTGTGTTCAATACACAATGTCCACTACATGGAGAAGCTCTAAAAGAAGTTTTTGAAGACAATTAAATAATGCGCCTTTAGCTCAGATGGATAGAGCAAATCACTTCTAATGATTAGGTCACAGGTTCGAATCCTGTAAGGCGTACTTTAATGCCCAATCATACACTCAGGAGGTGCAAGACCACATGAGGTGAGTGCTATGGCTATTAGTAGGAGGGCTAATGATATTGGAAACTTTAAACTCATGATTTTATGTATGCTGGGTTCATTAGAATGCGCTTGTCGTTCATCAGTCTGCTGGGCCCTTGTTATCGTTTGTTATGGAAGCAAATGTTAATGTATTAGTCCCCGCTGAGTCTGTTGAATCTAAACTGTTTCCAGCAGAGAGAATCCACCTAGAGATAATGTCTGTTGACTCATCAACCCCACTTGCGAGCGATGAGATCGTGCCAGATGACAAAATGGAACTAAACACACGAACGTCACACATCGAACCGTAAAGCGTTCTGTTAGGATCACTCGTATTACCAATGATGAAGTCATTCGCGGCATCAGACAACGGTGAACCTGTTGGTGATAAAACGGGCGTCA
>Ga0208671_10000469_pt1 | contig 20421 bp, 27 predicted proteins | sample ColrivemetaGS759_FD_187606 | JGI IMG/M metagenome (GOLD analysis project Ga0208671, IMG submission 187606) | Estuarine microbial communities from the Columbia River estuary - Ebb tide ETM metaG S.759 (SPAdes) (version 2) | ecosystem: Environmental > Aquatic > Marine > Intertidal zone > Estuary ...
CCCGAGGGTGCTTTGTGGGGATTAAGCGTCAATATATGCCGTAAGTGCGTACACCACCGCACCAGAACTACCACCCGTCACCCCATCATCGAGACAAATTACATCTACTCTTGTTCCTGCTGGGGCATCCGCCACGACCGTCGCCGTGGCGAGGGCGACCGTAACTTTGACATCAGCCGCCGCAGATTTAACAATGGTGGAGATAAAATTGGTGGGGGACTTGATTGTTACAGCGTTGTTTATCGCTTCAACGACAATAAAAGTCGCATTCCAACCAACTACCGGCGATGTAGGTAGAGTTATTTCATAAGCTGCTGCTGGGGCAACCGAGTAAGTTTTCCCACTATCAAATTTATCCAAAGTAGTAGCGGAGCCAATTTGATCAACTACCTTAACATGTCCATAAATCTTATTTAAATTTTCTTGACCCATTATATATTTTCTCCTTGAAATTGTAAGTTTGCTTTAAAAGCTGTAATAAATAGTCTTTTGCTAAGTAACAAACCAAATAAATCTTGGATTGATAGTAATTTGTTCTCCGTCTGTCATAAGAAAAGTCATTTCGCCATCCAAGAAGTCAAGCGCAACGATGTTCTCCTCTTTATACCCTGCCTGCTCAAGTTGCCCTAAGCAGGATGTGAGTTGGGATTGAAATTTTATTTCAAGATTATTTAGAGCGTTTTCGACGCCGCCTTTTGCTTTCAAATTGTTGGCCAAACGCGCTCCTTTTGTTTGGTATATCCTTGCCACTCATAGAAGCAGCAATAGCTTCTTCTGTGTCGTCTTCCATCTGGTATGGAGGATCAGGCATGGCACCCGCTTTCATGTTCATTAACTGGTTGTAGATTTGGTTGGTTAGACTGTTCAATTTACTCATTTGTTTTTCAAGGGCTGCCATCCTTTCAGAATCCATATCCTGACTATCGAGGACCATGTCACGAGTATTAGCGTCCATTTTATCGAATGCTTTGTCTTGTGCTTGGTCCTTCATATCAGAATATGAAGCCGCTGAATCAAAAGCTGCTTGACCTTTTTTATCAAGCCCATCGAGAAAATCATCGTATTCCATATCTTTCGACAAACCCCTCGCTTGACCCCTCGATCTTTGGCTTCCCTTCGCATTTTTACCAAATGGGAGATTGAATATCTCTTCGACTTTTCCAAGCTCCTCTTTAATTATTGTTTTCAACTCTTTGTCTGTTATCTTTTTAGACATTTCTATTCTCCTTAGTAGTGTATATAGTTCAATCTGATGGTGACTGAGCTTGAGTTTTGAGTAAAGTGTTTTCTCTGCGGAGATATTCAATCTCCACTTTCAGCGCAGCGACTGTCTCAGACAGTTTCCTAATTTCTTCTAGTAAACTAACTTCCCGTTTAAGGGCTTCTTCTAGTTTTGTCTCAAGGACCGTGACTCTCTCTCGGAGATCATCTCTAAAAAGATGAACCTGTTGTTCTTCTTCTCTCTCCTTTTGTCGCGCAATCTCCAGCCTCCGCTCATAGTATTTCCAAGCGCCCGCTCCACCCAATACGGTGATTAGGGTGATAATTATTGTATAAATGCTATTTATCGTCACGACTTGTACTTCCTTTAAGTGATTTGATAATTTGATAATTTGTTTTGGAAAAATTTACAATTGTAATTAGCCATATGGTAAAAGAAAAAACAAAATGATAGTGAAAAAGACTGTCGTATTCTTTTCCCACAATAAAACAAATTAACAAAGAGGCAACAAACGAGACAAAGTTGGCTTTATGTCTGCAATTAATATCTCTTTTGGATGTGGCTAATATCTGATATACCCCCGCCATTATAGAAACCGGAAGGAGCCACCATATGGAGAACAATGATGTAATTACCAAGTATGGGAACAAAAACATCCTAACAAACCCGATCAGTAACTCAAGAAGTTCACCATCAGAATATTTTAAGATAATTATTATGTTATCAATGTTTTTTTTCAATTAGTGACTCTCACTGTTAATAAAACAACTGCCAAGATAAATAGAACACTTAGGAGGCAACCTGACAAAAAAAATAGAACAATTTCGGTGCCGGTAAACGGTGAATTGCCTTCTTTCGGCACGGGATAGGTCTCAACATAAGTATATGGTTTATAAGAATAAGATATATTATTATCAGGAGAGACTGAGGCAATAAAAGAATTTTCTGATAAATGGACATGAGATAAGGATGGGCCACCTAATCCATCTACACCCTCGGGGAGGGTATCTTCGATGCTTCGATGTGAAGAATTAGCTTTCTTTTTCGGCCCAGTCTTCTGTTGTCCCATAAGTATTAATAATCCTAGAAATAGTTATTTTACCGTTGTATTGTCTAAACCACTCCTTGAGCCCTTTTTTAATATCTCTGTTCCACTCTCCAACAACATAAAAAAACACTTGTTTGGTTTGAGGGTCGTACTCTCTCCATTCTAGACAGGTATTCTCGTGTGGATAGTCATCAGAACTATACCACTTTAAGAATATACTCTCCAGCTCTTTTGATTTGACACTTTTCACTGACATCGTATTGGGTTCTCCTTATTAAATAGTTTATAAATAAATAAAAGCTTGACGCTTCTATTGGATACATGCTATCATAAACAAAAAAAGGAGTCAAGATGAGAAACACTAGATATAGAGAGAAAATTCACAATTCACAGTGTAGACCTATGGTATGCTTCGATGATGTCCTCCTGAGACAACAACTTTCAGACCTTAAGAGTAGAAAAGAGGTAGATCTGTCTCAAGAGCTGGATCTACCGAATAGCGATGACAAAAAAATTAAAATTAATCTACCTGTCATTGCAGCCCCGATGGACACCGTATATGATTTTTCACTGTATAAAGAAATGTGGGAGGTCTTCGGAGCACTATCTATAGTCCCCAGAGATGACCGGGTTAATGCTATGGAAGAAATTCGTTTAATAGAATCACAACAACCGCACTCACCCATCTGCGTGTCAGTATCTTTTAGTACTTTCGACAATTTAGAAAAACTCGAAGCGATCTGTGGAAACGCTCAGATAATTTGTTTAGATGTTGCAAACGGATTCAATACACACGTTGGTGATAAGATTTTACTTCTTAAAGACCTGTACCCCAATGCAATCGTTATGGCAGGTAATGTGACAGATAAAGAAGGATTTGAGTTTCTTGTTGAATGTGGAGCGGACGCCGTAAGAATGGGGGTAGGATCTGGTTCTATTTGCTCAACGAGATTAAAAACTGGTACGGGTATGCCTGTACTAACTAGCGTGCTTTTAGCTGCAGATTCTGGCTATGCTCGTTGTAATGGGGGCAAAACTCTGATTGTAGCGGACGGCGGTCACCGTGTTGAAGGTGATATAGCAAAATCTCTCGCCGCTGGCGCTGATCTTGTAATGTTGGGTTCAATCTTGGCAGGGCATAGAGAATCACCCGGCCAAGATATATTTATCAAGGATAAAAGGTATAGAATTTATAGAGGAATGGCTTCTCATCAGGCGACTGGGTCTAAAAGACACATAGAAGGCATTCAATCTTTAATTCCTTATAAGGGGGAAATAAGGACAACGTTGCAGGCGATACAAGACTCGTTAGCCTCTGCTCTATCTTACTCAGGTTGTCGTACACTAGAGGAGTTTAGGGACGCTGCACAGTTTATCTATCACACGACTAACGCTGTCGCCGAAAACGACACCCACATCAAGACCATCGGGGTCTAATAGAGTAAAATTCTGGGTTTTCCCAAGATTGGGGTGTCATCACCGTGAAGCCCTATAACAGGGATTTCAGCTGCATAGAGAGCCGTCCTGTTCTTAGTTTTTTCGAAATGCTTAATCCAACTTGATCTATTTTCCATCTTTAACGGCGGGCGGTAATCAACCCACATTAGCTCTCCGGTCTTTTTAGATTCGAAAACACAAATGACGTGTCCACCAAACTGGCCGGTGTCGTTTTTTTGGTATTGATAGAAACTAATCCAAGCTCTTCTGGCCAATTTAGACTTTAGAAGCGTCGTAGCCCAATAAACAGCGTGATCGTCACAATCTCCGATGTCTTCACCCTTTTTGATGTGTTCTTGGACCCTAGTGGGGTGATATAAATTGTCAAGCGCGCCTCCAAGAGGGTCACTAGTCCACCTAGACCCATAGCTCAGTGCATCGAGGATATGAATATAAGTCGAGTAAGTTTTTACGGGATATTCACTACTTTTAGTTAAAAACATGGTAAAACGGTACCAATAAGGTACAATCCGCAAGAAAAAGGTGTAAAATACCCACAATCCAGCTTTTTTTAGTTTATTCATTATCTATTTCTCCTGTCCATTTTATAATTTTGAATTTATTGTCGTAGGTTTCTACTAGCGCACTACAACAATCTACCCAATCGCCGTCGTTCATATATAGTAAACTATCGTGCTCTTTTATCTTATAATAATGAATATGCCCACAGATGACACCATCATAACCATTCTTTTTGGCATAATTTAGTGCCGCCTCCTCGAAATAGTTCATAAAGTCTAAGACCTGTTTTGTGTTCCTCTTCATGAAGTCTGCAAGCGACCAATACTTCAGCTTATACCGCTTTCTAAGGCGATTTATGAGTATATTTACCCTGAGGAGCTGAGAATACGCATGGTTGCCTACCCACGTTAAAATGGGCCCGGTTTTTGACTGAATAATCGAATCAAACTGATCACCATGAATAACTAGATATTTTTTTCCTTCTCCGGAGATATATGGAAGCTGATTGTGGATACTTATGTTCCCAAATTGAAGTTCGAGGTTCAAAAACCTACGAAACTCTTTATCATGGTTACCAAGAATATAATAGATTTTAGTGCCTTTCTTTGAGGCCGATAATATTTGTTTTAGGACATTAGTATGACTTTGCGGCCAGTATAGCTCACGCTTCAGTGCCCAAATATCTAGTATATCACCTACAAGGTATAGATTGTCCGCTTGATTGTGACTGAGGAAATTGAAAAGAAGGTCTGCTTGACACCCACGAGAGCCGAGGTGTACATCCGAGATAAAAATTGTTTTATATTTCATTTTTTAGTCTTTTTATGGTTTTATAAACTGCGTATGTTATAAGTATAAACCAAAACCAAGGAAAAAACAATATAATAATCAATAGATAGTAAAATATTTCTAAAAATTCATTCATCTTCTATCTCTCTTGTGAGGTTTCCTCTTAGTATCTATTCACCACCAAGTATATTTACTTTTCGCCCCTGTCAACTTCGGATATCGACCAATTCTACATGACCAGTACCCGGCAGTACATCGATCTTTCTTCTGTTTACATTTGTGCCGCGCAACGAACGATTTTCTGCGCTTTGGCTCTGAAACCCGCAAAGCCATTCCTTTGGATCCGAAAGAAATCTTGCGAACTTTACCTTTACACTTGACATATACATAAAACTTCTTTGATCCTCCTCTCTTCGGCTTACCTAGCTTAACTTTTTTGCCTTGATATTCAGCTTCTTCGATAACATGACGATATTTAGTTGGCATTTTTTCAACTTTGACCATAAAAGGGCCAGACCCCTTGATGACCCTATGAAACTGGCCTTTCGGGATAAAAAATTCTTCATTTTTTTCCAAGATAAGTGGCGCATGACCCTCCAATTCGATTGACCAGTTAGTATCTTCTAAAACTGTAATCTTTCTAGGCTCCTTATCTCGATGCCAGACCAAATCAGCCTCTAAGATAGTTTCTGAGAATTTTCTAATAGAAATAGATTCATTTAATTTCAATTCTTTAAACGGAAGTTTCGCTTTATTGACAAGATTTTCTTTTAAATAACCTTTTTTGTCCAATCCAGCCGATTTTTTTACCTTCTTTATGTAGATAATTTTTTTCTTAGAATTTTTTTTATTTTTCATTGTGCTTGGCACCCTCCTTCGCTTCTTATATCACTATAAATAGTAAAAAAAGTGAATAAAAACCCTTTAGTCTCGTCTTATAGATATAAAAACAGGAGATAACAATTATGGAATGGGAAATAATACTAAACTCGTTAATCTGTGCGGCGATCCCATCGGGAATGATATTATTCTTGGTGGTAAATTTGAATTTTAAGCCAAAAGATGAGTAAATTATGAAGATTTTTTAGATTTTTTGCCCCATTTTTCACCCTTTCCTTTCTGGCTACACGCCCCGGGAGTCGGACGGCAAGAGGGGTACTTAGCTCTCTTTTCACCATCGCTTCTTCCACAAGGTGAGCACTTTTTTCGGCCTGTTTTTTTGTCTTTTCGACAGGTATTACAGTCAACCCACCCACCTTTCTTTCCTTTTGCACCCTTTCTTTTAAACCAATCCCGCAAGTCTGCCTCAGAAGAGGCCTTTTGTGTTAGTTTCCGCCCCTTCTTCTTGGTTTTTTTCTTTTTTTCTTCCAAAATCTCTCTTATAAGAGTGTCAATTACCATAGATTCCAACATTTCTTCGCTTAACAAATTTTGACCGTAATCCAGTCTTTCGTTGGTTTTTTTCTTCTTAGAAGAATTTCCCCAATTTTTGGCACCCATTTTTCTGCATTTAACAAGAGCCCCGCTTGCATAGGCGGATGGCCAAACATCATAGCGTGATCGAACCTTATGATAACAAGCATCTTTCTTTTCGGATTTCTTTTTCACCCTCTTGTTGCGCTTCGCAGTGCGACGCTTTGCTGTTTTTCGTCTGATGGTTTTTTTTCTTCCGCGTTTGGCTTCTTCGATAGGTTCAGCCGAAGTCTCATCCTCTTTTACCCCATCTTCTTGATAAAGAATAGAAATCCTATTTTTTATATTCTCTAAAATTTCCGCCTTCTTAGCTACTATTATTTTGAATGATTTTATATCGTTTAGGATTTGTTTTTTTCTTTTAGAAATGACCAGCCCATCCGTCTCCGGCGACTCCTCTTCCTCATCGCCCAAATATGTTTCGAATTCAAGCTCCCAACCAGTCTTACCAGCCCTTTCATATGCATTGGCGTACAGACCGTGTGTCATAGCTGCCCACCAAATATATTTCCATACTTCAGCTGCCTTACCACCCACTATTTCTTGAACGGCGGCTTTAACCTCGCCCGCAAAACGTTCAGGTGGGAGCTTTTTATCTATAAACGCGCCAAAATCTTGATATTCTTCTGGAAAATATAAAAGAAACCGTGTCTTAATATAATAATTAACAGGTATTTTCATACTCTCCAACATTTCTCCCCATACCTCAGGTCCGAATTCGTAATCGTCTTCGTCTTCAAACTCATCCTCAAATCCTAGTGTAAGAAAACCGCTGTTTGCGCGAGTTTGAAGAATTCGATCATAGGCATTTTCAATCTCTTGCTTTGCCGATCGGTAAATATCCATCACCCGATTATAAGCTCCCGTACCTTGACCCTGATGCGATCCACCCTCGCCGTCATAGCCCTGCAGAACGGATTCTTCAAAATCATACATAAATTCAGTTATCTGATCCTTCACATCCGACATTTCACTTCCGCGAAAGACGTCCGAATTGGTGTGGTATTTTTCCTTAATATATTCAAAGAATTTCGCCGGGAAAAGCTCGGTAATACTATTTCGTGTGCTCAAACCCCGATCCATCCAAGGCCCATCAACATCAGCAGCAGATTTTTTTGAAATACCAAAGAAATTTATAAACATATCGGTAGTATGAGAATCTTTATAACTGCCCCCGTGCCATTTTATATCCCCATTGAAAAAGTCCGGGAATAACGAATGCATTTGTTTTTTCATATCATCTACGAGATATTCTAACCAATCTCCTGCCGATCCAACAGGTTGAAACCTCGTTACTCCATGTTTCGCTACTTGGACTTTATATTTTGCTTCAATATACTCCTCTCTCCAGCTCATATTTCTAAGTTTTTCCGCTTGCTCGGGATCAGAAGTAATTTGATTTAATTGACTGTTCAGCGCCCACTGAGTGACCGTCTCTCGAAAATGGGCAGTTGGGTTCCCATACACTGTAAGTTCGGGAATAGCAAGTTCAAAATCTTCCTTGTTGACCTTTTTACCCGTAAATTTTCTTAACCTTAATCTGGAGGTTGGGGTAATACCCTCGATCCCTCGGTCTTTATCGAAAATAATTTCTTGATTATCAAGACTACTTATATCTTCGTCACCCAACAATTTGTCTAGCTGATTTTTTGAGACATAGTACGCGACGGGAGCGTTCCCCATCGCTTCTTCCACCGCACATTTATAAAAATCCCCACCGGGAGAGTGACACGATCTGACCCCATCTATATCAGCCATCCTCGCGACATCCATTGGGTGTCGTGTAATTATTATTGAACCTTGGGAATATATGAGTTTATCCGCCTCATCTCCCCATACCATACTTAGCTCGCTAAGTTTATCTTTACTATCTTGATCGAGTTTTTTACTATTACTAAACCGACTTAAGAACTTGACTATTTTTTGTTCAGTCCTTTTAGCGGGAGGAGGTGTCTCTCTTTTATATCTTTTAAGATTTAAGTCTGGTCCAAAATCTTTTGGTTGATTAATTTTGTAAACAGACCCTCGCGACAAAGACTCATTGTCGTAGCTCCAAATATCGGACAACTCAATGAAGGCCTTCACCTTCTGAAGCATGTCTTTTGCGGAAGGTGACAAATTCTCTTCTGCAAACTTCAGTGGGATAAGGATCCTCATTTTGTTCCCAAATAGGTTGTCAAAAGAATATTTTTCGGGCGACGACGTAGATATCCAGTCCTCTATCTCCTTAGCTTCTTTATAGTTCAGTTCATCTAATCGTTCTACCTTGGGTGAATCTAATAAAAATAGTTTCCATTTGTCATAAAAATTTTTATATTGCGACATGAGAGGTTCCTTCTTTCAATGTTTCTTCAAATCTTTTTATATAAATAGTAAATAAAGCGAATAACACCCACCTCCGAGCGTCTAATAGATAGGATAACAAAGGAGCTTTGAAATGAAAATTTTAAAAACTGGACAATTAGTCAAATTAAGACATAATAGACATTATTGGAAGCCTTCGCTTCCACAATCCAAAGTGGAGGGAGGCGCAGAGCATGATCAATTTCAGTTAGTCGAAAAAAAGGCTATAAGATCTCGCATGGTCATCGGCTCCAACCCATGGTCTTCAGTAAAAACCGAAGAATATGAAAGGATAAACCCACAAAGACTGGCAATTATTTTAGAAGAATCCGAAGAGATAGATATGGATTTATATCACAAGTGTTGGGTTATCCCTCATAAAGGGTCATTCTGGGATGGCGAGTGTTGGCTTAAGAGAGAAGAACTGGAGGTTATTCGACCTTCCACATTCGATCTCCGACTTCCAGAGGGAATTTAACCAGTGCCCATGAACCTTCTGTCGACCCTTTCAACCAATAATAATTTTCTGGGATCCCGTATCTTGATAATGAACTATCAATATCATCGAGAAATAATGGGGTCTCTCTTCCGGTCGTTTCTATAAAGATTTGTTCTATTTCTTCGAATGTTTCGGGAGACTGTGATGAACTATAATCATCTACATTAAATCCTCTCAAAAAAGAATTTTTATATTTTTGTAAACTGGCATTGCCATTAACAATACCAGACTGCATCTTTTTTTCTGTCATCTTAGATACTCCAATTCATTATGTGAAAGTTTTTTGATTGTGGAAGATAACACTAGCACCATGAGCAGCACTTGTATTCCTAGAGACAACATATGCAACTGCTGATCCCGAAGAATTGTTTATAACAGCTCTGTTCGTAGATCGCGGCCCCCAACACACCTGTCTAAGATAACAACTCACTCTTAGGGTTGTTAGATCATTATAAATTAAAGGCAACATTAAAAATCGGGTATTACTATCATCATCTACATAAGATAATCTATGTCCATCAGCTAAGCCATCGCCGTCGCCGTTTGTAATGCTTGGCATAAGAGCATTTATACGAGATAATTGTCTCCAAGCATCATCGGGAGTGTTTCCATCTATACTCGACGATAAAAAGGCATACATTCTTCCACCATAGTCCGCTGAAGCTGGCATTGCACCACCAAACAAAGAATATTCTCTGAATGATTCAGCGTATGGACCGTTTGAGGTCGTGGCGTTGGAGTCAGAATAATAAAATGAACTCCGCTTCGTATCGCTGGTGTCGTTAGTAATAGGGTGAGGTGAACCACCTACCATACCATAACCTCGATATGCATCGCTAGACCCGGAAGAGTGCCCGTCTAAATTCCTGAATGGGACAAAAATAGCTCCTGCTCCAATTAAAGAGTTATATGCCATATTCGCCGCCCCACCGCTGCCAGCATATAACCAAAAGGTTTCTGCACTTTCGACAATGTGAAAATTATCAATTTTACGGCTTGAAGGGGCTTGAGAACACACTGGGTGCCAACCGCTAAACCGGTGTTCGGGTGCGAATGGTGTTTGACCTCCATTGTGCCTCCAATCCCCAGCAGTCCCAGAACAGATTGAAGCAGTAGGTGCGGATACAGCCATTCCCATCCATAAAAAAGGATCATCACTTGTGGAAGTCGAACCAACATTATTTGCAATATCCGCAGTCCGAACCCCATCATCAACCCCATCGCACATACCTGAGACAAAAACAATTCTTTGATCAGAATAGCTTTCCCCGGTAGTTTTTGGCTGAATCATAACCGCCGGATAATCTGTCCCAATTGAGGATGTCGTGACTTGCCAATAAGTCGAAGCTTCAACTGCGGAAGATATAGCAGTGAGAAATGGTGTTGTATTATTGTCTGGCGAGGTTTCAGGGGTGAATGTGTATATTGAACCCATATTATAGGTAAGTGCTGGTAAATCTGCCATCTTTAGGTTGAACTCCTTTTAAAATATTTTAACTTATAGACCCGGTGACCATCGTGCTACTAGTGAGATAGAAAATACCAGCTGCAGTAATGGTTGATTCTATTAACGGTAGAGAAAAAGTTTGGTCTAGTGATACTGAATATTGATCAAGTGCATTTTCTAATCCCATCTCAACTGTCAACAGTCCAACCGCACCCGCAGCCTCAGATTCGATTTTTGCACGAAACTTCCATACCCCATTTTCAAGCACTAGTTCATTTGCCACGAATAAAATCCCCTTTGGTCTCTTTTCTTTCTATAAATAGGTGGCAATAAGATCAAATCGTCTTTATTAGTTTGTTAATTTTCATTATTATCTCTCCTTAATCATACTCAGGTAATTCGACACTCAGATCACCTCGCTCGATATATTCTTCCAAAGTCCTTAAGATGATATCAGATTTCTCTTTTGGAAAAACACTTTTAATTCCCAAAACTTGGGTAGGATGAAGAGTCGTGACTTCAGAACCACCATCTCCAGCAACAAGATCACGCAAAAATCGTATGCCTGCATTTATAGATGGATTTGTTCCAAGTTCTTCCATAAATTTAAAATTAGCTTGATCTGAGGCTGTTAAATCTGTATCTGAACTACCATCTTTTCCAATAATAATACTAGAGGAGGGTGACAATACAGCCACAGGCAAGATAGCTATGTAACCATTTTTAGGATCTGTTCCACGTGGGGACATACTTAACGTTACGCTATTAATATAATCTTCTTCATTGCCACCGGCAGCGTAAGCAAAATTTTTAAAGTGCAATAAAAGTCTTGGAAAGGCGCTTGCTGCCACATCAAAACTATCAAGTTGGCCACAAAATTGATCCCCGTCAAGAGAAAGTGAAATCCATTTGTTAAGATACGGGTTTAAAATAGAATCAAAGTCATTCATACTGACAGTAATTGGATTTGCTCGTCGATCTTTGAAGAGAAGGTAATACCAATTCATAATTCCAACAAGCAATTCACCAGCTTTTGCCAATGGCACAGAAAAATTTGAACCGCCAATATTTTCCATAAGTTCAACTTGTTCGAGGATAAGTTGTTCAAGATAAGGTTTGTTAATTTTCATTGCACAGCTCCTTTAAAATAAAAAAAAGTTGGGGATACACCCCGATTTGTGGCCCAAGAACGAACGGAAAGAGATAGGGGCAAACGTTGGGTCATCCGTTTGCAACATCGAACATTTTTTTTCGATGTTTAGCCTTGTATCCTATCAAAAGTTAAGAAGGTCCATCAGATCCGAAACTCTCTTTTCTTCTTCGGGAGTAATAAGTTTGTGTTTAGTTTTTGATATCGCAGATTTAACAGATTTTGGCTTAAGCATCACCGGGCTTTCCATCCTATCTTTCTTTACTTCCTCCGACTTGAATGAAAATTTTACAGGGACTGTCTCAATGCCAATCTTTCTGGCAATTGTAAGGCGATGATTACCTTCCGCAACCTTTTGGCCACCTCTTCGACCGATATCAAAATAAAGCGGCTCTTTCTCATCCCATCCATTGATTTTGAGGTCAATGGTCATGGCGTCCCATTTTTCAGGCCCACGAAGCTCAATATTTTTATTGCCAACACGGGCGATACCCCCCCGCGATTTTTCCCTAGTCCATAAAAATTCTCTATGAGGTATAAGGTCTTGTACGGGTATTTGAATCGGACCTACATTATCATAGAGTTTCTGTCCGTCATTCTGCCATTTATTAATTATTTGTTGAAGATTGATTTTTGGACCCGCGACATAATATTTTTTAGTATTATTGGATTGAACACTGGTTTTTATCTCAGGAAGAATTACCCTAAGCTCTTCTTTTATTAATCTTTCAATAGTTGCTCTGGTTATTTTCATATCTTCCTCCGTTATCGAATAATGAATTTTGTTTCACATATATGGAAATCGAGGCTGTCAAGCCATTTAAAAACATTTTTTGCAATACAGAGAAAAAATGTTTTTAAATCAATGATGGATTTCAGGCTCCCAGTGAGGAAACTCATCGGGAGCCCATTTTTTTACTGAAAATGATTTTGTTGGAATCTCCGAGTAGTTCTCCAGTTTATAAAAATACAAATCACCGGTTGTTGGGCGGTGCCCAACAAGCCAATCGACTCCAAGTTTAGCATAATCAATTGAATTTCTTATTTTTCCATTAATTGCTACCCGCGATCCACTTCTGTCAATTATTTTTGATATTGAGTTGCCCTGCATGGTTTTGACTTGAACTGTTTCAAAGATTCCATCACCCCGATCTACGACCAGATCATAGGGTGAGTCTCTAGAGTGCGGCACCAAAACCTGCCACCCTTTTAGGATCAAATCTGTTTTTACCTTTAACTCTGATATATCGCCACTCTGGTTTGACTTTGATGTATAGGTCATTGTAACTCCTTAATTGTTTCAAAACAACTATAACGATATTTATGAAACTTGTCAAGTCTTATTCCATACTGGTCCTCTCCCCACGACCTCCGCCGAGAATCTTTTCTATTCCTTTCCGGACTGCTTCTACTTTATCTATCGGTTCATATGGATATTTATACAAATCTAATAATTTTTTGTATGTCTCGACCAAAACATCAATATAGGAACCTGAGCTTGGCGAAAGATAATAAGGAAATTTGATATGCCCATTTTCGATACGTTTGATCATCAAGGGATCTCCTGTACAGCCACCGCAGAAGGCGGTCGGTAAGTCATCATGGTATTCCTCTTCTTGACTATTTAGCTCTTTTTGAAAACTTTCTATCTCCTGTTCGGAGGGCAACTCTTTAATATCTAGTTCTAATTCTTTAGCTAGGTCCCATAGAGGGGCGTCTTCGCCTTCCTTTGGAAACGCAAGAAAAATCTTAATTCCGAGTAGCTCGGGAGGGTCCTCAATTTTTAATGTTTTAAATTTCTGCTTAACATAATCCTGAACAGTCTTGCTTTTATGTGTCATGAAAATTCTTATTGTAGAGGCAGTGACTTTATCGGGATCCATAGAGCGGATTTTTTCAACTGCTTCAGATTCTGGCAATTCATCAAAATCTTCAAGGCTATGTTCTGATTCTCTGATAATTTTGTTAAATTCTTGAAGAATTATCTCTTTAAGAATTTTTTTAGATATTTTCAAACTAAGTTTCCTCTCTGTCTATCGTCTGTGAATAGCCATCGACTACATTTCTGAGTTAATAATCGTAAGGGTCATCAAATAGTGAATCTTCATTCTCTTCATCATAATAGTCTTCTTCGTCGTTGTATCCAAAGTCATCTTCTTCGTCGTTGTATCCAAAGTCATCATTTCCGTCGTCTCTCGCCGCTTTACCGGTGCGGACATTCTCTTCATAAACGTCGTCTTCGAAACTTTGCGGCCAGACGGTTGTTGTATCGAAATCGGCGTCTTTGATATTAGCCCCAGTTAGGTCCGAACCCGAGAAGTCAACACCTTTTAGTTTAGCTCCCGAGAAATTTGCACCGCCAAGATAACAATCGACGAAGGCAGATTTCTGAAAACTAGAACCAGAAAAATCTGCACCCTTTAACATTGATTTTTCTATAAGTGAATTTTCTAATCGCCCGCCGCGCAGTCTCATTCCCTCTCCGACAATTGTGGCCCATGTAACGTTTATTATATCAGCACCATCGAGGTCAGCGCGAGTAAGAGCAACCCTGTTCCATTTTCCTTCTGCCACCTTTACCTCCGTCAGCTTAGCTTCTCTGAAGTGAGAGTCGACGACGTTCACACGCTCAAGAGAAGCCCCAGAAAAATCACCCCCAGAAAAATCAGATTTACGCAGGACAGTTTCCTGCACTTTAACGCCAGAAAAATCTGCACCTTTGAGAGAACTTTTTAGGATGCTTGCTTTTTCAAAGTCTGCCTCCCGAAAAATCGCCCCATCGGCGACAGTTTCGTTTATCGATGCCCAACTCATATCCGCAGTGCTGAGGTCAGCATCGCGGATATCACATTTCTCAAAAACTACGTAGTTAAGATCAGCCCCCTCCATTTGTGCGCCCTTAAAATTGGATCTAGAGACGAACGAGGACTTCAAATTTGCAAAATTTAAAACTGCATCCGCTAATTTTGTTCCGAGGAGTTGCGCGTTGGTAATTGAGGCCCCAGCGAGATTGGCCCCATTTAGTTTAGTCTTCTGCAACTTCGCCCTATCTAATTTTGTTTTGAACAGGTTAGCCCCCGAAAGCGTCGATTGCCTAAAATCAATCCCCCGAAGATCAATAGAACTATAATCGGCACCCTCTAGATCTAGACCGCCCGCGTTAATCTCGTCAAACCGCATCTCGTTTATTTCATCTGGGCTGAAATTCTTTTTTAGGTCAAAAAAGAATGCTGCCTCCACCTTACCCTTCCATCGAGACCCCAGCTCCGGTGAGTTCACAACTTCTATTCCTAGCTTCTCAAAGGTTTCTTTTGTTTTTTCCTTTTGATAACTCAAGACAATACTTTCTTTTAACTTAATATGCCACGGCCAAATCGCCTCCAGAAAAATTTCTTCATGATCTTCCGGTATTTGGGAGAGATTTTTAGCCTTGTCAAGAGCATCGAATATTTCCATATCTGGCATTTTTTCTTTTAAGCCCGAAAAGATTACATCCTGATCAAGTTTTTCATACTCATCCTCGATTGGTATAAAAAAGGCAATTTTTGAGTCCGGATCACCTCCTTTCCCGCTTTTTAGGGTTTTATCGATAATATAATAAAGGACACCGTTGTCATCAATAGTGTGGCTGACAAATTCCATGTCATCCTTACCGGCGGTACACCATTTGGTCCCTCGCCCCCAATAGCAAGAGGATTTATGAGTCTTCGGAGACACAAGAATATAACGATCAGCAAGATTTTCCGGCAATTTTAAAATTTCAGTCTCTTTTATTGCTTGGAGTCTTATTTCTTTTCGTCTCTGAGCAGTGGTTTTCACACTCAGAATTTCATCAACAAACCCCACGAGGTATGAAAGAGTGGGGTAATTTTCCTTAGATAGGTTATTTAGATCGCCCTCGATTCGTCCACGGGCCTGAAGGTCGTGAAATTTCTGGATGGCGTCGATAATTTTTTTTGGACTCTCATCCGCGTTTGTCAGTTGAAAAACAGACCAAGGGAGGTATTTCTGGGGCCCTTTTGATGGATCGGCATCGGCGAGCGTCTGAATCTGATCAGAATATTCGGGATATTTATCCATGAAATCGCTAGTCATCGCACGACCTCGCTTATTTTCAGCCAAAACCTCAAGGATTAGTCCTTCCAATCGTTGTTTTGAAAATTTTAAGCTTTTTTGGTCTTCGGTTAAGATTTCAAGAACCAATTTTCTAAGATAGTCAATATTCATGCAGTGCTTCCCTGTTTAACTTGATTGCTACCCGCGTAGGGCATAATAAATAGTTCTATTCGAACGATATGGGACTTTTTTTGGAGAAATTATACTAACAGCGGTTTGCTTGAAGAGCTTGTGTTTAGAAATCTATCTGGCACCTATCTTCAATTTTCTCAACAGAGACAATGGCGTCTCCGTTCCAAATGCACCCGCTGGCCACCGACCAGTTTTTGTACCAAGGTGCCATGTCTACGACAACCTCCGCTTGATGAGGGCAAATTTCAATTCCGTGATATCTCTCTGCGACGTATTCCCAATCGATCAATGGTTGGTACATATCCGCGTCCAAATCCCAGAAGCTCGAAGTGTTCATCGCTGCAACTTTCTGAAGGCTTTGCAGGTGGTGTAGATGTTCCTCTGATGCGGAGAGTCCTTCACCAACACCGAGATGTTTGGTGTTTCCGTACTGTACCCAAAAACGATTAAATTCTTTCCAGTTGCCAATCTGTATTATTTTACTGGTGTTAAGTTTAATTTCATAGACGTGTGGCGAGTTATGAATCATCTCGCGGCCCTCTATTCTGCAATAGTCATCCCATGCAGCACCGCACGAATACCAAAGTCCGTTTGGCTTGATTGTGTCTCGCCCCCGTTTATCGAGTTGTTTTATGGTGCCAAAAGACGTATAAGGCTCCTTGCTGCGAAACATTCTTTCAGGTGCGCCAGCCCAAGAAGATTTTTTATCGGGATCGACATCGGGATCGTTTTCCCGAAGCGCCATACCAAGCTCTCTTTCGATTAACTTTTGAAGATTTTGTTTGTTTATTTTCATTTTATCTTTCCTTTGATTAGGGTATAATAAATAGCTCTATTCAAGTGGTGTGAGACTTTTTTTTGGAGAAATTACCATTGTTTTCGAAGAAGTTCAAATTCTTCGCGAATGAGCCTTTCGAGTAAGGCTTTTGGGGGGTTTACAGACTTCATCATGGTATTATAGTATCTCCTCTCCAGTCCTAGTAATTAGAATCCTATGGAGCATTTGGCATGTGTAGTTCTTTTTTCATTATTGTTCAGCTCTAGCTCCACCTAGAGAAAGTTAAACAAAATGGCGGCGCAGTGGGGGTTTAAAATTTGGGTATTTTTTTTTGGGCGGTTTTTTTAGGATTGGGAATAATGGAAAGTTATTTGAAAAAATTGGAATTTTGGGAATTTTCTTAGGCGTATTGTGTTGCGACTAGGCCCGAAGGGCCAGAGCGCGCAGCGCTCCGGAGACATAGTCTCCGGCCCCCCGGAGGGGGGGCCTCCGGTGATTTCCTGTGACTTTCCGGTGATTTCTAAAATGACAATTTAGTGATTTGATGATTTGACAATTTGATGATTTGACAAATCACCGGAAAGTCACATTGCTAAATCACCGGAAAGTCACATTGCTAAATCATCGGAAAGTCACATTGCTAAATCATCGATTGTCACTTGACAAATCACCAACTTGACATTTGCTAAATCATCAATTTGTCATTTGCTAAATCATCAATTTGTCATTTGCTAAATCATCAACTTGACATTTGCTAAATCACCAACTTGACATTTGCTAAATCACCAACTTGACATTTGCTAAATCACCAAGTTGGTGATGCGAGAATGTCACTAGAAAGTCACGTTTTTTTTCTCGTTTTTTTCACGTTTTTTTTCTCGTTTTTTTTGGTGATTTTAATTTCTCAATGCGGTTCGTGCCGCAGACACTCGCGACAGAACTGTTCCCATTGGCACACCTTCCCGTTCCGCTATCTCACGGGTTGTGCATCCTTGAACAGATGCAAGTAGCGCCGAGCTTTGCGCCGCTGGCATACCTCTTAGCATTTGGTTAGTGCCGAGTATCTTCTCTTTTGTCAAAAGAGTTTGGAGCGGGGACGGGTACCCACGTGGTACAACGTCGTGCGCCGTCCATGCTCGTTCATTTTGAGGGTCAGACGAATCCAACCCCCGAGATGATGACATCTTAAACTTTCCACTTCGCAGAATGTCAAGTGAGCGGTTGACTACGGCCCGATGGAGGAATGTTGCAAGATTGCTATCCCCCCTAAACGCACGAGGGTTGGCGAGCACCTTCAGGAAACAATCTTGAACACAATCAAGTGACAGCTCCGAGTCGCTTAGTATTTGAAAAGCGACTTGATACAATCTGCCATGGTTATGGTCAAAACATTCTTTAATACCTGCGAAGGCTTCAGCATTGCCGAAAGCCGCGTCAATCTCTTGCTCGAAATCTAACATAGGATATCCCCCCTTGAGTAGTTAACGCTACACTCGAAAACCAACAATACCAGCAGACAAACAGAAAGTCAAGTAAAAGAAAAAAAAGAAATAACTTGACTTTCTGTCGTTAATAGGTCCGGTCCAAACCGTACCCTTATCAGTGTCACTCTCGTTTGTCCGTTATCCCATATCCCATACAACATACTCACCCCACAATGTACGGTCAATCCATATGTTCAAATGTCTCAACCCGTTGGTATAGGCTTCAGCTTCAGCAAGTGTGTAAAACCTTTTCAACTCAATCATAGGTTCCTCGTTAGATAAGTGTTGGTGTTCATTCGCTCCAACCCTTTGACGTTTGGGCTGGAGCTTTATTCAAAGTTTGTTTAATGAACCGGTATCAGGATGTTTACATCTTGAAACTTTTCAGAACCACAAGCGTGTCCTATCTTCGTACACGAACCGCATTTAGACGGGCAGATGAATGTCTTAGCTTTCGGGCCGAAATTTTCGCGAGCCCACAACCTCATTTTTGCTTTGTCGGCTTTGTCGAGTTTATCCATCCTTCGATGGACCGTTGGTACCGCTGTAAAGCGACCTCGTACCCAACCGAGGCGATCCTTGATAAAACTTTCGTGAAGGTGATCAAACTTTCCACCGCTACTAAGGTTCAGCTTGTAGTTGAACGGAACGTCAACCCCGTTTAGGAAAAGATGCAGGCTTTTAGAGTAACCATATACTCGAAGCGATGGTCTATCTCTTATAATCTGCAACCAGAAATCCAAATCATCTTGAGACGAGAAATCACCGTCAACATAAAGACGAACGTTGACAAGCCTACCACTATACTTGCGTCGCCTCAATTGAGCGTCAAGTTGGTCTGTGATTGCCTTGTCGTTTCGTCTAACGAGAATCTCATTTTGTAACTGTCTCATGAAAGGGGATAGCGTGCGCCAACTCTTAAACGAATAGCAGAACGTCAAACAATCACCAGCGCCGGGACATGTAAACTTTCCGGGCAACCCCGAAAACGATAAGAACGGGAGCTTGGAATTTCCCTCAGTCCAGATGGAGAATTGGGGTACACCAGTCAACAAAAATTTCTCAAACTTTGCGAGTCGTTTTTCGATAAAGGGTGTTTTTGATACGTTATCCCTGATATAGGTCATAGCGTTGTCCATATCACGTCCGGTTTGTGCAACTAGAATTTTAACTGCAAATTGCTTTAACACTTCATAAGTAAATGTAGACATGATTTTTTCCCCTTTCTATTTACAACCCTTTGACGTTTGGATTGAAGTTTTATTCACTTTTATTTTCTCACTCTCGCTCACTTACAACTCTTTGACGTTTGGGTTGAAGTTTTATTCACTTTTATTTTCTCGTTTTCATTCGCTCCAACCCTTTGACGTTTGGGTTGAAGTTTTATTCACTTTTATTTTCTCACTCTCGTTTTCATTCGCTCCAACCCTTTGACGTTTGGATTGAAGTTTTGTTCAAAGTTTATTTTCTCACTCTCGTTTGCCTCAACCCTTTGACGCTTGGGTTGAAGCTTTATTCAAACAACACAGCCCCAGTCACTCCCGTCAGTCAAACCAATTCAATACCAAATCCAGAACGGGTCAGACCAGTCCCGCCGGAACCCTAGATTTTCGGTCAAGAGTTCATTAAGCAATTGGGCGTCACCGTTCTTATCTCGCGCCGGTATTTGTATTGCAGCGGTCGCACGACCGTGAGAGCGGGACCCCTGATATTCCTCTATGACTTCATGATCAACATTATACTCCTCACAAAAATAAATAATATCATCGATCTGCTTCAAGTTCATGCTGTCCTCTCGTTTCAACTGGCTTCATTTGCTTCAACCCTTAGACGTTTGGGTTGAAGTTTTATTCACTTTTATTCTCTCATGTGCGCGTGGTTTTATTCTCATGTGCGCGTGGTTTTATTCTCGTGCGTGCGTGGTTTTATTCTCATACGTGCGTGGTTTTATTCTCGTGCGTGCGTGGTTTTATTTTCGTGC
>Ga0208671_10000482_pt1 | contig 20161 bp, 20 predicted proteins | sample ColrivemetaGS759_FD_187606 | JGI IMG/M metagenome (GOLD analysis project Ga0208671, IMG submission 187606) | Estuarine microbial communities from the Columbia River estuary - Ebb tide ETM metaG S.759 (SPAdes) (version 2) | ecosystem: Environmental > Aquatic > Marine > Intertidal zone > Estuary ...
AATGCAAACTATAAAACACTTTATTATAGTATAGTAGACGCATTACATCAAAATCAAGAATTTGCTATTGAAGGATTTATAAATAAAGTTGATACAGTTATTTCAAATGAAATAACATCTATATTAATGGATGATGAACGTTATCATTTGGACAATTGGAATAGAAAGAATATTTATCCTAAAGACTTGGATGTTGCTCAATTGGTAAGTGAAACAATCTTGAGTTTACGTTGTTTTTTAATTGACCAAAAAGTAGACGAAATAAAACAAGAAACGAAAACAATCAAAGAGAATAACAAGTCTTTACTAGAAGAAGTTAGAGATTATAGTAATTTAAAAATGCTTTTATCTAGGAAGCTAAATAGAGTTTTATAATTAGCTTAAATCCAAATGTCTCGCCTGATTTACAAGATCCACTAAATTAGTAACGTTTAGTTTTCTCATAAGTCTAGCTTTATATGTACTAACCGTTTTCTCGTTTATACTTAGTTCCTGAGCGACTTCTTTATTACGTTTACCTGTAGAGAGTAGTTTTAATACTTCAATTTCACGAATTGATAGTTTTTTATAAAGTTTTCCAGGTTTGTTTCCACGCTCATCAAAAGTTAAACGTTTGGCTAATTTCTCACTTATGTGAATTCCACCTTGATAAACTTTTAGAATAGCATCTTTAATAGTTTGTGTACTAACCGTTTTTGATAAGTAACCAGAAGCACCTGCTTTAATAGTACTAACAGCATAGATCTCTTCAGGATGAACACTAAACATAATAACTTTTACATTGCTAAATTCCCTTTTTAGAGTTCTTAATGCAGTAATACCATTAAGTTCTGGTAAATCAATTTCTGTAAGCACAATGTCTACTGGATTGCGCTCAACAAAGTCAATAAGTTCTATACCTGTTGTGACGCTTCCAATAACATTTATGTCTGGAACGGATTCGAATAACATTTTAAGGCCTATTCGAATAATTGGGTGATGATCGGCAACTAATACTTGAATCATAATCTTGTTTTATTAGAAAAATCACCAATATAAGTAGTGTTAAATTCGATTTAATTATTGTTAGGATATCCTAAATTTAGGAAAAAAAACAATGCCTTTAGAATATACTTTGTTAAATCGTTTGTGAATTATAACTCTTTTCTTGTTTTGTGTGAAGTATTTTCTATAAATTTTAATTAATTAATTTATCTGTTTTAGATTGATAAATATCTAATTTTTCGATTTTACTTTTAAGTAATAAAAAGCGCTTAGTTTTTAAAACAGGTAAAATACTTTCTCTTATGTCATAACCATAACTAGATTTGCTAGTGAGTATTATAGGTGGCGCTTGAATCCTTTTAAAAACATTTTTTTGTATCGTATTATAAAACCATTCTAAATCTCGAAGAAATTCTTTAGGATTATCAATTTTCCATCTTAACATTAATTGTTCATTTATACCAAGTTTTTCATGTAGGACACCTTCTAAATACCAATCCATAATATCTTCTATACTCTTTTTTTGATAGTTAGTCAATTCATCTAATAATTTACAATGGTATCCAAATTTCATAGGATCTACCTGATTACTTTTTAACTCTGCAGTAGGTTCTATTTGATCTTCTTGGAATCTCCACAAAGAATCAGGAAATAATTGATTAGGAATTATGTCTTCACCAAAAACAACTTCATTAATGTATTTGCACATATCAACAACCTCAGTTTTAGTAAGGTCTCCAATTGGAGAAATTGCGCCTCCCCAATCACCATAAAGTGTAGCATAACCCAAAGCTATTTCAACTTTATTACCATTATTTGTAAAAAAAGCCTTGTATTTAGCTGCCAAATTTGATTGTATAGACGTGCCTCTTATTTTAGCCTGCACGTTTTCCATATTAAATTCACTTAACACTATGCCATCCGATTCCAAGGTATTTGAATTCGCTTTTACCATATCCTCAATAGGCATTATCAAATATTTGATACCTAAATTATTGGCAAGTGTTTTAGCACATTCTTTCGTTTTGGAACTATTATATTTAGAAGGCATATTAACGCCAACTACATTATTTTTTCCAAATGCTAGAACCAGTAAAGTTGCTACTAAAGAACTATCTATACCACCACTTAAACCAATTACAAAATTAGGATTGTCACCAAGTATGTTGCTAGATTTCTTTAAGCCATTTGATATGGCTTTATATTTTTCTTGAACGGTATTGCCAATTTTTCGCATTTTGGATTCAAAAGAAGACTTTTGGTCTATAATCATTAAATCCTCTTGCCATCCTTTATTTGATAATATACAAGGATCTCCATTTTCATTGTAAACAGTAGAACCACCATCAAATGTTATTATGTTTTTTCCATTATTCTGCACACCAACACAATTAACGTAGTAATACTTTACAAATGATTTAGACTGTTCTTTTAAAAATTTAACACGCCTGTCACGCGCATTATTTTTCATAAAAGTCCAAGGTGAAGCAGAGAGGTTAATTATTTTTTGAGCACCTGCCTCAATAAGAATGTTGGTAATATTAATGGGCTCACCTAGGGCTCTATAATCACGACACCATAAATCCTCACACAGTTCCACACCTACTGGTACTATAGTGTTTCCTACAGATATTAAAAAAGGGGATAGCAAGTCTTTTAGTTCTTTTCCAAAATCTGTTGCAACATCAGGTAAAGAGAAGAAATAGCGCTCATCATCAAAAAATCTGTAATTAGGCAATAGTGTTTTAGGTTGTACGCCAAATGGCAAAATTCCATTTTCTTTAGATCTTTTAGCGTATTTTCCATTTTGGACAACATAAACAGCATTGTATTTCCTACTTCTTCCATCCTTATTTGGATGATAACCATTAGAATTTTCATCAACATAAATGTTGCCATAACATATAGCAATATCTATACTAGCATCGAGAATCTCGCTGTTATAGCTCATAAGTTCCTCACAGTAAGCATCCTCAAGAAATTTATCGCCTAACAAATAACCACCAATACACATTTCGGGAAAACAAATTAAATCAACATTTTTTTGTTTTGCTTCTTGGATCATCGAGATCATTTTATCTACATTAACTCTAGGTTGACCTGGAATTACATCCATTTGAGCTAAAGCAATTGTCATGTCATTTATCATTGTTGTAATGGATTATAAAATTGGATAAAAGAATAGTACCTTTGAAACACAAAAATAAACGAATAGAATAATTAATAAAAATTATAAACGTTTTAGTTTGAAAGCTGAATTAATGCGAAAAATATTAATTTTTTTAATAGTAACTTTAATGGTTTCTTGTACTACATCGGGTAAACAAGAAAAAGAGATTTCTAAAATTAAAGTAGAATTTGAAATTGAAAGATTTGATCTATTATTTGGAGATACATCTGAAAAAAACTTACCAAAATTAAAGCAAGCGTATCCTTTCCTGTTTTCTAAATCTATTCCTGATTCGGTTTGGATAAGTAGATTACACGACAGTTTACAAATCGAATTAAGAAATGAAGTAAAGAATGCTTTTATAGATTTCGAACCACAATATTCAGAAATTGAAAATTTATTTAAACACTTAAAATACTACAATAAAACATTTAGAGAACCTAGAGTAATTACAGTTATCTCAGATGTTGATTATAGAAATAAAGTTAAAGTAACAGATTCAATTGTATTAATTGGTTTAGATACATATTTAGGTAAAGACCACAAGTTTTATCAAAACATACATGATTATATTAAGCAAAATATGGTTAAATCTCAAATGGTTTCAGATTTAGCGCAGCAATATGCCTATAAAGCGATATATCAAGCAAGGCCTAAGACTTTTTTGGATGAAATGATATATTATGGAAAGGAACTTTATTATAAAGATGTAATAATCCCTTTTAAATCAGATTTAGAAAAAATTGGTTATTCTGAAGACGATTTAATTTGGGCACAAGAGAACGAACAATATATTTGGAAGAATTTTGTAGAGAATGAGTTGCTTTACGATACAAACCCAAAATTAGTTGTTAAGTTTATTAATCCAGCACCTTTTTCAAAATTCGGGCTTCAATTAGATTCAGAATCTCCAGGACAATTAGGAAGATATATAGGATGGCAAATCGTTAGATCTTATATGTCTAAAACAGATGCTTCTTTAGAAGAGATGCTTAGAACAGAAGCAAACGAACTATTTATTAATTCAAAATACAAACCAAAAAAATAATGGCAGATATACATACTTCCAAAATAGAGTTAAAAGTAAAGTTAGACGAGAACAGAATCCCAGAAGAATTACATTGGACAGCTCAAGATGGTGGAATTAATGAAGAAGAAGCTAAAGCGATGTTACTATCTGTTTGGGATAATAAGACAAAAGAAACATTGCGTATAGATCTGTGGACAAAGGATATGCCAATAGATGAAATGAAATTATTTTTTCATCAAACTTTAGTAGCTATGAGTGATACTTTCTATAGAGCCACTCAAGACGAAAAAATGACAGCTACCATGAAAGATTTTTGTGAATATTTCGCAGAAAAACTAGAACTTAAAAAACTCTAGTTTAGAGTCTATTCAACTTGCTTTTTCTTCATGTAGTAACTAATAATAAATAAAACACCAACTACAATAAATGGAAAAGTAATTGATGCAATCACAACTAAACTCATTCCTACATTTTGATTCATTGCAAAATTATGTGAGTATACAATTGGTGTCATAACAAGACCAATTACAGTAAGCACAATACCTCCAATTAATTCCCATTTCCAAGCAATTATTAAAAAAACTAGCAAAATAATAGATGGAATTAAGTGTATAATAAAATCACCTAATTCTTTCCAAAATCCTCCTCCATGTCCAAAAGCATCTGAAGCAATTAGGCTAATAAATAGAATTGCTATAATACATAGAATTCTAGGTGTCCAGTGAATAATTTTTAAAGCATTACTCATAATTCTAGGTTTTAGATTTATATTTTAAGTAGTGCTTATTGTTGTAAGGTTACAATATAAATATACAAAATAAAAATATCAAAACCTATTGATTATAAAGGATTTACCATTCGTTAATTCGGTTAGAATCAAGTTTAATAAAAATAAAAAGTAGTATAGTAAAGCCCCAAAGTCCAGAGCCTCCATAGCTAAAAAATGGCAGAGGAATTCCAATTGTAGGGATTAAACCCATAACCATTCCAATATTAATTAAGAAATGAATAAAAAATATGGAAGCGACTGCATATCCATATACACGACTAAATTGTGATTTTTGTAATTCTGAAAGGTGTAGTATTCTAATAATTAAAAAGACAAAAAGTAAAACCACAAAACTACTGCCTAGAAAACCCCATTCTTCTCCAACTGTACTAAAAATATAATCGGTATGTTGTTCTGGAACAAATTTCCCTGTGGTTCTAGTTCCTTCCATAAACCCTTTTCCTTTAAAACCACCTGAGCTTATAGCTTTTTCACTTTCATTTAGATTATATGCAAAGGTCTTACGCATTTTTTCAAGTTTTACAGGATCTTTTTCAAGCCTTAGCCATAAACTAATTCTGTCTTGTTGATGAGGTTGTAATATTTTCTGGTAAAAAAGTTGAACACCAAATGAAATAATAGCTACACTTAAAATTATTAGTAATGGTTGTGTAATAGATTTTTTCTTTTTTCTGATAAAAAAATAATGGATTAAAATCAGAACAGTAGATACAATTACAGTTGGTATGGCTAAAAATTTAAGTGATGATACTGCTAACAGCATTACTATAAAACCAATTGTCAAATAGATTTTAGGAATCCCTTCTCGATAAAAAACAAAAAAGAATGATGCATAAACTAATGTGCTTCCAGCATCATTTTGAAGTAAAATTAAGAGGGCAGGAACTAATACAATTATTGCTGTTTTAATTTGATCTTTTAAATCTTTAATATTGGTTTGCAAATCACTTATAAATTTTGCTATAGCTAAAGCAGTAGCAAATTTGGCGAATTCACTAGGCTGAATCGTCATACCACCAATTGCATACCAAGAATTAGCTCCATTTACCTCTTTACCGAAAATAAATAACCCAAGAAGAGAAGCCATTGAAGCAAGATAAATAATACTTGCAAAACGTTCATAAAACTTTGCTTCTATAGAAAGAATAAGAATTATAAGGATAAATGTAAAAAGAATAAATACCAATTGTTTTCCATAAGGTTGACTCATATCAAAATAACTAGTTACTTCGCCTGAAGCAGAAGCAGATAAGATATTTAACCAACCAAATCCAATCAATAACAGAAACAAGATAATTGTTATCCAATCTAATTTAAAATTTCGATTTCTGTTTTGATGCATTTATTGTTTTTCTATTGTTTGTTTTCTAATCGTTTATTATACTCTTCAACAGTTAAAAATTCAGATTTTGCATTAATATTAAAAGGTTTTCCAGAGAATGGGTTTTCGTATTGATTTTCTAAAGTTCTATCTAATATCCATTTTTCAAGATCTGTTCTTGTAATGTTTCCTTTAATATGTTTTTCAATCATTAAACTTGCAATTCTACCTGCAAATCTAGCACCATAGTATCCATTTTCAACTAGTACTGCAATTGCTATTTTTGGGTTGTCTTTAGGTGCAAAAGCAATAAATATTGAGTGGTCAGTAAGCTGTGTTCTTACACCATCAATTTTAGTGAAATTTTCAGCAGTACCAGTTTTTCCGCATATTTCAATTCCTGGAACTTGAAGAAAACTAGCTGTCCCTTCATTATATACATCGTATAAACCTTGAATTACAGGTTCGAAGTGCTTTTTGTCTATTGTTGTGTATTTAGGTGTAGTGTAGTTGCTGTCAATTTCTATTCCTTCAATAGATTTAATGATGTGTGGCGTGTAGTATTTGCCTCTATTTGCTATTGCTGCAGACATATTAGCTAGTTGAATAGGTGTTACAAGTACTTCGCCTTGACCAATAGCATTAGATATTATAGTAGTTGAGCCCCAACGAAAATCGGGATACCACTTATCATAATAAGCACCATCTGGTATATTTCCTTTTTTACCAATGGTTAAATCGTATCCTAAATAATTTCCTAAACCAAAGCTTTTTATATGGTTACTCCAAACATCCATAGCTTTTCCAGCATCATCATATTTATCAATGGTCTTTCTAAATGCATTTGCAAAATAAGCGTTGCATGATTGTGAAATGCCATTGTTTAATTTACGTTTTCCACCACCACAATGGCATCCCATTTTTCTGTTATTTCTTCCGTAAGTATAACCATGATTACAGGTAATAGTTGTATTTACATCTATTGCACCTTCTTGAAGAGCAGTAAGTGCGATTAAAGACTTAAAAGGAGAACCAGGAGCATGCATGCGCAATAGCCCTTTGTCTATTAAAGGCAGATGAATAGAATCGTTATGTAGTTTATTATAATTTTCAGAACGTTCCCTTCCAACAAGAAGATTTGGGTTGTATGAAGGCGCAGAAACTAAGCTTAATATCTCTCCTGTACTTGGTTCTATAGCAACTATACCACCAATTTTATTTTGCATAAGTCGCTCACCATAAGCTTGCAATTCGGCATCAATAGTTACAGTTATATCTTTACCTGGTATTGGGATTGTGTCAAGTTTACCTTCTTTATATGGTCCAATATCTCTATTAAATCTATCCTTTTGAATAAATTTCACACCCTTAATTCCTCTAAGCTCTTTTTCGTAAGATATTTCAATACCTTGTTTTCCAATAAGATCTCCCATTCTATAAAAGGGGTCTTTATCAATTTCTCTTTGGTTTGCTTCAGCTATATAACCTAGTACATTAGCTCCAATTGTAGTTTGATAATCTCTTAATGAACGTTTCTGAATATAAAAGCCTTCATACTTTCTCATTTTTTCAGAAAGAACTGCATAATCTTCCTTAGATAGATGTGCTAAAAAAACTGATGGTAACCAAGGAGAATAGTGTTCAGCTCTATTGTAGTATTTTAAAAATTTTTCTTTTTCAATTTTTAGTAGAGAACAAAACTCAAGCGTATCTAGAGGCATGACCTCATTAGGGATAACCATTACATCATAGGATGGTTGGTTTGCAACTAAAAGCTCGCCATTTCTGTCATATACATAACCACGCTTCGGATAATGAAAAACTTTACGTATTGCATTATCGTCATAAATATTATATGCTTTGCTAGAAAAAACTTGCAAATAGAAAAGTCTGGCTATAAAAGTAATGCCAACTGTAATAACTATTAAGAAAAGTAATAGTTTTCTCATTTGGATTTTCTACTAAATAAAACGGTTAATAAAAGGCATAAGATTAAAGTGAATACTCCAGAGAACAATGTTTTTTTAAGAATTAAAATTAATTGAGAAGTGTTAAAAATTTCAAGGCTAAAAACAAAGAGATGATGTATAAGTATTAATATAGAAAAATAAGAGAATCTTTGACCAAATTCTGTAGAAGTAAATTTTACGGTTTGATGTTCGTATGTGGCACCAAAAGCAAACTTCAAAACAATTGGTCTAATGTAGGCTATTGTTACACTAGCAGCAGCATGGACACCACCTGAATCTAAAAATAAATCTAATGTTAAGCCTAATAGAAAACTAAGAAAAATAAAGAGTAACCTATTATTTTTAATTGGAAATAGGATAATAAAAAGTATATAAATATAAGGGTTTATGTAGCCTAAAAAGTTTATGTTATTTAATATCAAAGCTTGAATTAAAACAAGACCAATAAACCTTACAATATTTCTAGAAATTATACTATTCATTCGGATTGATTTCTAAAGATTGTATTTCTTCTTTATCAAGGTTTTTGATAATATGTACATGACCAATACTGGTCATATCATTAAATAATAAGACTTCAAGAGTAAGGTAGTTTTCAGTTGTATCCATGTAAAATGATTCTACTTTTCCAATAGGAATCCCTTTAGGAAATATTGTAGAACGACCTCCTGTAATTATTGTGTCACCAATAGCTACTGGAGCTTGTTTTTGGACATCTGTAAGCTGAACAAATTTAGGTGATTTTCCATCCCATTTTAGTAATCCAAAATGACTTGTTTTTTTTAATTGTGCATTAATTCTACTATTTGTATTTAATATTGAAAGTACTCTAGCATAACTTTTTGATGTATTATCTATAATGCCTACTATTCCTTTAGCTGTAATAACTCCTGTGTCTTCTGAGATGCTATCATTAGTACCTTTATTTATAGTAAGATAGTTGTTGGAGTTTGAGTAATTATTTTTAATTACAATACCAGGAATAACTTTAAAAGTGTATCCTGATTCTTCATTAGTAGACTCAGATGTATTAAAAAGTGCTTCTTTTAACCTATTGTTTTCTTCTAGTAAATTTTGATTTTCTTGTTTTAGATTAAAATACTGGTCTATGGAATTAACAGATTCGTAAATACCACCTGTTAAAAAATTAGCAGAACTAATAAATTTACTTTTATGATAAGAATGAGATTGTATAGTTAAAAAGAAGGCAATACTAAACAGCAACAGGAACAAAAGGAAATTTTTGTTTCTTAAAATAAAATTAACAATTTGCTGCATGAACTATATTCTATTTAATCAATACACTCTTAAATCTTGCAAGGTTTTTAAGTACAATCCCTGTTCCACGAACAACAGCGCGTAAAGGATCTTCAGCAATATAAACAGGTAAATCTGTTTTTTGAGAAAGTCTTTTGTCAAGCCCTCTAAGCATAGAACCACCACCTGCAAGATAAATTCCTGTATTGTAAATATCTGCAGCTAATTCTGGAGGTGTTTGAGATAAGGTTTCCATAACAGAATCTTCTACTCTTAGAATAGACTTATCTAAAGCTTTTGCAATTTCGCGATAAGTAATTTGAACCTGCTTTGGTTTTCCTGTTAATAAATCTCGCCCTTGAACACTCATTTCATCTGGTGGTAATTCAAGGTCTTCTGTAGCAGCTCCTATTTGAATTTTAATTTTTTCTGCTGTTCTTTCACCAACATAAAGGTTATGTTGTGTTCTCATGTAGTAGATAATGTCTTGTGTAAACACATCTCCTGCTACTTTTACAGATTTATCACAAACAATTCCACCTAAAGCTATAACTGCAATTTCAGTAGTTCCACCACCTATATCAACAATCATGTTTCCTTTAGGTTGCATAATATCTACGCCAATACCAATAGCCGCCGCCATTGGTTCGTGAATTAAATAAACTTCTTTGCCATTAACGCGTTCTGCAGATTCTTTTACAGCACGCATTTCAACTTCAGTAATCCCAGAAGGAATACAAATTACCATACGAAGTGCAGGCGTAAATAGTCTTTTCTTTAATGCAGGAATGTTTTTAATAAACATACTCATCATCTGCTCACTAGCATCAAAATCTGCAATTACACCATCTTTTAATGGTCTAATAGTTTTAATATTTTCGTGGGTTTTTCCTTGCATTAAGCTGGCTTCTTTACCAACAGCAATTATTTTACCTGATATTCTATCTCTTGCTACAATTGATGGACTGTCCACCACTACTTTATCATTATGAATAATAAGTGTGTTTGCTGTACCTAAATCTATGGCAATTTCTTCGGTTAAGAAATCAAAAAATCCCATGTGTTATTTATGTTATTATGAGGGTTGTTAATTTTTTTTGAATAACTGTAAATGTAATAAAATATATGTTACAATTATGAAAATGAACCTCTTAAATAAAAGCTAATTTTCTTTATTTAATGTTTAAAATGACGAGTTCCTGTAAATACCATTGCAATTTTATTTTCATTACAATAATCTATACTTAATTGATCTTTAATAGATCCACCAGGTTGAATTACAGATCTTATACCAGCTTTATTAGCAATTTCCACACAATCTGGGAAAGGGAAAAAGGCGTCACTTGCCATTACTGCTCCTTTTAAGTCAAAATTAAAAGATTGCGCTTTATGTATAGCTTGGTTTAAAGCATCAACACGACTTGTTTGTCCAGTACCACTTGCACAAAGTTGCTTGTTTTTTGCAAGAACAATAGTATTCGATTTTGTATGCTTACAAATTTTAGAAGCAAATAATAAGTCTTCAATTTCCAATTCAGAAGGTTTTAAATCTGTTCGGGAAGTTAACTTGTCTGATGAATCAGTAATAGTGTCTTTTTCCTGAACTAAAATTCCGTTAAGACAAGTTCTAACATTGCTTTGTGGCATTTTAATTTCATTTTGAATTAAGATGATTCTGTTTTTCTTCCCTTTTAAAATTTCTAATGCATTTCCGTCATAATAAGGTGCAATTACTACTTCGCAGAATAGTTTATGAATTTCTTCTGCAGTTGCAGTGTCAATTTTCTTGTTGCTTATTAATACACCACCAAAAGCAGAAACTGGATCTCCAGCCAATGCATCTACATAAGCTTGATGAAGTGTTTCACGTTGGGCTAATCCACAAGCATTATTGTGTTTAAGTATCGCAAATGTTGGTGCATCACCTTTAAATTCGTTCATTAAATTTACAGCTGCATCTACATCTAAAAGGTTGTTATAACTTAACTCTTTACCATGAAGTTTGTTAAATATAGCATCGAAATCACCAAAAAAGAATCCTTTTTGATGCGGATTTTCACCATAACGTAATGCTTTACCTTCAGTTTCACTTATTTTTAGAACTGTTTCTTGATTGTCAGTATTAAAATAATTAAATATTGCACTATCATAGTGAGAAGATACGTTAAACGATTTTGTTGCAAAGCGTCTTCTGTCTTCTTCAGATAGTGTGCCGTTGTTTTCTGAAATTAAATCTAAAAATTCCACATAGTCATTTACAGAAGAAACACAAACAACATCTTTATAGTTTTTTGCAGCAGCACGAATTAGTGAAATACCTCCAATATCAATTTTTTCAATTATTTCTTGATTACTAGCACCTGAAGCAACTGTTTTTTCGAAAGGATACAAATCAACTATTACTGCATCAATTTGTGGAATATTAAACTCCTTAAGTTCAGCAATATCTTGAGCATTGTCTTGACGATTTAGAATACCACCAAATATTTTTGGATGTAAAGTTTTTACACGACCTCCTAAAATTGAAGGGTAAGATGTGATATCTTCAGCTGGAACTACGTTTATTCCTAAATCGTTTATAAATTTTTGAGTTCCACCTGTTGAGTAAATAATTACACCTTGTTCGTCAAGTTTTTTTACTATTGACTCTAAACCATCTTTACTAAAAACCGAAATTAACGCAGATTTTATTGTTTTGTTGTTGCTCATAATGTTGTGTTGCCTTGTATAGGCGCAAAAGTAACAATTTACAAGCTAATTATCTTGAGTTAAAAAGGTGAAAATGGGTTGTTTTTTTAACTAAAACAGGGAGTTATTAACATCTAAAGAATTTCAGACACTTTTAAACAAACAAACTCTAAAAATCTTTCGTCAGCTTCTGTAAATGGATCTGGTGTATTTGAGTCTATATCAATTTGCCCAATATTTTCACCACTTACAAAAATTGGAATTACAATTTCAGCTTTTACAGATATACTACAAGCGATGTAATTATCTTGAGCAGCAACATCTGGAACTACAAAGTTTTGATTGCTTAAAGCTACTTGACCACAAATACCTTTCCCAAATGGAATAATTGTATGGTCTGTTGGTGCACCAACATATGGACCGAGTTTTAGCTCGTTTTTATCTCCATTTTTAAAATAAAAACCAACCCAGTTGTAATAGTCTATATTCGCTTCAAGAAGCTTGCAAATTTGCAGTAAACGATTTTCTGTGGTTTCATTGGAGTTTGAAACTATTTCTGTTACTTTTGGTTCAAGGGTTTTAAGAGACATTTATTATTTTTTTTTGTAAAAGTATTTAAAATTCAAATCACTTTGAAAGCACTTTTTATAAAATATAAGTCGGTTGTAAAGTTTATACTTACATTTTTGTTAGTTTATGCTGTTTTGTCTGTTTCATATAAGCTCTATCTTAATATTTCTGAAAACTCAAATTACTACCCAGATTATTTTACAAATTTAACAGCAAAGCAAAGCGAGTTAATTCTCGAAAACATAGGTTATGAAGCTCAAATAATTCCTCATCCAGACGAACCATCAATGAAACTCATTATTAATTCAAAATTTGTGGCAAGAATAATTGAAGGATGTAATTCAATAAGTATAATTATACTCTTTATTTCCTTTATGATTGCTTTTGCAGATAAATGGAAAGCTACGCTACTATATATTTTTGCAGGAAGTACACTTATTTATACTGTAAATCTTTTAAGGATTGTTTTGTTATCTATTGGCTTATACCATTATCCATGGCGTAGAGAAATTTTGCACACTGTAATTTTTCCGTTGATTATATATGGATTAGTATTTTTATTATGGATGTTTTGGGTAAATAGATATGCTTTAAAATATAAGAAAGTATGACAATCTATTTACGATATATAATCCTTCTCATAATGTTTTTGCTATTAGTTTTAATTAGGCAATTTGAAAGCATTCTGTTTTACGATCCGTATTTGGAATTCTTTAAAAACGATTATTTATATATTGATTCACCACGACGTGAGACTTTTAAATTAGTTTTAAATACTTCATTCAGGTTTTTGTTAAATACACTAATTTCATTAGGAATTTTATATGTTGTATTTAAGAGGAAAAGTGTTATTAAATTTTCAATTATTATATACTTTTTAGGCTATCTATTTTTACTAGCAGCATTTTTATTTTTTGTTGTTAATCCAAAGCAAGAAGATTATTATTTGTTTTTTAACATAAGAAGGTTTTTAATTCAACCAATTATTCTTTTAGTACTTCTTCCTTCGTTTTACTACCATAAATTAACACATTAAGGTGTTAATGATTTTATAAATGAATTTTTATAATAGTTTGAATTGTTATCTTTGGATTGTGATTAAGCAAGTTTTACATAAAGTATTTTCTATAAGTTTAACCTTATTAGTGTTGTTTTCAACAGTGTCTTTTACTATTGAAAAGCATTTCTGTGGTAATACTTTGGTAGATGTTTCCTTATTTACAGAAGCAAATAAATGTAAAATGGAAGCTTTTGAAATCAAACTTGAAAGAATCATAAAAAAACCATGTTGTAAAGATACTGTTGATCTATTTAAAGGTCAAGACGAGTTGAAGATTAACACTAATGACAACTTTAAAATAATCAACAAGATAGTTTTTACAACATTCGTTGTTACTTATTTAAATTTATATGAAGAATTACCGAATCAAATAATTCCTCATAAAAATTATTCTCCACCTAACCTTGTTTTTGATAGGCAAGTTCTTGATCAAGTTTTCTTGATTTGATATTTAGATTTAAGCGATTACTGTTTAATTAGTAGCAGTAAATGAGTGCTTTCTTTTTTGAGAGTAATCATTTTATAAATTTAAATCAAACAATAATGAAAAATATAATATTCATAATAATTTTCTTTCCCTTGATTCTGAAATCTCAAAATGAGATAAAAGGAATGATTATGGAAGCAAATACAAACAACGAACATATTCCTTTAGCTGGAGCCAATATATATTGGTTAAATACATCTATTGGTACAGTAACAGATATTGATGGGAAATTCACTATTCCTTATAAGAAAAATTACAAAAAATTAGTAATTAGTTATGTAGGCTTTAGAACAGATACGATTATAATTGAAGAGCCAAAAATGGTACATCATTTTCTTCAACCTACAAGTTCACTTGATGAAGTTACTTTAAATGTTAGAAAGAAATCATCCTCAACATCCTTTTTAGAAGCCCAAAATATTACAAATATTAGCAGTGACGAATTGTTAAAAGCTGCTTGTTGTAATCTCTCAGAAAGTTTTGAAACCAATCCGTCTATAGATGTTAATTTTGCAGATGCTGTAACAGGAACGAGACAGATAAAAATGCTTGGGTTAACAAGTCCATATATTTTAATTGCTACAGAAAACATTCCATCGGTTAGAGGTGCTTCACAAGCTTTTGGCTTAAGTTTTATTCCGGGAACTTGGGTTTCAAGTATTCAGATCACAAAAGGAGCTGGAAGTGTTGTAAATGGTTACGAAAGTATTGCAGGACAAATAAATGCAGAATTACAAAAACCTACTCTAGATGACAAGCTTTTTTTAAATGCTTATGGAGCAGCAAACGGAAGGTTAGAATTAAATACACATTTCAACACTAAAGTAAATGATAAGTGGAGTACAGGCTTATATCTTCATGGAAATAGTCGCGATAAAATGTCCGATAATAACAACGATACATTTCTAGATATGCCATTGGCTAAACAAATAAATGTAATGAATCGTTGGCAGTTTACAGATTCTCAAAGAGGTTTGGTGAGTTTTTTAAATTTCAAATACTTGAATGACGAAAAACAAACAGGTCAGACATTCTTCAATCCTAAAACAGATAAACTTACAACTAATGCTTGGGGAAGTGAGATAGATACGAAGAGGATTGAATTTTCAAGCAAATTTGGTTATGTAAACCCAGAAATTCCTTATCAAAGTTTAGGATTACAAGTAGCGTTTAGTAATCATGATCAAGATTCTTATTTTGGATTAAATAAATACAATATTGAACATAGAAGTATTTATTCAAACCTTGTTTACAACTCAATTATTAGTGACTCAAGACATAAAATTAAAACTGGAGTGAGTTATACCAACGATAATTATAAAGAAGAAGTAAATCTTGATGATTATATGAGAAATGAATATTCTGTAGGTGGTTTTTTCGAATATAATTACGATAATTTAGAAGCACTTAACTTAACAGCTGGAGTTAGAATGGATTATCATAATTTATTGGGGACTTTTATTACTCCAAGGCTTCATTTAAGATATACACCTTGGCAGAAATCTGCATTTAGAGCTTCTATTGGTAAAGGGAAAAGAAGTGCAAATATTTTTGCAGAAAATCAGAATCTATTTGCTACATCTAGAACTTTAAATGTAATTGATGAGGGAGGAGAAATTTATGGATTAGATCCAGAAGTTGCATGGAATTATGGAGTTTCTTATTTACAAGGTTTTAAACTATTTGATAGAGATGCAGAAATAACATTAGATTTTTATAGAACAGATTTTATAAATCAAATAATTGTCGATTATGAAAACCCATACGAAGTAAACATATATAATCTCGATGGAAAAAGCTTCGCAAATAGTTTTCAAGCGGAATTTGCATATAATCTTTTAGAACTTGTTGATTTAAAAATGGCTTATAAATATTACGACATACAAACTGAATACAATTCAGGGAAACTTGAGAAACCATTGACTCCAAAACATCGTTTGTTTGTTAATGTTTCAGCTGAATCTCATGGTAAAGAGGATGGTACTTATTGGAAGTTTGATGCAACTTATAATTGGTTAAGTAAACAGCGTTTTTCGTCGACACTAAATAGTCCTGTACACTACCAATTACCAGAATATTCTCCTACAGTATCAACATTAAATACACAAGTTACAAAAGTATTTTCTCCAAAATTTGAATTATATTTAGGAGCTGAGAATATTACAAATGTTAAACAACATAATCCAATTGTAAGTGCAGACAACCCTTTTTCGACTAATTTCGATACAACGTTTGTTTATGGTCCAATTTTTGGAAGCAACTATTACGCAGGATTAAGATTTAAAATAAAATAAGATGAAAAAATTAGTAATTATAACCTTCCTATTTATGGGAATGACAGTATTTGCACAAAACAAAAATGCAAGAGCTTCTATTGAAGTAGATGGTGTGTGTTTAATGTGTAAAGACAGAATTGAAAAGGCATGTATAAAAGCAAAAGGTGTAAAATCTGCTGTTTGGAATGTAGAGACACATGAGTTAAAACTCATTTTTGATGAACGCAAAACAAACTTAGAAGTGATACAACAAAATATCGCAGCAGTTGGTCACGATACTAAGGCAATAAAAGCAACAGAAGAAGCTTACAATAGTGTGCATGCGTGTTGTAAGTATCGTGATGATGAAGTACAAGACGACCATAAAGAATAACTAGTAAACCAACCAAAACTGAAAACGATTTAACAAACAATAAATTCCTGTTAATAGAATTAATAAAAAAACCCGAAGTAAGTACTTCGGGTTTTTTTATTCAGTTTGTAAGAGTAGCTTAAGCTTTTATCTCTAATTAAATATAGTTTACATCATTCCTGGCATTCCGCCTCCACCCATTGGTGGCATTGCAGGAGTATCTTCTTTAATATCTACTAAAGCACATTCGGTAGTAAGAATCATTCCAGCTACAGATGCAGCATTTTCAAGTGCAATACGTGTTACTTTTTTAGGATCGATAATACCAGCTTCAAGCATATCTACATAGGTTTCAGATTTTGCATCAAAACCAAAGTCTTTTTTACCTTCAAGAACTTTGTTTATAACTACAGATCCTTCTCCACCTGCATTTTCAACAATTGTACGTAATGGCGATTCAATAGCACGAGCTACAATTTGAATACCTGTAACTTCGTCTAAATTATCAGCTGTTAATTTTTCTAAAACCGATTTTGCTCTAACTAAAGCAACACCACCACCAGCAACAATGCCTTCTTCTACAGCTGCTCTTGTAGCGTGTAATGCATCATCAACACGATCTTTTTTCTCTTTCATCTCTACTTCACTAGCAGCACCAACATAAAGAACAGCAACACCACCAGCTAATTTAGCTAAACGCTCCTGTAGTTTTTCTTTATCATAATCACTAGTTGTAGTTTCAATTTGTGATTTTATTTGGTTAACTCTGGCTTTAATGTTTTTTGCATCTCCGGAACCATTTACTATTGTAGTATTATCTTTATCAACAGTTACAGTTTCCGCTGTACCTAACATACTTAAATCGGCATTTTCTAAAGTAAATCCTCTTTCTTCAGAAATTACAGTTCCACCTGTTAAGATAGCAATATCTTCAAGCATAGCTTTACGTCTATCACCAAAACCAGGCGCTTTTACAGCCGCAATTTTAAGTCCACCTCGTAATTTATTTACTACTAAAGTAGCTAATGCTTGACCATCAACATCTTCAGCAACAATTAATAAAGGACGACCAGATTGAGCAACAGGTTCTAATATTGGAAGAATTTCTTGTAAGTTAGAAATCTTTTTATCAAATAATAAAATGTATGGATTTTCTAAATCGGCAATCATTTTATCAGCATCAGTAACAAAGTAAGGTGATAAGTAACCTCTGTCAAACTGCATACCTTCAACAACATCAACATAGGTTTCCATACCTTTTGCTTCTTCAACAGTAATAACGCCTTCTTTACCAACTTTTCCAAAAGCCTTTGCGATTAATTCACCAATAGTATCATCGTTATTAGCAGAAATTGCAGCAACTTGTTTAATCATTTCTGAAGAGTTACCAACTTTTTGAGCTTGTTTTTCTAAGTTTTCAGTAATTGCCAATACAGCTTTATCAATACCGCGTTTTAAATCCATTGGATTTGCTCCTGCCGCAACATTTTTCAAACCTTCTTTAACAATTGCTTGGGCAAGCACAGTAGCAGTTGTAGTACCATCACCAGCCAAATCGTTAGTTTTAGAAGCAACTTCTTTTACCATTTGAGCACCCATATTTTCAAGCACATCTTCAAGCTCGATTTCTTTTGCAACGGTTACACCATCTTTTGTTACCTGTGGGCCACCAAAAGATTTACCAATAATTACATTACGTCCTTTAGGACCTAAGGTTACTTTAACTGCATTTGCTAATGCATCTACACCACGTTTTAAACCGTCGCGTGCTTCAATATCAAATTTTATGTCTTTTGCCATTTTTATGTTTTTTATAAGAATTAAACAATTGCAAGAATATCGCTTTCTCGCATTATCAAATAGTCTTTGCCTTCTAACTTAAGTTCTGTGCCAGCATATTTTCCATATAATACTGTGTCGCCAACTTTAACAGTTATAGGTTCGTCTTTTGTGCCATTTCCAATAGCAACAACATTACCTTTTTGAGGTTTTTCTTTTGCATTGTCTGGAATTATTATTCCTGAAGCTGTTGTAGTTTCAGCTGCAACAGGTTCTATAAGAACTCTGTCTGCTAATGGTTTAATGTTTAAAGCCATTTGTTATATCTTTTTGATTAATAATTAAATTTAGTTGTAATCCTAATACTCGAAAATTATGCCAAGACTTATAGACTGACAAACTTTCATATACAAAAAATGTCAACGTTTAAGTTGACATTAAATGTGTTTTAAGGTATCTTAAAAATGTTTATTCATTACCTTCTGAAGTTTCCTCAGGAGTTGTAGTGGCTTCTACTGGTATAGTTTGAACAGGAGTTGCTGCATCTTCATCTAAAGCTTTAGATTCTAAAGTATTTCCGCCAGCTCCAGGAATTGCTACATTAGATAATAATATTAAAACTAAAAGCAAAGTTGCTAAAGCCCAAGTACTTTTATCTAAAAAGTCTGTTGTTTTCTTAACACCACCAAGTTGTTGAGTGCCACCACCACCAAAAGAAGAAGATAAACCACCACCTTTAGGGTTTTGCACCATAATTACCACTATCAATAAAAACGCTACGATAACGATAAGGATTAAAAATATTGAAAACGTACTCATTACTATTTATTTTATTTTTTGTAAATCTTTTACTGCTTGAATTTGGTCTGCAAAGAAACCACTTTTTTCTGGATATTTCAAACTTAAAATCTTGTATGCTTGAATTGCTTTAGAATAATTTTTTTGTTCGAGATAAATACGTGCCAAAGTCTCTGTCATTAAGGTCTCTGGTTGATGCGTTTGCTCTAGTGTAATGTTATGGTTTGAAACCTCTGTATTTACTGGGCTAATCTTAGGATTAGTAGCAATAAATTTATCAATTAATTCAAATTTTTCTAGTCTGCTATCTTTTGATTTAATACGTGATTTATCTTGTTCTTTTTCTCTAATTATTGGTTTAAAACTTGTAATTTTTAGCCATTCAGAAAAAGAATGTAGTTCGTTTTTATCAAAATTAAGGGGTTTACCTAGCTGTAATTTCTCTTCTGGGGTTTCATTTATGTCCGCTACAGAATCTTCAATTAGAGTTGCCGGTTCGTCTTTTTGTTGAAATAACTTAGGATCTAAAATAGGTTCTGAAGATTTAATTTCTTGCCTTAAAGCATCATCAATTAAAACACTTTTATTTACCGAAAGATCTTCAATGTCTTTTAATTCGTAATCTTTAA